>Ga0066710_100004771_pt1 | contig 12108 bp, 7 predicted proteins | sample GraSoiAngelo_159_FD_79666 | JGI IMG/M metagenome (GOLD analysis project Ga0066710, IMG submission 79666) | Grasslands soil microbial communities from the Angelo Coastal Reserve, California, USA - 14_1009_16_40cm | ecosystem: Environmental > Terrestrial > Soil > Grasslands | place: USA...
AAGGGCTGGCGCGGCTGCTGGCCGTTCGACGTCGCCCAGTACGTCGTGATGACGTCCTCCATCACCGCCAGGAGCGCCGGATCGCCGCCCCGGCGCCGTTCGACCAGGATCACACACGACCTCGAGGGACGCTCGTCCGAGCCGATGGCGTCCACCACCCGCCACACCGCCAGGGCCGTGCCCCGCGGGAAGACGTCGTAGCTCCGCCGGCGGACCGGCAGCCAGCGAGGCGGCGAGGGGCGGGCGCGAGCCACGAAGGCCGCGTCGACGCCAAGCTCGACGGCGACGTCGTCCTGGCTGTATATAGGCTTGCGCCACAGGAAGAGCAGGATCACGAGTAGGACGCCCAGCAGCAGGCCGGCCGCCGCGCCGCGCCGGACGCCCGAGGACGTCGAGACGGGGACGCGGGAGCCGGGGCCGGCCGAGCCGAACACGCTGAACTTCCCCAAGGTGTTGGCGGTCGCAACAGTGACGAAGCTCTGCGCCGCCTCGTTCGCGAGCCGCGTCGCCAGGTCGGGACTGTCGGCGCGCCCGACGACGTGCACGGCGGGGGCGTTGGTGAGCGTTTGAATGGAGAGCTCGTGCCGCCGCAGCAGGCGCTGGGTGGTCGTGTTCAGCCGGAGCCGCCGGATCACGGGGTCAATCACCGTGTCGGTCTGGAATGTCGCGGTGGCCAGTGCCCCGAAGTTGGCCGTCGTGACCGTGGTCGAGGAGGCCACCACCAGCACGTCGGCCTGATAGACGGGGGCTGCGCGCTTCACCTCGATCACGCCGAGCACGACGCCCAGGACGACCGCCACCGCCACGATCCACCACGAGCGAGCGATGACCCGGCCGACGAACTGGCGGGAGATGGGAGCCATCACCGGCTGGGCGGCGGACGAGGTCTGGGGGAAGGCATGGTTCGTCATGGAGCCTGCGACTCCGTCTCTATGTCCATACCGTGGGGTCAAGGGCCGACTCGGATCACGACCCGGCGCGACCCCTACGGGCCGGCGCGTCAGGCACGATCATAGGGCTGATGTCGTCCGTTCGAGGACATCAATTAAGTTGTCCGCCGATTACGATCGTCGTCGGTGGAAGGATGCCCTCCCGACCCCGGTGCGCCGGCGCTCGGCGAGCCGGCCCCGCGGGCCTTCGTCGCGCTTTCCAGGACGAACTTCCTGGCCCTGCGCGGGACGTTTCGGGGCCGGCTCGCCGAGACCTGGCCGGGAGAGGTGGAGTTGCTCGACCGGAGCACGGGAGAACCGCGGTGGCGCGGGATGGCCCGGCTGGTCCGCCACGCCGGCCGGTACGACGCGGTGGTGGTCGACGGGTCGATCGGCGCGCGCGGAGCCTACGTCGACCGCGTCGCCGCGGCCATCATCCGCCGTCGCTCGGACCCTCCCGTGGTCGTGGTCAGCGACTGCCCATGGAAGCGCGGGTCTTGGTGGCTCGATCGAGTGGCCGGTGCGATGGCGTTCCGGCTCCTGGACGGACCCGGCGTCACGTACTGCGTCCCAACCCGGGCGGAGCGGTCGCTGTTTCCGTCCACGTGGGGCGTGGATCCCGAACGCGTGGCGTGGACGCCGTGGCCGTTCATCCTCTCGGAGCAGGACCTCGAGGCGCCCGTCTCGGACGACGGCGGGGTGTTCGCCGCCGGCGACTCGCTCCGCGACTACGGACCGCTGATCGAGGCGGCGCGGATGCTCGGCGCACCGGTGACCATCGCCACGCGGCGTCGCGACGTCCTGCGTCGGCGTGACCTCCCGCCGAACATCACCGCCGCCTCTGTCTCCCACGCCCGGTACGTCGAGCTCATGAGGAAAGCGACGGCCGTCGTGGTCCCGCTGGCCGAGACGGGCGAGCGGAGCGCGGGCGAGACCACCTACGTGAACGCTCTGGCGATGGGCAAACTCGTGGTGGTGCCGGACCGTCTCGGCGTTCGAGAGTACGTCCGAGACGGCGAGACAGGGCTCGTCGTGCCAGGCGACGACGCCGGAGCGCTGGCCGACGCGCTGCGATGGGCGCTCGATCCGGCGAACGCCGAGCGGCGCCGCGCCATCGGTGCGCTGGCCCGGAAATGGGCACGGTCACGACTCGACCCCGACGGGTATGTGCTGGACATCCTACGTGTGGCCTGGGAGGCCCTCGAGCGTCGGAAGCTCAGCCGCCGTATCCGAGATCGATGACCTGCCAGAACTGCGTGGTAAAGGGAAGCGCCTCCAGCGCGTCGTCTGTGAGCACCGACGGCCAAGGGTTCCCGAGACCCTCCATGGCCGTTCCCTCCATGCCGATCGTGGCGGCCCCGCCCGACTGGTCTCCGATCACGGCGCCGTAGGTCTGCAGGGCCCGAGCGATCGTGAGCGCCGCCGGCGAGAGGTTCAGGGAGGACAGGTTCACGCTCGGGTTGATACGGATGAGCGTGCCCTCCGGAGGAGCGTCGGTGTTCGACGTCCCACACTCGTCTCCGGTCATCGGGAAGACGTGCTGGCACTTCGTGGTGTTTACGAAGAGCTCGACCTTGTGGTTGATCTGACCGGCCTGGATCTCGTCCCATCGGATCTGGCGAACCGACGAGTTCAAGCCGCGGTGACCCGCGTTGTTCGAGTTGTCGCTCTCGGAGAGCTTGCCGGCGATGCCGTTCGACGAGGTGACGTAGATGTCGTCGCCTTGGGCGGTCCACGATCCGTCGGAGTTTCGCACCGCCTTCCACAGGCCCAGGACGTACCCGCGGTCCTGGTCGTAGAGGACGAGGGTCGAGTCGGAGCTGTTCGCCGCATTCGCACCGGATGGGATCCGAACGGCCGACGGCGTGGCCTTCGCGCACCAACCCGTGCACGTGAGCTTGACTTCGGGCGTCGAGGACGTCGCCCAGTAGATCGGATGCCCGCTGCCGTCGTCGACCCCGGGGAGGCGGATGTAGTCATACGTGTCGTCGGTCGCCAGGAACGACAGGATCTTGGACGAGCTCGGGTCGACGGCGGCGTTGGAAGGGAGCGCGGCATTCCAGTAGCTGCCCGTCTCGAACGGCTCGTACGGCGACCCAGGGGGCAGCGTCGGGGTGGGCGAAGGTGACGGTGTGGGGGTGGGCGATGGAGAGACCGATGGACTCGGCGACGGGGACGGCGAGGACGACGACGGCGACGGCTTGGGGTCGGGAACCTGCGCCGGACGGAGCGTGATGATCTCGGATCCGGCTCGAGCCTTGACCCCGGCCTTTCCGTCGAGGGGCCCGGTCTTGTCGGTCGTCGGTGGGACGAAGTCAGCGGCGATCAGCGTGGCGTTGGAAGGAGCGTTCGGGAGCTGGATGCTGAACCGCTTCGTCATCGAGCTATACGGCGAGACTGAGGTCGAGGCGAGCGCGCAGTAGAAGGCCACGACCCGGGCGCCCAGGACCTGCGGGCGAACGCCACCGCCGACCACCGTGCTCGAGTCGTCAACGTCGTCCCAGTGCGCGCTCGACCCTATCTTGGGGCTGGACGTATCGACGCCGGCCAGGTCCTCGATCGCCCCGACCGCGGCGTGCGCCGAGGAGAACTTCCATGTGTAGCTTGTTGGCTCCTTCGACGTGGCGACGTGCCAGTACAGGGACATGTGCCCGTCGTCGCGAGCGACCGTCCAACCCGACGGCGCCGTCACGACCGGCGGTCCGTACACGGCCACCACTGCCACTAGCAGGTCGCCAGACATGGTCGACAGGGGCACCGGGATCGTGACCTGGTCGTGCTTGTGCACGGTCGCCGAAGAGGACGCCCGGAGCGAGATGGGGGACGTCACCGTGCTGGCCTTCACGCTGTTCAGGGCGACGGTGCCCGCCACCACCGAGACGATCAGCGGAACGAGGGCCAGCCGTGACAAGGGCATCGGCCCGGACGATTTGGGAGCAGGAGCGAACGACAAGAGCTGGACGGCGGGCAGTCGCCTGGCGGTGGCGATGGACAGGTTCTCCATCGGAGCTCCTTTCGCGCGCCGGGCTGGCTCGGTGCGGAACGAGTCCCCTGGCTGCGCCCCCCGCCGCGCGACGGGCGGGGTCTCGTCGAGGAACCGATGTCGTGTGACGTCCTTCAGAGGAATCGAGTAGTGCTGGTGGAGCCTGAAGCCCTCGAGCCGAGAATCACCCGGTGGGTCGGCCTGCGGGAGACGGTGGTCCTATCGGACGGACCCTGGAGCGCGTCGGCGGGTGAGGAATGGGCTAGGACTTCCGGCCCAGTGGCTCCTCTATCGGTCGCCCCCCGCTGGCGGCGTCGGGAGGGCTTCCCTCAGGGCCAAAGCTCTCTCAGGGACGCCGTGCCGGCGTCCCCGGCGTGACGGAGGTGCGGCAGCCCGAACCCGTCCTCGATCGTGCGCAAGATCGAGTAGGTGTCGTGTGGCACGGCGCTCCGGACGCCGCGGAGCCCGTCGCTGGCCGCCACGATCAAGGGGATATTGCCCCCGTGGACACCCTCCCCGCAGCATCCCGAGCGGTCACCGAAGAAACTCTCGTCCCACGTCACGATGACGACGCCATGGTCCCGGAACGCTGCCGAGGCCAGCACGGCCCCGACGTAGCGACGCGCATATGCGTCCGCCACGGCCACAGAGCCGTTGTGCATGTTGTGGGTGTTCGACAGGCCGACCACCGTGAGCGATGGCGGGTTGGCCAGGCTCGACTCGAAGGACGTGAGCGGATGGATGTGCAGCCGCAGGATCGTATCCCTTATCTCGGTGAAGTAGACGAAGGGGTCGTGGTGGCGGACATAGCCACCCACGTCGTCGCCCGTGTATCCCGGGGCCGGGAGGTCCTCGTAGAACGCGGCCCACGTGAGGCGGCGTGCGTCGAGCTGCTCGACGAGCGTGGGCTCGGTTAGGTTCGGAGCACAGCTGTCGCTGCCGCAGCCGAATGTGGACCCGCCGATCATTGCCAGGTAGTTCGGCAGGCTCGGATGGGACACGGCGTACGCCCGCGTGGCCAGCGTGTAGTGGTCCGCCAGCGAGTTGAGGAACGGCAGGCGCGGGTTCCCGATCACCGACTCGAAGCTGCGGTTCTCGAACACGAACAGCCAGACGTGGTGGAAGGCCGGCACCATCCCCGGAGGAATGGTGGTGATGGCCGCGGACGGCGACGCCCCGGAGGCGGACGGCGGCGGGAGGGTCGACTGGCCCTCGGTGCATGCCGCAACGAGGGCGAGACATGCGATGGCCAGGGCGAGCGTCCGGCGGAGACCGCGCTGGTGACCCGCGCTCAGTCCCGGCCGCGCTTCCAGGTGACCCTCGCGACCTTGGAGGCGACGAGCACGCCGGCGAGGACCGCCACGACCTTCACTGTGGTCCGTTGCAGCTCCTTGAACTCGAACTTGAGCTCACCCAGGTGCTGGGACAGCTCACGCCTGGTCCGTTCGATGTCGAGCTTCAGCTGCTCGGTTGACGCAGCGATCGCACGTCCTCCTTCACGCTCGCCTTCGTTTCATCGGGCACGACGCTCCCGGCCGACCGGAGCTTCAGCGCCGCCAGGGCGACGAGGCCCAGGGCCACGACCACCAGCGCCCCGCCGACGATCAGCAGCGCGGCCCACCACGGGAGCGCCGTGGCGATCCCGGCGGCGCCGGCGGCAAGGAGGAACCCCACCGCGTACAGGAGGAACAAGAGCGCCGTGACCAGCGCTCCGATGGCCACGGCACGCTTCATCATGCCGCGTTTGACCTGGTCGCCGGCGAGCTGGATCTCGAGCTTCGCCAGTCGGCTCAGGTCGGCGGCGACGTCCTTCGCGAGTTGTGGAAGTCCCTTGTCGGCCACCTGGGTCCCGGTCTCTCCCGTCGGGATCAGCGTGAGGAGCGGGACCGGCTCGTGCTCTTCTTCGCCCCGGATCTCGCCGTCCGGGCGGTGGATCGGGCTCCGGAGCGGGCGGCGCGAGTCGTGGACCTCGCGCCTGAGGTCGCCCGTTTCGCCGTCGACCTGGCGCCGGCGCGGGCAGTGCGGGCCGTGGACTTCGCGCCACGCGTCGCTGCCCGGCGGGTCGACGTCGCGCCCGAACGCGCAGCGCGAGACGTGGACTTCGCTCCCGTCCGGCCATCGCGAGTCGTGGACTTCGCTCCCGTCCGGGCGGTCTGGCCGGTCGATCTGGCGGCGGAGGATGCGCGCTTGGCAGTCGAACGAGCAGTGGCGGTTGCGCGCTTCGCGGTGGACCGGGCCGTAGAGGTCGCTCGCTTCGCCCGGGACCGCGCCGTCTTGGTGGCCCGCTTGGCGGCGGTCCTGACCCGTCCGGTGGCCTTCTTCGCGCTCGTCCGCGCTCGGCCAGCGACACGCCTTCCCCGCTTCGCGCTGGTCTCGATGACGTCCTGAGCGCGTCCGGCGGCCGTCTCGGCGGCCTTCGTCAGATCGTCTGCGCGTTCACGCACCGCTTCCACTGCCGCTTCGGCCGCGCCCAGCGCAACGAAGCCCGCTTCTCTCACCGTGTCTCTCACGAGCGACACCTCCCTTCCTCGCTCTGACGTTCCTTGCCTGAGCGAGCCGGTATGAAACCACGAAGTACGGTGGCGAGCTATTCGACCAATGCCGCGAGCTGTCGCGCGCTTTTCACGGCGTGGTTCTCGTAGCAGTTGTTCATGATGACGTGGGTCTCGCGCGCCTCCTTCGCCAGCGCTTCGACCCGGGGAATCCACTCCTCGAGCTCGTCCTTCGAGTAGTCATAGCGGAATCGATCGGCCGCGGTCTGGCTCTTCGTCGTCCACGCCTTCCGGTCACGGCCGTGGAACCGAACCATCGCCAGGTCCTTCGAGGTGACCGCGGCCACCGGTGGAAGCGACGAATCGAACCCCTGCGGCATGTCGACGCACACATACGGGAGCACGTGCTCCTCGAGGAATCCGAGCGTCTCCGACTGGTTGCGGGGCTCCATCCACGACTTGTGTCGGAACTCGACGGCGACGCGGAAATCACGGAGCCGTTGCGCGCAACGCACGACGTAGTCCTTGTTCGCGCGGGAGATGACGAACCACTGCGGGAACTGGAACAGGACGGCGCCGAGCTTGCCGGCCGAGTGCAGTGGCATCAGGGCGTCGCGGAAACGCTGCCACACCTCGTCCACGAGCTCGCCGGGCAGCTTGTCGACGTACACGTTGCGCTTGGCCGCGAACTCCGCGGGCAGCGCGTCCCTGACCTCCCTGAAGAGGGAATCGGTCTTCGTGGGATGGCCCGTGAGCAGGGAATACGCCTTGATGTTGAAGGTGAAGTCCTTCGGCGTCCGTTCGATCCAGACCGCCGAGTTGCGCTCGCTGGGCGGGTAGTAGTACGTCGAGTCGACCTCGGCGATGGGAAACTGCGACGCGTAGAACTTCAGCCGGTCCTCCGCGGTCTTCGCCTCCGGCGGATAGAAGTGCCCGCGCTTGATCAGCGTCGGCTCGGTCCATGCCGAGATGCCGATCCGCACGACATGACCCTTCCGCGGCGAGATGGCGCTGACCGGGTTCGATGGCACGGGTCCACGCTAGCAATCCCGGGCCGGACCAACGACGGGGACTCAGCCGGCGCGCCTCACGTCCTCCTCGGACGCTTCAGCCGAATCCCTTCATATCCAACCGGCGGCGTTGATGATCTCGGAGTTCCGTAGCTTCCTGAGCGCCTCGCGTTCGATCAGACGAACGCGCTCCCCCGACAGTCCCATGACCTTTCCCACGTCCCGCAGGGACATGGCGTGCCCGTTCTCGAGCCCGTAGCGAAGCGCGACGACCCGGCGCTCGCGTGAGTCGAGGACGTTGAGGACCGCCTGGCCGATCTCCTGACGGAGCATCGCGTCCTCCACCGCGTCCAGCGGAGACTGCTCGTCCGCCTGCTCGAGGAGATCGCCCAGCTCGGTGTCCTCGCCCACGGGCGCCTGCAGCGACACCGGCTCGCGACGCTCGGCCTCCAGGAGGCGCTCGATCTCCTCCACGGGGAGCGCCAACGCCTTGGAGAGCTCCTCTGGCGTCGGATCGCGGCCGGTCCGCTGGGAGTGCTGGACGAACGTCCGGCGCAGCTTGCGGATCTGATCGTGGACGTGCACGGGCAGCCTGATCTGACGGCCACGATCGGCGATGGCGCGAGTGATCGCCTGCCTGATCCACCACGTCGCGTACGTCGAGAACTTGAACCCCCGCCGCCAGTCGAACAGCTCGACGGCCCGCATCAGTCCGATGTTCCCCTCCTGAACGAGGTCGAGGAACGGCAATCCCTGGCCCTGGTACTTGCGGGCGATGGACACCACAAGGCGCAGGTTCGCCCGGATGAAGCGCTGCCGGGCAGCGTGGCCCTTTCGGACCTGCTCCTTGGCCTTGCGGATGCTCGTTTCGCTGCGAAGCCGGCCGCTCCGGAGCTTCTCCTCGGCCGCCTCACCGTGCTCGATGGCCATGGCGAGCTCGACCTCCTCCTCCTTGGTGAGGAGAGGCTCTCTGGCCGCCGCCTCCAGGTAGAGGCGCACGTCGTCCGCTTCGCCCAGGGCCCGTGTGGGCTCTGACCTGCGGCTTGGCTTCGGTTCGGGATCTGCCATGGTTCGTCCTTACAGGGTAGCCCGACTTGGTGTCGAAACTGGAAACGCCAGTGTCGTGTTGTCCGTCCCGAGCACACGGAACAGGCGCACGAGACCCATGGAAGGGGAAACGCGCGCCAACGGCCTGTGATTCCCCGCTCTCCGGTCGTGCAAACAGGTGGAGATGCTCAGTTCGTCCCGGCGCCGGGGAGGAGCCGCAGCACGACGACGCTGAGGTCGTCCCGAGGGGCGCCCGGCCTGAACTCGGCGACCGCCTCCTCGATGCGCCCGGCGATGGACTCGGCATCCGTTCCGGCACACCCGGCGAGGGTCTCCTGCAGGCCCGGGAACCCGAAGAAGCCGTCGTCGCCGTGTTCCTCCGTCACCCCGTCCGTGTAGAGGAGCACCGTGTCTCCAGGGCCGAGGTCGACGGGAACGTCCGACAGCTCGGGCTCGGCGAACACGCCCAGCAGCGCGCCAGCTCTGCCCACGACCTCCACCGCCCCATCCGCCCGGAGGACCAGCGGCAACGGGTGACCGGCGCAGCAGACCGTGAGTCGCGCTCCCTCGGGAGCGCGGTGGACCCGCACGTAGCAGACGGTGCAGAACCTTTGCTCCGTGTCGCGCTGCAACATCGCCTCGTTCAGCACCCGCAGTGCCGCGCTGGGGCGCCGCTCCCCCACGCTGGCCGCCCGGAGCGAATGGCGGGCCAGGCCGGTGACGGCGGCGGCCTCGGGACCCTTTCCGCACACGTCCCCGATCACGACGCTCCACGTCATCTCGCCGGTCGGGAAGGCGTCGTAGAAGTCGCCGCCGACCTCGTTCCCCTCCCCGGCCGGCCGGTACCGGGCGGCCAGCTCGACGCCGGGGATCGCGGGAAGCTCCGGCGGGAGCAGGCTCCGCTGGAGCGTGCGGGCGATGTGATCGCGTTCGCCGTAGAGGCGAGCGTTGTCGACGGCCACGGCAGCGCGCTGCGCCAGGGCCTCGGCAAGCGCCCGTTCGTCCTCGCCGTACCGCGAGGTCGAGCTGGCCGAGACGAACGTGATCGCCCCGAGCGTCCGTCCCCGGGTCTGCAGCGGGATGCTCATGACCGCGCGGGCGGCCAGCTGGCGGAGGACGCTCCTCGCGGGCCGAGCGTGGCGTGGCCTCGCTCCAACCGCATCGTCGAAGAACTGCGAGACACCCGTCCGGATGGCGAGCGCGACGGGATCGTCGCCCGAGAGCGAGAGCGGGGTCGTCCGCAGCTCCTCGGCCACGGCCTCGATCGTGGGCTCCGCCGCCGCCGCCACCACGCGCTCGGCAGTTCCCTCGGACGACACCAGATCGACGACGCAGAGGTCGGCCAGGACGGGAAGTGCGAGCTTCGCCACCCGCTCCAGCGTTTCGCGGAGCTCGAGCGTCTCGGCGAGGATCCGGCTCGCCTCCGCGAGGAACGCCACCCGCTGCTGGGCGGATTCGGCCTGGCGCTGCGCAGTCCGCTCGGACTCGTACAACCGCGCCCGTTCCAGCGCCTGCCCGCACTGTCTGGCGAGGGCGACCATCACGGCCCGATCCTCCGTGGTGAACTGGCGCGCCAACGGGTGGCTGAGACCCATGGCTCCCAGGACACGGCCGCGGACGACGATGGGGATCGCCGCGAAGGCCTCGTTCGTCGTGGGCTCGGACTCGGCCAGCCCCGGATACCGCTTCGCCATCTCCGGGCGCGAGGCGAAGAAGAGAGGCTCCCGGGTCCGGGTCACCTCGACCAGTGGGACATCGGCGTCCAGGGGGATGCGGCGCCACCGGGCGATGAGGTCCTCCGGGTAGCCCTCGTTCGCGACGACCTCGAGCACCGCCTCCTCCTCGTTCAAGAGGGCGACCGACGCAGCGTCGGCGCCGACCACCGGCAGGATCTGGTCCGCAACCACCCGGGCGACCTGTTCGGCCGTGTTCGTCTCCGACAGCGCGGCGGTCACGCTCTGGAGGACTGCGGTCCGGGCCGCCGCTCGCTCCGCGATGACCCGCGCGCGCTGCTCGGCGTCGAGCAGGCGAGCGCTGTCGATGGCCATGCCCGCACGCCGGGCGAGGTCCTCGGCGAGCGAGACGTCCGCCGGCCCGTACCGGTGCGTCGGTGTGGTCGACACCAGCGTGAGCGTCCCGAGCACCGCGCCGCGGGCGACGAGCGGGGCGCAGATGAACGACTGGAACCCGAGCTCCTTGACCAGCCGGTAGTGATCGTCGTCGCGCGTCGTGTGGCGCAGGAAGTCGTCCGGCATCTCGGCGGCGAACCGGGAACGGCCTTCGCGCATCACCGCGACCGCTGGGTGCACCCCGGACGGGTCCGGGGCGAACCGCTCGTGCAGTTGCCGGGCGAGCTCCTGCTTCGACGGGTCCTTGTGGACCGCCGCCACCCGGCGAACCGAGCCGTCGTCCTGCACCACGTCGATCAGGCACAGGTCCGTCAGGAAGGTCACCGCGAGCCGCGCGAGGTTCTCGAAGGCCTCAGGGGAGGACAGCGACCCACCGAGGAGCGTGCTCGCCTCCGCCAGGAACGCCAGCCGCATCTGGGCCGACTCGGCTTCGTGCCGCGCCTCGAGCTCGGCCTCGTACACCCGCGACGACTCGATCGCGAGGGCCGCTCGCTCGGCCACGAGCTCGAGCAGCCGCACGTCGTTCTCGGTGAAGTCCCGGGGCGCCCGGGCGCCGGCGTGCAGGACACCGATGAGCTCACCGGCGGAGAGTATGGGGACGCCCACCAGCGATGAGATGGTCTGACGAAGGAACCGGCTGCGCGCCCCGGCGGCGATGACGTCGGGGACGATCATCGGCTCCCTGCGGGCCGCGATCGTCCCTGCCACACCCTCGCCGACGGCGACGCGGACCTCGCCGATGTTCTCTTGGTCGCTCCCGACCTCCGCGCGCACGGCGAGGAGGCCATCCGGGGTCGTGAGGAGGATGGTGGCCGTGTCGGACCCGACGGCGTGACGGACCTGCTCGAGGAGGCCGTGCAGCAGGTCGTCGAGGCGAAGCCTGCCGAGCATGGAGTCGGTGATCGCCTGGAGGTCCCGAAGCTCGGTCGTAACCCGCTCCGCGTCGGCGGCAACCCGGGCCGCATCCTCCGCTGCGCGGCGCTCCTCCGCCTCGATGTGGGCACGAAGCTGCCCGATCTCGATCAGCTCCCGCGTCCGCTGCTCGATGCGCTGCTCCAGGTCGTTCGTCAGCCCCGCGATCTGCTGCTCGGCTCGCTCCTCCCGTGTGATGTCACGGAGCAACCACCGGATGCCCGGCGGCGCCCCTTCCGCGTCGTCGATGCGCTCCGCGGTGACGAGCGCGGGGAACGGCGGACGACCCCGTGGGGCGATGGGGATGGACCACCCGTCGATCCGGCCCTGGTCGATGAGCTGGCCCAACCGATCCCGGAACTGGGCGCGGGCATCCGCGGCCACGAACGACCCCAGCGCCTTGCCGGTCATCGACCGGCCGCGGCCGCCGAGGAGATTCACGGCGGCCCGGTTCGCCTCGAGGATCGTGCCTGCTGCGTCGGTGACGAGGTAGCCGTCGGGAGCGAACTCGAACAGTTCCTCGTACCGCTGTCGATCGGCCTCTGCGATCAACCGGGCGGCCACGAGCTCCTCGTTCTGCCGCTCGAGCTCCCGCCCAGCGGTCCG
>Ga0066710_100004772_pt1 | contig 12108 bp, 10 predicted proteins | sample GraSoiAngelo_159_FD_79666 | JGI IMG/M metagenome (GOLD analysis project Ga0066710, IMG submission 79666) | Grasslands soil microbial communities from the Angelo Coastal Reserve, California, USA - 14_1009_16_40cm | ecosystem: Environmental > Terrestrial > Soil > Grasslands | place: USA...
AAGATCAATTCTCGAAGGCGGCGCTCGACCGTTTTGGCAGTGGATGGGATATATGGGACTGCGAGTCAGCTCACCCGTATTTTCGAACGGCAGCACAATCCCCAAGAAGTACACATGTGATGGCCAGGACGTTGCCCCACCCCTCGAATGGAGCGGCCTCCCCAAGCAGTCGAAGAGCGTCGCCCTGATCTGTGACGATCCGGACGCGCCCTCAGGCACGTTTACGCACTGGGTGCTGTACAACATTCCGGCGTCCACGCAGAAGCTCGCCGAGGGTGCATCGATTGGCGCGGCAGGCGTCAACAGCTTTGGCAAGACCGGGTTCGGTGGCCCGTGTCCGCCCAAGAAGGATCACGCGCATCATTATCATTTCCACGTGTACGCCCTCGATGTGGAGTCGCTCGGAGCGGCTGGCCTCTCGAAGGAGGACGCGCTGGACGCGATGAACGGGCACATCCTCGCGGAGGGAGATTTGGTAGGAACGTACAAACGTGCCGCCTGAGGGCGCGACCCCTTCATCGACCAGAACACGGCGCATGTCCGGCTGACCGTTCAGCGCGGCTGAAGCGCCGCGTTCAGGATTGACGCAGCGCCGTCATCGGATCCACTCTCGACGCCCGCATCGCCGGCACGCCGGCCGCGCTGAATGCCACCATCAGCAGCAGCCCGGTCGCCAGCGTCAACGTGAGCGGATCCTGTGGAGCGACCCCGTACAGCCGGCTGCCGATCAGGCGCGAAGCCATGTAGGCCATGCCGCCGCCCAGTGCGAGCCCGACGGCAACCAGTCCGCTCGTCTCGCGAAGGATCATCGATATCACCCGGCCACGCTGGGCTCCCAGAGCGATCCGGATCGCGATTTCGCCGGTGCGCCGCGCGATACCATACGAGAGCACGCCGTACAGGCCGATCGCGGCGAGCGCGAGCGCGACCGCCCCGAACACGACGGCGAGTTGCGCGGTTGCGCGGTCCTGCGCCGTCAGCGGGGCCATCCGTTCTTCGATCGACGTGGCGGACATGATCGGCACGGCGGCGTCCACGCCCTGGATTCCCTTCCGCACGGCCGCGAGCACCGGCTGCGTTCCGGCGGCCGTGCGAATCAACAACGTGGGGCTCGCCGAGGCGTACGGTTGTTTGGCCGGAACGAAAAAGCGCGGCTCGACGTCGCCTCGCAGGCTGTGGGTGCGCGCATTCTTCGCAACGCCGACGACCTGATATGACGTCCGGTTGTCGTCATTGACCAGGGTAATGCGCATGCCGATGGGGTTCCGGTGGTCGAAGAATCGTTTGGCGAACGCCTCATTGATCGCGCAGACGTTCGTCGCATCGCCGCTGTCGCTCTCCAGGATTTCGCGTCCCACACGCATCGGCACGCCCAATGTCGAGAAATAGCCGGGGCCGATCACATCCAGCGCGGATTGGCGGCCGTCTGCTTTGGGCGCGTAACCCTCGACCTCGATGGTGGCCGAGGATTCTCCTCCGCTGAACACACCGAGCTGCGAAAAACTCGCGGCTTGCACGCCTGGAATCCTTCGGACCTCTCCGACCAGCTCCCGAAGCACGCTGTCTCGGCGCGCCCCCTCATACCCCGCGTCGCGCAGATTCACACGTACGAGCAGCAGACGTTCGGCGGGAAAGCCGAGGTCTGCGCGTTGCAGGTTGTACACGGTTCGCGCCAGCAGACCGGCGCCGACCAGCAAGGGCAACGACAACGCCAATTGCAGGCTCACCAGCAATCCGGCCGAGCGCAGACGGCCGAACGTGCCGCTGCCGCCTCGACTCTGTTCCTTGAGACTCGTGGCGGCATCGACCCTCGTGGCCTGCCACGCCGGCAGCACACCGAACAACAGCGCGGCGCAGACTGTCGCCGGGAGGTTGAAGGCCAGCACCAGCGGGTCGGCGGAGAAACTCATATGGAAGCGCGGGTCGGATTCCGCCAGCATCCGCACCAGGGCGCCGTGAAGCCCGTACGCGACCGCGATGGCCGCCGCGATTGGAAGCGCGGGTCGGATTCCGCCAGCATCCGCACCAGGGCGCCGTGAAGCCCGTACGCGACCGCGATGGCCGCCGCGCCTCCGATCGCGGCGAGCGCCAGACTCTCGGTGACGAGTTGACGGATGAGGCGTCCGCGGCTTGCGCCGAGCGACAAACGCAACGCCATTTCAGGTGTGCGCACGGCGCCGCGCGCGAGCAGAAGATTGGCCAGGTTCGCGCACGCGATCAGCAGCAGCACGGCGACCCCCGCCAGCAACGCCGTCAGCGATTGGGAGAATTCATGGCGCGTCGGCGACGCGCCGCGCCCGGCCGGCCCGATCTGGAGCCGCTGATCCAGAAGCTCGCGCCGCCGTTCCGGTGTCGCGATCCCGCCATAGAACGATTCGAGGCCCGCCCGAAAGACAGCGTTGGCCTGTGCTTCCGCCTGAGCCGGCGTCACACCCGGCGTCAGTCTTCCGAACACATGGAGCCACATCGTCTTTTCGGGAGGCGTATCGTGCAGCCGATCGCTGCCGGGCAGGACGCTCGGCTGCATGCGCAGCGGAAGCCAGAGGTCCGGCCGCTGTCCGCTGGTTTCGCCGATGAAGCCGGGCGGCGCGACACCGATGATCGTCAGGACCGCCTTGCGTACGGTGAGGGTCTTGCCGAGCACGTCGAAACGGCCGCCGAAGCGCCGCTTCCAGTAGTCGTGGCTGATGACGGCATCGGGCGTGTCGGTTCGGTCGTCGGCCGCGGTGAAGAGGCGGCCGATCGCGGGCGCAACGCCCAGAGCTTGAAAGAATCCACCTGAGACCAACCGCCCGCGGGCTTCTTCCCAGTCGCCACCCTCGAAGCGAACCTGCCATGTGTTGAGGCTGCTTTGCGAGGCCATGATCGCTGAGAAGCCCTCGGCGTGGTCCCGCAATTGCTCGAATTCGCCGTACGTCAGCCACGACCGTGGGCCTTGGGTACGGCCGGTCCAGCTTCCCGACTCGTCGGGGTTTGAAAGCATCACCAGTTGGTCGGGTTCGCGTACGGCAGGAAGCGACGCGTGCAGCACGCCATTCCACAAGCTGAAGATCGCCGTGTCTGCTCCGATGCTGAGGGCCAACGACAAGACGGCGACCGCCGTGAAGCCGGGCCTCGCGGCCATCGTCCGTGTCGCGTAGCGCAGGTCATGGCGCAAATCGCCGAGCAGGCGTCCCGTCGCGACGCCCGGCGTGACTGATGCCGGCGGATGCGCCTGCCGAAGCGTCGCCATGCGCCGCGCCAGGACGTCGCGTTGTCTGAAGTCGGCGAGCGTCAACCGCGTGGCGTCATCAGGCGATGCGCCGCCCGCGATCAACTCCCGCCAGCGGTCATCGAGATGTTGCGCGAGTTCGTCGACGATCTCGGCCTCGCGCTCGGGCGAAAGGGTCAGCGACGACAACCGCGCGCGCACTTCTCGCGCCCAGTCAGGCATGTTCGTCTCCCGTGACGCGCCGTACGGCCTCCACGAATGCGGCCCACGTCTTTCGTTGCCGCGCCAGGACGCGCCGTCCTTCAGCCGTGACGTGATAGAACCGGCGACGCCGCTCGCCGGGCTTTTCGACCCAGACGCCCTTGATCCAGCCACGCTCCTCGAGGCGATAGAGCAGGGGATAGAGGGAATCGATGTGGAACCTGAGCTGGCCGCGGGACCGCGCGTGGATCACCTTGTTCAGCTCGTAGCCATGCCGGGCGCGCGCGGCGAGCAGCGAGAGGATCAACAGCTCCGCGGATCCCTTCTTCAGCTCGCGGTCGAGCGCGCGCGCGTCCATATCTGCCATAAGCAGATAGTATGTAGGCAGACATCACGAGTCAACCCGCGCGAAGCCGCGGCGTGGCGTTGCCGCGATTCTCGGTCGAGGCGTATCGCCGGATCCACTCGGCGGAGATCGCGCTCGTCGTGGCTCGTCAACGATCACGTCGAGGGGTGCGTCAGTCGCAGCGTTGTCGAGGCCGCACGGCTTCGCCTGAAGCGTCCGGTCACCATAGACGTTACGAGCGGCTGACTTCCCCGCGCAACGTCGTCACGGCCGCTTCGCTCAGCGCGGCACGCAATTCGGCATCCGTTCGAAACGGCTGGTTGCGAAGCGCTCTCGCCTCGATCTCAATCGGGATCGACGCTCCGCCGAACGGGTCCGGTGTGACGACGACGCGCGTGCCGGAGGGGTGGATGGTCCAGTCGCCGAATCGCTGCTCGTCGGTCCAACCGGTGCAGAACGTGAGCGAGATCAAGTCGGCGAGCCGCACGAACGCGTAGTCGTCGAGGAGGTCGGCAAGCGGCATCCGGCTGGCGCGCAGCATCGCACCGCGCGCCGCTTCCAGCTCGGCGAAGAACGACGCCCACGCCGCGCCGGATCGGAAGCGATCGTAAACCGTGATCGCGTGCTGCGCGACCAGCGCCGCGGCCCACGGATCCTCGGCCAGCCGCGCGATCCCGCGAGGCCAGACTGCGTGACGCACGGCGAGTGGCGCGGTCACGAAGTCCGCTATCCGGCCATTCTCGGGATTCACGGTCGGCGCTGCGTCGGCCTCCGCCCAGCCGTTGTCGTGCTCGGCAATGGCGTGGAGAATCGCGTCCCGCCGCGGCCGGTCCGCGAGCGCCACACAGTGCTCCATGATCGTCCGCGCAAGATGGGCATGATCGGGCTGCGTGATCAGGAGCAGGACGTCATGGACAGGTCGGACAATCATTCAGATAACATCACTTCCGGCATACGCTGGCCTCGTTCACACAATATCTGGCGGGTCGTGAGGATCGAACCCGAAAGCGAGGGCGGATGAGCGGCTCACGATGGACTGAAGACACCGCGGCGGAATGGCTCCGCGGACGGCTTCATGGTGATCTTACAGACCATCAGGTCTACTACTTCAAGTGCCTCGGCGCGGGCGCTGAAACAAACCGGTGGCTCGATGGCCGGACGAACGCGGGCACCGTTGGCTTGGCGCCGATCACCACCTGGCCCTACACGGGCACGAGATGGCGAGCTCACAGGCTGCCGGATGGTGCGTGGGCGTTCCGCTGCCTGGGCGAGGATCCTGGCAACAAATGGCTGGACGGGCGGACGGCCAACGGCACCGTCGGGCTCGCACCGAACCCTCGGCAACCGAACACGGGCGCTCGCTGGCAGGTGCTGCCCGTCGCAGGCGGGCACGCGCTGAAGTGCCTCGGCGCCGTCGCGGGTGCAGGAAAGCGATTTCTCGATGGCGTCACCGCAAGCGCGACCACGGCGTTGGCGCCTCACGCCGATCCTCCGTACACGGGAACGCATTGGGAGTTGCGGCCGGAGCGATGGTGGGTCGGCTGCAATTTCATCCCGAGCACCGCGGTCAACCAGTTGGAGATGTGGCAGCGCGAGACATTCGATCTGCCGACCATCAAACGTGAGCTGGGCTGGGCGCATGACCTGGGCTTCAACGTCGTCCGGGTCTTTCTTCACGACCTCGTCTGGCAGTCGGATGCGGCGGGATTGATCGAGCGAATGAAAGCTTACCTTGATTCCGCGGCCGCGCAGGGCATCTCGACGCTCTTCGTCTTCTTCGATGATTGTTGGAATTCGAATCCAGGGCTCGGTCCTCAGCCGCCTCCCATCGCCGACGTGCACAATTCGCGATGGGTCCAGAGTCCAAGTGACGACGTTGTGAAGAAGCCGGACGGTTGGGGCCGGCTCAAGGAGTACGTCCAGGGTGTCATCCGCGCATTCGGCGCCGACGGCCGCGTGATCGGATGGGATCTTTACAACGAACCGGGTGGAGGCCTGGGTCCCGCGTGTCGCCGGGCGGCCAGCTCGATGCCGCTTGTTCAACAGGTGTTTGCCTGGGCGCGTGAGGTCGCTCCGTCGCAACCGCTCACGAGCGGCGTCTGGTCCAACGAGAAGGACAAGGACTGTGCGCTTCTCCGCGAGTGCCAGCTCGATGCTTCAGATGTGATCTCGTTTCACCGGTACGCGGACCCGGCGTGGAAACCATCCGTGCCAACAGAGATCCCGGAGCTGCGGAAAAAAGGACGACCGCTCATCTGCACCGAGTACATGGCGCGTCCGTTGAACAGTCGATTCGAGAACCACCTGGCGCTGTTCAATGACGCCGGCGTCGGGTGTTTCAACTGGGGCCTCGTCGGCGGCAAGACCCAGACCTTTCTGCACTGGGAATTGGAGCAGCGCTGCGAGTGGTTTCACGACATCCTGCGACCGTGGGGGTCGCCGTACTCGGCCACGGAGGCCGCCGTCATCCGATGCCTGACGGGCAGACAGCCGGCGGACGCCGGCATTCAACCTCACGCCATCTATCTGTTCAAGTGCCGCGGGCACGTCCCGGGAAACCCGTGGCTCGACGGACGAACGGCGACGTCGGAGGTCGGCCTTGCGCCACACACGGATCCTCCATATACCGGAACGAAGTGGCGCGCCGTGAAACAGATGGACGGCGTCTTCGCCTTCCAGTGCCTCGGCGCCGTCGCGTCACAGAATCGTTGGCTCGACGGGCGGACCCAGAACGGGAGCGTCGGTCTCGCTCCGGACGTGGACGACACGCACACGGGCACGCAGTGGCAGCCGTGCCGCATCGAGAACAACCTCTACATCTTTCGTTGTCTTGGCGATGCGGAAGGGCCGCGGTTGCTCGACGGCCGCACGGGCGAAAGCAAGGTGGGACTGACGCCGCATACCGGGACGGCGATCACCGGCATTCAGTGGGAGCTGACAAAGATCAGCGATGGCTGACGCGCGCCGATGGAGGCGCGCCACGAGGATCCCCGGGGCGCGCCCGTCTCACCCGCATCGTTCAGCGGATCAGCTCACGGCTGATGGATCTGGATCGAGCCGAACGTCATCGAGCCGCTCTTCTGGTAAACGACGCCTTGTGCGCCCGAGAGCACGATCGAGTAGCTGCCGATCTGGGGCAGCAGCGGCGTCGAGAGCGCGGACAGATCGCACGCGCCGAACGTCAGGACGTAGCCGGGATCGCCATCGAGCATCGCATCCTCGACGAAGTTGACGCACGAGCCGCTGAAACTGATCGTCCGCGCCGCACCGATCGACTGAATGTCGATCCCCTGCGATCGATCCTCGAACGACACATCGCTCGCCTCCGGACGCGACGTGCTGTTCGTGAAATGGAAATGGTGGTCCTGATCTCCGCCATGTCCTTCGTCCGCGTCTTTTTCTCCCGGGCCCGCCGGACCGCGTCCGACGAGCGTCCCGTTGATGTCGATGTTGTCCAGCACGGCGACGCCAAAGTTGTCGGGACCGGCGTCCGGTCCCTCGTCCATCACGATCCTGATGCTCTTCACCGGCGACGTAATGGGTGGACGCGCCGCTGAAGGATCCCACCGCAGGCGGATCCAGCTGCCAGCCGTCGTCTGGATCGGCGGCGGGGACTGACAGCCGAGGGCATGGGTCGTCCCGTCCTGAGTGACCACGCTGAATCCAGGGCTGCCGGTGCCGCAATGAGACCCTCTCGGATCGCTCAACGCGTCCGGCTTGCGCAGGTCGTATCCGATCTCGACCAGCGTAATGCCGTTGACGCCGAGAATCGTCGCGCCGGCAGACGCATCGATCGCGGAGGGACCTGATTTCGCGAGCAGCAGACCCTGATCGCCGCGGTCCGCGGAATCCGTCGTCGGACAGCCCGGATCGGAGAACGGCGTCGTGGTGGGCGCAGCCGGAACGACGCCCGTCGACGGACACCCGAGGCCCGTTTTCCATCGTGCGGCAACGAGATTCGTGCCGTCCGGATCGAATTCGAACGGTACGACGGTAAACGTGGACGCGTCAGCCATGCCACTCGATGCAATGCCGAGAAATACCGACAGACTCACACCGATGGTCCTGCTCATTTCTTCACCTCTGCGCACAGGCCAGACGCCGGACGTTTCGACACGTGCGTGTTTCAACACGCGTGCCGGCGCAGAATCGGCCTATGCGGGTGGGGGAATTACTTTTTTGTCGGCTCGTGAGCGGAAGGGTGCGCGAATTACTTTTTTGTCGGCTCGTGAAATGATCGCTCGACCGCGTCGTTGACATCGGTGGAGACCGGGTGATCCCGCCAGAGCCATCGCATCATTTCCGGCAGGATCGGTCCGCCCATTCGCTGGCCGTGGGTATTCATGCCCCACGTGTAGTTCACGTCGTAGCCCCTGGCGGTGAGCGCCTGCATCAGCCGCACGTTCTGATAGAACCAGTCGCGCCGCTGATCGTAGACGCCGTCGCGGCCGACACCCCGATTGTCGTTGCGTCCGTCCTGCAGAAAGATGCGAATGGGCTTTTTCTCGTTCTGCCGGACGATGTCGGCGTACGCGTCGCCGCCGCGCAGATTCACGAAGCTGCCGACGATGCTCAGGACCTTGCGGAAGTCGTCCGGGCGCTGCCAGGCAACCGTGAACGCGGCGATCGCTCCGGAGCTGGCGCCGCCAATGCCGTGCCGATCCGGATCCTTTGAAATGTTGTACTGCTGCCGGAGCACCGGCATCAGCTCGTCGACGATGACACGCGCGTATTTGTCATCGAGCGAGTTGTATTCGGCCGGCCGGTTCGTCGTGCGGTCGCCCCAGTCCGACGGAGTCGGCTCCGGCTGCTCCGCAGTCCGGCCGGGATTGATGAAGACGGCGATCATCACCGGGATTTCGCGGCGGTAGATCAGGTTGTCGAGGACGTTCGGCGCGCGCACCGAGCCGTTCATGTCCTTGAATGCCTGTCCGTCCTGGAAAATCATCAGGCTCGCGGCGACCGCCGGATCGTACTGGGCCGGCACGTAGACCCAATACGTATGTTGCGTGCCGGGGTACGCCTGGCTCGGCACCACGAACGGTCCGCGCAGGTCGCCCTTTGGAACGCCGTCGTGCGGAAGCGAGTCGGGGCCGAGTTGATAGTAGGCATTGTAGTCAGGCGCTTGCGGGGTCGCAGCCTGCAGGCTCAGAAGCGCGACGATGAGGTATGGCGATTTCATCGGCGGATTCTATTTCAAAGCCGCGGGCTCATGTCGACTCTGGACCTTCGCGTCGCCGACAGGATAGGCGTCAGGTGAATCTACAGGAGCGAACATGCCTCGTTGAACGGCAAGCGCGGCAGTCGCGGGTGCAGCGCGCTCGGATCCCCGTACCCAAGGTTGCAGAGGAAATTCGTCTTGACGTGCCCTTCAGGGAAGAATTCCTGATCGCAGCCGAAACAGGGCTTGCCGGCGGCGAAGAACTCCTCGTCCACCTTGGCAGGATCGAAGCCGGACATCGGCCCGCAATCGAGACCGAGCGCCCGCGCGGCCATGATCAGGTAGGCGCCCTGGAGGCTCGAATTCCGCTTCGCGGTGGACTCCGCCAACTCCGGGTTGCCCTGAAAGAGGCCCACCATTCCAGGACTGTGAGGAAAGAGCCTCGGCAACTGTTCGTAGAACTTCATGTCGTACGCGATGATCACCGTGACGGGAGCGCTCATCGTCTTCTCGACGTTGAGAGGAGCCAGCGCCGGGCGGAGCCGTTCCTTGGCTTCTTTCGACCGGAGAAACGCGAACCGCGCCGGCGCGGCGTTCGCGCTCGTCGGCGCCCACTTGAGCAGGTCGTAGAGATCCCGCAGCGTCTGATCCGTCACCGGCCGCGGCTGCCACTTCATATACGTGCGCGCCTGGCGAAAAAGGGCGTCCAACGCGCGGTCGTCAACTGGTTCACCCATGCTGCCTCCTCCTCGAACTCTACCGTGATTCATCGCCTGCGAACCGGCTCCTCGAGAAACGGGAAAGGGCGGAGAAGAGTGACTGTGTCAGTCCGCGCACGTTGTGTAATCCGACACACTCGCCGCACGTCCCGATGAGCGGTCAGACTGTGCGGCCCACATCCGTAACTCTCGATCGCACCGGACGATACACGCTGCGGCGGGCCCTTGACGCGACCGTGGCTTGGCGCTTGCCGTCACGAAGCGCGAGATGACTCTCACGGTGGCCCGCGTGGCTGTGCTCGTGGCGGCGCTGTTGAGCGGCGCGCCGCGGAGCGCGGTCTCCGCGCGCGCGCCGGTGCGCAGCCTGCCGGCCGCGGGAGCGCCCGCTCCGGACATCACAGAGCGGCATCACTACATGCTGAGCGCGCGCGTGCGCCCGCTGGTGGTGTTCTGGATCGGCCGCTCGAACGTCGGCGACGCGATCGTCACGCGCGCCGTGACCCCGCACGAGGTCCGTTACTCGCTGCTGATCGGCTCGGATCCGGATCGCGCGCCGCGCCGCATCAATCGATGGGGGTACATCGAAGAAAGAATTCGCGGCAACGCGGCGACCGTCGTCGGGCTGATGACGGAGTCGGATGAGGAGTCGGTCGAAGAAGCCGAGACAAATCTCCGCCGGGAGCGAAGCGGTGTGCACACCTTCAAGGTGATTCACGCCGCGATCGATGCGGAGCAATCGCGATCGGCCGTGACGGCGGTCGGCGCGCCGGCGGACTACTCCTTCCGCCAGGTGCGAGCCGTACTCGCTCTCGCGGGCGATGGCACCGCGGGACCGTCACGCGTGGTGCGGCTGCCCCGGGGAACGCGGCCGGGATTCCTGTCGGCGCTTGCCGAGATCGTTCACGCGCAGGCGGAGAGCGCGCGTGCGGGAACCCTTCATGCCGGCACGCCGTTGACCTACGTTTATCATGGCAAGTTCTACGAGCTTCGAGCGACGAGCGTCCAGTTCAAGCCGACGTTCGAGGTGAACTCCTCGCGGTACGCGCGCGTTGTCTGCGCGCAGTTCGCGACGAAGAGCCTGGCCGATGGTGAAGAGACGCGCTTCGCGCTCTCGTACGCGATCGACGGCAGGCTCGCCGAGGTCCCGCTCACCATTTCGTACCAGCCGCGCTGGTGGATGCAGATCAACCTCACCCTGGCGGATGACGTCGATTCCCCGCTGGTGCGCGCGCTCGAGCAATGATCGCTGCGCGTCATAGCGGCAGAAATCGGGCTACCCCCCGTGGCCCAACCGTGGTCGTCATGCATGGCCGATCCGTGGTTGCAGAACACTACCACTCGGGTCGCTGGCGGTACGGTCAGGTGCTTGCCACGCGACCGTCGCCGCCCTCATCGCTTGTTCTCGGACGGACGAGCGGCCTCGCCGGTCTTCATATAGACGATTTCCTTCGACGGCACGCGGCCCGGCGCATCGATGTCGTACTGCATGATGGTCGGGAGTTCTTTCAAATCGGCGACGGATTCGGTCGGATGGACCGCTTCTTTCGGGCGGACAATCGTCACGTTCTTGCCGGAGACGTCGGAGTCCAACATCATCTGCGTCTTCGTGTCCTGCGGCTGCCCCTGCGGCTGCCGGCGGCATCCCAACGGAGCTAGCAGGAGAATGATGAGTAGTGTGGCGTTCAGCGTTTTCATCTTCGTCACCCGTCGGAATCAGCAGGTTGAACCTATCGGTGGTACCAGCCGGTGAATACGTAATCCGGCCGGCTGGGATCGGAGAAGTGCGTGTACATCCACAAGAACAGGTCCCCTGGATGCGCCGTCGACGGTTTGATGTACACGTACCGTTTGGCAAATCCCTGGTCGTAATAGCTGAAGACCCACTTGGTCGAACCGACCCAGCGATCGTTGCCGTCGACGGTGCCCCAATCGCAGTCGGAGGGACTGCACTTACCCCACAGATGAAGGTGATACGGCGCCCCCGGCGTTGAGCATGTCACGTTGCCGTTGGCGTCCACGCCACAAAGCACCTGATCGTTGCACGTGAAACTCACGTCGATTCGGGTGATGCCCCGCGTCGATGGGTCGATGTTGGTCCAGTGGCCCTGCTCGAACGGCGCCACGCACTGCGCGAGCGCGGGGTGCGGCAGCGATACCGACAGGACAAATAGTGCTCCGGTGACGACGAGCAATCGTGCCTTCATGACGCCTGCCTTTCGGTTTCAAGCGGGCCGACCGCGGCCCTGGCGAGACTCACGGCCGTGCGAGGCCGTGATCCAGATAACGGTGCCGCCCACTGGAACGAACAGAGGGTCCAACGGGAAGTCTTTGGCGGGGGGTCCCCTCCAGGGCGACAGATTCGCGAGGGCAGCAACTCTGGCGCGTATTCATCGGCATCCTGATGTTTTACGTGGTGTGGGGCTTCTTCTGGTACGGCGTCAAGACATATCGATGATGGGGATCGAGTTCT
>Ga0066710_100004773_pt1 | contig 12108 bp, 16 predicted proteins | sample GraSoiAngelo_159_FD_79666 | JGI IMG/M metagenome (GOLD analysis project Ga0066710, IMG submission 79666) | Grasslands soil microbial communities from the Angelo Coastal Reserve, California, USA - 14_1009_16_40cm | ecosystem: Environmental > Terrestrial > Soil > Grasslands | place: USA...
CCGCTCCGCACCGGCGAACGCGCGGCCCACGCCAGCGTAGTACCCCGCCGCCGCCCCTCCCCCCCCGCCCCCCACCCCCCCGCCTCCCGTCGCCGGCAGCAGGAGAAACTGCGCCCGCGCCTCCGTACGGAGCGCCATGGCGCCGTCCTGCCATCCGCCGGCGCCCGTCACTGCCACGCGGCCCTGCCCCGCGCGGCGGGCGAGGCCAGCCTCAGCACCCCAGAAACCCGCGCGGGCGAGCAGGCACACCGCACCCAGGGAGGTCTCGCCCAGCGCGGGCGACTGCGCGCCCACCACGCCCGTGGGAGGCGCCGCGGCGAGCACACCGAGCAGCAACGCCGTGCTACGCGATGGTGACGTCGTAGGTGATCGTGATGTCGGAGGCCAGGGAGGCGACCACGGAGCAGTATTTCTGGAGCGAGAGGTCGATGGCGCGGCGCGCCTTGGCCTCGTCGGCACCCACGCCCGTCACCGTGAAGCGGAAGTGGATCGCGGTGTAGCGGCGCGGCTGCTCCTCGCGGCGCGTCCCTTCCACCGCGACCTCGAGCGCGCGCAGCTTGACGCGCTGCTTCTGCAGAATCAGGACCACGTCCGAGGCCGTGCAAGTGCCGGCGGCGAGCAGCAGCAGCTCGACCGGCGAGGTCGCCACCTTGGTGTCGCCGTCCACGACCATCGGTGGCCGTCCGGCTCCACCGCCCTCGAAGACGAGCCCCCCCGCTTCCCCCCCCCCCCTTCCCTCGCGCCAGCGCAGCGAGACGGCGGCCGTCGGCGCCACGTCAATTCCCCCGCCGGGTGGTGAGACCGACGTACAGCCGATGTCGCCGCATCGCGTCCATGCCGTGGTACTCCACCAGCCAGTTGAAGGTCGACTTGTAGTGAAGCTCGAAGCCGAACACCAGGTTGACCCACACCGCCGGGCAGTCGGGGTCCACCCCGCAGTGATCATGGCCGGCGATCGAGAGCCCGGTGCCGACGTACGGGATGGCCACCTGATCGTCGTCGGTGAAGCGGTACAGCGTTTCGAGGCTCGCCACATAGGAGTTGTTGCCGCCGCTGAACGCCCCGATCTCCCCCGAGGGGCGCAGCCGCACGCGCGCCGTGAAGAGGTCGCCGAGATCGAGCGCGGTGCCGACCAGGAGCTGGCCGTTGCCCAGGTCGACGCCGCCGCGCACCCCGAAGCCGAACAATCCGATCCGAGTGCCCGACGGGGTGCCGCTCACGCGCGGCGGCTTGAACTCCTGGGCCCCGAGCTGCGCCGCGAGCAGCGCCGTCCCCACCGTCATCCACGCGCCTCGCATCAACTCTCCTTGTGGGAGGGGGGGGGAGGGGGGGGTGGCGCCTGCGCGGTGACCCGCGCCGCCGCCCGACCGTAGTCCCAGATCGCGTAGCAGGCGACCGCCGCGGTGGCCCAGGCAAGCGGCCGCACCAGCGGCGACTCCGCGATGAACGCCACCAGCGTGAGCACCTGACCGACGGTCACGGCCTTGCCGCCCGCCCGGGCCGGGAGGGCGACCGGCCGCCGCAGCAGCCAGGAGCCGGCGAAGCCGAGTGCGGCGACGATATCCCGCAAGAGTACCCCGACCACCTCCAGGGGGTGCAGCCGCCCGCCGCGCACCACGGTGAGGAACGCCGAGGCCATGAACAGCTTGTCGGCCAGCGGATCGAGAATTGCCCCGGTCCGCGAAGCGCCGAAGCGGCGCGCCAGCATGCCGTCGAAAAAATCCGACGCGGCGGCCACGCCCACGATCGCGAGCTGCCAGGCGGGCGCGTGTACGAACGGAAACACAATCGCCAGGGGAACCCGAAGTGACGTAAGCACATCGGCCGGTGTCAGCCACGGTTTCACTTGTGCCCCCTTCGCGGGCCGCGTAGCTTCACCGCGTGGATCTCAAGCTGCTGAAGCAGGCCGCGATCTTTCAAGACCTCGACGACGGCGAGCTCGCCCGCGTCGCGGAGGTCTGCCGAGAGCAGAAACACACGGTCGGGCAGTACGTCTTCAAGGAAGGCGAGCCCGGCAATCGGCTATTCATCATTTCTGATGGGGAGGTCCGCATCTCGCGGACCATTCCCGGCTCCGGGGAAGAGGCGCTGGCCGTCCTCAAGCCCGGGGCCTGCTTCGGCGAGATGTCCATCTTCGACCGCTCCGAGCGCTCCACGGATGCGATCGCCAACACCTCCTGCACGCTCACCACCATCTCGCGGTCCGACTTCGAGTTGCTGCTCGATTTCAACCGCGACATCGCCTACAAGGTCCTCTGGTCGGTCGTGCGCCTGCTCTCGGCCCGGCTCCGGGTGACGAACGACAACCTGCGGTCGTTCCTCGCCATGTCCATGTTCTAGGGCCGTTCCAATCCGTCGTGCCAATGCTTCGGAGGACGCGGCCGCGTGCGTCGGGTGCACGAGCCGGGGGCCGAGGGCTTGCTCCAGATCATCGCGCTGGCCGGGAAGGGCGAGCGCGGGGCCGGTCGCCTGTCACGACGTGGGCGTCCCCGAAGGCTATCACGGCGCTCTGGCTGCGCTAACCTAAGAGGTTTTACACTTAATGCCACGTATGCGACGTCTATGTCGTCTGGGCGCCCTCGCCGCCGTGCTCGCCGCCTGCCAGGATAGCACGAACGTTGGCTTCGCCAACCTCATCGTGTACCCGATTCTCGACTCGCTGTTCGTCGGGGACAACGCTCCCGCGCGCAACCTCATCTACATCAACGATCGCGGCGACACCGTCGCCCCTGTGGGCGTGCGCTGGACCAGCTCTCAACCTGCCGTCGTCCAGGCGAACAACAGCACCGGTGCGTTGACGGCCGTCGGCCCGGGAGCCGCCGTGCTCTCAGCTCAGATCGGCAGCACCGTGGGCCAGGCGCTGGTCGTGGTCGCGAAGACCCTCGACCTGCAGCTGCTGCTCGATACGGTTTACCTGATGCCGGGCGACACCTTCACCGTGCCGGTGGACGTCAAGAGGAAGGGCGGAAGCGCGCCGCCTGCCTGGTTCAAGACCGTCCCCAGCAATGCGGTCTTCACCATCGATTCGGCGACGGGACTCATCACGGCTACGACCGAGGGCGGCCCCCTACCCTTCTTCGCCCACGCGGACTCGCTCGTCGACACAGGCGCCGTGACAGTCGTGACCCTCTCGGACACTACTGGTGGCAAGGCCTACTACACCATCCTCGGCACCTACATCGCCCACCGCAGCGTCGCCGCTCGCGGCCTCAACTACCTGCGCCGCGGCGACACCGCCACCTTCCGGCTGCGCACGTTTCTCTCGAGCGGATCGACCACCATCGAAGCGGTCGTGCTCACCGTCCGACAGCCGGTGCTCGGAGCCAGCGCGAGCCCCTTCATTATCGACTCGCTCTCGCCGCTCGAGGCCTACGGCCGCAATTACGGCTACGATCCGATCTGCCAACCGCTCCGCAACTGGGGCGTCTGGTCACGGCTGCTGAGTAACGGCGTGACACTCAGCGGCCTGTCGCGTTACGGCGGCACCGTCAGCATCACACAGGTCGTCTCGGTGGCGAACGGACAGGCGATCAGCGGTCGGTACTTCTTCTCCGCCCAGCGCACCGACGAGTACTACGACCCGCTCGGCGTCTTGCCGATCCGCGGCACGTTCGTCGCTCCCCTGATCACCGACACCTCGCCCTGCACATCGTGACCTTCGAGCATGTCTTCGCTGATCTGGGTGGCATTCCGACCGGCCGGCTCGCCGATCCGCAGGCGCTCTCCGGCCTGCTGCTCTCGGCCGCCAACGCGGCCGGCATGAACGCGGCGGGGCCGCCGACCGTGCTAACGGGGCCCCAGGGCGTCGCCGCGGTCCTGGTGTGCCACGGCGGGCACGTGGCGCTGCACGCCGTCCCGGCGGCGGGGCTGTGCTTCGCGGACGTCGCCGGCATTGCCGCGGCGCACCCGCAGCGCGGGCTCGACGTCATCATCAAGCGCCTGGGCGCCCGCCAAGTGCGCACCGATGCGCGCCGCCGCGGGCCTGTTCTCCCACCCCCGAACCCCATCCGTTCCGAGGAGGCCTCGTGAACCAGTACGCGCCGTACGCCACCTTCGTGCTGCGCCTGGCCGTCGGCGGCGTGTTTCTGCGGCACGGCCTGCAGAAGTTCCACACCGGCGTTGCCGGAGTCGCCGCCTTCTTGCACGGCGCCGGCATCCCGTTCGCCACGCCCACCGCCGCGTACCTGATCGCCGTCGAAACCATCGGTGCAGTGTGCTTGGTGCTCGGCATCCTCACGCGGCCGGTGGCGGCGCTCATGGTCGTGAACATGGTGGTCGCCATCCTCGCCGTGGTACTTCCCGGCGGCCATACGCCCGAGCTGGAAGGCCTGCTGCTCGCGGGCGCACTGGCGCTCGTGGCGCTCGGCGACGGGCCGCTCTCGGTGGGGATTTACTTCAAGAAGGGGCAATAACCAAACGACGTCGAGGGGAAGCGTCGTCAGTGAAGGATGCGTAGCAGTCCGGCGTCCGCGCTGCCCCGGATGAAGCTTTCCGCGTCCGTCGTCGGGATCGCGACGCCGGTCTGCCGGCGGCTCCGCTGGGCGCTCGCGGCCATGTACTCCTCGATCGACCCGCCGGCCCACTCGGCGGCGGCGTCCTTCATCTGACGCACGATCTGCTCCCACGTGCCGATGTAAATCACCCCGGACGGCATCGTCACGCGGTGCGGCTCGCCAATCCCCCCCCCTCCCCCTCCGACCCCGGCGCCCGCCGAGACGCCCCCGCGGTTCTTCATCCCTTGCAACTCGGTCAGCAGCGTCCCGAAGAGCTCGAGCTGCCGCGGGTCGCGCACCTGGCCGTCCGGCCCCATCGCTTCGATCTCGGCGAGGAAGAGGTCGTCCGGGCTCGCCTCACCAGCCAGCTCGCTCAGACGGCGGTGCCAGGGGATGAGCTCGGGGTCGTCCTCCGGCAGCCGGTAGACGCTCTTCTTCAGCTCCAGCAGCCGCCAGATCGCCAAGCCGTCGAAGTGCTCCTCGGGGTCGGTGCGCTCGAGGTGAAACAGCGACGCCTCATACTCGCCGCGGTCATAGAGCAGGTTGGCCAGGTAGATGCGCGCCTCGCCGTGAGCCGGGTCGAGCTCCAGGGCCCGCCGCAGCCAGCAGAGGGAGCCGCCTTCGTCACCCAACCGATGCGCCGCGTATCCCGAGCAGGCGGCCGCTTCGGCGGAATCGGGGTGCGCGGTGATCGCCAGCTCGAAGAACCGCCGCGCCTGGTCGAGCACGCTCTCGCGGAACAGCGCCCGGCCGATCTGCAGCATCAGGTCGTGGTCGTCGCGGAAGCCGAGCGACAGGATGCGCTCGTAGCACCCCACGGCACGCGGACGCTCGCCGCACTTGAGCAGCACCTCGCCCAGTCCCGCGAGGGCGTCCTCGTGGTCGGGATCGAGGGCGACGGCCTCCTCGAAGGCACGCCGCGCCCAGGCATACTCCTCCCGCGCCAGGCGGGCGTAGCCCATGCCGACGTGCAGTTCGACGGCGTGGGGATAGAGTCCCAGGCCTTCGCGCAGGGCGTCGATGGCGTCGTCGTACTGTCCTTCGTTGTAGAGCTGATGAGCACGTTCGTCGTAGTCGTCGGAGCTGAGGAACGGATCCGACATCGAACGGGACCCCCGGGAAAGTTGTGCTATGATAAGAAACAGCGGGCGGTTACACAAGCGCGCGCCGCCCAGTATCTTGACCGTCCATGACCGCGACCATCGCCCCACTCGAGGGCGGCTCCGTCACTTCGCCGCTGGGCTTCACCGCCGCCGCCGCACACGCCGGGCTCAAGGCTGGCGGGGTGAGCGACGTCGCGCTGCTCGTGAGCGCGACCAGCTGCGCCACCGCCGGCCTTTTCACCCGGAACGCCGTTCGCGCCGCGCCGGTGCTGTACGACTCCGATTTGTTGAGTGAGCGGCCCGGCCGCATTCGCGCCGTAGCGATGAACGCCCGGGTGGCCAACGCCTGCACCGGCGCGCAAGGACTCGCCGCCGCCCGCGCCATGGCCCAGGCCGCCGAGCAAGCGGCAGGGCTCCCGCCGCGCACCGCCCTGGTGTTGTCCACCGGGGTGATCGGCGTCCCGCTCCCGGTAGACCAGATCGCCGCGGGGCTACGAGCGGCCGCCGCCCGGCTCTCCGCCGACGGCGGCCCGGACGTGGCTCGGGCGATCATGACGACCGACACCCGGCCCAAACATTGCGCCGTGCGAATCGACACACCCGCCGGGGCGATCCTCGTCGGCGGGATCGCCAAGGGCGCGGGAATGATTCACCCCGACCTCGCCACCCTGCTCGGTGTGCTGACGACGGACGCCGCAGGCGAGGCGGCGATCCTGGCGCCGATGCTGCGGCGCGTCGCGGACCGGACCTTCAACGCGATCTCGGTGGACGGCGACACCAGCACCAACGACACCGTGCTGCTGCTCGCCAACGGCGCCGCCGGGATCGATCCCTCCCATGACGGGGCGTTGGCACAGGTGTTCGAGGATGCGGTCCAGCAGGTGGCGCGCACGCTGGCGCTCGCGATCGTCGCGGACGGTGAGGGCGCGACCAAGCTCGTCGAGATCCACGTGACCGGCGCCCCGACCGAAACGGCGGCCCGCGAGGTGGGCCGCGCGATCGCCCGCTCGGCGTTGGTGAAGACGGCGGTGTACGGGGCGGATCCGAACTGGGGGCGGATCCTGGCGGCGGCCGGCGCCGCCGGCGTGGGGATCAACCCCGACAAGCTGAGCCTGGCGGCCGCCGCCGATGGGGAAGCAGGGGGGGGGAGGGAGGAAGCCGGCGGGGGCGGGAGCGAATCAGAGTGGATCACCCTGGCGCAGGGCGGCGCCACCGCGCACGCCGACCCGGCGCGCGCGCGCGCGACCTTCCAGCAGAAGCGCCTCCGCCTCCATTTGGACCTGGGGTTGGGCCGGGCGGAGGCGGTGGTATGGACGTGCGACCTGAGCCCGGAGTACGTCCGGATCAACGCCGACTACACGTCCTGAGCTAGTAGCGCTCCAACTGGACTTTTCCCTGCAACGGCACCCGATTGCCGTTTCCCCACAAGCTGGAACGGCACTAGGGCTGGGTGGTATCCGCCACGGGCCGGCGCGCGCGGGTGACGGCGGCCGGCGGCGGGGTGGGAGGCGTCGGCACGTCGGGCAGCCGCCGTCGCACTTCCGCAAGCGCCAGGGCGTGGGTGCGGCCGCGCTGGAGCTCGTGCACGGCAGACGTGGCCACGTCGAGCAGGCGCAGCCCGCGCAGGCCCTGCCCCACTGCCTCCACCACCAAGCCCACAGCCGAGTCCTGCGCGAACCCGTGTCCGACCATGTCGGCGACCGCGTGCAACGCGGGGCCGGTCGGCTCGCCGGGGAGAACGGCGACGAGCCGCTGCACCAGCGGGACCGGGAGCCCCCGCACCAGCGCGGCGGAAACGGCCATGACCTCGGCGGGCGGTACCGGTCCGCCGCCCCCGCCGCGCAGGAGCAGCGCGCGCGCCTCGCGCAACTCGCTCGCGACCTGCGCCACGGCGGCGACAATCTGGTCGGGGGAGGCTTGCTTGGCGCCGCCCTCCAGCGCCTTTCTCACGAGCGGATCCGTCGGCAGGCCGTCGACCTCGGCCACGCGCACGATCGAGTCGACCGGCGCGACCGCGGCGGCCGGGACCCGGCCGGCGAGCCGCGCCCGCATCGATTGCGCGGCGAGCGGGGCGACCGCCGCGGCGAGTAGCAGCACCAGGCTCGGCCTCACCGGTCGCCCGGCCGGACGATGATGATGGCGTTCTGGCGGCCGAACCCGTCGTCCACGTAGCGGCCCGCCAACGGATCGGCCACCCACCGCTCCCCATCCACCACGAACATGTACTCGTGCTCGCCCGCGGGGAGGACGACCTCCGTCTGCCACACGCCGTCGTGGTCGTCGTCCTGGAGGGGAATGGCCCCTGAGCGCCAGTCCGTAAACGACCCGACGACCTCGACGGAGCGCGCGCCGGGGAAGCGCCCCACGAACTGGGCGATGCCCTCCTGAGCCGAGAGGATCGGGCCCTCGGTGCCGTGCGAGGGCACCAGCACGACCGCCGCGACCAGTACGGCGACCGCAAAGCTCCAGGTCGGGCGCAGGCTGACGGTGATGGCGTGGCGCTCGATGAGCCAGCGCGCTAGCCGGGCCATGGGCCCCGGGCGCGGCCGGCGGATCTCGGCCAGCACCCAGGCGGCCACGCTGCGCCGGGCCATCGCCGAGCGCAAGACTCCGGCGGCTGCCTCGAGCCGCTCCAGCGCGGGCCGCAGCTCGGACGGTAGCGACTGGCGCGACAGCTCGCCGTCCAGCACCTGGTGAATCCGGGGATCGATGAGACTCATTGGTACTCCTTCAGCGTGTCCAGCAGCGCTTCGCGCGCGCGGTGGACGCGCATCTTCAACGTCGGGATCCGAGCGCCGGTGACGGCGGCCATCTCCTCATAACTCAGACCCTCGACGTGCTTCAACACGAACGCCTCTCGCTTCTCCGCGGAGAGCCCTCCCAGCGCTCGCGTCACCAGCATCAGCTGCTCGGCCCGCTCCAGCGCCGTCGCGTTGTCCGCGGGATCGGGCAGCGGCGGCAGGTCGTCGAGGGACAGGTCGCTCGACGGTCGCCGGGCCAGATGGCTCTTGCACCGGTTCGCCACGATGCGATACACCCACGTCCGAAACCGGGCGGGCTCCCGGCAACTCCGCAGGTGCCGGTACGCTCGCACCAAGCCTTCGGCCACCGCGTCGGCGGCGGCGTCGGCGCTCCCGAGCATCCGCGTGGCGAAGCGATGCAGCGCGGGCTCGTAGCGGCGGATGAGGATCCCGAACGCCTCTGCGTCGCCGCTCAGCACGCGCGCGACGACGGTGGCGTCCGGCGGTTCTTCAGGCGCCTGCACGTATGACCTGAGCTTGGGAGGGGCGGTCACGCTAATGCGGACGGAGGCACAACACCAGTCGCACTCTGCGACGGCGCTAGTGGGGAGCGGCCGATACGGCGTCGCGGGCCACCGCCAGGTAGCTGGCCGCTCGCAGACCTTCCCCGCCGATCGCGCCGGCGAATGCCTCGAGGGTGGCTTGCGCACGGCGGCGGTAGCGCGCGTCGCCCGTGCACGCGGCCAGCTGGAGGAACACGCGCGCGACCCACGGGTTGGCGCCCGGGAGCAGGTCGTCGAACACCGGCTTCGTGCGGTCGCCCGGCACCGCCGGCGGCGGGTCGGCGGTCGCGGCGTCGAAGTAGCCACCCTGCGGGTCGGCGAAGTCGCGGTCCAGCACGGCGGCGAGGTTTTCGGCGACCTCCAGGTAGCGGACCCGCCCGGTGATCGCGAACGCCGTGAGTGATGCGGCGGCCACTTGCACCTGGTCCTGCAGCAGGCCGTGCACGCCCGCTCCCCCGCCTCCCCCCCGCGTCGCCGAGTGCCGCACGCCGAACCCCCGCGCGTACACCCGCCGCAGCAGGGTATCGAGCGCAGCGACGCCGCGGCGCTCGACGAGCGAGTCGGCGACCGCGCCGGCCGCCTCGAGCATCGAGCCGATCACGTAGGCCTCGCGGTCGGCGAACAGCGGCCGATCGTCTTCTCCGGCGGCGTCGAGGCCGCGCGCCAGCGCATGCAGCTCGCGCTCCGCCGTCTCGCGGTAGCGCGGGTCGGCGGTGAGCACCCAGGCAAGCGCGAGGTCGCGCGCCAGCCCCGCCCGCACGACGGCGAGCGGGTCGTCGAGGGCGGCCGCGACGGCGCCGGAGTCCAGCAGCACGTCCACCGCAGCGCGCGCGACAGCGAGCGATGCGGAGTCCCCCGTGCGGGCGAATTCGGCGAGCAGCAGCCACACGGCCTGCGTGTGGGTGAAGGCGCCCAGCCCCTGGTTCGCCTGGAGCAGCACCTGGAGCGCGGCGCGCACGTTGCCGACCTCGCGGCGCAGCGCCTGCGGCTGCAGCACACCGTGCGCCAGGCCGGTCTGGCCGAGCGCCAGCTGCCGCACGAGCGCCGCGTGCTGCACGATGGACGCCCGCTGGTCCCGATAACTGCGCGCGATTTCGGGAACGATCTGCTTCAGGCCCCGGCCGGTGACCGGGTCGTCCGCCGGGAAATAGGTGCCCCCGAAGAAGGCGGCGCCTTCAGGGGTGAGGAACACCGTGAGGGGATAGCCGTGCAGCCCGGCGAGCGCCTGCACGGCGGCCTGATAGTGCTCGGCCACGTCGGGCCGCTCGTCGCGGTCCACGCGCACCGGCACGAAGAAGGAATCGATCAGCGCGCCGAGGGCGGGATCGGCGTAGACCTCGCGGTCCATCTGCAGGCACCGGCGGCACTCGTCCGCTCCGATGTAGAGCAGGACCGGCCGGTCGAGCCGGCTCGCCAGCGCGAACGCCTCCCGCCCCCACGGCTGCCAGCCGACCGGCTGCCGCGCGGCGCGCGCGAGGTATCGGGTGGTTGACTGGGCCATCCGGTTCGTCAGCGGTCCGCGCTCCGAGACGCAGGCGATGGTGAACAGAGAGAGGGGGAGGACCGACCAGGTGCGCATGAATGCCGCCCCAAGATACCCTGGGGGACGGTCCGCCGTTCCCCCCTTCACCGCCGCGCCCGGCGGCGTGTTATGATTCGCCGCATGAGCGCCACGACCATCACCCCCAAAGCCAATGGGCCGCTGATTGTGGAGGGGCCCGTACGAATCCTGCGGGCCGACGGGACGGAGATCCCGGTCCCCCCCCGCAAGGACGGCTCGCCCGCGCAAGTCGTTGTCCTGTGCCGCTGTGGAGGGTCGGCCAACAAGCCGTTCTGTGACGGCACTCACAAGCGCAACGGCTTCACGGACGCCCCCGCTCCCACGAACTGAGCGGGGCGTATTATGTTGGAGGCCGGTTTTGGGCGCCCCGGCACGGGCGTCCTGCCCCTGCCCCCCAACGGAGGAGCGACATGGCGAAGGCTGGCAAGGCTCCGATGGCTGCTGACGAAGGCTACTGCGTGAAGTGCAAGGCGAAGCGGAAGATCTCGAACGCGCAGCAGGTGAAGATGGCGAACGGTCGCCCGGCCTTGAAGGGCGTGTGCCCGGTCTGCGGGACGGGGATGTTCAAGATCCTGCCGCCGTCGAAGTGAGTCGTCGACATCGCGAAAGACATTCAGCCCCCGGCCGAGCGGCCGGGGGTTTTCGTTTGGCTCAGCGCGCCACCCGGCGGCTGCGGTCTCCGCCCCCTTGGTAGACGTACCGAAAGGTGATACAGGCGGTGCCGGCGTCGGCGCAATAGTAGGCGAGCAGCTCGAGCTTGGCGTAGTGCCCGTCCGCGGTGCGCACGCCGTACACGTGGTGCTTCGAGGTGAGCAGGTGGCTGAGCATGCTGTACTGGTACCACTTGCCGACTCCCGGATTGGTGGTGTCCTCGCCTGCCACCGTGTTGCCGCGGTAGCCCGCGGCGGGGGGGGGAAGCTCGCGCACCGAATCGAATGGGACTGGCCCCAGGTCCAGGATCCCCGCCCCGTCAGCCGCAATGAGATGAAAGCGCCGGAAGGCGATGTCCCACGCTCCCGGTGGCTCCACCACCGCGTTGCGCGCGAAGGCGAACGTGCGCCAGCGGTCGGTCGCGGAGGCGTCGAGGGTGTAGGTGGCCGGCCCGACGAGGGAGTCCCCCACGCGAGTCGGAAGCGGCACCGAGAGTCGGTAGGGGGGGAACTCCGGTCTGGTGAACGAGCCGATGAGCAGGGCCGCGACCAGCAGCAGGAACGCGGCGCCGAGCAGGAGCACCAGCAGCGGCGGGCGGGCACCGCCCCGCCGGGCGTTCACTGCTCGGCCATGAACGGATAGGTGAAGTCCCGCGGCGGGGTGAACGTCTCCTTCACCGTGCGCGGCGACACCCAGCGCAGCAGGTTGACGAGCGAGCCGGCCTTGTCATTGGTGCCGCTGGCGCGCGCGCCGCCGAACGGCTGCTGGCCTACCACGGCGCCGGTCGGCTTGTCATTCACGTAGAAGTTGCCCGCCGCGTAGCGCAGCGCCGCGTGCGCCTCGGCCACCGCGTGCGCGTCCTGCGCGAACACCGCGCCGGTGAGCGCGTAGGGCGACGTGCGATCCACGAGCCGCAGCGTCTCGGCCCACTGCTTGGCGGGATAGACGTAGAGCGACAGCACCGGGCCGAAAATCTCCTCGCACATCGTCCGGTAG
>Ga0066710_100004774_pt1 | contig 12108 bp, 13 predicted proteins | sample GraSoiAngelo_159_FD_79666 | JGI IMG/M metagenome (GOLD analysis project Ga0066710, IMG submission 79666) | Grasslands soil microbial communities from the Angelo Coastal Reserve, California, USA - 14_1009_16_40cm | ecosystem: Environmental > Terrestrial > Soil > Grasslands | place: USA...
CCTGCGCGCTCGGCGTTCGCCGGACGTAGGCAAGGCCTTCGCGCGTGCCGCGAAGGAGCGTCGGGCGGCCGCGGCGCACGAGCGGGAGGAGCTCGGAGTCGCGCATGAGCAGCAGGCTCGTCAGCACGGCAAGGAAGCTGACGGTGTTCGCGGCGAAGCACCAGCCGACGCCGACGGCGCCGATCACGAGCCCAGCGAGCGCCGGCCCGGTCAGGCGCGCGGTGTTGAAGAGCGTCGAATTGAGCGCAACCGCGTTCTGCAGCTCGTCGCGTCCAACCATCTGGAACGTCAGGCTCTGCCTCGCCGGCGCGTCGAGCACGAGCACGGTGCCGCCGAGCGCCGCGATCGCGTACGCGTGCCAGGCGGCGACGTGGCCGGAGAGCGCGAGGCCGGCGAGGACGGCAGAGAGCAGCATCTGGACCGACTGGGTGCCGATCACCGTGCGTCGGTTGTCGAGGCGATCCGCGATCGTGCCGGCGAAGAGTCCGAAGAGCGTGAACGGGCCGAAGCGGCAGACCGTGAGGACGCCGACGGCGACGGGCGAGCGCGTCAGGTCGAGCACGAGCCAGTAGAGCGCGATGTTCTGCATCCACGTGCCGCTGACGGAAACGACTTGGCCGAAGAAGAAGAGCCGGTAGTTCCGGTGGCGGCGGAGGCTCGCGAACGTGCGGCGGCCGGCCAGGCGAAGAAACGTCACTCGGCACCGTCCACGAGGCGCAGCAGCGGCTCGACAGCTGCGTCGATCGCCTCGACGTCCTCGGCGGGGAGCTCCTTGAGGCGCTCGGCGAGCCAGGCCGTCCGCCGCGAGCGCACCGCGCGGAGCACGCGCTCGCCCTCGCCGGTGACCGCGAGTCCGATCCGCCGGCGGTCGGCGCCCGGGGCGCGCGTCACGAGGCCGGCCCGCTCGAGCCGGTCGAGCGCCTTCGACATCCCCGCGGCCGACATCGCCTCGCGCTCGGCGAGCTCGCGCACGCCGATGCCGGGCTGCTTCTTGATCTGGATGAGCAGCGTGACCTGACCGCCGGTGACGCCGAGGGGATGGACCTCGCGGCGTAAGTGGCGGCTCAGCTTGAGGAGGACGGGCCGTAGCCGGTGCGCGAGCGCGTGGCGGTCTGTTTCGAGTACGACTGGCATTCGTTAACCATGTTAACAGTTACCGTCGTTAACGGTTCAAATCCCTAACCCTGCCGGACATCCACTTGAAACGGGGACAGACTTCAGTCTGTCCCCGCAAGGACGTTGTCGCAGCTAGGCCATCGGCCTACGGAGCCAGCAGGTCTTGCCGGGCCAGACTGAAGTCTGGCCCGGTTTCAGCACGCGTACGGCTAGATCTGCCAGACCCCGTCGCGGATGAGCGGAATGCGCCGTCCTCGGGCGGCGACGCCAGTCGCCTCGAGGTCGTCGGTCCCGATCATCACGTCGACGTGGGTGTCGGACCGGTTGACGCCGAGGGTGCGGCGGTCGCCGGGCTCGCGCTGACGCGTCTTGTCGAAGCCCATCCCGAAGGCGATGTGCGCGGCCGCATTCTCGTCGAGCAGCGTGTCGAAGTAGATGCGGCCCGACTGGCCGATGCGTGAGGAGCGGTCGACGAGCGCGACCTCGCCGAGGCGGTCGGCGTTCCGGATCCGACCGAGGAAGTCGCGGAAGAATGCGCCGTTCCTGCCTTCGGCCTCGAATCGGACGAGCCGTCCGTTGCGAAACTCGCCCGCGATCCCCTCGACGAGCTTCCCCTGGAAGACGAGCGGCCGCGAGCAGCGGAACGTGCCGTTCGTCGAGGCCGCGTCGGGAGTCGTGAAGCTCTCCTCCGTCGGCAGGTTCGGCGAGATGTGGATCCCGTGGGCGTTCTTCTCGCCGCCGCCGAGGAAGACGACCTCGGGTGGGAGCGAGACCGACAGGTCGGTGCCAGGCCCGCTGAGCTCGAGCCGCTCGAGCTTGAGCCGAGTCAGCCGCGCCGTTCGCCGCTGCACGTCGGTGAGATGCTCCTTCAGGCCCTTCCAGCCGGGCGGGTCGTCGGGGCCGAGGCGGCAGAACCAGAGCAGATCCTGAGCGAGTCGCCGCACCGCGTTCCTCGGCTGGAGCGCCGGATAGACCCTCGTCGCCCACGGCTCGGTCGGCCAGGCGATGATGCCCCAGCGACGGCGAAGCTCCCACGACTCCGACCGTAGCCACCTCAGCTGCCTGAACGGCTCCGTCGCGTCGGCCGCCGCGCGCGCAGGATCGACGTCGTCGAGCGCGTTCGGCTCGCCCTCGCCCGTGATGTAGAGGGTCGCGGTCGTCTCGGCCGCGAACTCGCGGAGGCCCTTCGCGTTCCACGGCGTCACGTACCCGAGCCAGCGCTCCGGTGCAGCGCGCATGCGCGCAGCGCGCACGAGCGGGTCGATGTAGACGACCTCGACGGAGCGCGCTGAGAGCCTGTACCCGGCCTCGACGAGCGCGACGGCAAGCTCGCGGTGTGCGGGCTCGGCGAAGACGATCAGGTCGTCGCCGGCCCGGAGCGAGAACGCGGTGCGGATCATCGCGTCGGCGTAGCGCACGAGCTCGTCGGGCTTGAGCGGCGACGTCATCGCGCGGAGGCTATCGCTCGCGCCTCCTGCGACGCTCGATCCGCGGCGTCTCCGTCCGATCACCAGGGCGTGCACTTCCAGTCGCGCTACATGCCTTGCCCCGAGTGCGGCGCCTCGGTCGATCACGTCGAGGCCGAGGCGCACGCGTGCGAGCAGGAGCGCCGGGTGAGCTACCAGCTCTTCCAGCTACGCGACGAGGTGGCGCGGTTCGACGCTGAGCTCGCGGAGTACCTGGCCTCGCCGCGCGGGCGCTTCGAGCAGTTCTACGCCGCGCGTACGAGACCCGGCTGAGCGTCCCGCGCGGGGCGTTCGCAACGACTCCGTGCCAAGTTCGTGCCAATTGAGAAAAGGACACTGGTGCCCGGGCCCGGCCGTGGATATTTGAGGAGCCTCGTTCTCAGACCTCAGAGAGGAGCATCTCAATGCGTTCGAGGCTCAGGCGGGCTACGGCCCGTGTTCTTCTTCTCTCCGTCGGCGTCTTGTCTCTCGCCGGCGGGGTCGCGCTCGCGACCGACGGCGACCCTCCGGTCGCCGACGTCGTGACCGCATGCGTCAAGGCGCCGAGCGGGCTTGTCAGGATCGTCGCCGCGACGGACTCGTGTCGCCCGCACGAGACCCGCATGTCCTGGAACGTCAAGGGGGCGAAGGGCGACAAGGGCGACGCCGGCCCCGCCGGTGCTCCGGGTCCCGTCGGTCCCGCCGGTCCTGCTGGGCCTGCTGGGGCTGCCGGACCGATCGGGCTCACCGGGCCGGCCGGTCCGGTCGGACCCGCCGGTGCTCAGGGCACGCAGGGGCTGCCTGGTCCCGCGGGGGCCGCAGGGCCTCAGGGGCCGCAAGGGCCGGCGGGCCGGAAGGGCGATCCCGGCACGCTCGCGAGCTTCGACTCGCTCGCAGGCCTCGCGTGCACGGTGTCCGGCGCGTCCGGGACGATCGCGCTCGACTGGGACGCCCAGAAGCGCGCGATCCTCACCTGCTCGATCGGCTCCTCACCCCCGCCGCCGCCACCGCCGCCGCCGCCGCCGCCTCCTCCTCCGCCGCCCCCACCGCCGCCGCCGTCCGGCACGGTTCGGGTGAACGAGCTGGTCACCGGCACGAGCACGTCGGCCGCGGACGAGTTCGTCGAGATCTTCAACGCGGGCAGCACCTCGTTGAACATCGGCGGCTGGAAGCTCGTCTACCGCTCGGCCGCGGGTACGAGCGACGTCAACCTGGCGACGATCCCGGACGGCACGACGATCGCCGCAGGCGCCTTCTACCTCTTCGGCGGGAGCGCGTATTCGGGCACGGTGACGCCCGACCAGTCGTTCTCGACGAGCCTCGCCGGGACCGGCGGCGGCGTCGGTGTGCGTGACGGCAGCGGCGCTCTGATCGACTCTGTCGGATATGGAACCGCGACGAACGCGCTGGTCGAGGGCACGGCGGTCGCCGCGCCCCCGGCAGGTTCCGCCGCAGCGCGCATTCCGGACGGCAAGGACACGAACAACAACTCCGCCGACTTCACGGTGACGGCGACGCCGACTCCGAAGGCGCCGAACAAGTAGCTCCCGGAGACGAGTGAGGCCGTCTCCCCGACGGCCTCACTCGTCTACTCGAAACGCCTGCACCTCGGCGAGCCCGTGCTTGATGCGTAGGAGCGGGCCCGTGGCCGTGATCATCGAGCCGAGCCCCGGGGAGTCGGCCCCGAGCGGCAGCTTCACGATCAGCACGTGCCAGTGCGAAACGACTGCGACGTGGATCTCGTTCACGTGCTCGCGCCGGACATGGAGGACGCGCCCGCGGACGCGTGCGCAGCGATGCAGCAGCGGCCGGTCGGGCCGAGGCTGCTCTGTGTAGCACGGTCGTGCCCAGGGCGGAGCACTCCCTGGAGCGCCGTCGTACACCTTCCGGGTCCCGGGTGCGCCCAGGGCGACCGCGGCGACCGTCACGAGCAGGGCAAGAGCGCCGGCGATCTTCAGGGCCCTGCGCATCGGCGTGGACTGTACGGAAGTTCGGTGACGGCTCTCGGCCAGAGAGGCACACTGCGTCTGCCTCGAGAGGAGTCACCACCAGCGCATGACGAGTGAGACGACAGTCGCTGCGCTCGAGCCAACGCTCTCGTCTCGCAGCGTGCGGCTCGAGACGCTGTTGGGGAACGCGCGGGTCGCGCTGCTCGCGTTCGGCTTCGTGGTGTCGCTAGCGGCTTCCGAAGGCGGCTATCGACCGTCGGCCTGGGGGTGGACGGCGCTCGTCGCCTGGTGGCTCGCGGCGCTCGGGCTCGTGCTCGGGCGCGGCGCCCGGCCGGGCCGGCGCGAGCTGGTCGGGCTCGGGGGACTCGCCGCCTTCAGCGGTTGGATGCTGCTCTCGCTCGCCTGGACGTCGTCCACGACGAAGACCGTGCTCGAGGTCGAGCGCGCGGCGATGTACGTCGCCGTTGTCGCGATGCTCGTCCTCCTCGTCCGGCCACGGAACGTCCCTGCGCTCCTTGCGGGAACATGGGCCGGCGTGTCGGTCGTGGCGCTGTACGCGCTCGCGACGAGGCTCTTCCCGGAGCGGCTCGGCTCGGCTGATCCACTCGCCGGCTATCGACTGGCCGAGCCGATCGGCTACTGGAACGCGCTCGGGATCTTTTGCATGCTCGGGGCACTGCTGGCAGTCGGCCTCGCTGCGCGATCGGAGAGCTACGTCGGCCGTGCGCTCGCAGCCGCGTCGCTCGTCGTGCTCGTGACGACGCAGTACTTCACGTTCAGCCGCGGGGCGTGGCTCGCGGTCGGAGTCGGCGCGATCGCGATGGTCGCCGTCGATCGCCGCCGGCTACAGCTCCTCACGGTCGCATTCGCGCTCGCACCGTGGGCGGGTGCTGCGGTGTGGCTCGCGTCGCGATCGCATTCGCTCGTCGTCGAGGACGCGCCGCTTCGGGCCGCCTCGCACGACGGGCACCGGCTTGCCGCAGCACTAGTGATGCTCGCGGTCGCAGCCGCGTTCTCCGCGGCTGCCTTGCGCGCACTCGACGCGCGAATTGAGGCGGCCGTCGTCGTCCGCCGCGCCTTGGCGCTGGCCGTCGTGGTTGCGCTAGTCGCCGGCCTCGCCGGCGTGGTCGCGCGATACGGGTCGCCGACGACGCTCGTTCGCCACGGCTACTCCGCCTTCAAGGCTCCGGAGCCGCGCGCCTCGACGAACCTCAACGAGCGCGTTTTCGATCTCTCGGGCAACGGCCGCGACGAGCAGTGGCGCGTCGCGTGGAAGGAGGCGCGGCTCCATCCTTGGCTCGGCTCGGGCGCCGGGACGTACGAGGAGTACTGGCTGCGGCTGAACCGGGTGGGCGTGCACGCCCGCGACGCGCACAACCTCTATCTGGAGGTGCTCGCCGAGCTTGGGCCGTTCGGGCTCGCGCTGCTCCTGCTCGCCCTGGGAACGCCGCTCGTCGCCGCGGCCGTGGCACGCCGTGCGCCGCTCGTCTCGGCCGCCGCCGGCGCGTACGTCGCGTTCCTGGCGCACGCGGCGATCGACCGCGACTGGGAGACGCCGGCGGTGACGGTGACGGCATTGTGCTGTGCGGCGGTGCTGCTCGTCGCCGCCCGCCGCCGCGAGCTCGAGCTCACCCCGCGCGCACGCGCCGGAGGCCTCGCCGCAGTCGTCGCTCTGTCCGTGTTCGCGTTCGTCGCGGCGATCGGGAACAGCGCCGCCGGCTCGAGCGCCGACGCCGTCCTCGCGCGCGACTGGGCCAAGGCGGAGGCGAAGGCGCGAACCGCGAAGACGTGGATGCCGTGGTCGGCCGATCCGTGGCGCCATCTCGGGGAGGCGGAGCTCGGTCGCGGCGAGCGAGCGCGCGCGGCCGCCAGCTTCCGGAAGGCGCTCGCGAAGGAGCCCCGCGACTGGAGCCTCTGGTACGACCTCGCCCTCGCGACGCGCGGCCGCGAGCAGGCGCGCGCCGTCGCCGAGACGACGCGTCTCAACCCACGGGGTTCGGAGGTCAGGGAGCTGCGCGAGGAGCTGGGCCGATGAGCCTGTTCTTCCAGGACCCGCTCGCCGACGCCGAGGCGCTGATCCGGCGCGTTTACGCCTACGTCGCATACCGCATCGGCGACGGCCCCGACGCCGAGGACGTCACGAGCGAGACCTTCGAACGGGCGCTTCGCTACCGCTCGAGCTACGACGCGACGAAGGGCCAGCCCGCCGCCTGGCTCGTCGGCATCGCCCGGCGCTGCATCGAGGACGCGCGGGCGCCGCGGCCGGCTCCCGTCGCCGAGCCACCCGACGGTGCGGGGCCGGGCGAGCTGGCGGAGGACGCGATCCGCCGCCTCGACCTGGCGGCTGCCCTGGCCGAGCTCGGTGAGCGCGATCGCGAGCTGATCGCGCTCCGCTACGGCGCCGATCTCACGGCGCGGCAGATCGCCGGCCTGCTCGACCTGCAGACGAACGCCGTCGAGGTCGCGCTCCATCGCGCGCTCGAGCGGCTTCGCGCGACCATGCGCGCCGAGCGTCCGCGGCAACTCGCCGCCGAGGTGTAAGGGTTTCGGCCCTTGCGCCCGTATAGGTGGCATGAAGAGATTCCGGATGCGCGGCGGGGCCGGCTTGGAGCGAGAGCTTCGGGCCCGGCGCCCGCAGCCGCGGGAGGAGCTCGTGCACACGCTTGCGGCGCGTGTGCAGTCTGCCCCGCGGCTCCACCAGCATGTGGCGGCGCTCCGGGTAGCGCTCGGGAGCGGCGTGACCGCGCTTTTCGTTGCCGCCCTCGTCCCGGCCGGCGGTCTCGGCTACGCGACGGGCGCCGTCTCCCGAGCGACCACTGCGGTCGCGCATACCGTCGCAGCCAAAGAGCACCAGTCCGACGCGCATCACGGCGATCACACGACCTCGGGCCAGCACGAGTACGGCGTCCCGATCTGCCACCACACGCATTCGGCGACCAACCCGTACGTGCTCATCCGCGTCAGCCCCGAGGCGCTGCACGCACATCTCGCGCACCACGGCGACATCATCCCGGCGCCCGAGCACGGCTGTCCACGCGTCTAGCGCGCCGCGCTCGACTCCCCGGCTGTTGCTAGAACAAGAGCGTGGCGATGTTCCACGTCGTGCTCCACCGCTCCGGTCCACAGTGGGACCGGTTGCGGTCGCTGGAGGAGCAGTCCGACTGGCCCGCGCACGCGTCCTTCATGGACGGGCTCGTCGACGCGGGCTTCGTCGTCCTCGGCGGGCCGCTTGCGGACGAGCACCGGGTGGTGCACGTCGTCGAGGCCGAATCGGAGGACGCCGTCCGCGCGACCTTTGCCCGCGATCCGTGGAGCGGGACGCACCTCCAGGTCGCCGCGATCGACCCGTGGACGATCCGCCTCGACGGGCGGCGCGGCTAGACACAGATCGTCTAAGCGACTGAGGCGACCTGCTCCGAGATCACGAGCCCGTGCGAGAGCAGGTGGACGAGCCGCTCGTGCACGCGTCGGTACTCGGGGGTGGGACGGCAGCGCTTTTCACGCGCGGCGGCGGGACGCCGACGTCGATGAACGGCCGTTTGTGCCGGCGCCCCGACGGGGGATGCGGCCTTTGCCGACCCTCTGCTACGGTGCGAGCACGGACGGCAATCCGGCCATCCGGTGAGATTGAGTTTCTCGTTCCTCCTCGGTTGTTTGAGTCATGGGGTTTCGAGTCGCGGCGATCTCGAACCCAAAACAGAGGAGTAGAACTTGTCACAGCAGTCCTTCCGGGCCCTCGGCGTGAGCGCCGATGTGGCTCATGTGCTCGAGGAGCGCGGCTTCGTCGCGCCCTTCCGAATCCAGACGCTCGTCCTGCCGGACGCGCTCGGCGGCCTCGACGTGCTCGCCAAGTCACCGACCGGGTCGGGCAAGACGCTCGCGTTCGCACTGCCGATCGTCGAGCGGACGAACGCCGCCGACGGCCCGCACACGGCGCTCGTGCTCGTGCCGACGCGCGAACTCTGCTCGCAGGTAGCCGACGAGCTCGTCCCGCTGGCGCGTGTCAAGGGGCTCAAGGTCGCCGCCGTCTACGGCGGCGCGCCGATCCGCGCCCAGGCGACGCGGGCCCGCGACGCGCACATCCTGATCGCGACGCCGGGCCGGATGCAGGACCTGATCGAGCGCCGGGTCGTCTCGGTCGAGCGCGCCCGGATCCTCGTCCTCGACGAGGCCGACCGGATGCTCGACATGGGCTTCAAGCCGCAGGTCGACAAGATCCTGCGCCGGATGCCGAGCAACCGCCAAACGATGTTCTTCTCAGCCACGCTCGACGGCGACGTCGGCGTACTGGCGCAGTCGTACACGTCGAACCCGTCTCGCTTCGAGGCGGCGCTGCCGACCGACCTGGCACAGGGCGAGGTCGACCACAAGTTCGTCCCGGTCACGGCCGAGAACAAGGTCGAGCGGCTGATCGCCGAGCTCGAGGCGGAGCGGGGCCTGGCCCTCGTCTTCGTCCGCACGAAGCGCGGCGCCGATCGGCTCGTCCAGAAGCTCGCCCGGCACGACGTTCGTGCGGTCGCCATGCACGGCGACATGTCGCAGGGCGCGCGGGAGAAGGCGCTTGCACGCTTCCGCTCGAGCCAGGTCTCGACGCTGGTCGCAACCGACGTCGCTGCCCGCGGGCTCGACCTCACGGACATCACGCACGTGATCAACTTCGACCCGCCCGAGGACGACAAGGGCTATGTCCACCGCGTCGGCCGCACGGGCCGCGCCGGCCGCGGCGGCAGCGGGATCACGCTCGTCCTGCCCGACCAGCAGGCCGACATGAGCCGCGTCGCCTCCAGGCTCGGCCATCGCGAGCAGTTCGAGCGCGAGGGCATGGCCGTCGCGAGGCCGAGGCGGGTGTACACGAGCCGCCGCGGCCGCAACTCCAAATGGTGAGCCACTAGCGGAAGACGGCGATCGCGACCTCGCGGAAGCGCTCGACGAGCGGCGAGCGCTCACCGGGCCGGTGAGCGAGGGCGATCTCGAGGCTCGCGTTCGGGCCCGAGAGCGGTCGGTAGGCGACCCGCGGCGGGCTGAACGTCTCCACCGACTCGGGGACGAGCGAGACGCCGATCCCGGCTGACACCAGGCTGACGATCGTCTGCATCTCGCTCGCCTCCTGGACGACGTGTGGGCTGAAGCCGGCCTCGCGGCAGACGGCGAGCACGTCGTCGTAGAGGCCGGTGCCGAGCCGGCGCGGGACGAGGACGAACGGCTCCTCGGCCAATGCGGCGACGCGAACGCGCTTGCGCCGCGCGAGCGGGTGCGAGTCGGGAAGGGCTGCGACGAGCCGCTCCTCGACGAGCGGCGTCAGCTCGAGGGAGCTGTCGCCGACGGGCGGGCGGACGAGGCCGACGTCGATCCGGCCGGCGTTGAGCGCCGCCACCTGCCCGGCCGTCGTCAGCTCGTCGAGGCGGAGCTCGACCTGCGGATGCCGATCGCGGAACTCGCGCAGGATCCGCGGCAGCGCCTCGTAGCTCGCCGAGCCGACGAATCCGACCGCGAGCCGGCCGACCTCGCCGGCGCCCGCCTGGCGGAGCAGCTGCTCGAGGTGGTCGGCCTGGGCCAGCAAGGGTCGGCTCTGCTCGAGGAGGAGCCGTCCTGCGTCGGTGAGTTGCACGCTGCGTCGGTTGCGGCGCAGCAGCTCGACGCCGAGCTCCGCCTCGAGCCGGAGGATCTGCTGCGAGAGCGGCGGCTGGGCGATGTGCAGGCGCGCCGCGGCACGGCCGAAGTGCAGCTCCTCGGCGACGGCGACGAAGTAGCGGAGGTGACGGAGCTCCATTCCGTAAGACGCTGAGAGTCTAAGACAGAGTCCAGAAATATATTGGACGTCACAGGGGCGCTGCTTCTACGGTGGGCTCATGACCTCGGAACGCAGCCGGCTCGGCGGGATGACGCCGTTTCTCTTCGGCTCGTCGGCGATGTTCGCGACGATGTACTCGACGCAGGCGATCCTGCCGCAGCTCGGGCGCGCGTTCGGCGTCAGCCCCTCGCGTGCCGGCCTGACGATCTCCGCGCTGATCGTCGCGCTCGCCGTCGGGGCGTGGGTCTGGGGGCCGCTGTCGGACCGGATCGGCCGGCGCCGCTCGCTCGTTCTGGCGAGCGCGCTTCTCGTCGTGCCGACGCTGGCCGCCGCGATCGCGCCGAGCTTCGGCGTCCTGCTCGCCGTTCGCGCGATCCAGGGGCTCTGCATGCCCGGCCTGCTGACGGTCGGAGTGCCCTATGTCGCCGAGGTGTTCGCGCCGCGGATCGGCTCGCGCGCGATCGGCTACTACGTCTCGTCGCTCGTCGCCGGCGGGCTCGTCGGGCGCCTCGGCGTCGCGCTCCTCACGTCACTCGCGGGCTGGCGGGTCGCGCTCGGGGCCGTCGCCCTCCTGCCGCTCACGGCGACCGTCGTCCTGCGGCGCCTTCCAGCGGAGCCGCCGACCACCGCGGCAGCGGCTGGCGCCGAGCGCGGAGCGGTAGGCGCATTGCTCCGGAACCGATCGCTCGTCGCCGCGACCCTCGCCGGGAGCTGTCTCTTCTTCGGCTTCGTCGGCGCCTCCTCGTTCATCGACTTTCGCCTCGAGCGCGCGCCGTTCTCGCTGCCGCCCGTCGCGGCGAGCCTGGTCTTCGCGCTCTGGCTCTTCGGGGCCGTCGGCCCGTCCGCGGGCCGGATCGCCGGCAGGTTCGGGTGGCGGCGCGTCGCGCTTGTCGGGATCCTGCTCTCGGCCGCCGGGCTTGGGCTGTCGTTGACGTCGGCGCTGCCGCTCCTCGTCAGCGGGCTCGCGCTCTTCGCGCTCGGCAACTTCTGCGGCGTCACCGCGACGCAGCTCGGCGTCGCCGAGTCGACCGACCGTGACCGCGGCTCGGCGAGCGCCCTCTACTACAGCGCCTACTACCTCGCCGGCGGCCTGGGCGGATACCTGCCCGGCCTCGCCTGGCAGGCGTGGCGCTGGAACGGCGTCGGGCTGCTGTCGATCGGCGTCCTCGCCCTCGGGTTCGCCGTCCTCCTCGTGTCGACGGTGCGACGGCCGGCGTGGCTGGTCTCGGAACCCGTTGGGGCGGCTGCATGAGCCTCGTCGCGATCCCGATGCGGACGACCTCGCCCCCGACGACGGCCGTCGTCGAGGCCGCCTACAGCATCGCCGCCGCCGTCTTCGCGCCGATTCGCGGTGACTCGATCACGCGCGCCCTGGCGCCGGTCGAGGAGGTGACGCTCGAGCAGGCGCTGAACGGCGAGGCCTTACGCCGGCGCGGCTGGAGCTCGCTGGCGGAGGCGATCTACGTCGCGCGCGAGGCGCTGCACGACGTGCTCGGCGACGAGGCGACGCTCCAACACCGCGGCGGCTCGCACTGGCATGCGGTCGTCATCGTTCGCGACGAGCAGGCGCTCGCGCGGCTCGCTGCCGACGTTCGGGCGGCGCTGCGGCGGTGGGCGCCGCATCGCGAACGTGTGGTCGTGGTCGCGGCCCTCGGCCGCGATCCCGATCCCGCCGACCGCCTCCGCGAGCTGCTCGACGCGGACGAGGGCGACGACCGCGTCGCACTCCTCTAAGAGCCGCCAACGAAAAGAGCATGGGACTGCCGCGCCGCGCTGAGGACGGCACGATGCGCCGTCCTCAGTCGCC
>Ga0066710_100004775_pt1 | contig 12108 bp, 9 predicted proteins | sample GraSoiAngelo_159_FD_79666 | JGI IMG/M metagenome (GOLD analysis project Ga0066710, IMG submission 79666) | Grasslands soil microbial communities from the Angelo Coastal Reserve, California, USA - 14_1009_16_40cm | ecosystem: Environmental > Terrestrial > Soil > Grasslands | place: USA...
CGGTGGGATCGAGGATAATCCGGACCGGTGCAACCACGGTCACCTGCCCGAACAGTCGCGTTCTCCCCGAGTGCTTGCATCGATGCAGCGGCGCTACCCTCGCGATGAACACATGCGCCGCATCGAGTGGATGAAAGCGGCACGGCGGCGGATCGCAAACACGACGGACATGATCGTCGGATTCCCGGGCGAGACCGAAGACGATTTTGAGGCGAGGGTGGGGCTGGTGGAAGAGGTCGAATACGATTCGGTGTTCAGCTTCAAATACTCGCGTCGGCCGAATACGCCCGCGCTCACGCTTCCCGGTCAGGTCCCGGAAGAAGAGAAGGGCAGGCGTCTGACGATCCTGCAGGAGAGGCAACGCGCTATCCAGGTGCGTCGCAACGCGGCCTACGTAGGCGCGGTGGAAGAGTCCCTGGTGGAAGGGTTCAACAAAGCAACGGGACAGTGGATCGGGCGTACGTCCCAGAACAAGACACTCAATTTCCTGCGCCCGGGCGCGGCCGAAGATCTGCTGGGCCGGTACGTCGACGTGCGCGTCACGCGCGCGGGTCCGAATTCGCTCGCGGGAGAGTGTGTAAACTAAGAGATCAACTCAAGGAGGAGGATGGTATGGAAGTCGAGATGAAAATCCGGGGATTGATGATGGACCCGGTGACCAACATGCCGATTGTCGTGCTGAAGGATGTCAATGGCACGGCCATCCTCCCGATCTGGGTGGGGATCTACGAAGCCAATGCGATCGCGCTTGAAATCGAAAAGGTGGCCACGCCGCGGCCGATGACTCACGACCTGATCCGCAATCTTCTGTTCGGGCTGGAAACAGGCGTGAAGAAGGTGGTCGTCAGCGACCTCAAGGAGGACACGTTCTACGCGGTGATCTGGCTGGAGCGCAACGGCCAGCTCATTTCGGTGGACTCGCGCCCAAGCGACGCGTTGGCCATCGCCCTCCGGCTGGATTGCCCCATCTACGTCGAGGAAACCGTCCTCAAGACTTCGAAGACCGTGGCCGCTGTTGCTGAGGTCGGCAATAACGAGGAACTGCGTAAATGGCTCGAGAACCTCGGTGACGAGGACCTCGGGCGCTACAAGATGTAGCGCTCAGGCCAGACCCTCGACAAGGCTGCTAACCGTTCTCCGGCTGAATCGTCCAATGGGCATGGACCGAACCCAAAACAGAGGCTGGAGGCGAGTGGCGATAATAGCCGCGCTACTCTGTGCCGCGGCTTCGGTCAAAGTGATGGCGAATCCCGAGGTTCGGCGTCCGGTGGCGCAGTTCATCTATTTCTACCAGCAAACCGACGACATGAACCTCTGGCAACGCATCGTCTATAGTTGGCTGCTGGCGAAGACCACTACGCCTTCTTCTTAGCAACGGTCTTCTTCGGCGTCGGGGTGTTCCTTCCAGTCCAACCGGCGATCTTGGCCTTGTCGATCGTCAGCACCACCATGAATGGTTCTTTGGTGAACGCCGTTCCCACGCCGCCTTCGAACTCGATTTCAGAGCCCTTTTCCATCTTTCCTGGGAGCGATTGGCCCTCATCGAGCTTCAATGTGCAATCGGCGACGCCGGCTTTCTCAATGGCCAGAATCAATTCCTTCGGGCGAATGGCCGGAGTCATCGAGACGATGGTTCCCTTGAACTTCGGAAGTGCAGCGTCTTTGACGTGCTCATCGAAGTAAGCCTGGCCGTTCTCCCCTGTCAGGCCCGTCTTTAGATCGGTCCAGAGCGCCATCATCGGGTTCGCTGCGCGCGCCGCGTTTTCCTTCTCGATCTCCTCGCGTTTAATCGTCGCGATGTCCTTTATGCTGAAATCCGCCGGCGGCAACGCATTTGTTTTGGCCGTGGCGAGCAGCTTGTCCAACCCGTCATCCGACCCGTGATACTGCTTGTACGCGCGGGTCAAGAACGTCTGAATCTGCTGGCGATTCGCGGCGGGAAGGCTGCCGGGGCCTTCGTATGACGCTGCGCGCGCGTAATGGAAGAGTGCAAACTGCTGCTTCTCAGGCTTTGTCTTGTTCTGCGCCAGCACCACGCCCGCGAGCCAGGCCGACACCTGGCCCTGGTTGGGATCGAGTTGGAGCGCTTTGGTCAACTCGGCTTCGGCCCGTTCGTTGTCCTTACGCGCCAGGTAGATGTAACCGATCGTCCTCTGCGCAAAGACCTTCATGTCAGGCTTGAGTTTTTCCCACTGGTCCGGCGACTTGTCGGCAGGTTTCTTATTCGGCGCGTAAATCGCGTCCAGATTGCCGATCATGTGAGTGCATGCCTTCTCGGCGGTGTCGAGATCCTGCGCGCTCGGTGGATTGAACGCGTAAATATAGCTGAGGATCGTGGTCAACGCGAGGACGTCGTTCGGATCGCCCTTCAGCATCTCGGTAGCCGTGCTGAAGGCGTCCTTCGTGCGGTTCATTTGCTGGTACGTGATGAGATAGGCTTTCAGCCGCACGTCCGCGAAATCGCTGGCCGGATAATCCTTCGACCACTTCTCCAACCTGGCAAGCCGCTCCGCCGGAGTGGGCTGTTTGTCGGTCGAAGTAATCAGGTCATACTCGGCCTGATCCTTGGGCTTCTTCTCCGGCTTGTCTTGCGCCACGGCGCAGGACAAAAAAGCGATCAACGCTAGGGTTACGCCAGTTTTTGACAGGGCCACACGAACCTCGCTATGGGTGAAATTTTATTGCGATTTCTTCTTGGGAGTCGTACTCTTTTTAGTAGCCGCCCCCCTCTTCTTCGGAGTTTCATTCTTTCCGGTCCAGCCTGACAGCTTAGACTTCTCGACTTCGAAGGTTACCATGAACGGGTCTTTTGTGTACGAATCAGCGACACCTTCGAATTCGAGCTCGGCCCCGGGCTCCATCTTGCCCGGCAACGGTCCGTCGAGCTTGAGAGTCACATCCTTGACCGACGGGTTCTCGATTCCGAGCACCAACTCCTTGGGCCGCACCGCGGGGCTCATCGAAATCAGCTTGCCCTTGAATTTTGCAACGCCGTTCACGCCGCCCGGAAGAGCAGCGCCCTTCATGCTGCTCTCAAAGTATGCCGGACCGTTATCGCTCGTCAGCTCTTTCTTGATGTTGCGCCAGAGCGCGAGCATCGGGTTGGCCTTGGCCGCCGCCTCCTCCGCCTCGATGCGTTCCTTGTCGAGTTCGGCGGTGCTCTTGATCTTGAAATCGGAAGGTGGCATCGCGTTCGCCTTGGCTGTGGCCAGCAGCTTGTCCAAACCTTCTTCGGAGCCGTGATACTGCTTATAGACGCGAGCGAGGTATGTGTGCACCTGCTGGCGTCCGGAGGCCGGAAGGCTGCCGGGGCCATCGTATGCCGCGGCTCGCGCGAAATAATATAAGGCTACGGGCTGCTTCTCAGGTTTGGTCTTGTTCTGTGCCAGAATCGCCCCCGCAAGCCAGAAGGCAACCTGGCCCTGGTTAGGATCTAGCTCCATAGCCTTGGTCAGCTCGGTTTCCGCCCGTTCGTTATCTTTGCGCGCCAGGTAGATGTAACCGACCGTCCTTTGCGCGAAGGCCTTCATGTCGGGTTTGGCTTTTTCCCAGTCCTCCTCCTTCATTTCGGGCGGCTTGTTCTCCTTGGCGTACACCGCATCCAGGTTGCTCAGGATATGGCTGGCTGCCTTTTCCGCGGTGTCGAGATCAGAGGTCATCTGCGGTGTCAACTGCGTGTTCAAGGGCACGAGCTGATAGACGTAGCCCACGATGGCCGATAAAGCCACTACATTATTCGGATTGTCCTTCAGGACCTCCAGCGCGGCGTTGAACGCATCACGGGGGCGATTCAGTTGTCGATAAGTAGCCAGATACATCTGGCGGCGAACGTCCGCGTAGTCACTCTGCGGGTACTGCTTCGTCCACTTGTCCAGCGTATCCAGCCACACCTTGGGATCCGACGACTTGGTGATCGACTCGTACAGGTCGTACTCGGCCCGATCCTTCCATTCCTTCTTCTTCTCCTGAGGCTTTTCCTGCGCCAGACACAAGGCTAGCGCCGCCACCATCCCTACAATCGCAGCTGTGGTTTTTCTAAAAAGCACCACGAACCTCCACACAAGTCATCTATAATCTTTCGCGGGTTTTGGTACTTTGCGGAGTATACAAGAACCGGCGTCGGAGCCGCAAGCGCCTGCAGCCATTTCACCCTGCCGATTTCAGCCTACAACAAAATACACACCCGGCTGGTGGTTAGACGCCGCGCTGCGGAGGTTTGTTCCGGTGCAGTTCCGGGCGCCGCTGCAGGCCCACGACTTACGCGGCTCGCGGCCGGGCCCGGCACTGCTTGCTCGCTTGGTCCGGATTTCACGTATCCTGTCCTTTACCACATGCATTGGCTCGACCTCTCGGTCATCGGTCTTTATCTGGTTGGCATTACCTGGTTTGGGGCCCGGTTCCGCGAATCCCAGCGGACTTTGAAGGACTATTTCCTGGGTGGAAAAACCATACCATGGTGGGCCATCGCGTTCTCTATCGTGTCGGCTGAAACCAGCACGCTTACCGTCATCGGCACACCCGTGCTCTCGTTTCAGGGAAATTTCGGATTCCTGCAAGTAGTACTGGGATACCTACTAGCGCGCCTCGTGATCTCGGCGCTCTTTCTACCGGCCTACTTTCGTGGCGAGATGTACACCGCTTACGAACTGATGCGGGTCCGTTTCGGCAATCGAATCCGGAGGCTCACCGCGGGAATGTTCTTGCTGCTGCGGGCGCTGGCGGAGGGTGTGCGTGTATTCGCCATCTCAATCGTGATCTCGGTGATCTTAGGCACGGGCGAGACCGCTTCCATCATCGCGATTCTCTGCCTGACGCTTTTCTATACCTATGAAGGCGGCATGACGGCGGTGATCTGGACAGATGTCGTGCAGATGTTTCTCTATGTGGCGGGTGCGGTGGTGAGCCTGTCCGTGATGCTGCATGAGATCGCGGGCGGATGGGCACACGTGGCGGCGCTTGCCTCGCCGCTCGGAAAATTTCAGGTGTTTGACTTCCGGCTAGGCGCCCCGGCCGAGTTCTTCACCCGCACCTACAGCTTTTGGGCTGGAATCATCGGCGGCTGCTTCCTGACTACAGCGAGTCACGGCACAGAGCAATTGATCGTACAGCGCCTGCTGGCGGCGCCGGACCAGCGCCAGAGCCGGGCGGCGTTGTTTGCAAGCTGGGTCGTGATTGCGGTTCAGTTCACGCTGTTTCTGGTGATCGGCGTATGCCTCTTCGCGCTGTATCGCGATAACGGCTGGCAACCGCCAAAGGTGGCCGACAGTCTTTATCCCCTCTACGTTTGGCAGCACCTGCCGGCGGGTGTGGCGGGCCTGGTGATCGCGGCGATTCTGGCCGCGGCCATGTCGAACCTGAGCGCGGCGCTCAACGCGCTCGCGTCGACCACGGTCATGGAATTTTGGAAGCCGCTAACCTACCACGGCGGGACGCAGCCTAATGACAGGGCGCGGGACGAGGCCCGCTGGTTGCTGCTGGCACGGTATGCGACGATCGTTTGGGCGGCGGCGCTGTTCACCGTAGCCCTGGTGGCGCGGCATTGGGGGAGCGTTCTGCAAGCCGGGCTGTCAATCGCGTCAATCCTGTACGGCTCGCTGCTGGGCGTGTTCCTGCTCGGGCTGCTGACGCGCCGCGTGGGAGAAACGGCGGCGATGTGGGCTATGTCGGTGGGCATGGCGCTGATGCTCTACATCAGATTCGCGACGCCGATCGCCTGGACATGGTACGTTCTGATCGGCACGTCCGTGACCTTTGCCACCGGCCTGGCTTGCTCATTCGTCTTGAAGGAGAATGTATCGCGTGAAAAGTTCTGAACCTGGCGTTTTTCAACAGGATTCGCTCCGACGTGCGCTTGGCCCCTGGTCGGCCATCGCGGTGGTGATCGGCACGGTGATCGGCAGCGGCATTTTTTTGGTGCCTTCGGACATGGTGAAAGCGGTGGGATCGGCTGAGATGGTTTTCGTTGTGTGGGTCTTTGGTGGAATCCTGACGCTTTTCGGCGCCCTCACTTATGCCGAGCTCTCCGCCGCGCTGCCTGGAGCAGGAGGTGAATATGTGTACCTCAACGCCGCTTATGGCCCTTTCTTCGGATTCATTTACGGATGGACTCAAACCTGGGTAGCGAAGGCCGCATCCATCGCGACGCTTGGAACCGGATTTTTCACGTATCTGGCGGATTTTTTTCCTGGCCTGACCGGCGTTCTGTACACCGTGCCTTTGCCGATTGGGCCCGGCGGGGGACCGCTCGAGATCCGCTACGGGCAACTGCTGGCGATTGGAGTGGTCCTGTTGCTCGCTGTCGTCAATTATCTGGGAGTGCGGGTCGGCGGCGGAGTCCAGGTGGGTGTAACGGTCTTAAAAGTGTCGCTGATCGCCGGCCTCATCGTCGCCGGTCTGGCGTCCGGCCGCGGAAACGTTTCGAATTTTCATTCATCCATGCCCGCCGATCTGGGCGGGATAACCGGATTTTTCGCTGCCCTGGTGGCCGCGCTCTGGGCCTACGATGGCTGGAACAACGCTGGAATGCTCGGGTCGGAGATCGAGCGTCCGGGCCGGACCTTGCCACTGGCGCTGATCACCGGGACGCTCTGCGTGATGGCGGTTTATCTTCTCGCGAATGTTGCATATTTTTACGTGTTGAGTGGTCCGGAGGTCGGCTCGAGCGAGCGCGTGGCTGCCGATATGATGCGCCGCGTACTGGGCCAGCCGGGCGCGGCGGTGGTGAGCGCAGCGGCTATGATTTCGATTTTCGCGGCGCTGAACGGCTCGATCCTGTCGGGTTCGCGAGTGCCCTACGCCATGGCTCGTGACGGCTATCTTTTTAGCGGCCTCAGCCGCGTGCATCCGCGGTTTCGGACGCCGGGAGCGAGCATCCTGCTGCTGGGCCTCTGGTCTTCCGTGGTGCTGCTGAGCGGGCAATATAAGCAGCTTTACACGCTGGTCATCTTTCCGAGCTGGATATTATACGGAATGACCGCAGCGTCGGTGATTGTTTTGCGCCATAAACGACCCGATCTGGAGCGCCCGTACCGCGTCCCGGGCTATCCCCTGGTACCTTTGTTGTTTGTTTTAGTAGCGCTGGTCCTGCTTTATTCCACGTTACGCACGTCTCCTCGGGAATCGGGCATTGGGTTGGGCGTGATTGTCGCCGGATTACCCTTCTACTTTCATTGGAAGAACCGCCACAAGGCATAGGGCAACCTTTCCCGGCGTCCAGCCCTGGCCTTTTGCCCAAAAAAGGGACTTTTGCGAATCGTCTTGTTCTGTTTTCAGAACAAATCCCTTGAGATCCATTGAAACTAGAGCTAAACTCGAAGAGGAGGACCGGTACAGAATGCTCGGCGGTGTTCGTTTTTCAGAACGGAATGCCGGTCCCGATACTGACTGTGAACAACCGGGAGACTCAAATGGACGTTTTAAAAATGCTGGCCGAATTACGCCAGGAACGTGAACAGATTGAAGAAGCGATTTTGACATTGGAGCGTTTGGCCCGGGGCCGTGGGCGGCGCCGGGGGCGGCCGCCGGCCTGGATGAGCGCAATTAAGAGGAGGGGCCGGCCGCCCGGGAGCAAGAACAAAAGCAAGGAAACCGCGGCGGCTTAGGAACAACCCTCTTTAAGCCCAGGCAAAGTGAGCGGCGTACCGGCGCTTTTCCGGCTGTTGCTGTCCGGGGCTCCGCTCACTGTACACTTGTGGGTGTGTGTCCGCCAAGAAACTAACCGCACACGTCAAGGCCGCGGGTTGAGCCTCTAAATTGAGTCCAAAGGTTTTGGACCAGGTGCTCGCCCGCATTCCGCGCGTGGCAAATCCCAATCTTCTTGTTGGCTTCGATACAGCCGACGACGCGGGTGTGTACCGGCTGGGGCCCAACCTGGCTCTTGTGCAGACCGTGGACTTCTTTACTCCAATCGTCGATGACCCGTTTGTTTTCGGGGCTATTGCGGCCGCCAATTCCTTGAGTGACGTCTACGCCATGGGTGGAAAGCCTCTGACCGCGTTGAGCATTCTGGCTTGGCCCGGCTCAGGCGATCTCGAGGATCTCGAGCAAATCCTCAAGGGTGGCGCGGAAAAGATGCACGAAGCGGGTTGCGTGCTTCTGGGGGGCCACAGCATCAACGATCCGGAGATCAAGTTCGGTTATGCGGTAACGGGCACGGTCCATCCCGCCCGGATCAAGACCAATGCCGGCGCCCGGCCGGGAGACGCCCTTTTATTAACCAAGAAGCTCGGCACCGGCGTGATCTCGACGGCATTGAAGCGCGGTCTGGCCCAGGAGGCGCATGTTTCGGCCTCGATCGCCTCGATGCTGACCTTGAATTCGGCCGCGGCCGAAGCGATGGAAAAATTCGAGGTCCATGCAGCGACCGACATTACCGGATTCGGTCTTCTTGGGCACGCTCGTGAGCTGGCGTTGGCCAGCGGCGTTACGCTCGAGATCGAACCGGCGCGCGTGCAATTCCTGGATGGCGCCTTGGAGTACGCTCGGGCGGGAGCGATTCCGGCCGGGTTGAAGAACAATCGCGATTTCGTTGCCGGATGTCTGGAAGGCGCTTCGGAATTCGAGGATTTACTCTGCGATCCGCAGACCTCGGGCGGGCTTTTGATTTCAATTTCTGAGCCTGATGCCACCCGGTTCACGCAAAAGCTCCCGGCTGCCTACCGAATCGGCCGGGTGTTGGAACGGCGGCAGAAACCAATTCTCATCAAATGAAGGATTCTTCGATCATCATTGCGCTTGACGTCGAAACGGCGGAGGAGGCGCGAAGGCTGGTCTGCTCACTCGGCGACTCGGTATCGTTCTATAAGGTCGGCCTGGAGCTTTATGCGGCGGCCGGTATGGATTTTGTCCGCGAACTGAAGACGAAGGGGCATCGAGTATTCCTCGATCTCAAGCTATACGACATCGGCGAAACGGTGAGGCGCGCGGTAGCGCAGGTGGCGAAGGCGGGAGCGGACTTTCTGACAGTGCACGCCAGCCGCGCCGTGATGGAGGCAGCCGTGGCGGGGCGCGGCGAATCGGGACTCAAGCTGCTGGCCGTGACCGTGCTCACCAGCGTCAATGACAGCGACCTCCGCCAGGACGGATACACGTGCAGTATCTCTGAACTGGTGGATTTGCGAGTGCGCAACGCCATCGAGGCCGGCGTCGACGGAATCGTTTGCTCGCCGCTCGAGGTGGCGAAAGTACGGGCCATGACAGGCCAGCGGGCGATCCTGGTCACACCAGGTGTGCGGTCGGCGGGAGCGGCTGCAGGCGATCAGAAGCGCGTCGCGACACCTCCCGAAGCGATCGCGAACGGCGCGGACTATCTGGTGATTGGCCGCCAGGTAACCCGGGCCCCAGATCCACGCGCTGAAATGCTGCGCGTTCTTGAAGAGATTCGTGGCGCACGTCTCAGCGATGCGGCAGGTCGCGGGCCTGCCGCACATTGAGATATTCTTGCTCCTGACTCCTGGCTTCTTCTTCTCTTCATGACCACCATCACTCATCTCGAATGCAGCATCTGTGGAAAGCGCCGGGAGGCCGGCAAGGTTCACAATCTTTGCGAATGCGGCGGGCCGCTGCTGGTGCGTTACGACCTGCAAAAAGCGCGCGAGAGCTGGAATCGCGAATGGATCCCCAACGGCCCCTCGAGCATGTGGCGTTACGCGCCGGTGCTGCCGGTCTCGAAGCCGTCGGCCATGATCTCGCTCGGTGAGGGGATGACGCCGCTTCTGCATACGCAGCGTCTGGGAGCGCGCCTGGGAGCGCGCGACCTTTGGGTAAAGGATGAGGGCGTTAATCCCACCGCCTCTTTCAAAGCGAGAGGGCTTTCGTGCGCGATTTCGATGTGCGTCGAGTTGGGGGTCAAGAAAGTCGCGATTCCCTCGGCTGGGAACGCGGCGGGAGCCATGGCGGCTTACGCCGCGGCAGCGGGACTGGAGGCGTACATCTTCATGCCGCGCGACGTGCCGCAATCGAACTTCATCGAGTGCAGCGCCGCCGGCGCTCGCGTCACGCTGGTGGATGGCCTGATCAGCGACTGCGGGAAAATCGTCGCCTCGCGCAAGGATGACGAGGGGTGGTTCGACATCAGCACACTGAAGGAACCGTATCGCATCGAGGGCAAGAAGACGATGGGCTATGAAGTGGCGGAGCAGTTCCGCTGGCAGTTGCCGGACGCTATCTTCTACCCCTGTGGCGGGGGCGTGGGCATGATCGGGATGTGGAAGGCGTTCGGCGAAATGGAAGCGCTGGGCTGGATTTCCTCCAAGCGGCCGAAGATGATCGCGGTGCAAGCCGAAGGGTGCGCGCCGATCGTGCGCGCCTTCGAACAAGGGACGCCGCGCAGCGAATTCTTCGAAAACGCCCAAACCGTGGCAAGCGGGTTGCGTGTGCCGAAAGCGCTGGGCGATTTCCTTGTGCTCGATGCGGTGCGCCGGAGCGGCGGAGCGGCAGTAGCGGTAAGCGATGAGGAAATGATCGAAGCGGGCGTTGAACTGGCCAGCGACGAAGGCGTGTTCGCGGCGCCGGAAGGCGGGGCATGCGTTGCGGCGCTGAAAAAACTGCTTGGGTCTGGATTTCTCAAGCCGGACGAGCGCATTGTGATTTACAATACCGGATCAGGACTGAAATACCTGGAGGCGTACTCGGGTCGATTCTCCAGGTAGCAGGGACCAGGAGGTCTTCGATGCGGTTGCTGATGGCTGCTGCGCTTTTCGGCGCGGCGGCGCTCTACGGTCAGGAAAACCACTCGCACCAGGTACACACCGTTGCGGGACTCGGAACGGTGAATTTCCCGGTTTCGTGCAATGCGGCTGCCCAGGCGAAGTTCACGCGCGGCGTGGCGCTGCTGCACTCGTTCGGTTATGAGGAAGCTGCCGGGTCATTCTTAGAGGCGAGCGCCGCTGACCCGTCCTGCGGCATGGCTCACTGGGGAGTCGCAATGACTTACTACCATCAGATCTGGGCCCCGCCGACTCCGGAAGAACTGAAGAAAGGCAGCGCTGCCGCGGCGCTTGCCACAAGGACTTCCGCCAAGACTGAACGCGAGCGGGACTACATCGCGGCGTTAGCCATCTATTACCACGATGCGGACAACACACCGCATCTGGCGCGTGCGGTGGCGTACCGGGAGGCGATGAAGGGACTGCACGATAAGTATCCGAAGGACGATGAGGCGGCGATCTTCTATGCACTTGCCATCCGCGGAACGGCGGATGAGGCTGACAAAACCTTCGCGCTCCAGAAGCAGGCCGGCGCGATTTTGCAGGAAGTGCTGCCACGCAACCAAAATCATCCAGGCGTAGCGCACTACTTGATCCACTGCTACGATTACCCTCCGCTAGCCGGGTTGGCGCTTCCGGCCGCCCGTTCCTATGCCGAAATCGCGCCGGATGCGCCGCACGCTTTGCACATGCCGACGCACATTTTCACCAGGCTCGGGCTGTGGGATGAGTCAATTGATTCGAACCTTGCCTCGGCGGCGTCGGCGAAGAGGCGTGTGGCCAAGATGCATCCTGGCGCCGCGTCGTTCGATGAACTGCATGCGGACGACTACCTGGTTTATGCCTGGCTTCAGCGAGCCAAGGACGATCGCGCGCTAGGCATTTTGAAGGAAATGCGCGCCATGAGCAAGGTCGACGATCCGCAGTTTGCGGCGGCGTACGCATTCATGGCGGCGCCGGCGCGGTATGCGCTGGAGCGGAGGGACTGGAAAGCTGCCGCGGCTCTCCAGGTTTCGCCCGAGTGGTTCCCGTGGAAGAGCTTTCCGTACGCGGAGGCGATTCTGCACTTCGGGCGGGCACTCGGATGCGCCCGGACGGGCGACGTGGCGGCGTCCGAGAACGAAATCGCGAAGCTCGGCGAGTTGAAGAGACTTGCGCCCAAAAAACCGTACGATTGGGCGGCGCAAATCGAGATTCAAGAGGCTGCGGCTCGCGCCTGGCTCGCGCTGGCCAAGGGGGAGCAAGCGCAAGCGCGCGCGATGGCCCGTTCCGCTGCGGATCTCGAAGACCGCACGGAGAAACATCCGGTGACGCCGGGGCCCGTGCTGCCGGCGCGCGAGCTGCTCGCGGACATGCTGATGGAGACCGGCGCGCCTGCCGAGGCGTTGGCGGAATACAGAGC
>Ga0066710_100004778_pt1 | contig 12107 bp, 14 predicted proteins | sample GraSoiAngelo_159_FD_79666 | JGI IMG/M metagenome (GOLD analysis project Ga0066710, IMG submission 79666) | Grasslands soil microbial communities from the Angelo Coastal Reserve, California, USA - 14_1009_16_40cm | ecosystem: Environmental > Terrestrial > Soil > Grasslands | place: USA...
CGCGGGGCCGAGCAAACTAGCGAGCTGCTCGATCGCCTGCTGGGCGCGCCGGGCCACCGACTCCGGTCGCTCGCCACCCAACGGATGCTCGATCACGAGCAGCGGCAGACCGGCCACGCCGCGGGCGGCGAGCTGGCGAACGGCCAGTCCCTGGAACGCCGTGGTGGCGATGAGACCGGCCGCCGTTCCGACCTTGGCCACTTCGAGGGCGTCGTGGAGACTCCACGACGTGCACGACCCTCAGTCGGCAGAGCCGGCGAAGACGACGTCGCAGGTCTTCGCCAGCTCGACGATCAACTCGGCGGCGGCCGGCGTCGAGGCGTTGGCCTTGCGCCGGTGGACGACCGCCTTCACCCCGTGGCGCTCGCGAAGGAGCGAGCCGACGTCGGCGACGAAGCGGTCGAAGTTGTGCTTGGTGTTGTCGAGGAAGCCGATCGTGCGGCCGGCGAGATCACGCGGCAGCGCGGGCACCGAGACGCGTTCGCCAGTGTCGACACCGATCGGGCTCAGCACGCGGATCACGGTCATTCCTGCCTCCCGTCGAAGAGGGTCATTGTACTCCGCGGCGAAATCCGATGGAGCGGCTGAGCAGACGGCCGAGCGTCGTGTGCAGCTCGCTCAGGATGGAGCGCTTGATCCGGATGGTGATCGTCTCGACCGGCTCCCGCTGGCCCTCACGATGGATCACGAGGGTGCCGGTGAACTCTTCGGCACGCTCGTCGGTGGCGCTGAGGCCGCGCAACGTGAGCACTTCCCACGTCTCGTTCATGGGCGGTATCTTACCCGAGGTGCCTTGCTCATGATTCTCGCGCTCGACGTCGGCAGCTCCTCGGCGCGCGCCGCGATGTACGAGGAGACCGGCGCCGCCGTGCCAGGACGATTCCATCAGATCCCGTACGAGCCGACCCTCACGGCCGACGGGGGCGTCGAGCACGATCCCAACGTGCTGCTGGCTGCGGTCGAGAGCTGCCTCGACGCGGTCCTCGCCGGCCCTCGCCTGCCGGACGTCGCGGGCGTGGGCGTCGCCACCTTCTGGCACGGGCTCCTCGGCTTCGACGGCGCCGGACACGCGGTCACCCCCGTCTACACGTGGGCGGATACACGCGGCGCTCGCGACGCCACGCTTCTCGCCGGCGCTCTCGACGAGGTCGCGCTGCACGCGCGCACCGGCTGTCACATCCATCCGTCGTACTGGCCGGCCAAGCTGCGCTGGCTCGCGCGCGAGCGGCCGGCCGAGGCCCGTCGCGTGATGCGCTGGGGCTCGATCGGTGAGCATCTTGAGCTGACCATCTTCGGTGAGGCGGCCACGAGCCTGTCGATGGCCTCGGCGACGGGACTCATCGATCAGGCCGCCCTCATCTGGGATGCGACGGCGCTGGCCGCGGCCGGTATCGAGCACCGCCAGCTCTTTCCGCTCGTGGATCGCACCGAGCCCCGCCGCGGCCTCCGTCCGGCGTGGGCGCGCCGCTGGCCGGCGCTGCGCGGCGTGCCCTGGTTTCCCGCCGTCGGCGACGGCGCCGCCAGCAACGTGGGCTCCGAGTGTGTCGATCGCTCGCGCGTGGCCCTCAACGTGGGCACGTCCGCGGCGCTGCGGGCGATCACCACGGCCTTCCAACCTCCGCCCCGCGGCCTCTGGAGCTATCGGGTGGATCGCCGCCTCGCGATCATCGGCGGCGCGCTGAGCGAGGGCGGAAATCTCCTCGCGTGGTGCCGCGACGTTCTGCGCCTGCCCGAAGCCGCGGCGACCGAGGCCGCCATCGCCGCGCTTCCCGCGGACAGCCACGGCCTGACGGTGCTTCCCTTCATCGCCGGCGAGCGCTCAGCGGGCTGGCGCGACGATCGACGGGCGAGCATCACGGGCCTGCGCCTGGGCACGACCGGCGTGCACATCGTGCGAGCGATGCTCGAAGCCGTCGCGTTGCGCCTCGGCGTCGTGCATGGACTGCTGATGCCGTGCGTCGAGCCTGATCACGCGCTCCTGGCTTCGGGCGGCGGCGTCGCTCACTCGCGGGCGTGGGCCCAGATCATCACCGACGTGCTCGGCCGGCCCGTGACTGTGCTGGCCGATGAGGAAGCCACGTGTCGTGGCGCGGCGCTGCTCGCGCTCTCGGCGCTCGGGCTGCGACCGGAGCTCGCGTCCGCCCGTCCGCCCGCGGGCGAGACGTTCCGTCCGGACGCGGCTCGCCACGCTCACTACCGCGGCGCCCTCGCACGACAGAGAGCACTCGACGCAACTCTGGTGTGAACCGGTATTATGGGGTGCCATGGACCACAGCGCGGAGGTGAAGGTCTTCGACGACGAGGCGACGCTGGCCACTGCCGCGGCCCAGACCATCGCGTCCATCGCCAGCGAGGCGGTCGCTTCCAGCGGCCGATTCACCATCGCCCTGTCGGGCGGCGGCACGCCCCGCGAGACGTACATGCGCCTGGCCCGGCCGCCGCACGGCGAGGCCATGCCGTGGAATCGCATCTTCGTCTTCTTCGGTGACGAGCGCTGCGTGCCGCCCGATCACCCGCAATCGAACTATCGGATGGCCCAGGAAACGCTGCTCGGCCACGTCCCGATCCCGTCGGCCAACGTCTTCCCGGTGACCGACATCGGCGACGGCGAAGCCGCGGCCGTCGCCTACGCGCGCACGCTCGGCGAGGTGTTCGGCCTGCGGCGGGGCGAGCTGCCTCGCTTCGACATGATCCTGCTCGGTCTCGGCGTCGACGGCCACACCGGCTCGCTCTTTCCCGGATCGCCGGCTCTCAAGGAAGTGTTTCGGCCCGTCGTCGCCGTGCACGCCGCGGCCGCCGCCATCCCCGTGCGCGTCACGCTCACCTATCCGGTGCTGAACAACGCTGCCAACGTCATCTTCCTGGTCGCCGGCGCCGAGAAGGCGAAGGTCGTTCGCGCGGTCGTGAAGGACCGTGCGCCGTTGCCGGCCGGACTGGTGAGCCCGCCGAACGGGCGTCTGGTGTGGATGCTCGACCGCCCGGCGGCGGCGTCCCTTGGAGTCTGACATGCGCATCGTCATCGGCGGTGACCATCATGGCGTCGCGTACAAGGCCGAAGTCGTCAAGGCGTTGACGAAGGAAGGCCACAAGGTCGAGGACGTCGGGACGTCCACGACCGACCCCGTCGACTATCCGGACTACGCGCGCATCGTTGGCGTCACCGTGCGCGATGGCGCGGCGGATGCCGGTATCCTGATCTGCGGGAGCGGCGCCGGAGTGTCGATCGCCGCTAACAAGATTCGCGGAGTGCGGGCCGCGCTCTGCCACGATCTCTTCACGGCCCGCCAATCGCGTGAGGACGACGACGCCAACGTCCTCTGCCTGGGCGCCGACGTCGTCACCGCCGAGATGGCGGTGGCGCTCACCCGGGCGTTCGTGGGCGCCCACTTCTCCGGCGCCGAGCGCCACGTGCGGCGCCTGGCCAAGGTCCGCGCGCTCGAGGCGGACAAGAGTTGATGCCCGCCCGGCCACGCATCGTGGAGCCATGCCGTCCGCTGATGATCCGTTTTCGCTGATCATCTTCGGCGCCTCCGGCGATTTGACTCGCCGGAAGCTCCTGCCCGCGCTCTTCGCACTCTACGCGACCCGGACGCTGCCGGAACCGTTCGCCATCGTGGCCGTCGCCCGCACGGAGATGAGCCACGACGAATTTCGGCGACGGATGCGCGAGGCCATCCGCGATCACGGACGCGTCCAGCCGCCGTCCGAGCACGTGTGGGAGCGCTTTTCCCGGGCGCTCCACTACGCGACCGGTGATCCCAAGGACTTCTCGCTCTACACGGGGCTGAAGGCGTCGCTGACCGACATCGAGCACCGTCGCGGCGGATCCGCCAACCGGCTCTTCTACTGCGCCACGCCGCCCAGCCTCTACGACGACATCGTCGAGAACCTGGGCAACTCCGGCCTCGCCCAGAACGGCGACGGCTGGACGCGCATCGTCGTGGAGAAGCCGTTCGGCCACGACGTCGACAGCGCCCGCGCCCTCAACCGGCAGTTGCGACGGTACTTCGGCGAGGAGCAGATCTACCGCATCGACCACTATCTCGGGAAGGAAACGGTCCAGAACCTCCTCGTCCTGCGCTTCGCCAACGAGATCTACGAGCCGCTCTGGAACCGCAATCACGTAGCCAACGTGCAGATCACGGTGGCCGAGTCCATCGGCGTGGAGACGCGCGGCGCCTACTACGAAGAGTCCGGGGCCCTGCGCGACATGGTGCAGAACCACCTGCTCCAGCTCCTCTGCCTGATCGCCATGGAGCCGCCGGTGACCTTCGACGCCGCGCCCGTCCGCGACGAGAAGAACAAGGTCCTGACCGCGATTCGCCCGCTCGACGTCAATCGGATCGGAGAAGCCACCCTCCGCGCCCAGTACGGCCCCGGCTTCGCCGACGGTCGCCCGGTGGTCGGGTACCGGCAGGAACGCGGCGTGCCCCCCGACTCCCGCACCGAGACGTACGTGGCCCTCAAGCTGTTCGTCGACAACTGGCGATGGGCGTCAGTGCCGTTCTATCTCCGGACGGGCAAGCGCCTGGCCAAGCGCGCCAGCGAGATCGCGATCCAATTCCGCCGCACGCCCCACATGATCTTCCGCCGCCATCCGAACGGCGTCGAGCCGAACACGCTGTTGATCCGCATCCAACCCGACGAGGGGCTCGCGCTCACGATCGCGGCGAAAGTCCCCGGGCCCGACCTCCAGCTCGGCGTGGTCAAGCTCGACTTCCAGTACGGCCAGGTGTTCGGTGGGCAATCTCCGGAGGCCTACGAGCGACTGCTGCTCGACGCGATCCACGGCGACGCGACGCTCTACGCCCGCGGCGATTGGGTCGAGCAGGCATGGGAGATTCTCGACCCGGTGTTGCGCGCGTGGGCGCGCGACACCTCGAGCCCGATCCCCACCTACGAAGCCGGATCGTGGGGCCCGCGCGAAGCCGACGCGTTCGTCGCCAGCGACGGCTACCCCTGGCGCAATCCGTGACGCGCGGCGCTTTGCGCGTCACACGCGCGAAGGCCCGGCGTTACTTCGTCGCGGCGGTCGACGACGGCAGCGCGCGCGAGGCTGTCAGCTCGACGTAGGTGAAGTACCAGCCTTCCCACAGGCGGACCTGCAGGGAGTTGCCGGCCTTGTCGTACACCTGCGTCGTGCCATGGGACGCCCCCGACGTGTTGCTGACGGCGCGCCAGCCGTTGGCTTCCAGCGTGGTCCGCATCGCCACGGCCAGGCTTCCCACTTCGATTCGCCCGCGGTAGATCAATCGCGCCGCCTTCACGGACGGCGACTCGATCACGACCGACTGGCTGTCGACGTAGGCGAGGCCCTTCGGCACGGGGATGTCTTCGAACTCGCTCCGGATCACGGGCTGGGTCGTTGCACAGGCCGCCGCGACGAGAACGATGAGCGACGTGAGTACGAACTGTTGTGCTCGCATGGCGAGAGCCTACCAGGCGCCGCGGCCAGCCTCCAAAGAAATTGGCCGGCGAAGGGTCAGATCAACCGGATCAGGCGAGCGAAGTCCGCTTGCACGGTACGGGCCACTTCGGTGAGCTGAGGCGGCGACAGCTCTTCATCGAGGATCAAGACCACGATCGCACGGCCGCGCTTGACCTTCCGGCCCACGTGCATGGAGGCGATGTTGACGCCGAGGCCACCGAGCATCGTTCCGAGCCGCCCGACCATGCCGGGGCGGTCCTCGTACGAGAGGACCAGGATGTAGCCCTCGGGCGTGAACTCGATGTTGAGGTCGCGCAGGCGGACGATCCGCGGTTGCCCGTCGAAGACCGTGCCCGCGATGATCTTGCGGCCTTCGCGTGTCTGGGTGACGACGGTCAGGAGACTGCCGTACCCATGCGTCTCGCTCTCGGTGGTGACGGTGACGGCCACTCCGCGCTCGCGGGCGACGAGGTGGGCGTTGACGAGGTTCACGGGCGAGGCCATGACGGGGGCGAGCAGCCCGGCCAGGACCGAGCGAGCCAGCAATTCGGGATCGCGCAGGGCCAGCGCGCCCGCGACCTTCACTTCCACGCTCGAGAGATGCTCGGGATCGAGCTGGACGCTGAAGCGCCCCAGCCGATCGGCGAGCGCGATGAACGGCTTCATCTCGGCCAGAGCCCCGGCATCGCCCACCGGAATGTTGACCGCGTACTCGACGAGCGCACCGTCCCGGAACGCGACGAGCTGCCGCGCGACGTCGAGGCCGACGTTGACCTGGGCCTCGGCGGAGTTGGCGCCGAGGTGGGGCGTAACGACCACCGCGGGATGCGCGATGAGTCGCCGGACGGTGTCGCTCTTCGGAGGCTCCTCGCTCCACACGTCGATGGCCACGCCGGCCACCTGGCCGGACTCGAGGCTCGCGAGCAGGTCGGCCTCGTTGATGATCCCGCCCCGCGCGCAGTTCACCAGCCGCACGCCGCGCCTGGTCGCAGCCAGCTCGCGTGCCGTGATCATGTTCTCCGTCTCGCCGGTGAGCGGCACGTGGAACGTGATGATGTCGGACTCGCGAACGAGCGCGGCGAAATCGGTGAGCTGGGCGCCGACGTCGCGGGCGCGGCTCTCCGGGACGTAGGGGTCGTGGACGAGCACCCGGGCCTCGAACCCGCGCAGCCGCGCGGCGACGCGCGAGCCCACCTTGCCGAGCCCGACCACGCCGATGGTCTTGCGGAACAGCTCGGTACCGTAGATCCCGCGCTCCCACTTCAATGACTTGAGGAGATTGTGGGCGTCCGGGATCCGGCGCACCAGCGCCAGCAGCATGCCCATCGTGTGCTCGGCCGCGGACACGACGTTGCCGACGGGCGCGTTGACCACGACGATACCGCGTCGCGAGCAGGCCTCGACGTCGATGTTGTCGACCCCGACGCCGGCCCGGCCGATGATCCTGAGCCGTGGAGCGTGGGCCAGCAACTCCGGCGTGATCGCCGTCCCCGAGCGCGTCACCAGTGCTTCGTAATCGCCCACGCGCTCGTAGAGCAGCGGCAGGGCCGGCTTCATGAGCTGGTCGATCTCGAACCCGTGCTCGCGCAGGTAGGCCAACCCCTCCGGAGCCACCGCGTCCACGACCAGTGTCTTCATGGGCTAGGCCTGGACCGAGAACCCGCCGTCCACGGGAATGACCGCGCCGGTGATGAAATCGGACGCGGCGCTGGCCAGGAAGACCGCGATGCCCGCCATGTCCTCGCCGACGCCCCACCGCCCGGCCGGCGTCCGCCGCAAGACCAGATCGTTGAGGCCGGGGACTTCGCGCCGCGCCTGCTGGGTCAGGTCGGTGTCGATCCAGCCTGGCAGCACGGCGTTGACCTGGATGTTGTCGCGCGCCCACGTCGTCGCTAGCGACTTGGTGAGCTGCACGATCCCGCCCTTGCTGGCGCTGTAGGCGGGCGCGAACGGTGCGCCGAAGATCGACATCATCGAGCCGATGTTGATCACCTTGCCGCCGCCACCTCGCTTCATGATGGGATAGGCGGCGCGCGAGCACAGGAAGGCCGAGGTCAGGTTGGTGTCCAGCACGCGCCGCCATTCGTCGAGGGCGAGCTCGTGGGCCGGCTTCCTGATGTTGATGCCCGCGTTGTTGACGAGGATATCGAGCCGCCCCAGCCGATCCATCGTGGCCGTCGTCATCGCGCTCACCGATGCCTCGCTGATGACGTCGACGTCCACGGCGATCGCGGCACCGCCGCGTTTTTCGATCTCGGCCACCGCTGCGCGTGACTTCTCGCGATTCCGCGCTGCGATCACGATCTGGGCACCGGCGGAGGCGAGTCCCCGCGCCATGCCAAGACCGATGCCTCCGTTACCGCCCGTGACCACCGCGACCTTGCCTTTGAGATCGAACACCGGCGCCTCCACATATATAAGGAAGAGTGTAAGTGTTACACCTTCACGCAAGGCTTTGAAGATCTTTCAAGCCACTACACGCCGTGATCTGCGAAATTCTCCGGAGTTTCCCATGTTCGCGCGTGGCACAAGGACTGCAGCCTGCTCCCTCATCACCGCCATGACAAGCAATCATCTCTGGGGCATCGTTCTCGCCGGTAGTACTGAGCATCGACAGGGCCGCGGCCCTCACGACCGTCGGCTTCGCCGGCCACGCGCTCCGTCGTCCACGCGGCGCATTTTGTTCCGCCAGGCCCTCGACCGGGCCGCCCGTCTCATCGAGCCCGACCGGCTCTACGCCGTTCTGGCTCGAGACCACGGCGCATACTACGACACCGAGCTGAGCGATCTTCCCGGCGTGCGCCGCATCCGGCAACCCGCCTATCGCGGGAGCGCGCCCGAGTTGTTCCTGCCCGTGCTGCGGATCTTCAACGAGGATCCTCACGCCACGGTCGTCGTCATTCCTAGCGATCAGCTCGTCGACGGTGAGGCGCGGCTCATGTCCTACGTCGGCCGCGCCGCTCAGGCGGTCGCCCGGCGCCCCGACCTCGTCGTCGTGATTGGCGCCCATCCCCTCGGCGTCGAGGTGCCCTGCACGTGGATCGACCCTGGCGAGCTGGTCGAAGGCCTCGAGCCGCTGGCCATTCGCGAGATCCGGCGCTTCGTGACGCGACCCACGCGCGGCGAGGCTGCCGCGCTGTACGCCGACGATGCCCTCGTCAACACTCACGTCGTGATCGCCAAAGCTCACGCGCTGGTCGAGCTCGGGCGCCGCTACCTGCCCGACGTCCTCGAGACGCTCGAGCCGCTCGAGTCCGCGTTCGGGCTGCCCGAGGAACGGCTGCTGTGCGAGGCGCTGTACGAGCAGATGCCCTACGCCGACATCGCCCACGCGCTGTTCGCCCGCCCGCAGCACGCGGCGGTGCTGTCCGTCTCCGACGTGCGGATCAGCACGAGCGATCCCACGTTCTCCGTTCACGCGCTCGCGTCCTGACGATCGACGATGTCGTTGCCGGCCGTTCGCCGGGTCGCCCCGTTTCCCCGACGCGGAGCGATCCGGGCCCGCGGCGGTCTCAACGTGTTCGCCGTGAACGTGCGCTCGGACATTTCATGTCTCCTGGCCGTCGGGCTCGCCGCGTGGACGTTCGCTGAGACGATCCTTCCCCGCGGCAGCTCCCGGACGCGGTGCCGTGGAGTACTGGGCAGCGGGCATCGTGACCGGTACGATCCTCGTCCTCTCGCTGGCGCTCCACGAGATGGGCCATGCCTGGTTCGGGCGATGGGTCGGTCTCGTGCCGCGCCACATTTCGCTCTCGCTGTTCGGGGGCGTGACGGTCTTCGATCGCGAGCCGGAGACGCCACGCGCGGCCTGCCAGGTGGCGCTGGCCGCGCTGGCCGCCATCCTCGCGCACGTCGCGCTCGTGGAGTGCGACGCCGATCCACTCGCTGCTGGCGTCGCCGCCAGCGCCGCCGTGATCAACGCTGATCGGATTCGCCGTCGACGACCACAGACGGACCGCGGCGCCGCGCTCGCATTCGCTCGAGCGCGTGCGGTTGCCGCGGGTGTTGCTGCCCCTAGAAATTTCGCCAGTGGTCAGGCGGCCGGCAGCGTGAGTCGCGCCTCGACTCCGCCGCTGGCAGGCGCCGCGAGCGTCAGGGTGCCTCCGTGCAGGCGAGCGATCCGCTCCACCGTGACGAGCCCGATCCCGGTGCGTCCGGGCTTCTGAGACGCCCCCAGACGAATCGCACGGCGCGGGTTGCGCATCCCCGGGCCCCAGTCCCGCACGACGAGCATGACCTGTCGGTCGCCCATCTCGACGCTGACGGTCGGCTTCTGGCGCCCACTGCCGGCGCTCTCGGTGGCCTCGAGGGCATTGCGCACGAGATGGAACACGGCGATGCTGAGCAACTCGGCGTCGCCGCGGACGTGCGGCCAGTCGCCTTCGATGACGCTCACGCCCGCGGCCTCCGGGCGACGCAGCTCCTGCTCGACGATCGAGCGCAGAGCGACCACGGTGGTCTCGTTGCGGCCCAGTGCCGCCACCGCGAACGCCGCCGGCAGCATGCCGGCCAGGCGCGCCAACTCCTGGCCGAGCGTCTCCAGGCTCTGCTTGGCGAGCGGATCGGTGACGCCGGCACGCTTGAGCACTTCCAGATGCATCACCGCGGAATTCAGCGGGCCCCGCAAATCGTGGAGGAGGTGGTCGAGGTCGGGCGGAAGGTCACGCCGACGGACGTCCTCCAGAGGCGACGTCATCAGGTGATGCGCGCCGACTTGACCGCCTGGATGCCGTACTTCGCGAGCTTGTTGTAGAGCGTCTTGAGGCTGATGCCGAGGAGGGAGGCCGCGCGCCGCTTGTCCTGGTTGGTGTCTTCGAGCGCGCGCAGGATCAACTCCCGCTCCATCTCCCGGATCGGGGTCACCGAGCCCTTCGCCGTGGGACGCGCCGGCTCCGCCGTGCGGAGCACGTTCTCGGGGAGATGCTCGAGGCCGATGATGCCGCTGCCGGACAGGACGACGGCGCGCTGGATCACGTTACGGAGCTCGCGCACGTTGCCCGGCCAGCCATAGCGGTCGAAGGCCTTCTCGGCGTCCGGCCCGATGCCGCGCACCTGGCGACTGTCCTGCCGATTGAACTCGTCGACGAAGGCGCGGGCGAGGACCGGAATATCGTCCTTGCGCTCGCGCAGAGTGGGCAGGCGAATCGCGAAGACGTTCAGGCGATAGAAGAGATCCTCGCGGAGCTGGCCAGCCGTCATGGCATCCTGGGGCACGCGGTTGGTGGCGGCAATGACGTGGACGTCCACCTGGATCTCCTGCTTGCCGCCGCCCACGCGCCGGAAGGTGCCCTCCTGGAGCACGCGGAGGAGCTTGGCTTGCGTCGAGTTGTCCATCTCCGCGATCTCGTCCAGGAAGAGCGTGCCGCTGTCGGCCAGCTCGAAGCACCCGAGGCGCCGCTCGGTGGCGCCGGTGAAGGCGCCACGCTCGTGACCGAACAGCTCACTCTCGATCAGCGTCTCGGGAATGGCGGCGCAGTTGATGGCGACGAACGCGCGGTTGCGGCGATTCGAGAGGTCGTGGATCGTGCGAGCCACCAACTCCTTGCCGGTGCCGCTCTCGCCGTAGACGAGCACAGGCGCCGTGCTGGTGGCCGCCAGCTCGATCCAGCGATAGACCTCGTGCATCCCTCTCGACTGCCCGACGAGCTGGCCGAAGCTGCCCTTCTGGCGGAGCTGGTGGCGCAGGAAGTTGACCTCGCGCGACAGGGACTCCTGCTCGATGGATTTCTCGAGGAGCACCTGCAGCCGCGTGGCGTCCACGGGCTTGGTCAGGTAGTCGAAGGCGCCGTGGCGCATGGCCGCGACGGCGCTCTCGACGCTCGCGTGGCCGGTGACGAGCAGCACCGCCGGGGGGCGGCCCGTCTCCCTCAGCTTTTGCAGCAGCGTGAGGCCATCCATCTCGGGGAGCACGAGATCGGTGACCACCACGGCCGGGTGATGCGTCTCGACGAGCTCGAGTGCTTCTTCACCCGACGCGGCCGTCTCGACTTCGTACCCCCATTGCCCGACCAGGCGGGCCAGACCGTCTCGCTCGGCCGGCTCGTCGTCGACGACGAGCACCTTGCCGCCCTTCATCTGATCGCGTCGCAACGGACTCACAATCGCAATCGCCTCTGGTCTCTTCGGAGTCCACTTCGGCGCTCGCTACTTCTTCTGGACCTGCAGGTTGTTGATGACGATCTTGACACCCTTCGCCTCGCGGGCCGCTGCTCGGCGCGCGTCCGCTGGTCGTCGGTCTCGACGGTGTCGATAAGGGTAAACAGTGCCGTCGTTGGTGTCAACGTTCACCCGGGTGAGGTTGGACATCTTCTCGCTGACCAGCTTCGACTTCACGGACGCGGTGATGGTCGCGTCGTCGATGTTCGTTCCGGCCGATCGGCCGGGCATGCTGCGCGCGTGGCGAACGGCATTACCTGGAGCCGCGCCTCGCCGATCTGGTTGCCGCAATCACGACATACGCCGTAACGTCCGGCTTCGATGTCCTCGAGGGCAAAGTTCACCTGTCGTAGCTCGCGGGCGCCGCGGTCGACCACGACCGCCGCAATCTCGTCACTCGATGCACGGTGGCCATCTCAGGTTAGAAACCAGCAAGTTGACTGCCACGGAAGCCCGTTTGACGGCGGGTCGTTCAACCAAAATCGTGCGAGGGGACAGAATGATGGTCGAGCCCGGGCAAGGC
>Ga0066710_100004779_pt1 | contig 12105 bp, 9 predicted proteins | sample GraSoiAngelo_159_FD_79666 | JGI IMG/M metagenome (GOLD analysis project Ga0066710, IMG submission 79666) | Grasslands soil microbial communities from the Angelo Coastal Reserve, California, USA - 14_1009_16_40cm | ecosystem: Environmental > Terrestrial > Soil > Grasslands | place: USA...
CGCGGCTGGGACATCCGGTTTCTGATGCTGCACGAGCACGAGCCCGGCGCCTGGGACTTCGCCGGCGAGCTGACGGCGCGCGGCATTCCTCTGGATGCGATCCCGCTTGCCGCAGACGTCGACCCGATCGCCTTCTTCCGCCTCGGTGCTTATCTCGCGCGCCTTCGGCCGACCATCCTGCACACCCATCTCGTGCACGCGGATGTGTACGGCCAGCTGACCGGGGCGCTGACGGGCGTGCCGGTCCGAGTGTCGACGAAGCATGGCTTCAACGAGTTCCGCGAGAACCCGGGCTTCGCACTCGGCGACCGTGCAATCGCGACGTTTGCGCATACGCACATAGCGATCTCGCGCGGACTCGCGCGCTACCTCGAGGAGGTGGAGGGCTTCGACGGCTCGAGCTTCGAGATCGTGCACTACGGGATCGAGCCGGACGGCGCTCCGCGCGCGTACGGAGGTCGTCAGCCACGGTTGCTCTGCGTCGGCCGCCTGATCCCGATCAAGGGGCACATCGTGCTGCTGCGGGCGTTTGCCGAGGCGCGGCGGCAGCTCCCGGAGCTGCGGCTCGACATCGCCGGTCGCGGGCCGCTCGAGCCTGCGCTGCGCGCGCTGGCCAAGGAGCTCGAGGTCGACGATGCGATTCGCTTTCTCGGCTACGTCGCCCCGGTGCAGCGCGCCATCGAGGACGTGGCAATCGTCGTCGTCCCGTCGATGGGCGAAGGCTTCGGCATGGTGGCCCTGGAGGCAATGGAGCGCGCGCGGCCGGTGATCGCCACGGAGATCGGGGGGCTCGGAGAGCTGGTCGAGGAAGGGGTGACAGGGCTGCTGGTGCCCCCGGGCGAAGCCGACCCCCTTGCAGAGGCGATCGTGCGGCTCGCGCGTGATCTCCCGGCCGCGACGGAGATGGGGGAGGCCGGCAGGCGTCGTGCGCTCGAGCAGTTCCTGCAGGAACGGTGCACCGACCGCACGGAGCTTCTGTACCGGGATCAGCTCCAGAGCCGCCGTGGACGAAACGGCACGCTTCCGACCTGATCCCGATCCGCCTACGTCACGACACGACCGCTAGCGTGCCCCCCGCCCTGTTCCGGGTGGGGGGTGGGCGGTGGGTCAGGTGGACATGGCCCGCCGGTACACGTCGAGCGTGTGATCGGCCATGCGCGCGACGCTGAAGTCGGTACGCGCCCGTTGGCGGCCGCGCGCGCCGAGATCGGCCGGATCGTCGAGCACCCGGCTCACGGCCGCGGCGAGGGCGGGCGCATCGTCCGGGGGGACGAGCAGTCCGGTTTCACCGTCGGCGACGATCTCGGGAATCGAGCTCACCCGGGTCGAGACGACGGGAAGTGACGCGAGCATCGCCTCGAGGAGCGCGAGCCCGAACCCCTCCCAGCGCGCCGGGTGGACGAGGAGGTCGGCCCGTCGGAGCCAGGCCGTGACGTCTGGGACGCGACCTGGTAGGAGGACCGCCACGTCGAGGTCGCGGGCGAGCTGCTCCAGCTCCTGACGCTGCGGCCCTTCGCCGAGCGCGACCAGCACTGCGTCCGGATGTCTCTGGCGAATGTCCGGCAAAGCACGTACCGCGACGTCGAGACCTTTCTGCGGCTCGAGCCGGGAGACCGCCAGCACGACCCGCGCAGTCGGCGGAACGTCGTCCGGTGGATTGCTTCCCCACGGCGCCGGCGGCTCGTCCAGGCCGTAGTGAATCACCTCGAGCTTCGCCTCGGGCAGGCCGACCCGCTCGACCTGAAATCGTGCGAGCGCGTCCGTGATCGCGACGATGCGCGCCGCGCGCCGTGCCAGTGCGCGCTCGACGAAGCGAAACGCGCCGGCGCGGAACGGGTCGTCGTTGTGCTTGGTCGAGACGAGGCGTTGCGCGCCCAGCGCCCCGTACACGTCTGCGTGCACGAGATGCGTGTGCACGAGGTCGGCCGCACGCGTGGCGCGCCGCACTCGAAGAGCGAGCCGGGGGTCCAGATCGCGCGGCGCGGGGACCCGCTCGCAGGGGACGGTCAAAGCTTCGTAGAACGGATCCGGCGCGCGTGACGTGTCGTCGAGGCCGAGAAAGCTGACCTCGACGCCCCGCTCGGCCAGCGCCGGCAGGAGGGTCAGTAGGTGGCGCTCGGAACCGCCGATCCCGCCGATCCGGTGGATGTGCAGGACCTTCAATGGGCCCTACGCCGGCGCCAGAGCAGCCATTCCAATGCTCCCGCTGCGAGCAGGGCGATCAGGAAGTCCGTTGCCACGCGATACCGCGTCGCACCCACGAAGACGATCGCAGCGAGCGTCTGGTACGCCAGCACGGCGAGCGCCAGGGCCGCGAAGCGCCGCGGGACGACAGCGAGGCCGAGCAAGCCGAGCGCATAGAGGAACGACATGTACAGCGGCTGCGCCCAGCTGCGGATGACACCTCGACCGGAGTCGGTCGCGGACGCCGTCGTGCGCGGATCCCACTCCATCCGGACCGCCTGGCCCCCGAGCTTCGCCTTCCCCTCGGGATGGTCACGCACGTAGACCCAGGCTTTGTGCTGGTAGTAGCTCTCGTTCGCGCACTCGTCGACGTGGATCTTCCGGCCGCTCTGCCGGTAGATGTCACGCGCCTCTTCCGGATTCGGAAACGGATGGCCGGGTGGATCCTTGACGTCGTCGATCCACTTCCCCGAGGCGAGCAGGTCGTAGGTCTGCGCGTTGTTCGCCTTCCAGAGAGCTCGCGCATCGGTGGTGAGGGCGAAGCACCCGACCTCGACCCGGTTGCGGATCACCCAGGGCGCGACGGCGATCGCTGCCGCGGCGAGGACCGCCACGGGAGCCCAGCTCCAACCCTGGCGGGAGACGAGGTACGCGGCCACGACGAGCGGCAGGAGGGCGAGCCGCACGTTCCCGAGCACTGCCAGCCCTCCACAGATGCCAACGGCGGCGGCCCACGCCGTCGATCGGCGCTCCGCCGCGATCAGCGTGCAGAGGATGAGCGCCGCCGCGACGAGCTGATCGAGCACCTCGCGGTTCAGGTGCACGTCGTGCCAGACGAGGTAGGGGTTCAGCGTCGCGAGGACGGCGGCCAAGGTTCCGGCTCGTCGCGACAGCACGCGCGCGCCGATCGCGTACACGAGGAATGCAGTCGCCGTCGCGACGACGATCTGCGCGCCGCCGACCGCCCACCACGTGTGCCCGAAGATCCAGTAGATCGGGACGAGGAAGAAGCCGTAGAGCGGTTGCGTGTACGCGGACGGCTCGCCAGGGATGAAGCCGAAGGTCCCGTGCCGGACGAAGGTCTGCGCGAAGTCGTCGCTCTTGTCGGTGAATGCGGTGAGGATGTGCCCGCGCTCGTGGACGAGCACGGCCAGGCGGGGGGCGATCGCCGCAGCGGCGATCAGCCAGAGCTCGAGGCGTTTCAACGGTGTCTTCCTCGCCTGCAGCTCGTCGCGTGGGGGAAACCAGGTTTCCCCCACGAGCCCCCTTCTTGTGGAAGGCACGCTTCGAAGCTCGCGCCGCTGAGATCGCCGCGAGCCTCGAAGAGATGGAGCGGGGAAACATCCGGGTTTCCCCCTTCCCTTTCCACGCCGCCGCTCACGCGGCGGTGACTAGCACCGGCGCTTCGACATGCTCGCGCACCCAGAGCTCGAGCATGAGCAGGCACCAGAGCCTGTGCCCGTGGTCGGCGCGGCCGGACTGGTGCTCGTCGAGCAGTTGCCGCACCGTCTCCGGCCGGAACCAGCCACGCTCGGTCGCGAGCAGGTCACGGGCCGCCTCGCGCAGGTCCGACCGGAACCAGCGGCTGATCGGGACACCGAATCCGGTCTTGCCGCGCTCGGCAACTTCCGCAGGGAGCGCGCTCGCAAACGCACGTCGCAGGGCAACCTTGCCTGCACGGCGGTGCACCTTCAGCGAGTCCGGCAGGGCGAGGCCGAGCGCCACGACTTCGTGGTCGAGGAACGGCGAGCGCAGCTCGAGCGAGTGAGCCATCGTCGCAATGTCTGCTTTGAGGAGGAGATCGCCCGGGAGGTACGTCGCGACATCGAGCAGCTGCAGGCCTGCAACCCCGTCTCGAACAGGTTCGAGCTTCGTCGGTCGTGCGCGTGCCGGCTCGGTCCAGAGCGCGCGGCGAAGAGCGAGCGGAAAGACCTCCATGAGTCGTGCGTAACGGTCGCTCGGTCGCTGCGCCGCTACGTCGAGCAGGCGCGCGGCGCGATGGAGCGGCGACCGTGGCTCGCGCCAGGCGCCGGGAAGCGCCCGCACGGCGGCCGAGCCGGCACGCGCCGCCGTCGCCGGAATGCGCGCGGCCAGGCGGTGCGCGATATAGCGCTCGTAGCCCGCGAAGGCTTCATCGCCGCCGTCGCCCGAGAGCGCCACGGTCACGTGCCGGCGCGCCTGCTCGGCGATCAGGAACGTCGGGAAGGCCGCTTCGTCGCCGAGCGGCTCGTCGTAGGCTGCTGCGAGTCGCGGCAAGGTGGCTGCCACGCCTTCGTCGATCCGGAGCTCTTCGTGGATCGTTCCGTAGCGCGCTGCGACTGCGCGTGCGTACGAGCGTTCGTCGTAGCGGTCGTCGGCGAACCCGACGGTGAACGTACGCACCGGATCGGCGGAGGCTTCCGCCATCAGCGCGACGACGACGCTCGAATCGATGCCGCCCGAGAGCAGCGCACCGAGCGGGACGTCGGCGACGAGCCGCTTGCGCACGGCATCGCCGACCGTCGTTCGCACTCGCTCGAGCCAGTCTTCGTCGCCCGTGCTCGGCTCGGCCGGCTCGAGCTGCCAGTACGGCTCGACCTTTTCGTTCTCCCCTTCTGCGACCAGCACGTGTCCGGGCTGCAGCTTGCGGATGCCGCTCAACCCCGTGCGATCGCCGGGAATGTACTGCAGGGCGAGATAGGCGTCGATCGCGTCGAGCTCGACCTCGCGGCGTACCTCGGGCAGTCTGAGCAGCGCTTTGAGCTCCGAGGCGAAGGCGAGCGTTCCGTCGGGCAGACGGGTCCAGAGCAGCGGCTTCTTGCCCAGCCGGTCGCGCGCCAGGACGAGCCGTTCGCGGCCGGCATCCCAGAGGGCGACCGCGAACATCCCGTCCAGGCGCGCGGCGAACTGCGGTCCGCTCTCCTCGTAGAGGTGCGGCAGCACCGGGGTGTCGCCTGTGCCGCGCACCTCGTGCGCGCGCAGCTCGTCGCGCAACACGCGAAAGTTGTACGCCTCGCCGTTGAAGACGGCGACCACGTCGCCCGACTCGTTGGATACCGGCTGGTAGCCGGTATCGAGGTCGATCACCTTCAGCCGCTGATGGCCGAGCACGCAATGGCCGAAGACGTCGGTCGAGCCTTCATCCGGTCCACGATGCACCAGTGCGGCGCGCATCGCGTCCACGCGCTCGGGATTCGGCATCCCGGCGGGCGAATAGAGTCCGGCGATGCCGCACACGGCACACATACTGCATGGGCGGTACGCGGTCGTCTCGTGCCACGTGGAGCGTCCTCTCGACGACGTGGTATGGAGGCGCTTCGCCGCACTCCAGCAGCGCCGTCCCGGACGGTTCCCGATTGCGGCGCTGATGCGGCCGCCGGGCCTGGGAGAGGACGAGTCAGCGTGGCTCGAGCGCGCGCGCGAGGCGCAGGCCCGCGGGCCCTTTGGCCTCCACACTCACTGGACGGCGCCCGACCACGCGCGCCCGACCGGCGGCGACCCTGCCGCGCTGGTTCGGGAGCAGGTCCACTGGCTCCGCTCGGCGGGGCTCGAGGCCGAGTTGTTCTGCGGCGGGGGGTGGTACCTGGACGAGCCGGTGGCCGAGGCGCTGGCCGAGCTCGGCTACACGGACTGCACGGCGACCGCCTTTCGCCCGGACTACCTCGCGCCCGACGCTGCGCATCTTCAGCTCGACGAACCCGCCTGGCTGGAGCTCGCAAGCGGCCGCCGCCTGCTCGAGCTGCCGACGACGCATTCGATCGGGATGCTGGTGCGCGGTGTATTCGCTGCAGACCACCGCCAGGTCCTGCACGCGTACTTCCACGACACCGACCTTCTCGACCGACGTCGTGCGGCTGCTCTGCGCGCCGGGCTCACCCTGCTCGGCCTGAGGCGGACGCCGTCCGATCTGCGTGAGCTTCAGCGCGGTTTGCGCCCGGAGAAGACGATGTCGTTTGCGAAGAGCCGCGGCTGAAGTCCGACCAAGCGACCGGCGATGAAGTGGACTCGCGGGTCCTCGAAGCCGTTGAGGAGTGTGTTCACGTCGTCCGGCGCAAACATGTGCAGGTGGGTGGGATCGTCCTCGGGGTCTCTTCCCGCCAAAAAGCGCAGACGATTCTTGAGCCGGTACGCGTTTGGTACCGATGCCACGAACGTCCCGTCCGACCGGAGGACGCGGCGCAAGTCGTCGACGACTCGGTGCGGATCGCGTAAGTGTTCGAGCAGTTCGCCGGCGACGACAACGTCGAAGCTGGCGTCGTCGAAGTCCAGCGGCTCGTCGAGATCTGCCCAGTGCGTTTCGATTCCCAGCTCCGCTGCCGCGGCGAGGGCTTCTCGATCGGCATCGACGCCGACGATCTCGTTGCCGTCGGCATACGCCCGGCTGAGGCTCCCGTCGCGGCAACCCAGGTCGAGGACCTTGCGGCCGGGCCCACCGACGTAGCGACGAAAGAGTTCGATGCGTTCGGGGCCCGCGAAGACGAACCCTGCGCCACGTTCCACGCGGTTGTGCTCGGCGTAGCGCTCGCTCAGCTGCTCGAGGCCCATCAGCGTCGAGCCTAGCGAGGTTCGGCAGACCCGGAAGTACACTCCGGTCCGTGAGCACGAAGCCAGCCGCGCCGGTCGAGTCTCGGCCGGCGCCGGTCGAAGACATTCGCTCGGCCCGGCCCTACCTGCTCTCCCGCACCACGCTCGTCGCAGTCGTGCGGCGGCTCGCCAGCGTCGCGGCTCTCGTGGCGGTCGACCTCCTGGGCCTCGTGCTCGGCGTCTTCGTCGCGTTGATCCTCCGTGAGGCCTACCTCGGCCAGTGGCCGCCGCTGTGGGGAATCCTCTGGGACACGGAGACGAACTGGCTCCCCTTCCTCACCGTCGTGACCGTGCTCGTGTTCTGGGTGGGCGGGCTCTACCGCCGGCGTGAGCTTCGGGCCGGGCTCGGTCAGGTCGTTTTCTCGCTCGTGCTGGTGGCGGTGATCACGCTCGCCTTCGGCCTCGGGACCGGTTACCACTTCACGACCTACGGACTGACGCCGACGGCGCTCGTGCTGACGGCGTTCTTCATCGGCATCCTGCGCGCGAGCTACGACGTCCTGACCCGGGACGTACTCCGACTCACGGGCGCACGCAGGCGGACGGTCCTGGTGGGTGAAGGCGACCAGCTTGCGAAGTTGCGGCGCTCGCTCGGATCCGGTCGCAGCGGTATCCAGTACGAGTTCCTCGGCGCGGTCGCGTCGGGCGGAGACGCGGTCGACCTGCCGGTGCTCGGCGGTCTCGACGCGGTCCCGCTCATCCTCAGGGAGCAGGACGTCCACGAGCTCATCGTCACGGACGGCGGCCTCGACGAGCGCGAGCTGCTGGAGTTGGTGGAGGAAGCGCATCGCTTCGGCGTGAAAGTGAAGATCGCGCCGCGGACGACCGAGCTGCTGCTGCAGCGTGCGGAATACATCCCCGGTGAAGGCGCACCGCTCTTCGAACTGCGACCGCCCGTGCTGGCCGGTTCCGAGTGGGCGCTGAAGCGCGGCTTCGACCTTCTCGTCTCCAGCATCGTCATCGTCGCCGGACTGCCGTTGTGGCTGCCGATCGCCGCAGCGGTCAAGGCCAGCTCGCGCGGTCCGGTCTTCTACCGCGATCGCCGCATCGGTCTCGGCGAGCGTGCGTTCGGGATGATGAAGTTCCGAACGATGTACGCCGATGCGGCTGCGCGCCAGGCCACACTCGAGGCCGAGAACGAAGCATCGGGGCCACTCTTCAAGATCAAAGACGATCCACGGGTCACCCCGGTCGGCCGGTTCCTGCGCCGATTCTCGCTCGACGAGATGCCGCAAGTCCTGAACGTGCTCTGGGGTGAAATGTCCCTTGTCGGCCCGCGCCCGTTACCGGTTCGCGACTACGAGCAGTTGCTGCCCTGGCACAGGAAGCGCTACCTCGTGCTGCCGGGCATGACCGGGCTGTGGCAGGTGTCAGGACGGATCGACCTGAGCTTCGACGACCTCGTCCGGCTGGACTTCTACTACATCGAGAACTGGTCGATCTGGCTCGACATCACCATCCTCGCCAGGACGCTGCCGGCCGTGCTGGCGCGCCGCGGCGCGTACTAGCGCCGAATCCGCACCGGAGCGCGTAGCTGACTGAGCCCGATCGGGCTGGTCACCGAGACGTGTACGACGTACGCGCCCGGGCGGACGCGCTTGCCGCGGCCGTCGCGTCCGTTCCAGCGCGCGGTCACCGCTCCCGGCGGCCGGAGCCCCCTTGCCACCGTGCGCAGAATTCCGCCGGAGCGAGTCTCGATCGTGACCCGAACCGTCGCGTCGCGGGTGAGCGTGAATGCGACCTGCCGTGCTCCGGCCGCGACGCGCAGAAAGCCGAGTGTCCTGTCGAGTGTGAAGCGTCGGTCGTGCGTCGACGCTCGCCCGAGATCGTCCGTCGCCGAGACGTTCCAGTGGTAGGCGCCCTCGGCCGCCGGCGCACCGGCCGCGTCGGTGCCGTCCCAGGTCAGGTGATAGCGCCCCGCCGGCTTCTGTCTCGAATCGAGCTCGCGGACGGAACCGTCCGGAGCGATGAGCTTCGCGCTCACCGTCGAGGGACGCACGAGCCTGTAGTCCAGCGACTCCTGTTCACCCACGCCGTCGGCGTTCGGCGACAAGTTGGCCGCAGGCGCAGGTACGTAGACACCCGTGTAGCCGATCACGAGCGCCTCGCCCACCGGCCGCTCTCCCTGAGGATCCGACGGCCGGTTCAGCACGTGTCCGTCGAACGCCACGGTGGTCGAGCCGCCGGAGTCGAGCGCAAAGCCCGTCACGCAGCCGTACCGAACCAGGGTCTGCGCGAGGTCCCAGTTGGTGATCCCGATGCTCCAGCCACGCTGGCGTCCGTCGACGGCGAGCATGACGATCGAGCCATCGGTCCGTTGGCCGATCGCCGTGCGCGGATTGCGTCCATGGAGCTGGGCCCCCGTCAGCGCCTCCCCGGCGTTGAAGATCGGACGGCCGTTCTTCACCAGGGTGGGCCCGGAGCTCACGGCGTCGGTGACGGCCGTCCAGTCGTCGGCGAGCGGGATCCGGACCGTGAGCGGCGATCCGACGACTGCCTGGTCGTGCAGCGTTCGTGCGGCGGATCCGCGCGCGACGAGGACCGCACCGTCCGCGGGTACGTCGACGCTGGAATCCGTGAAGACGGATTGCACGACACCGCTGAGATCGCGGCGCGGAGTGGCCGGTGGGAACGGTCCGAGAACGACCATCGTTCCGTGCGTCGAAGGCGTCTTCGCTCCCCAGACCGGCGTGAACAGCGCCGTCGCGTTGGCACGTGCCGGCTCGTTCAACTGCGAGATGCTTTGCCAGGTGGGGTCGGCCCCGTGCCACCGTCCGTACCACGGGACGCGATCGACGTGAAGATTGCCACTCGTGTCGACGCCGACCGCGGCGCGTCCGAGGGCCGATTGATGCTCGACGATGCCGCCGCGCATCAGGAGGCCGCTCGGCCAGCCGCCGGTCCAGCTGAAGAAATCGCCGTTGATGCCGATCGTCGTCATCTGCGCCGAGGCGTTGCGCTCCATCGACGAGACGGTTTCCCGTCCGACGATCGTCCCGTTCGACAGCAACGGCGTCAGGCTGTACAGACCACCCGGCTTCGGAGCCGTGACCACGTGGATGGCGACCGGTCCCGCCGGAGTCCACCTCAGGATCCGGTCGTAGGTGACGCCCGGCATCATCTGAACCGGACGTGCGGCCGCCGGTGGTGCGACCATGAGCGCGAACAGGAAGGCGATCAATAGCTTGCGCGACATCAGACCCCACTTCACGGTAGCTGAGCCTGCAACGAAGCTCATCGTTTCCTTACTTGTCGTGCTCGGCCTGTTGTTCGCCGGGGGCGGTCGCGCCGCTCGATCGGTTCGGCACGACACGCCGGTGCCGATCCTGATGTACCACGTCATCGCGGTGCCGCCCGCCGGTGTGGCGTTCCCCGACCTCTTCGTGCGGCCGAGCGACTTCAGGGCACAGATGGACTGGCTCGCTCGCAAGCACTTTCACGCGGTGACGCTGCGCCAGGTCTACGACTTCTGGCATGCGGGTGGTCCGCTGCCGCAGCGCCCGATCGTCATCTCCTTCGATGACGGCTATCTCAGCCAGGCGACGAACGCCTTACCGAAGCTGCGCAAGGTGCATTGGCCCGCCGTTCTGAATCTCAAGGTCAACGCCGTCCAGAAGTACAACCTGCCGTTCTGGCGCGTGCGCACCTTGATCGCGGGGGGCTGGGAGATCGACGCGCACACGATCACGCATCCCGACCTCACGACGGTCGACGACAAGCGACTTTGGGACGAGGTGCGAGGCTCGCGCGTCGAGCTTCGGCACATGTTCCACGTGCCGGTCGACTTCTTCTGCTACCCGAGCGGGCGCTACAACGCGCATGTCATCGACGCGGTGCGCCGCGCCGGGTATCTCGCCGCCACGACGACGAACTACGGGCTAGCTCGGCCTTCCAGCCCTTATACGCTGAATCGCGTCCGCATCAACGGTTCGGACGGTCTGCTCGGCTTCGAGCACAAGCTCGGGGCTCTGGTGCCCTAGAGCCCTGCGAGCAGGCGCCTTAGCCATACTGGGCCGGTGCCTGCAACGCCCAAGATCCTCGCCGTCGCTTCTGCGACCGACCTCGATTTCCGCTACGGGTGCACGCCGGCGTGGTGGCAGATCTGGAAAGGCCTCCACGAGGTCGGCGTCGACCTGATCGTCACCCCTTACCGCGGACGGGCCGTCGCGTCGCCCTGGTGGCGGACGGAGCCCAACCCCCTCTATCGCGAGGCAGAGCTCTTTGCGGGCGCCCGGGGACTGGCGGCTCGGCTCAAGGGAGATACGCTGCTGCGGCGGGCCGAGAGTCATCCCGAGGACGGCGTCGGCGACAAGCTGACACGCGAGGCCATCTGGCGCTATGTGACGCCGCGCTGGCAGCGCCATCTCGAACGCATCCTCGAGCACGAACGCGACGTCGCCGCGGTGATCGTCTTCACCGTGCCGATGGCCCACCTGCGTGGGATCCCCACCGGCCTGCGTGAGCGGTTCGGCGTTCCGGTCGTGTTCTACGACGGCGACGTCCCCATGAGCCTGCCGGAATTCGGCGGCATGGACACCGGTTTCAACTATTACCACGGCGCGGATCCGTCGGAGTACGACATCGTGCTGTCGAACTCGGAGGGCGGTCTCGAGCGGCTGCGCGAGCTGGGAGCGCGGCGCGCAGAGACTGTGTTCTGGGCCGCGGATCCCGAGCTGTTCCAGCCCGCGCCGGTCGAGAAGGAGTACGACGTCTTCTTCTACGGCTACGGAGACAAGTTCCGCCGTGAATGGATGGAGGCGCTCGTCGGCGAGCCGAGCAGGCGCGAGCCCGAGATCGACTTCGCGCTCGGCGGCAGGGACTTTCGCGGCGATACTGGCAACGCGCGGGTGATCGGTGACGTTCCCTTCAACGTCTTCTCGCAAGCGATCTCGCGCAGCAGGATCAACCTCAACATCACCCGCCGTTCGCACGCGACCGTGTACGCGTCGTCAACCTGTCGTCCGTTCGAGCTCGCGGCGTCCGGCGCGGCGATCGTCTCCAATCCGCACGAGGGGATCGAGCGCTGGTTCGAGCCGGGCTCGGAGCTGCGTGTCGTGTCGACCGCCGACGAGGCGGTGACCGCCTACCGCGAGCTGCTCGACGATCCAGCCGCGGCTGAGGCAATGGGACGGCGCGCCCGCGAGCGCGTGCTCGACGAGCACACATATGCCCACCGTGCGCGGCAGATCCTCGACCTGGTCGGGGCCGCGACACCGGTGCCTGCACATGGCTGAGCTGGCAGAAGTCCCGGTCCCGCCTTCCGGCGAGATCCTCGCGCAGCTCGGAGAGCTGAAACGGATCGCGATCGTTCCTTCGCTGAACGAGGAGGCATCAGTTGGGCGCGTGATCGACGAGATC
>Ga0066710_100004780_pt1 | contig 12105 bp, 8 predicted proteins | sample GraSoiAngelo_159_FD_79666 | JGI IMG/M metagenome (GOLD analysis project Ga0066710, IMG submission 79666) | Grasslands soil microbial communities from the Angelo Coastal Reserve, California, USA - 14_1009_16_40cm | ecosystem: Environmental > Terrestrial > Soil > Grasslands | place: USA...
TCGAGGCGACCCTCTTCGACACCATGTGGAGCGAGCACTGCTCCTACAAGAGCAGCCGATGGGTGCTGAAGGCCCATCTTCCCGTCGAAAGCCCGTGGGTGATCCTGGGACCCGGCGAGGACGCCGGTGTCGTGCGGCTGGGCCGGCACGACGGGGTGGAGTATGCGCTGGTGATCGCGCACGAAAGTCACAACCATCCTTCGCAGGTGGTGCCCACCGAAGGAGCCGCGACAGGGATCGGCGGGATCGTGCGCGACGTGGCCTGCATGGGCGCCGAAGTGATCGGCGTCCTGGACTCGCTGCGCTTCGGGGATCCGGACGGCCCGCGCGCCGCGCCGGTGCGCGAGAACGTGCGGGGGGTGATCGACGGCATCTGGCAGTACGGGGACGCGCTGGGCGTTCCGAACGTGGGGGGGGACGTCTTCTTCTCGCCGCGGTTCGACGAGCACTGCCTGGTGAACGTCGTCTCCCTGGGCCTCGTGCGCGCGGACCGCGTCGTGCGGAGCCGCGTCCCGGAGGCGGCGAGGCGCGAGCCCTATGTCCTGATCCTGATTGGAAAGCCCACCGACGAAACCGGATTTGGCGGCGCCTCGTTCGCCTCCGCGGTGCTCGAGGGACACGCCGAGGGGCAACGCGGTCACGTCCAGGTGCCCGATCCTTTCCTGAAGCGGGTCCTCCTCGAAGCGAATCGCGTGGTCCTGGACTGGCTCCACGGGCAGAACGTCCTCTTCGGCTTCAAGGACCTGGGCGCGGGGGGGATCGCGTGCGCTTCCTCCGAGCTGGCCGCGGCGGGAGGATTCGGAATGGACGTGGATCTGGACCGGGTGCCGGCCTCGCGCGCGGATCTTCCTCCCGAGGTGCTCGCGTGCTCGGAAACGCAGGAGCGCTTCGCGATGGTGGTCCCGGAGCGCGTGGCGGCCCACGTCCTCGAGCTCTACAACAAAACCTACGCGCTCCCCGAGGTCTATCACGGGGCGCGCGCCGCGGTCGTCGGGAGCGTCCGGACCGATTCGCGCTATCGCATTCTCAAGGGTGGGCTCCCGGTCTGCGACTCGCCGGTGGAGGTGATCACCGCGGGGATCGAGCACAGGCGGCCGGAGCGTCCGCGCCCTGCCACCAACGCGGCCGAAACCGCGCTCCCGCCGGTCGAGGATCAGGAGGAGCTCTTCAAGCGCCTCGCGGCGAGCCCGAACCTCGCTTCGCGCGATCCGATCATCCGCTACTACGACACCGAGGTTCAGGGTCGCATGGTGATCCGCGCGGGCGAGGCGGACGCCTCAGTCCTGGCTCCCGTTCCCGGCTCGAAACTGGGCGCCGCGATTACCGTGGACGGGAATCCCTGGTGGGTGGCCGCGGATCCCTACTGGGGAACGGCGCACGTGGTCTGCGAGGTCTTACGTAATCTGGTCGCGGTGGGCTCGGAGCCCGCGGCCCTGACCGACTGTCTCAACTTCGGAAACCCGGAAGACCCCGAGGTCTTCGCGGATTTCGTGCGGAGCGTGATGGGGCTCGGCGACGCAGCTCGGGCGCTGGGTCCGGAAGGGACGGCCGGGCCTCCGGTCGCGATCGTCTCGGGAAACGTCTCCTTCTATAATGAAGCCGACTCCGGCCGCTCCATCGAGCCCTCGCCCATCGTGGCGGGGCTGGGCATTCTCGAGGACTGGAGCCTGGCCACGACCAGCGCGATCAAGCGTCCGGGCAGCGTTCTCGTCCTGAGCGGGCCGCGGCAGGATCGTCTCGGCGCCTCGCAGCTTCGCCACGGGCTCCTGGGCCGCACGGACGGGCCTCTTCCGGAGCTCGACTTCGAGCGGGAGCGCCGCCGCATCTACGCGACGCTCGAAGCCGTCCGGAAGGGGCTTACGCTCGCGTGCCATGACATCTCCGAAGGGGGGCTCGCCATCGCCGCGCTCGAGATGGCGCTGGGCGGGTACGAGTCGCAGGGAATCGGACTCCAGATCCCGATCTCCGGCCTCGGCGGCGCGCCGTCCGAATCGAGGCTCTATTCGGAGGCGCCCGGATTTCTCTTCGAGGTGGCGAAGGACCGCCTCACGGAATTCCTGCGCGTGTTCGAGCGCTGGGGAGTGGACGCCACGATGATCGGGCGCACGCTGGCGGAGCCGCGGTTCCGCATACTGGACGGAGGACATACACTGGTGGACATGGACCTCGAGAGCCTGCAGAGTCTCCACGCGCACGCGCTCAAGCCGGTGGTGGAGTGAGCATGGCGCAGGTCGCGGTGGTGCAGATTCCCGGCGTGAATTGCGAGTACGAGACGACGCGCGCGCTCCAGGCCGTGGGGCTCGGCGCGCGGATCGTGCGCTGGAACGAGCCCGCTTCGGTCTGGAGCGAGTTCGACGGCTACGTGATCCCGGGCGGCTTCGCGTTCCAGGACCGGATCCGCGCCGGAGCGATTGCGGCCAAGCTCCCGGCGGTGGATCGGATCGCGGCCGAGGCGGAGTCGGGGAAGCCGGTGCTCGGAATCTGCAACGGAGCCCAGGTTCTGGTGGAGGCGGGGCTGGTTCCCGGTTTCAAGCACGGCCGTGTGGAGATGGCGCTGGCTCCGAACCGGGCTCCGCGGCGCGCGGGCTATCTCTGCCGCTGGGCATGGCTCCGCGTTTCGCCCGGTCCGGGAAGCGTCTGGTACGCCGATTCGATCCGTCCCGGGGAGGTGATCCCCATGCCGATCGCGCACGGGGAGGGGCGGTTCCTGACCGCGGACCCCGGTGTCCGGGAGCGCATCCAAATCGAAGGGTTGGCCTTGTATCGGTACGTAGCCGCTTCGGGCGGCCGCGCGGACCGGTATCCCTTCGATCCCAACGGGTCCATGCTCGAGGCGGCGGGAATCACGAACCGGTCGGGGAATATTCTCGCCTTCATGCCGCATCCCGAGCGGGCGACCTGGCTCCGGCAGGTGCCGCTCGAGCTCAAGAACGTCTGGGGAGAAAAGCGGCGCGCGGCGGTCGGCAGGTGGGACGCGCTCGAAGGGCCGGGTCCGGGAAGGATCCTCTTCGAATCTCTCGCGAGAAAGCTGGGGTTGCGCGCGGCACAGGAGGCGCGGTCGTGAGCGCTACGCTCCTGATTCGTCTCAAGATCACGGACCTCGCGGCCTGGACCGCGCTCGAGACGGGACGGCGGCTTCTAAAGCCCGGTATCAACCTGGAGCGCGTCGCGCGCGAGCAGCTCCTGATCTTCGAGCCCGAGCAGGGCGTAAGGGCCGACTCGTTCGAAGGAATCCTGGGTGAGGCTGTGCGTCATTCCAATTTCTTCGTGAATCCGAACAAGGAGAGCTATCGCTTCCTCAGCGCCGCCGAGCGGGGCGAATCCTGGACCCCGCCCGAGGGGGCGTGGGGAATCCTCACAAGGCCGCGCGAGGACACGAGGGACGAGCGCTTGCGGGAGAGTCTCCTGCGCGAGCACCCGATGCCGGGACTTCAGGCGATCCGCCGGGGCAAGGTGTGGTGGCTCTGGTCGCGCGGACCGGACGGCGGGGCCGCCGTCTCCGACGCGTACTCCGCCCTGGGAGACCTCCGCGACCCGAAGCACGGTCTTCTCGTGAATCCTCACGCCGAAGCGGCGATGATCCTGACCGGCGCCCTACCGTGGAGCTTGGTCGAGCGCTTCCTGACCGATCCCGCGCCCGCGTACCGGGCGGCGGCATGAACGGAGCCATCCCGTGACCGAACGAACGAACGAGACGGACGCGACGACTTCGCGAAGCCAGGACCGCCTCCGCGAGGAGTGCGGCGTGTTCGGTATCTGGGGCGCCGAGAACGCGGCCCGGCTTACCTACGCCGGGCTCTACGCGCTGCAGCATCGCGGGCAGGAGAGCGCGGGCATCGTCGCTACCGACGGGATGGAATTCCGCCACCACAAGGGCGTCGGGCTCGTCCCGGACGTGTTCGCCGGGAACGTGCTGGACTCCCTTCCGGGACACATCGCGATCGGTCACAACCGCTACTCGACCCAGGGAAGCTCTCTGCTCCGGAACGCTCAGCCGCTGGTCGTCGATTTCCGCGAGGGGATGCTCGCGCTCGGCCACAACGGGAATCTGGTGAACGCGCTTGCCTTGCGGAACGAGCTGGAGGCGCAGGGCTCCATCTTCCAGACCACCAGCGACACCGAGGTGATCCTCCACCTGATCGCGCGCTCCAAGGCGACCGAGATCGAGCGGATGATCCCGGAAGCGCTCGCCCGCTGCCAGGGCGCCTACACGCTCGTGATCCTGGCCGGGGAGAAGCTGATCGGCATTCGCGATCCGCGCGGGTTCCGCCCGCTCTGCCTGGGGCGCCGCGGCGAGGCCCACGTGCTCGCGAGCGAAACGTGCGCGCTCGACATGGTGGGCGCCGAGTTGGTCCGCGAGATCGCGGCAGGAGAGATGGTGGTGATCGACGGATCGGGAGTGAAATCCTATCCTGCGCTCACGCCGAAGCCCGCCCGCGCGTGCGTCTTCGAGCTGATCTATTTCTCGCGGCCGGACAGCGAGGTCTTCGGGGAGAGTGTGGATCAGGTGCGCCGCCGGCTCGGGCGGACCCTCGCCGAGGAGCACCCAGCCGAGGCGGACATCGTGATCTCGGTGCCGGACTCGAGCAACTCCGCGGCGCTCGGATACTCCGAGGCCTCGGGAATTCCCTTCGAGCTGGGCCTCATCCGGAACCACTACGTGGGCCGCACCTTCATTGCTCCGCAGCAGATGAAGCGGGATTTCGGCGTCAATCTGAAATTCAACCCCGTCCGCCGCATCCTGGAAGGAAAGCGGGTCGTGGTCGTGGACGACTCCATCGTGCGCGGAACGACGAGCCGGAGCCTCGTGGCCATGCTCCGAGGCGCGGGCGCGCGGGAGATCCATCTCAGGGTCTCGAGCCCGCCGATCGGGTGGTCCTGCTACTACGGGATCGACACGCCGAACCGGAAGGAGCTGATCGCCTCCTCGCACACGGTGGAGGAGATCCGGCGCTACCTCCACGTGGACTCGCTCGGCTACCTCTCGATGGAGGGCCTCAAGTCCTGCGTCTCACGTCCAGACGATCACTGCTACGCCTGTTTCGACGGCCGCTACTCGGAGTGGTACGGCGAGCCGCTCGACAAGCTGGCGATGGAACGGCCCCAGAGCCGTCTCGAGGGCCGCCGCTAGCCCCGCCGGGGTCCCTCTCGGGGTGTCCCCTCGAGTTTCGGAGCCCTTTCGTCCTCTCAAGTTCTCCTCCCGCGACGCCGATCTTTCCCTCGAACTGCAGCCTCGCCAACGAGGAGAGCCGACCCGTGCCGGAAAACCTCTCGCGGAAAAAGCTGGGCGAATATCTGCTCGATGCTGGGCTCATCACCGAACAGCAGCTGAAGGAGGCGCTGAGGCGGCAGCGGCAGACGAAGGAGCCGCTCGGGCACATCCTCGCGCGCCAGGGAATGGTGAGCGAGGCGGATATCTGCCGCGTGCTGCATCAGCAGCTGGGGCTTCCCATCGTTGAGCTGGAGAGCATCGCCATCGACGAGCAGGTCATCGCGCTCATCCGCGAGGACCTCGCCAAGAAGTACACCGCGATCCCCATCGAGCTGGAAAACCGGAGCACGATCCGCGTGGCGCTGGCCGATCCCCTGAACGCACAGGCGCTGGAGGATATCAAATTCCAGAGCGGCTACTTCGTACGCCCCGTGCTGGCGCCCCCCTCGGAGATCGTCGAGGCGATCGCGAAGTACTACCACATCGATGCCTCGGTCGTGGAGATCCTCGAAAACATCATCAAGAACGATCCTATCCAGGAAATACGGGAGATCGTCGCCACGGATGGGGAGGAGAACCTCGATGAGCTGATGAAGATCAGCGCGGGCCCCCCGATCGTCCGCCTGGCGAACTGGGTCATCACGCGCGCGGTCGAGATGCGGGCGAGCGACATCCACGTCGAGCCGCAGGAGAAATGGGTCGGGGTGCGCTGCCGTGTGGACGGCCTGCTGCAGGACCTGGAGCGGCTTCCCAAGTGGACGCAGGGGGCGTTGGTCTCGCGCATCAAGATCCTGGCCTCGCTCGACATCGCGGAGAAGCGCCTTCCACAAGATGGAAGCTTCCGCGTGGAGATCGACAACCGACGCATCGACCTCCGTGTCTCGACCCTGCCGACGGCGCACGGCGAGAAGATCGTGATCCGCATCGTGGACCAGGAGCGCTCGGCGCTCCATCTGGACTCTCTGGGCCTCTCGGAATCCGCGCTGAGCCGGATCCGGGCCTACGGCCAGCGGCCGCAGGGAATCCTGGCGGTGACGGGTCCGACCGGAAGCGGCAAGAGCACCCTGCTCTACTCGCTCCTCCAGCACATCCACAGCGTGACCAAGAACATCCTGACCGTCGAGGACCCGATCGAGTACCAGATCCCCGGGATCAACCAGGTCCAGGTGGACGAGAAGAGCAAGAAAACGTTTGGCGCGATCCTGCGCGCCATGCTGCGGCAGGACCCCGACGTGATGATGATCGGGGAGGTCCGCGATCTGGAGACGGCCCAGATCGCCTTCCGCGCCTCGATCACGGGACACCTCGTGCTCTCCACGGTGCACACCAACGACGCCGCCTCGGCGGTGACCCGTCTCGTGGACCTGGGTCTCCAGCCCTACATGGTGGCCTCGAGCCTGATCAGCGTCATCTCGATGAGACTCGTCCGCGTCCTCTGTCCCAAGTGCAAGGATCAGTACGCGCCGGCCGGTGACGAGCTCCGCATCCTGGGGCTCACCTCGCGCGAAGGGCAGGGGGTCGGGCTCTTTCGGCCGATCGGATGCGAATACTGCAACCAGACGGGATATCGGGGACGAACCGGCATCTTCGAGATCTTGGAGCTGGACGATCCGCTCCGGCGCCTGATCGCGGCCGGGGCCGCCGAGTCCATGGTGCGGGCGGCTGCCGTCGAGAACGGGATGACGCCGATCGGTGAGGATGGGCTCATGAAGGTGATGGCGGGGGAGACGAGCCTCGAGGAGCTGCGCCGCGTGGTTTTCTACGAGGAGGAATCGGCGCGTCTCTGCCCGTCCTGCCGCCAAACCGCGGCCGCCGAGTACCACTTCTGCCCGCACTGCGGCCACACGATCGCCGCGGCCTGCCTCAAGTGCGAACGGCGTGTCGACGCGGCCTGGGCCTTCTGTCCCGGCTGCGGCACGCGACGCACGCCGAGCGTGATCGCCGAGGCTTCCGCGGAGCCTCTGATTCCCGCCACGGAGGCGTCGCGGCCCCCGGTGCGGTCCCGCCGCTAGGCGGCCGCGGCCCGTCTCCTCCCCTTCGTTCCGTCGCCACCCTTGACCTTGGTTTCCCCGGTTCTCTAGAATCGCGCGGTCCGCCCGTTTCGCCACCTCCCGCCCCGCACGCTCTGGCGGGAACCTCCTCTCGCTCTGGAGAACCGTGTCGGTCCAGGATACGCGCCGCGAAAAGCTGGACGCGCTGATCCAGCGCGGAGTCGAGCCCTACGCCTATCGTTTCGACGTCACCCACGGCTCCGCCGCGATCCGGGAGCGCCACCAGGAGCTGGAGCAGTCGGGGGAGCGCGTCCGCTACGCGGGACGCCTCATGACGAAGCGCGGGCACGGCAAGGCCGCGTTCGCCCACGTGAAGGACTCCCTGGGCCCCCAACAGATCTATCTGCGCGAGGACGTGCTGGGACCCGAGGCCTTCGCGCGCGCCATGGACCTGGATCTGGGGGACTGGGTGGGCGTCGAGGGGACCGTCTTCGTCACGAAGACGGGAGAGATCACGATCCGGGCCGAACGCGTGGAGCTCCTGGCGAAATCCCTCCGTCCGCTCCCGGAGAAATGGCATGGTCTGACCGACGTCGAGATCCGCTACCGCCAGCGCTACACGGACCTCATCGTGAACGATGAGGTCCGCCGCGTATTCCACGAGCGGGCGGCCATCATCCGCGCGCTGCGCGCGTTCCTGGACGCCCGGGGATTCCTCGAGGTCGAGACCCCCGCGCTCCAGCCGGTGTACGGTGGCGCCTCGGCGCGCCCCTTCGTCACGCACCACCACGCGCTGGACATGAAGCTGTATCTCAGAATTGCGGACGAGCTCTATCTGAAGAGGCTGATCGTCGGCGGGCTCGAGCGGGTCTACGAGATCTCGAAGGATTTCCGGAACGAGGGCATCGACCGGACCCACAACCCCGAGTTCACGATGCTCGAGTTCTACCAGGCGTTCGCGGATTACGAGGTCATGCTCGAGACGACGCAGGCGATGCTCCTCGAGGCGGTGAAGGCCGCGCGCGGCGGCATGAGCGCCCCCTTCGACGGAGCGAGCATCGACTGGACACCGCCGTGGCGGCGCCTCACCGTCGCGGAGGCGGCCGCGGAGGGGCTGGGCGCGCGCGAGCTTCCCAAGGACGAGCGCTCGCTCCGTGAGGCGGCGGGACGCGCCGGCGTTCCGCTGGACCCCGCCTTCGGATACGGCCGCATCCTGGACGAGATCGTCTCGGTGAAGGTGCAGCCCAAGCTCATGAACCCGACCTTCCTCGTGGACCACCCTCGCGAGATCTCACCGCTCGCGAAGGTGAAACGGGGCAATCCCGAGGTCGTGGAGCGCTTCGAGCTGATCGTGGCGGGTATGGAGGTGGCGAACTCCTTCTCCGAGCAGAACGACCCGCTCGAGCAGAGGCGCGCCTTCGAGCAGCAGGGGAAGCTCCGGGAGCGCGGAGACGACGAGGCGCAGGTTCTCGACTCGGACTTTCTACGCGCGCTCGAGATGGGGATGCCGCCGACCGGCGGCGTCGGTGTCGGCATCGACCGGCTGGTCATGCTGCTCACCGACTCGCGATCCATCCGCGACGTGATCCTCTTCCCGCACATGCGCCCCGAGGACGGGGATGAGGAATAGGGGGGCGGCCGCGCGCGCCTGACCGGCGCAGCTCAGGCTCCCATGGGATTCGTCTGGATCATCGCCTCGCGCTACCTCCGCTCCAAGCGCCGGCTCAGCTTCATCACCCTGGTCAGCCTCCTCGCCTCGGGGGGGGTCTTCGTCGGCGTCGCCGCGCTCACGATCGTCCTCTCGGTGATGAACGGCTTCGAGGACCAGGTGCAGCGGAGGATCGCGGGGACGAACGCGCACGTGGCCGTCCTCTCCGCGGACGACCGCCCTGTCCAACCCTCCGATTCGCTCCTCTCCATGATCCGCCGCGCGGCGCCCGACGCCGCGGTGGCGCCCTTCGTATACGGCAAGGTCATGGTCGCCTCGCGCGGCAGCGTGGACGGCATGGTGCTCAAGGGCGTCGATCCGGCGGCGGAGTCGCGCGTGACCGACATCATGTCCCACCTCACGCCCGCGGGGCATCCCCTGGACAGCGGAGACCTGCCGGGCATCGGCCTCGGGGAGGAGCTGGCGGTGCGGCTCCGCGTCGCCGTGGGGGACGTGATCCTGATCAGCCTGCCTTCCGAGGAACCCGGAGGAATCTTCGGGGGAGTGCCGCGGGTGAAGCGGCTTCGCGTCAGCTCGATCTTCCGCTCCGGCCTCTACGAGTACGACTCCTCCTTCGGCATCGTCCGGATGGAGACGGCGGGAGAGTTCTTCGGGATCGGAAGGGGCGTGACCGGCTACGAGCTACGAATCCCGGACATGTTCCGCGCCCGCGAGGCGGCGTCGGCCCTGGAGCGGACGCTCGGATCGGAGTACCGCGTGACCAACTGGATCGACCTGAACCGGAACCTCTTCGCCTGGATGAAAATCGAGAAGGCGGTCATGTTCACCATCCTCATCCTGATCGTGCTCGTGGCGACGGTGAATATCGTGTCGAGCCTGGTGATGCTCGTGCTGGAGAAGCGGCGGGACATAGGGGTTCTACGGACGATGGGAGTCACCCCCCGGGGAATCATGCGTATCTTTCTCTTGCAGGGGACGCTGGTCGGCCTCACGGGCACCGGTCTCGGGCTTCTCGTGGGCTGGCTCGTCTCCTTCGTCCTGGGCCGGTACAAGCTCCTCCATCTTCCCGGCGAGATCTATTTCATCGACACCCTGCCCGTAAAAATGGAATGGACCGACTTCGTGGTGGTGGCGATCGCGGCGACCGCGCTCTGCTTCGTCGCGAGCCTGTACCCGGCTTGGAGAGCCGCGAGGCTTGCTCCGGTGGAATCGATCCGGTATGAATGACGCCGCGGCGCAGGTCCGCGCGCTTGCGGCGCGGGGCCTGGCCAAGACCTACCACGACGCGGCGGCGCCGATCGAAGTGCTTCGGGATGTGAACATCTCGGTGGGGCCCGGGGAGGTGGTGGCGGTGGTCGGGGCTTCCGGCTCCGGGAAATCCACGCTCCTCCACCTGCTGGGGGGACTGGACCGGCCCACGGGCGGAACGGTGTGCGTCGCCGGCGAGGACCTTTCGGCTCTCGACGAGGCGGGGCGCTCCCGGCTGCGGGCCCGATCCGTGGGTTTCGTGTTCCAATTCCACCAGCTCTTGCCCGAGTTCACAGCTCTGGAAAATGTCATGATGCCCGGATGGGTGGCGGGCTCTCCGCGCGGTACCGCGCGGGCTCGTGCGGAAAGCCTCCTCGAGGATCTGGGCCTGATCGAGCGGGCGGAGCACAAGCCGGGCGAGCTTTCGGGCGGGGAGCAGCAGCGGGTCGCGGTGGCTCGCGCCTTGCATATGAGGCCTGCGGTCCTTCTGGCGGACGAGCCGACGGGCAATCTGGACCGGCGCTCCTCGGCGACTCTGTTGGAAATCTTCGAAAGGTACCGGTCCCGCGAGCGGCAAGCCATTGTCATTGCGACACATAATCCCGATGTCGCCCGGGCGGCCGGCCGCGTGGTTCAACTCGAGGATGGCTATCTCAGGCCGATTAGAATTGAGTCGGGGCGCATCTAATTAGGCGGGGCATTCGGCCAACCGGAAGGAACGTACCATGCAGTGTCAAATTTGCGGTAAGCGACCGGCGGTCGTCCACTTCACGGAGATCGTCAACAACAAGAAATCGGAATACCACGTCTGCGAGAAGTGCGCGGAGGAGAAGGGCTATCACGTGCCGCTCGTGAAGACGAAGTTCTCGGTTGGGGACCTTCTGGCCGGCATGGTGGAGCAGCCGGGCTCCGCGGAGGAGGCCCGTGTGGGTCGGGTGCAGTGCCCCAAGTGCGGCCTCGTCTATTCCAACTTCAAGGAGACCGGCAGGCTTGGATGCTCCGAATGTTATCCCACGTTCCGCTCGCAGCTCCGTCCGCTTCTGCGCCGGGTGCACGGCAGCACCAAGCACGTGGGCAAGGCTCCCGTGCGTGACGCCGCGCGCGTGGCCCTGAGGCGGGAAGTGCAGCGGCTTCACGAGGAGCTGCAGAAGGCTGTGGAGCGCGAGGATTTCGAATCGGCGGCGGAGCTCCGGGACAAGATCAAGAAAGTGGAAGATAGCGACGTTCGCACCGTGGGAGGGGGAGCGGCGTGAAGCTCACGGGAATCAGCGCTTCGCTGGGCCGCTGGCTCGACGGATCGGGGCCCGCCTCGGACGTTGTGCTGAGCACCCGCGTCCGGCTGGCGCGAAACCTCTCGGGCGTGCCGTTCACGCACCGCGCGCGCGAGGAGCAGCTGGTGATGGTCTACTCGAGCATCCTCTCGGCGGTGCGCAAGACGCCGGCGCTCGCGCAGTCGCTCGCGCTCGAGATGCGCGAGCTGACGCCGCTGGACCGCCAATTCCTGGTCGAGCGCCACCTGATCAGCAACGATCTCGCCGACAACGGGAAGCTGCGCGGCCTCCTCGTCCTTCCCGACGAGAGCATCTCGGCGATGGTGAACGAGGAGGACCATCTGAGGCTCCAGGCGCTGGCCTCCGGGTTCCAGCTTCGCTCGGCGTGGGAGTCCGTGAACGCCATCGATGATGAATTGGCGCAGGACCTGGATTATGCTTTCAGCGACGAGCTGGGCTATCTGACCGCGTGCCCGACGAACGTCGGCACGGGGATGAGGGCATCGGTGCTCATCCACCTGCCGTCGCTCGTGCTCACGAAACAGATCGGCCGCGTGCTCCAGGGAATCACGCAGGTCGGACTCGCGGTTCGGGGCTTCTACGGAGAAGGCTCCCAGATCATGGGAAACTTCTTCCAGATCTCGAACCAGACCACGCTCGGGCAGAACGAGCGGGAAACGATCGACAGTCTCGAGCGCGTCACGAAGCAGATCA
>Ga0066710_100004781_pt1 | contig 12105 bp, 8 predicted proteins | sample GraSoiAngelo_159_FD_79666 | JGI IMG/M metagenome (GOLD analysis project Ga0066710, IMG submission 79666) | Grasslands soil microbial communities from the Angelo Coastal Reserve, California, USA - 14_1009_16_40cm | ecosystem: Environmental > Terrestrial > Soil > Grasslands | place: USA...
GTTTCCCGAAGAACAGATTCATGTACTTAAGTCCTGAAGGTTTTGACATATCGGGTTGATTCTCATTCCAAAATGAATTTCTATGAGGCTCTAAATCTGGAGCCGGATGCCACCACAGAGAAAATCGAAGAGGCCTACCGAAGGCTGGCTCGAAAGGTCCATCCAGACCTAAATCCGCAAGATTCTCCTACTGCCGAAGCTCGCATGAAATTGCTGAACGAGATAAGGGACACGTTGACACATCCGCTCCGTCGTGCGACCTACGATGCGGAGCTAAAAGCCCCAGCTCAGCAGCCCATTGCAAACAGGATTAAGCAAGGCCTTTTTCGAGCATCAAGAAAGTGGGGCACTTTATTTTCGCCGAGATGGGCGATCTTACTGGTTGCTGTTGCGGCCGGCTTCATCTTCGGTGTCCTCCCCTTTTATTACAATTCAGGTCTAGAGCAGATCGTGGAACCCACGGTCCCAAAGGTCCCCGAGGCTCAAATGCCTCGCGACAAGCTTCCTCGCAGAGCAATGAGCCGTTCTGAAAGCACTCTTGGCCAAAGGAAAACGACTAAAGTCATCCAGGTCGGCTCAACACTCAGGGAAGTGACTGAAGAGCTGGGTCGACCTGACCGTGTCGAAGAATTCTCACCCGATGGTATACGAATTCTTTATTATGGAAAGCTGCGTTTGCTCATTAGAGATGGAAAGGTCGCCCAGGGTTCCGGGGTGCGGTGAGGCTAAGCTCGATAAACGCGGCTCTCAATCAGGTGCCTTTTGGAAGTAGCCGAAGAATATTCCCGGAGAGGACTTTCTCCTCTTTCTCTTTGGATAGTTTGAGAAGTCGGATCTTATACAATTCGACTCTTGAGTCTACCAGGGGTCCATCCGTTCCAAAGATGAGCTTCTCGGCAGGTAGTTCGCGAGCCGCCATTTCCAAGTACTCAAGAAACACGACAGAAGAGGTTTCCAAGTAAACGTTGGGATAACGCCTGGCTACATCAATAGCCTGCAAATGCTCGCTCCAGTTTTGAGAAGCAAAGCTCCCCAGGTGAGCCAGAATGAAATTTATCTGCGGGTAGGTGCTGGCAATCATGTGATAATCAGTAACCTTGGGAGGGTGAAACAGGATCGGGATTTCCAATTCGGCGACGGCATCCAGCACTTCTCGCGTCGGCAATTGATGCAACTTCAAACCTTTCAATCCTAGATCTTTGACTTCATGCCTTAATAGTTGCTTGATTTTCCCTGCTTCCGTCACTGGGTCATGCTTGGCAAAGCCAATAAACTTGCCCCGGTATTTTTGTACAATCTGTGCGAGTTCTTCATTGGGTTTTTCATAGGTTGGATTGTTTATGGGGAAAATGATGGTTTTATCGATACCTGCTTCTTGGGCACGGCGTAAGGTGACTTCAGGATCAGCATAGGTGCTCCAGGGTGCAGCCATGGCCTCCCCTTTGCCCGCGTGACAATGTCCATCAATGATCAAACTGGACTTTGTTCTAGCGTTTTGTGCTGCGGCCGTTAGGTTGCCTGCAAGCGTGCCCCACAAAACGGCCCCAGCTCTCAGCCAATCGCGACGATGCATGATCGTGTCCTCCTCTTCAATTGTGTGGTCCCATTTAATCATAAATCCGTCAGAAGGCAATTTGACAAACTGGCGGCCTTCCTGCTGCTGGCGATGGTGACCCTTGCCCGGCTGCCCCTCACGGCATCGTGTAGCCCCTCGGACATCCCGACAGGTACTCCAGAAGTCACTCGGTCGGACAAAACTCATGGAGGGCAGGAAGCGCCAGGATCACAACAGATCGAGCCCGAGGAGTGGGCTCAGCTCAGCTTGAACCAATGCTTGGCCGAGGAGCAGCACGGGAAGGAGCGACTGGCCGTGCTCGAAGTGGAAATCCAGAAAACAGCTCAATCCAAGGAGCAGCTTGGCTTCGTTCCAGAAGAGAATCGGTCCCTTCGAAAGGCCCTGCTCAAACAGCACCGCCCCTACTTTGCTCGGCTGGACTACCTGTTGCTTGGTCAAAAGGCGAGGTCGCTCGAGCCAGCCGCCGAACGCTTTCGCCAGGCAGCCCAAGCCACTTCCACCCAAAATAACAACTCTCTCCGTCGCACCCTTGAGCTTCTATTTGCGGAGGCGACCCCGTGCAATCTCGATGCCCTGGAAAGCACTCTCTTTTTTGCAATTTTTGACGTCCCCTTCACGCGGGAGCGATTGGAATCGGGCTTAGGCATACAGCCCGTCTTCGAAGAGTTAGAAAAAGCTTACCACGAGTGGCTGGAAAGGGATGGGACATTAGAGCAGGTTTACCACAACCTACGGCCTCGCGAGGCGGCAGTCTCCTTCCGTGCGGTGGACGAGTTGATTTCTCGCCTGGCCGGCATTGCCTCGGTGGAGATTGCCAAGACAAGGGCCCAGACGTCCCAGACCGCTGGTCCGCAGCAGCTGGCAGTGCAACGAGAGATCGAGGAGGGGCGCAAGGAAGTCGTAGCTAACCCGAAAAGCAGTCCGCTGGATCGCCGCTTCGCCGCCAGCAAGGACGAACGACAAGCACTGGTACAACAGCTCCAGCGCTTCCTCCGCCTTGCTGCTGAGCCCGTTCGCATCAATGCTTACCTGCATGCCAAGCTTGAAGAGATCGAAGGCGCGCTGGGCACAGGTATTCCCGACCGTGTTGCCAAGAGTCTCTTCAAGCATGCTGAGAAGGCCCTCTACCACGACGAGGCGGCTCTGCGCAAGCTGAACGAAACCGCGCCAGAACAGGTTTTAGCCAGGCTTCAGCCAATTCTTGACCACTGGTTTCGAGAGGAGGCGCTTCCTTTTGTGCAGCAGACTCTTTACCAAAGTCCTTTCTCGGCCTACTGGTTCTTTGTGCAGTCGGGCATGGTGGCTCGCAGGCCCGTGGCTTTTAAGGGAGCGCAGGTGCAGGTTGGGCCAGAAGTTTCAGACTTGGAAAGTCTCAAGAAGTTGTCCCTCCACGAAGTCCTGTCTCGTCTTAAGCGGCAGCGACTTCCTTCCGACTTCGTCGATGCCTATCTCGTCCTGGAACGAGCTTTGACCGAGGTTACGCTCAGTCGTGATGAGGCGCTGCGACAAATTGATTCGGCACAGCTTAGCCATAGTGACCGGGCGAGGCTGCACCGTTATGTTGCTGCCAAAGGCCAAACGGAGACACTTTCGACGCTGGATGCTTATAGCTGGATGATTCGCGACTCCAGCAAATTCAAAGGTTCAGTGGACTGGGAGCTCTTGGCTGCCGCTCTCCATATGCTGCAGCAAGCCAAACGTGAAAAGATGCAGCAGGAAATCGCGCGCTTGTTGCAGTCCCGTCAGCATCCGCAACTGGCTTTGTACCTTCAGACCGCCGGTGAGCTGATGCTCGAGCTCGAGTCGCGTCAGGCCCGGGAGCGACGTTTCCAGGAATCGACTGGCGGAGGTCCGATCGGCTGGATCCTGAGCCACTTTGTCATCGGCGGGGGAGTGCCCGTTCAGCTTTGGGCGCCCGGCGGGGTCAGTGGTGACAGGTTTGCAGAACTTGTGAACGAGATCTCGCCGAAAAACGCGAAGTCAGGAAACTGCTATCTTGGCAAAGCTGCGACTGACATTAGATTGTTACATGACGGCCGCGAATATCATGAGGGCATGATCGAAGTGATTGACGCAGCCCGAAATTTTCTCAATATCAGCTCCTTTGACTGGCGGGTAGACCTGGGGGGTAAGGAAATAGCCTATCGGCTCATGGCCAAGAAGCTGGGCATGGAAGGCGAAGCTTACCAGCGTTTTCTGACTTACTTCCATAAAGGGGTGCGTCTAGATCGAAGGGCGACGACGCCAACTCTGTTCTACGACATACCCCCGTCGCGCATGAAGAATCTGCTCGTCTACTTTTTAATTACCACCAGCGAAAGTCCCGCCATCGTTGGCGTTCGCGCCCAACTCCAAGAGGTACTTGGGGAAAGCCTGAGCTGCCCGAACCTGGCCACCTGCGGCGACCTGGCGCGTGCTTATCAGCAAGCCGGAGGCAAGTTCAATCCGCAGCGCTCTTCCGAACCAGGTTATGGCAAGACTTGGCGGGCCTTCCAAGAGTTGCAAGCGCTTTTCGAAGAGAAGACCCCCGACCTCCGTACAACTCGTCCGCTGCCGGCGCTCGCCGATTACGTGGCAAACAGTCATCGGCTCCGAACCTTTGTGCGCCGACATGGGCGCAAGCGGGAGGATGATCCGGCACGCCCTTTCCCAATCAACATCATCACGGACGCCAAGCAAAACCTTTTCAATGTGCATCTCGGTCAACCGAGCACAGCGTTCCCTTACTTTTTCAGTGATCCGGTCCGGGACCTCTACCGGCCGCTGTTTGAATTTGATGTGCAACTGCTGCTCTGGAAAGGTCTGGTGGAATTTCCCTGGCATCTCGGTCCGATCCCACTCGCTGGTCGTAAGATTGCCGGCGTCGCACCCTTTCCCTACGTCCCTTTTCCGTGGCTACGATTCGTGCCGGGGTTTGGGTGGGCCGGGCTGGGCTCGAGCCTGCTCCTGCAGCATGTGCTGGCGACCGACGTACGCACTTGGTGGTCCATGGCCATGCACAGCAAGAATATTTCAAGTGAGTCCGCCGCCACGGAAAGTGGTATGGGCCTCGGCACAAAGTATTTCAATTTGTACCCGGAGTTTCAGACCTGGCACGATATGGGCGTGAAGGTAGAGGGACCCATCGTTGGAGATGTTAACGACCATTTTGTGCAGGTGTACAACGAAGCCCGTGTCAATAACACTGGAATTCCTGGCTCTCGCGGAGTCAAGATCCCCAGTCTCCGCTACGAAGACTACCGTTACTCAGGTGCAAGCATCGAGGGCTTTCGCTCCTGGCTTATTACGACACATCCAGAGGAAGGAGACTACAACTACCGCGGCCTGTTCATGGCTGCACTCGCAGCGGCCCGCGAAAACATTTATATCGAGAACTCCTTCTTTTCTGATCCTCTGGTGGCCCACATGTTGCTGCGCAAGGCCAGGGAATTTCGTGGAAGAGTAAACTGTGCGGATCTCAACGAGAAGGACTGTTCGGAAAAGAAGCGCGAAGCCGTCAAGATCTATCTCGTTCTGCCCGATTCTTCCGACAAACCCATCATCGATGCCCTGGGAACAGCTGATTGGCATGACATGCTGCACCTTGGAGTCAAAGTCTACCGCTGGAACCCGCCGCGTGGCTGGTCGGCCACCAAGATGCTGCACACTAAGGCTTGGCTCATTGACTACCGGGACGGCGCCCCCGGGCTGGCCTACGTGGGTTCGGCCAATGCCACTCAACGTAGCCATCTGACCGATAATGAGGTGGGAATTGTCTCCACCTCGCCAGATTTCGCAAAGCAGGTGTATGAGCGACTCTTTCTTCCTGATCTGACCACTGACGGCCGGCTTGAAAGCATGGGGAACTTCCACATTGTCTGGTCCACCAATTCTCTGGTACGCTCCAGCCATTGGCTGCGCAATTGGCTGGTGAGTTTATTGTGGTTCTTCTAAAGCAATGACAAAGCGCGAAGGTGCCAGGGCCGCGAGGCGAGTCATGGGTGCCAGCGAAAAACTCGGCCCCGAGAGACAAAGTACACGTAGGGAGCCAGGCAAGTGAGCTAACATTGTTTCTGATTCCTCCCATTCCCTGTCGGCGGTCACAGAGAGATTGGTCCTTGCATCATCGCGACCAATTTTTTCTAGCGCTACTTTTTGAAACGCACAAGTTAACAGGAGGAAACAATATACAAATGGAGAAGCTTATGAAGACTGGAAAGGCCGTTATTTCCGGAATCTCTGGGGCAATGTGTACCTTCAGCCTACTTGGCTTAGGTTTCATTGGATTCATATTGGGCGCGTCTGGCCAATCTCCCGCTCCAGTTTCCAAGAAAACTGCGGCAGCTCGAAACGCTCCAAAATACTATGCGTTGATAGAAACGGACAAGGGGAGCATTGAAATAGAACTTTTTCCGAACGATGCGCCGAAGGCAGTAAGAAACTTTCGTTTTTTGGCGCTCGGTCACCATTATGACGGTCTGACCTTCCACCGCATTATCAAGGGCTTTATGATTCAGGGAGGTGATCCCAAAGGAGACGGTACGGGTGGAGAAAGCATCTGGGGCGGTCCCATTGAAGATGAAATTAATCCGTCCTCTCCTCTGTATCAACAAGGCTATCGGCGCGGCATTGTAGCTATGGCCAATGCCGGGCCGAATACCAATGGAAGTCAGTTTTTTATCATGCACAAGGATTACCCTCTGCCTCCCAAATATGTGATTATCGGGCAAGTCATCCGCGGCCTCGAGGTCGTTGACGCTCTGGCGCAGGTGCCAACCGAGGTGGGCGCTGACGGCAATAGCAGCAAGCCGGTCTCGCCGGTAATTATGCGGAAGGTGAGCATTCAATCATCCAGGAGCCGCCCACAGCCTTAAGGTTCTGGAATTTCTTGGTGCTCTTTGATGCCCAGGTAGTCAATTTTTTGGCATTACTCTTTTGAGACCTCCATGTTTCCGGCCGGCAAATCGTTCCAAACAGGCGCGGCACAAGCAACGATTATAATCGGCTCGGAGTTGGGTTCTTACACTGGGATTGAGTTTCGTTTCAGAACACCAGCAGCCCCAAAATGTGGCCCCACACGTGAACTGACCACCGCAAGCCTCGCAGGATGATGGCTTCCGCCACCGGGGTGAGAGGTAACCAATCCATCTCCTTAGATTCATTGCTGCGCGCTCCGGAACCTTTGGTAAATCAATGTTTGCCCGTTATTCTTTTTTGAAACTGACCGAGATGCCCTCGGTGCTGGTTTTGTGAATGGTCGACTCCAACTTAGGATGGGTCTTAATCGCCTCCAGGAAATCCCTCATCTCGGATTCCAGGGAAATCACGTTGTGGGCAGTGATGGCACCACCTACGGTAACCCTTGGAAAGACCAGATCCAAAAACTTTTTGTAGTCGGGCTTCCAGGCATCAATAAACACAAAGTCAAAACTGCCATTCAACCGTGGGATTTCCTTTAAGGCATCGTTAACCCTTAGATCAATCACATCACTCAGTCTGGCTTTGAGAAAGTTTTCTCGTGCTTCCGCGGCCCGTTGTGGATCGATCTCGAGAGTGGCAAGCTTGCCCCCGTTTCTTCTGAAAGCCAGTCCCAGCCAAAGGCCGGAGTAACCGTTGGAGGTACCAATTTCCAGGCCCCGTTTGTAACCTTTTGCCTGGATTAAGTTGTAAAGGAATCGTCCGTCTTGAGGCGGAACATTCCATCGACCAGGCTTTCCATAAACACTCTTCAAGAGCGGCAGGACCTGGGGATCATCGATACCTTCGAAAGCGTTTGAACCCTGCTGAGCACAAATCGAGCTGACGATCAGGATGGGGAATATACCAAAGATTAAATTCTTCATAGCGATTCCGAAGCTTAAATAATAAGAGGTTAGGGTAGAAGCAGACTGGAGCCAACTGAAAAAGTTTGCACACTGCTCTTTCAAAGGCAAGGATCCGACGGTGTGGACTGATCAATTTAATCGGAGCTAGAAGAGGAAGCTATAGGGGAGATGCAGAGGGCCCTACCTACCACCGACGGACGACGGCTGATTCTCTCGCGCTACACCCAGCCGGAAAAAGATCAACTTCCGCTGCTGCGTCAACTCCGATTGAATTTGCCGGACCAGCCTCGTCCCAAAATCACAGGTCAGCAACCCAGAATCAACTAGAGAGAAAACCCCATGTTGTAGTGGAGACCTTTTGACATCTTTTACCAATTATCAATGACTTACCGCGATTTTCTGCCCCAGTTGCGTAAGTCGGGTTAAGGCTTGGCAATCCCTTCCCCGAAAATGGAACCGACTCGTGGCCTTGCCCTCCCGGGCGTCTTGATGGTTTTCTTTGCGTTCTCTGCGTCTTCGCGGTTTGATTTTCGCTTGCGGCCTGTGCCAGCGCTGTGCCTCCACATCCCTGCGCGAGAATTGTGTTCTCCCTCGGCGGTGCATCAACGCGGCCGTCAGGCAATGATGGCCTTGACTGGGGCGGCCGGCTCGACGCCGGTGAGGCGCTGGTCGAGACCCTGGTACTTGTAGGTGAACTTCTCGTGGTCAATGCCGAACAAGTGCAGGATTGTCGCCTGGAAATCACGCACATGAACGGGATCTTTCACGAGGTTGTAGCAGAATTCGTCGGTCTCGCCGTGGACGATGCCGCCTTTGACGCCCCCGCCGGCCATCCAGAGGCTGAAGCAGCGCGGATGATGGTCGCGGCCATGGTCGGTGGGCGTGAGCTTACCCTGGGAATAGATCGTGCGGCCAAACTCCCCGCCCCAGATGACGAGGGTGCTGTCGAGCAAACCGCGCGCTTTGAGGTCCTGCACGAGCGCCCAGGCGCCCTGATCAACATCCTTGCACTGGCTGGGGAGCACTTCCGGCAGGTTTCCGTGGACATCCCAGCCGCGGTGGTAGACCTGCACAAATCGCACCCCACGTTCGACCAGACGCCGGGCCATGAGACAACTGTTGGCAAACGTGCCCCCTTTGTGCGCCTCCTCCCCGTAAAGCTTGTAAGTGCTCTCCGTTTCCTTGGAGAGGTCCGTCAACTCCGGCACCGAAGATTGCATGCGGAACGCCATTTCAAACTGAGCGACGCGAACCAGAGTCTCCGGATCGCCAATCTTCTCGTGCTCAATCTGGTTGAGCTCTCCCAGCGCGTCAAGCATACGGCGGCGAATCTGGGGGGCAACGCCATCCGGATTGTTGATGTACAGTACCGGGTCGCCGCCAGAGCGAAGCGCCACACCCGAGTATTGCGCCGACAGAAAACCGGCGCTCCACAAACGAGCCGAGATAGCCTGCACGTTGGCCTTGGGATGCGAATGAGTGGCGTTTAGAACCACGAAGGTCGGCAGGTCCTGATTCATACTGCCCAGGCCATAAGCGATCCAAGCCCCCATGCAGGGCTTTCCGGCAATCATGTTGCCGGTTTGGATGAAGGTGATCGCCGGCTCGTGATTGATGGCCTCGGTGTGCAATGAGCGCAGAATGGCGATGTCATCCGTCATCTTGGCGGTATAGGGCAGCAGTTCTGACACCCAGGCTCCGTTCTGGCCGTGCTGGTCGAATTTGAAGACAGAGGGTGCGATGGGAAAACGAGTTTGGCCTGATGTCATGGTCGTGAGGCGTTGGCCTCTGCGAACCGAATCCGGCAGATCCTTGTCGAACCAATCCTTCAAGCCCGGTTTGTAATCCAGAAGATCCATCTGGGGCGGCGCCCCCACCATGTGGAGGTAAATGGCCCGCTTCGCTTTGGGAGCAAAGTGGGGAAGTCCGGGCAGGCCCCCAGCCGCCTGAGGCTTGGACACAACGTCGGCCAGCAAGTTCTCACCCATCATGGTGGCGAGCGCAGTTAGCCCGAGGCCACGGGCGGCGCGGCCGAAAAACTGGCGGCGGGTTTCGGTCAAAACGGCTTGATCATACGCGTGCATAGTGTGTCTCCTGAAAATCCTCTGAAGGTGTGAAAAAATTTCGAACCACCCCCTCACCCGCCCTTCGGGCACCCTCTCCCCAGTGGGGGCGAGGGAGTTAACTCTAATTACTTCTTTCCCCCTTGCCTCCGTCCGGGGAAGAGGGGGCCTCTTAAGGCAACGCTAGAGCTAACTTCTTCCCAGCTTCCTTCTGGAAGAGGGAGTCATTTTTGAGAATCCGTGGGCACCCAAAAAAATGGGCAACTTCCTCGGACATTAACGTCTACTTATTGAGAACTTCGTCGAGGTTCATCATCTGATTAGCCACCATGGTCAAGGCTGCAAACTCGGGCGCGGCTAGGGTTTCGTTCGACTTGGACTCGCCGACAGATAAAAGCTTCCTGGCGTCATCAGAGTGTGAGTCGTAGTAGCTCAGGTAGTCTTGGTAGGCGCGCTTTGCGATAACACGCTCGTTCTGCTCCAGGGTGCGAGCAAGCAGCCGCGCCGCGATGAAGTCGAACTCGCCGTCGAGGTCACCGCGAGCGTCCAGCATCGCACGTTGGGCCAGGTGCCGGGCGGCTTCCACAAACTGCGGGTCATTCATCGTGACCAGAGCCTGGAGTGGTGTGTTCGTCCGTTCACGACGCACGGTGCAGCTCTCGCGCGTTGGCGCGCTGAAGATTTCCATCGACGCTGGCGGCGCGCTTCGCTTCCAGAAGGTGTAGAGGCTGCGGCGGTAGAGCTTATCGCCACTGTCACGCCGGTAGAAGCGGGTATTGCTTCCCTCCATGGCCACCGTTTCCCAAATGCCGTCGGGCTGATAGGGCTTGACGCTGGGCCCGCCAACCACCGGCACGAGCATGCCGCTGGCCGCCAACGCGTAATCCCGCACCATCTCTCCGTCCAGGCGAAAGCGCGGACCACGGGAGAGAAACCGGTTGTCGGGGTCTTTTTGCAATTTCTCTTCTGTCACGAAGGCCGCCTGGCGGTAAGCCGCCGAAGTGACCATGAGCCTGAAGAGTTTCTTCATATCCCAAGCGGACTCGCGGAATTCGACAGCCAGCCAGTCTAGAAGCTCCGGATGGGATGGCGCTTGCCCTTGGGAGCCAAAGTCCTCGGCGGTTTTCACCATCCCTGTGCCGAAGACCTCCTGCCAGAACCGGTTGACGGTCACGCGGGCCGTGAGCGGATTGGCAGGATCTACCAGCCACCGCGCCAAGCCCAAGCGGTTACGCGGATACGAAGCCGGTAGGGGCGGCAAGGCGGATGGGACATTAGGCTCAACTTCGTCACGAGGTTGGTCATACTGCCCCCGGAAAAGGATGTGGGCCATTGGCTTTGAATCTGCCTTCTCTTGCATAACCAGAGTGACAGAGCCGCGCTGACGAATCTGACGACGCTCAGCTTTAAGGGCCGCTAGCTTGGCAGCGAGTGCGCGGTAGTCCCTGTCCTTCTGATTCAAGAAGTACAGATGGAACGCATCCCGCTCTTGGGCGCTGAGCTGCTTAGGTTGCTTCTCACGTGCAGCGTCCAGCGTGGGCCAGAGAGAGACAAGGTAAGCCTCTTCTTCGGAGAGGACGCGCGTGAAAATGCGAAAATCGGCAATCGCCCCGCCATGGAAGTAACGGTTTCCGTCGCTGCCAAGACGCAGAGGCGCATGCGTTTTGAAGTCACCCTGGAGCTCCAGGCTTTGATCCCCCGCGCCTTGGGTGGGGATCGCCTTCCCGTTGAGGTAAAGTGTCATGCCCGGCTGTTCACGGCTGCCATCGTAGGTGACTACGAGATGGTTCCAGGTGCCTGCCTTCAACTGCTCGGCAAAGCCGGCGGCCACATGGAGTGACTTGCCATCATCGCCTACGATTCGAAGTGCCGGGACACGACCGCCGACGTCAATGAACCAACCGCGGCTCTTGTCCTCCGGGTCCGATTGGCTGGCCACGACGAAGCTATCCTCCCCCTTAGGGCAATAAATCCAAGTGGCAATGGAAAACGGCTTGTCGGCAGCGAAGGCATCAAAGGTCGGGAGCTCGACAACTCCCGTTGTATCGAAGTAGAGGCCTTGGGCTCCCAGCGCCGGAACCCCTCCGAGGGTGACGCCCTGAGGAAGAACGATTTCTGAGATTTGGCCTTGGGTTTCAAACTTGACCGGATCTGTCAAGGAAAGCGTCAACAGTTGCGAAGCCGGCTCCAGTGGCGACTTCAACGAACGCCGTCCCTCCGAGTCAAGCCAGGTCTCGAAGGTGGGGTCGGGTGCGTTACGCGCCTGCCGCATCTGGTTTTTTACTGCGGTTTCCTCGCGGCTGATCTGGTTCCAAAGGTCATTGTCCTCTTTTCTGGGAACTACGATGATCGGAGGGGTGTCAGGAGAATTGCCGTCCATCGTCGGGTGTGTCGTGTTGCGGAAAAAAGCCGCGAGCGAGTAAAAGTCCTTCTGAGAAATGGGATCGAACATGTGGACGTGACAGGTGGCCGAGCACACAGTCAAGCCGGGCCAGACCGTACCAGTGGTGTCGACTCGATCCTTGGCGTAGATGGCCTAGTACTCTTCGACGATGAGGCCACCTTCATTGCTGGTGACGTTGCAACGGTGGAAGCCGGAGGCGATTTGTTGATCGAGGGTCCGGTTGGGAAGAAGGTCACCGGCAAGCTGCTCGAGTGTAAA
>Ga0066710_100004783_pt1 | contig 12104 bp, 13 predicted proteins | sample GraSoiAngelo_159_FD_79666 | JGI IMG/M metagenome (GOLD analysis project Ga0066710, IMG submission 79666) | Grasslands soil microbial communities from the Angelo Coastal Reserve, California, USA - 14_1009_16_40cm | ecosystem: Environmental > Terrestrial > Soil > Grasslands | place: USA...
TGATCCCCGCGCGCCGCAGGTGGGCAGCCGCGTCCTCGATCAGCTCGAGACCGTCGCGCGGGGCTGGAAGGGTCAGCTGGTCTGACCGCTGGCCGGGCTCGGGATCGCCGCAGCCGACCTCCGCGAGCACCGCCTGTGCCCGCTCACGTTGGGTCGCGCTCGTCAGCTGGACCTCGAGGATCTGCCCGCCGACGCGATCCTTGAGCTCGTTGCCGGTGCCCTGCGCGATCACCCGCCCGTGGTCGATGACCACGATCTGCTCGGCGAGCTGGTCGGCCTCCTCGAGGTACTGAGTGGTGAGCAGCAGCGTCGTGCCCTCGCCGACAAGCTCCCGCACGATCGCCCAGATCTCGTTACGACTGCGAGGATCGAGCCCCGTCGTGGGCTCGTCGAGGAACAGGATCCGCGGGCGCGTCAGCAGACTCGACGCGAGGTCAAGGCGGCGGCGCATGCCGCCGGAATAGGTCTTCGCGGGACGGTCGGCCGCATCGGCGAGGTCGAAGCGCTCCAGCAGCGCTGCCGCGCGCCGGCGCGCCTCATGCCTGGGGAGGCCAAACAGGCGGCCGAACATGAGCAGGTTCTCGCGTCCGCTGAGAATCTCATCCACCGCGGCAAACTGTCCGGTCAGCCCCAGCAGCTCACGTACTGCCACGGCCTCGTTCACGACGTCGCGGCCGAACACCTCGGCGCGCCCGGCATCCGGCTCGAGCAACGTCGCCAGCACGCGCACCAGCGTGGTCTTGCCTGCGCCGTTGGGCCCGAGCAGGCCGAAGACGGTGCCCTGCGCTACCTCGAGATCGACTCCGGCGAGGGCCACGGTCGCGCCGAAGCGCTTTACCAAGCCCTCCACGCGGACGGCTGCGGTTGCGGACGGGTCAGCGCGCACCGGAGCGACCATACTCGTCGCTTCGCCGAGGAACGCACTCGGCCTAGCTTTGGCGGACTAGCTCCTCCAGCACGACGGCATTGTTGTGCTCGCGATCACGCGCCGCGTACAGCAGCGTGACCGGTCCCTTGCGGGCACGCCCGCGCAGCTCGTCGAGTTGCTCACGCCTTGCTCGCAACTCCTTGCGGTAGCGCGAGCGGAACTCCTCGAAGCGCTGTGGTTCGTGGTTGAACCACTTGCGCAGCTCGGCGCTGGGTGCCAGCTCGCGCGCCCAGTCATCCAGTCGGGCCTGCTGGCGCGAGATTCCGCGGGGCCAGACCCGGTCGATCAGCACCCGATAGCCATCGCCGCGCTCGCGCGAGTCGTATACACGCTTTGCTTTGACGCTCACCTGCGGTCGCGAATGGCGTCGATGAGCTCCCACTTGCCCATTTTTGACCGGCCGGGGATGCCCGCGCGCCTGGCGACCTCATACAGCTGCTGCCGGTTGCGGTTCTCCAGCGCGTGCCCCGGCTCGCCGCCCCGTTGGCGTCCGCGCCTGGCCTGTTCCTGAAGCCCCCGGCGGGTGCTCCTGGAGAGGTGGGCGATCGTGCGCTTGCGGGTCGCCGCCCGTTGCGCCTGCTTGACGTTTTTGCGGGCGGCTCGGATCTGCTTGCTGCTCGCCATCGTGAACCTCCTCGGGTCGTGCAGAAGAGTGGCTCGAGGTTGGTCTACCCGCTGTTGCGATCGGCATGCGCGCAGCACTGTTGCGCTTCCTCTCGGGCCAGGTCCGCGAGCCCGGACACACGTCGGGGCGCCCCACTGGCGCCCCGACGCATTGAGAGCCGCCCGCGCCCTGCGCTCACCGCCACTTGGGCATGCGGCTCACGGCCGCCTGGTCAGCCGGCGCGGCGGGACCTAGTGAGGATGCGGATGAGGGCCCAGGTGGAGCGGACGGGGGTGCGGCGGGCACGAGCCGCTCTGCTCGACAGCGGTGTTGGTCATGGTTCCGTTACCGCCGATCTTGCCTGCGATCCCACCGGCGCTCAACGTCCCCGTGAAGTTCGCGAGCAGCCTCGCGGCTGGCGGCGGGGGAGGGGGCCCTGCTGGCACGTGAGCGAAGAGGAACCCGTTCAGAGAGCCGGAGCCGCTGTTGACCGCGATGAGCGAGCCATCGGCCACGGGCGAGACGCCGTTCTTGATCCTGAAGTGCCCGACGGTGGTCCCGTCACCTGTGGTCTGGTTGACGATCGACTTCGCGTGGATCTTTAGCGTGTCGGTGGCGCCACCGGTGAGCGTGCCGCTGACGGTCCCGGTGTAGGTACCGTCGGTGACCGTGTAGCTGCCGTCAGCCCCGGTGCACGTCTTGGTGACTAGGCGCTGAGGCGTCGTGGAGAAGCTCGCCGCGACCTGCTTGGTGGTGGCGGCGTGATTGCCGGAAGCGCTTGCGATGCCGGTGGCGGCGAGGACCAAAACCGGCACGGGCGTCGCGTAGCGAAGCGAGCGCATATGTCAAGACTCCTTTCCTGGCGCTGAGTGGTCCAGCTGACCACTCCCTGATGAGTTAAACCACCAACGACCTGCTAAGTCGCGTTGCTGCAACCGATCGTGCGCCGCGACAGGCAGCGCGAGCCGCGGGTGTCGACTAGGGTGCAACCGATGAGCGACGTGGCGCTCGTGACGGGTGCATCATCGGGAATCGGCGCCGAGTTCGCCAAGCAGCTCTCGGCCGGGGGCTACGAGGTCATCCTCGTCGCCCGACGGGCCGAGCTCATGGAGCAGATGGCAGCGCAGCTGTCGCGGCCCGCGCACGTGATCGCCTGCGATCTCGTCCACGACGCGCCGTCGCTGGCGAGCCGGGTCGCCGACCTCGGCCTGCAGGTCGACCTGCTCGTCAACAACGCCGGCTTTGGCACGCATGGGCGCTTCGCCGCGGTAGACGCCGCTCGAGAGGCCGAAGAGGTACGGCTTAACTGCGAGGCGCTGGTCACGCTGACGCATGCGTTCCTGCCGGGCATGATCGAGCGCGGCCGCGGCGGGGTGATCACGGTCGCCTCGACCGCCGGTATGCAGCCCATCCCATATGAGGCGACCTACAGCGCCTCAAAGGCGTTCGCCCGCACCTTCAGCGATGCCTTGAGCGCCGAGCTGCGCGGAACCGGCGTGCGCGTGCTCTGCGTGAATCCCGGCCCCGTGCCAACAGACTGGCAGCGGGTAGCCGGCTATGACCCAGACTACCTTCCGCCCGTTCCGGGGAAGATCACGGCCGCCCGCGTGGCGAAGGAGTCGCTGCGCGCCTTCCAGCGCGGCCGCCGCACGATCATCCCTGGGTTCGTGATGCGCTGGTACATGCGCATCAACTCGCCCGCGCCGCTGCCGCTCAAGCTGCGCGTGGTCGAGCGCATGTACAGACCCGCGCGATAGGCACCTGCCGCGGCGGCAGGCCGGCAGCGCCCGGCCGGGTATCGTCAGACCTGTTGAGGGCGCTGGCAAGCCGAGTAGTGAACGTGCTCGATGAGGATCCCGAGCTGACGGGGACCAGGCGCGTCGAGCGCGGGGTGCTGCTCAAAGGCTCCGCGCCGGCAGAGCTGCGCGAGTTGGCCGGCGGCGGCGTCGGCCGCCTGACCCGCCGGCGCTCCGCGTAGCGCGACCCGGGCGCTCGTGGAGACGTCCGAGAGGCGTGCCGGCCGGATTGTCATCGTTCTGACAGCGCCCGTTGACGCCGGGGACGGGACTGTGGACCATCGCCCTGAACGCGACGCTGGACACGGACTCCGTCCAAGGAGGGGACACCCGAGCGTGAGGGAGGAGTGGCGGGGCCCAGGGCACGGATGCCTGGCTCCGCAGCGCGAGCGTGGTCGCCCCGCGGCGGCGCGCAGCTCACGCGCGCCGCGCCGACAGCGAGACCGCGGCGCCGATCGCAAAGGCCGTGCCGACGACGATCAGGCTTGCCGCCGGACCGACGTGGACGATATCGCTGGATAGGAGCTTGAGCGCGGCGAGAAGGAGCAGGACCGCGATCGTCTGGTTGATATAGCGCAAGCGCGCGCGTGCGATCACGATCAGCTGGTAGAGCGGGCGCAGCCCGAGCAGGGCAAACAGATTCGCCGTCAGCAGAACGGGCAGTTGGTGGCTGATCGCGAGCCCGGCCGGAATCGAATCCGCGGCGAAGGCGACGTCGGCGGCGACAAGCGCGATCAGGCACATCAGCGCCGGCGTGGCGTACCGCCGGTCGCCGCGGCTGACGATCCAGCGTCGCTGGACGTGCTCGCTGACGGGGAGGCGTCGCTGTAGCGCCGCCACCACTCGGCCGGAGCCGTGGCCATGCCCCGAGCCGGCGCGCGCGGTCTGCCAGGCCAGCACGAGTAGCAGCAGACCGAGGGCATAGGCGATCGGGTGCACCGCGTCGAACAGCGCCACGCCCACCAGGATTGCGGGCGCGCGCACGGCGAACGCAAACAGGCTCGCCAGGGACACGAGGCGGCTCTGTTCGGTGCGAGGAAGCTCGAAAGCGGCGATCAGGACGACGAACACGAACACGTTGTCGATCGAGAGGGCGCGCTCGATCAGGTACACCGCGGCATAGGCGCTGGCTTCGTCGGCATCGGCAAGCAGGCCGAAGAGTGCGGTCGGGAGCAGGCCGATGAGGAGCCATACGACGCTCCATCTCGCGGCGATCGAGAAGCTCGAGCGCGCGCTGGAGCCTTGCTGGCGCGCTTCCCACCAGTATGCAAGTCCGGTCACGCCGGCCACACAGCCGACCGCTGCCTCGCGCATGCTCGCGTCTAGTGCGACGTGCCAGGACGGGAACGGGTCACGCTTCGACGAGCCCGTTCCGAATCGCGTAGCGGGTCAGCTCGACGCGGTCGCGCATGCCGAGCTTCTCGAGGATGTTCGTGCGGTGGCGATCGACCGTCTTCTCGCTGATCACCAGGGCCTCGGCGATCTGCCGGTTGGTGTAGCTCTCGGCCACGAGCTTGACGACTTCGGTCTCGCGAGGCGTCAGCAGGTCACGCGGCTGCTGGCCGTCGCGCGCGCTTCGCAGGTAGTCCTTGATCAGCGCGGTGACCGCACTCGGGTACAAGAACGGCTCGCCGCGCATCGTCGCGCGACAGGCCTCCACGAGGTCGCGGTCGGCGACCTTCTTGACGACGTAGCCCGACGCCCCCGCGCGGAGTGCCTCGTATAGGTACTGCTCGCTCTCGTGCATCGACAGGATTAGAACGCGCACATCCGCGTGGCGCCGGTGAAGCTCCCTGGTGGCCTGAAGGCCGGTCATTCGCGGCATCGAGATATCGAGGATGGCCAGGTCGATGTCGGTGGTCGACGCCAGCTTCAGCGCCTCGGCACCGTCGCCTGCTTCGGCGACCACTTCGAGGTCGGGCTGCGCGTCGAGGATTAGCCGCAGCCCGCGTCGCACCAGTCCGTGGTCATCGGCTAGCAGGATCCTGGTGGTCAGCCGCTGCATCGCGCACCGTCGAGAGGTAGCTCGAGACGCAGTTCGGTCCCGGCCCCGTGGAGGGGTGGCTCGATCGTCAGCTTGGCGCCGATCAGCCCGGCTCGCTCGCGCATCCCGCGCATTCCGTTCCCGTCCGCCGCGCGCCCGTTCGGCAGGCCGCGACCGTGGTCCCGGATGGTCAGCGTGAGCAGATCTGCGTCGCTCGAAACCGTCAACTCCGCGCTGTCAGACCCGGCGTGGCGAGCGACGTTGGTGAGCGCCTCTTGAGCTATCCGGTACACCGCCAGCTCGGCTTCACTCCCGAGCGCAGGGATCGGAGTCGCGATCTGCCGCTCGACGCGCACGCCGGCGCGGCGCCCGAATCCGTCGCTCAGCGCCGCCAGGGCGCTGGCGAGGCCGAGGTCATTGAGCGTCTCCGGCCGCAGATCGGTCGCGATACGTCGAACGTCCTCGAGGCTCGCGCGCGCGGCCGCCTGGGCTTCGCGCAGTTCGCCGCTCAGCTCGCGCGGCAGCCGCTCCTGAGCTCGGCTGAGCTGGAGCAGCACGGCCGTCAGCGTCTGCCCGACCTCGTCGTGAAGCTCCTGCGCGACGCGAAGCCGCTCGGACTCGTGTGCGGCCAGCACCCGACGGGACACCTCACGCTGCTCGCGCTCGAGCCGCGCGAGCATGTCGTTGAACGTGGCCGCGAGCTCTCCGGCCTCCGAGATGGGCCTGGCATCCGGGATCCGCTGACCGGGGCTGGCCAGGTCAACGCGCCGAGCAAGCGCGTTCAGCTTTTGCAGCGGCGCAACGAACCGGTGTACCAAGAACACGTTTATGAGCGCGACCAATGCGAGCGCGACCAGGAGCACGATCGCCTCATCCACCGCGACCGTGGAGAACTTGCGGGGCGCCAGAACCAGGACCGTTAGCAGGCACGCCGCGACGAGCAGCGCCGCGTTGGCGGCCACCACACGCTGAAGCAGCGGGCGGTAGCGCCCCCGGCCCGCGCGGCGACGCGGAGCCTCGTCGGCAGAAGAGCTCATCGAGCTATTCTTACGCCCCGGTGCCGGGCGTCTCAACAGCGCTCGATGTGCAGGTAGGACTGCACCGCCGGCACTACTTTCCTCGCGGGCGACCGCGGGCGCGCCGGGGCGCGCAGCGGTGAGCGCCCGAGGCGTTTGGGCGCGGGTGATGCGCGCCTCCGCCCGAGCGCCTCGTCGGAGCGCTTCGGCGGGCGCGCGAGCTGACATTGCGTCACCGGCTCCACGCGTTGGTCACCTCTTGCGCGTCCAGGACGGCCCAGGCGACCCGCTCGATGATCTGGCGCGAGGCGTGCTCGTCGGCAAGCTGGTCGGGCTTGACTTCCTCGTCCATCAGCACGGGCGCGTCGATGCTGGGTCGCCGGGAGATATCGGCGATTACGATGATCCTTGCCATGGGCTGCTCCTTGCGTCGTGAGCTGCGCGTGATCGTCCGGTCAGCCTCGAAGCGGGCTGGCTGGGCGGGGACGTGGAATGAGACGTTCGCGGTCGAGCCGGCGCTGAGGCCGATCTGACGCGGATGCCTCGCCGGGCAGAGGCTCGAGGTCTCGGAGCATCGCGTCGGCGCGGCAGTTGAGCTCGCGCGCCGACATGGCGAGGGTCCTGGCGATCTCGACCCGCGGAATGCCCGCCAGCAACATTCCGAACAGCATCTGCTCACGCTCGGGTAGCCGGCGACGCAACATGTCAGCCAGCGGCTGCGACACCCGCGGCAGCAACCGCCTGCCGCGCACCACCGAGCGGACGGCATCGCAAAGCTCCGATCCGAGGACTCCCTTGTTGAGCACGGCACCGGCGCCGGCGACGGCGCAACAGGCTGCTAGATGATCGTTGGCGAAGGCCGAGAAGATGATCACATGCGGCGGGTCAGGCAGCCGCCTGAGCTGGCGGCAAAGCCACAGGCCGTTGCGCCCGCCGAGCTGATAGTCGACGACCGCCACGTCGATTCGCTCGGCCTCCGCCCGCGCGGCCGCGCCCTCGGCGTCGATGCACACTGCGGCGACGCTGAAGTTCGGCTGGCAATCGAGCAACTGCTGCAGCCCCAGCCGTACGGCTGGGTGATCGTCCACGATCATCAGCCGGACCTGCTTGGCGCTCGCGTCGGTCCCAGGCGTTCGATCTTCGCTGCCGCGTTTGGCGTCTCGCCCTCCGGTAAGCATCGTTCCTCCTTCGTCGTTCTGCTCAACACGCTCGCATGCGGCGGCACGATGGCAATGGGGTGCGGACCCCATCTTGCGTGGCCGACCGCCGACTGCTCGGGCCACGGGCCCGCGGTGGGCAGCTGTCGCGGCTCGCGACGGCACGCGGAGCGAGCCCCGGAGCGAGTGCGAAATCGTGCTTGAGCACGCCACGATCGGGGTAATGCCCTAGCTCGAGCGAATGCGGTTCAGAGCGCGCGGATCGGGGTGGACGAGGAGCGACGGGTCGCGGTGGCGCCTGCTCGCTGCGGGTGCGCTGCTCGCGGCGCTCCTGTTTGCGGGGAGCGCCCGGGCAGAAAGCGTGGCGCCGACGCCGATTCCCCAGAATCCGTCTGACCTCGCCGCGGTGCCTGCATTCATCGGCTCGCCTGCGAAGGCCAGCCGAGTATCCGCGCCAACGGTGCCCCAGAACCCGTTCATGGCTCCGAACGGGAGGAGCAACCTGCACGACGACGCCTACATGACCAACACGTACCTCTGGTCGGGGCCGCTCGGCAACAGCATGGAAACCCGCTCGACCTTCCAGAGCGCGGAGTGCGGGTCGCTGACGCTTGACAGCCAGGGCCGGATCGTGACGATCTGCATCGGGCTCGAAGGGCCGCGCTTGGCGATGTTCGATCCCAACACGCTCGACCTGCTGGCGGTGATGCCGCTCCCGCCGCGCAGCCCAGGCGCCGGCAATCCATTCACCGACTTTTCTGGCGGCGGCTATTTCTACCTCGACCAGAGCAACGAGGCGGTGATCCCGACCACCAACCATCAGATCTGGGTCGTCGGCGAGACGAGCGGTCCAACCGGCCCGGGATTCTCGCTCCAGCGTGCCTACGACCTCAGTGCCTCCATGTCGTCTGAAGACCAGCTCATCTCCGCCCTGCCAGATTGGAACGGTCGGATCTGGTTTGCCACGACCAAAGGCGTGGTCGGCACCGTCGACCCCGTCAGCGGCACGGTCAGGGCCATGAACCTGGCGGAGGCGATCGGCAACTCGTTCGCGGTCGATCAGACCGGCGGCGTGTTCATCGTCACCGACCGCGCGCTTTACCGCTTCGACGCCGCGCCCGACGGGTCGCCCGCGGTCACCTGGCGCCAGGTGTATCCGAACATCGGCATCGTCAAGCCGGGTCAAACCGAGGACGGCTCTGGCACGACGCCGAACCTGATGGGCACCGAATACGTGGCGATCACCGACAACGCCGATCCGATGGACGTCGTGGTCTACCGGCGTGCAAAGCAGGTCACCGGCAGCCGCGTCGTGTGCAGCGTGCCCGTGTTCAGCAAGGGCTCGAGCTCGACCGACAACTCGCTGATCGGCACGGGCCGGTCGATCATCGTCGAGAACAACTACGGCTACACCGGTCCTACGTCAACCACGGGTGGCGCCTCGACTGCGCCGGGAATCGAGCGCGTCGACATCAACGACAACGGCACGGGCTGCTCCCCGGTCTGGTACAGCGGCGAGCGCGCGCCGTCGGCGGTTCCAAAGCTGTCGCTCGCCGACGGACTGGTATACGCATACACCAAGCCGCCGCGCTCGGACGGCATCGACGCCTGGTATTTGGCGGCGCTCTCGTTCCGCAACGGGAAGACGACCTACGAACGGCTCGCCGGCACGGGACTGGGATACAACAGCAACTACGCACCGGTGAGCATCGGCCCCGACGGCACATCCTACGTCGGCGCACTCGGCGGGCTGGTTTCTCTGCGAGACCGTTAGCGCGAACTCGCGCGAGCCCGGATGAATTGCTCACACAGCGCGATCGCGTCCTCGATCGTGCGCCAGTAAAGCGCCTGCGGCAGGTCCGATGGCCAGTGGTAGTTGAGCGGCAGCTTGGTGTAGTCGACGGACGCGAGCGTTGCGACCGGATAGCCGGCGCGCAACGCAATGATCGCGTCGCTGGCCGCGACGGTTCGCAGGCCGCGCGAGATGCTCACGCCGGCTTCCGCGGCCGCGTCGGCGAGCGCGTCTCTCATCGCCTCCGGGTAGTCGCGCATGCGCAGCATGCCCTCGCCCTCCAGCACGAACAGCTGCGGCCCACCGAGGCACTCCAGGCAGACCATCTCCGTGAGATGCGGGTCCAGCTCGGCGAAGTGGCGCTGGCCAAACGCCTGCATGCCCTCACTGAAGGACTCCTCGGAACCGGTTGACAGAAGCAGTACGCGCACTCCGTCGACGGGTCGGTCGCGCAGTCGCTCGGCGATCGCCAGCAGGATCCCGACGGCCGCGAGGTTGTCGTTGGCGCCCGGAACGACCGGACTCATGCCGATGTCCGCCATCGCGGCCACGGTCGCAAGCGCCAGCGCGGCGCCGCCGCGCAGCAGGCGCCGACTCCCGAGCGCCGCACCGACGCTGACCAGCACAGGCCCCAACCACACGCCGTAGAGGATCGGCAGCGTGTGGCTCGAGCGCTGGTGCAGGCGCGGGAAGAATCTGGGCGGGATCCTGCCAAGCGCCGGATGGAACACGAGGCCGGAGTGCGCCGAATCATGGTGCGCGATGAGCACGACCGTGCGCGGTGGCATGCGCTCCGGAGTCATGCGGTCGCCGGCTTGCGCGATGACGTTCCACGTGGGCCTTCGGGGAAGCAGCGCGCGGCGAAACCAGCGACGGCCGTGACCGAGGTCGTCCCACAGGGCGGCCGCGGCGACGCCGGAGGCGAGGACCGCGGCAGCCCGCCGCAACGGCCCGGGGCGCTGACCTGATACGAGCAGCGCTCCGCCCAGCGCGGCGAGGTTGGCCAGGCCGAGCGGCCACCAGTAGCCGCCGTGGGCGCGCTCCTGCTCGACGACAGCGGGGCAGCCGAGCGCGTGCAGTCGCGCGGCGATCGATTCAGCGGCTCGCCGCTCGCCATCCGAGGCCGAGGGGCGTTCGTGTGCGGAGAGCTCGAAGATCGCCTCGCGCCACGTCGCGGGCTGCGGCGGTTTGATCGGGGGTTGTCCATGCGCGTCTGCGTGCATGCAGGTCGGGCTCGGCGGGAAGGTTGAATTGTGGCGGCGGGCCGAGGGCGCGCGGGCGTTTGGACGCCGAGCTGAAGCTCCGTGCCGCCTGCTAGCTGGGGCCTCGTCCGCTCAGCAGGCCGAGGTTGGAGACGACGAACGGCACGACGAAGTTCAGGCCGCACCTTATCCACGTGATCGTCGTGGCATGACCGCCGAACAGGACACCGGATTGGTTTATGAGCGTCAGGACGACTCCCACCAGGAGCGCTATCAGGACGGTGCGCCGGAGGTGCTGCGGGCGAGCGCAGTAGGCGAGCGCCGCTGCGGCACCGGCCTTCACGTCGAGCCCTATGCGAGCCGTCGGCGCACTATCACTCGCGCACCGCGCAACGGGATCATCGTCACGTTCCGGTGAACGGCGCGCTCGGGCCGGGGGTCCTCGGCCTCTAGGTCGAGTCGCCGGACGATCGCCTCGAGCACGACTCGCTGCTCGGCCATCGCCAGCGCGGCGCCCAGGCAGCGCCTGATGCCGCCCCCGAATGGGATCCACTCGTACGTTCCCGGCTTGCGACCGAGCCACCGCTCCGGCTTGAAGGCGAACGGCTGCGGATACAGATCCTCGCGGTGGTGGAGCAGCAGGATGCTCATGGCGACCGGCGTGCCGGCCGGCACGGCGTAGCGACCGAGGCGCCAGGGCACCGCGACACGCCGGCCGATGATCGGGATGACCGGGCGCGAGCGCATTCCCTCGGTGATCACTGCCTCGATGTGATCGGCCGCGTCGGCACCCGTGCGGACCGCTTCGCGCAGGCGCTCGTGGGCTGCCGGCGTGCGAAGGAGACGCTCCCAGGCCCACGCCAGCGAGTTTGCCGTGGTCTCGTGGCCGGCGAGCACGAGCGTGAGGAGCTCGTCGCGCACTTCGCGATCGGTAAGGGTCTCGCCGTCCTCGGTGCGGGCGTGCAGCAGCAGCGAAAGGATGTCGCGACGCTGCTGCACATCGGCCGCTTGGCGCCGCTTCGCGATCACGGCGTAGGTTCGGCGGTCCAGCAGCGACAAGCCGACCCGCGTGAGGCCGACCGGCTCATCGCGGCCGAGGTTCATCAGCTCTGCGAGCTGCGCCGTCGGCCAGGTGGAGGCGGCGACCAGCCCCCTGATCGCCGTGCGCAGCTGGTGCTCTGGCGTTGCGCGCTGGGGCCGGCCCTCGATGCCGAAGATCCCGCCCATGATCACGTCGAGCGTGATCGCCTGCATCCGCGGGGCAAGCGCGAACGGTGTGCCTACGGGCCAGCGGTCGATCTCGCGCTGGGCTGCGTCGGCGATCATCTGCGCGTAGCGATCGATCGCCTCGCCGTGGAACGACGGCAGCAGCAGCTTGCGCTGGCGCATGTGCCGTGACCCGATCGCGGTCAGGACGGAGTTGGGGCCGACGATCGGGCGCAATGGCGACTCCCCCGTGAGCGAAGGCGCATCCTCGGGCTTGGCGGTGAACAGGGAGCGGACATGGTCCGGATGGCTGGTGATCACCGGCCCATCGGGTACGACCCCCCGCGTCCGGAAAACCTCGCCGAGCTCGCGTCGCGCCCTGAACACGAACTCGATCTGGCGCTGGTTGAATCGGATCA
>Ga0066710_100004784_pt1 | contig 12104 bp, 4 predicted proteins | sample GraSoiAngelo_159_FD_79666 | JGI IMG/M metagenome (GOLD analysis project Ga0066710, IMG submission 79666) | Grasslands soil microbial communities from the Angelo Coastal Reserve, California, USA - 14_1009_16_40cm | ecosystem: Environmental > Terrestrial > Soil > Grasslands | place: USA...
ATCCATCGCCGGTGTGTCGGTGAGTTTCTTGCTGATCAGCGCCTTCAGCTCAGGTACTGCGCGATACACAAAAAACGCCGGCCCCGTCTGCGCGTTCAGCACCTCAATGTGCCGCAAGCGATCATTTTCTTTGTCCGGTCGCGTGAATTCGTGCTTTTTGATGATGCCCTTCAAATAATCCTCGCAACTCGCGACCGCCACGACGCCGACCTGGCTGTGTTTGCCCATGATCTGCCGATACAAATAGAACGACGGCTCCTTGTCCTGCACCAGCGCACCTTGCGAGATCAGTCGTTGGAAATTCTCTTTCCCCTTTTCGTAAAGCACTGCCGAATAAATGTCCGCCCCCTTCGGCAAATCGATTTCCGGCTTGCTCACGTGCAGGAAGCTCAGCGGGTTGTCCTTCGCCAATTCCCGCGCCTCCTCCGAGGACATTACATCATAAGGCAACTCACAAATTTCTCCCGCCAAGTCCGCCTTCGGTCGCAGGGCGGCAAAAGGTTGAATCACAGCCATCGAGGAGGAAGCTAATCGAGGTGATTGGTTAACTCACGTGAAAAGTCCAGGAGCGGATTACTATCGGACTGTCGTAACGAAGTCCGATTTGGTCGGATCTGGTCGGATTTGGTCGGAGGAGGCCGAGATAAACGCGAGAGTAGACTTCCCCCGAAGATTCATCGTGCAGTGTTGCCCATAAACCAATTCCAACGCTCACAATGTATCCTACCCGCTGCGGCTGGTCTGGCGACACAGCCGCCGTCCGGTTCATGACAGGATCAAGAACAAAGCAGGAGCAAAAGGCCCGCCCACCCTTGGGGGTCTGGAGCGGTTAGACCGGTTAGGACGCGCATAAAGATTGGGTAAAATGCGTGTTTCGGACCGGTTAGGCACCGGTTAGAACCCGAAATGGACCGGTTAGAAATGGGGATTGGTTGGCCAAAAAATTCTTTTCTCTTTCTTGAGGGTCCCCCCGTAAATGTCCGACCCCCCTTGCGATGATTGCGGCGTATGAAAACCAATATTATGACGGGCCGTTCAGGAAGAATGGCGAATTTATTGCAGAAAGGAATTAATAGTAATTCACATATCGTGCGCTCGGTAGCGTGCGGCAGTCGAGGCTCGACAGGGTCTCGCCCCACCAATCGGGCGCTATCTATGGACCAGGAGCCGCGGCGAGCATATCCGCGAATTTGTCGGTCACGCCGCTCCTTTGAACGAAGTTGCGTGGTCGCTCGACAATCGTTTGCTGGCCAGCCGCAGCCTCGATGATGTCCTTAAAGTCTGGGACGTTGCGAGCGGCAAAGAATTGGCAACAGTGGACGGCATAAAGTTCCTCGCTGCCTTTATGCCCGATGGCCGTCGCCTGCTCCTAACCAAGGAAGATGGCATCTACACCTATGAGTTTACCTCTCGGCAGTGGGCTTCAGTCGCCAAAAACGCAGGGCTCGTATTGGGACTTCTCACCGACGGCCAGACCGTGACAAGCACGGGTGACGATTTCGCGCTCAAGCTATGGGACCTTTCAACCGGACGCGAAAAATTGGAACTGCCCGGGCGCGGCGGATTCCACCATCGTGAGCCAAACCAGCATATGCTCGCAGTGGCGGTCAGCCCTGACGGCGCACGAGCGGCGGTCCTTCACAATCCGCGCCGCGGCAGCGGTTCATTCGTTGACAATATCGAACTCTGGGATGTCCAGCAGCGGCAGTTGCGCACGAGGTTGCCCGAAAATCGCGAGGTGCGCTGGATCCAATTCTCCGCCGATGGCAATTGGCTCGTCGCGTGCGGGCCCCGGGGTATCGTGACGCTCTGGAATGTCGTCTCCAACGCTGAGCCACGCGTTTTGCGCCCCCATGATGTGACGATCCGGTCCGTGACTTTTTCCGGCGATGGCCGATGGCTCGCAACCGGCAGTTCGGACCAAAGCATAAAGATTTTGGAGTTGGCGACCGGCACCAAGCTATTAACACTTCGCGGGCACGAGAATTCGGTTTGCCCGGTCGTGTTTTCGCCTGATGGCACGCGACTCGCCAGCGGCAGTGCCGATCAGACGGTCAAGCTTTGGGATATAAGACCAGCCGAGCCACAATTGATTCGCACGGGTGACAAGGAAGGCATTGAATCCTTGTGGTTTCACTTTTCGCCCGATAGTTCGCTCATGGTGGGGGCGGATTCCGGCGCAAATATGCAAGTCTGGGAGACCGTCAGTCGGCGAGAGCGGTTGAGCCTGACTCCCGGTCGCCGCGGACCCCTCGGTTTCAGCGCAGACAACAAATCCTTGGTCGTGCTCAACACCGATCCGTGGCGGGTGGAAATTCATAACATCGCGGAGCGCAAGATGGACCGATCTGTGCCCCTCGAGGATCTCCCGCCCAACAATTATCTTCGCGGCCTGGCGGCCGCGCCTGCCCAACGTCTGCTCGCAGCGTCCACCAAAGATGCCATCTATCTCTGGGATTTGTTCAGCGGCCGAAAGCTCCTGAAGCTGCAAACCTCGAACACCGTGAGAATGCTCGTGTTTTCACCGGACCAAAGCACTCTCATCGGCTGGACAGACGATTTCCGAGACGACGTGAATTGGCCGGTAACGATGCATTTTGGGGAGGCGCGTTCTCTGCGGCTTATCAAGTCGATGCCTGTCCACAGTTACAACGGCAATCCAGGCGACATCGCATTTTCCGCCGACGGGAAGTCAATGGCGACAGCCGGCGGCTTTCGCAAGACCGTCGATCTTTGGGACGTCGGCACCGGGCAGCACATCGTCGCGCTCACCGGGCACCGTCAGTCAACCTTTGGCGTTTCCTTTTCTCCCGACGGTAAGATTTTGGCCAGCGGCTCGAGCGATGGCACCGTCAAATTGTGGAGCATTGCGCTCCGTCAGGAAGTCGCGACCCTGCAATTCAACGAGGATGAGTTGCCGGACGTTGACATCCGCGTCAACGCGGTGCGGTTTTCGCCGGACGGAAACACCCTCGTCGCCATCTCCCATCCCGGCGTCCTGAAATACTTTCGCGCAGCCAGTTGGGCGGAGATCGAGGGGCAAGCGGCGAAGCAGTAAACCCTGCATGCGCGCTCGCGCTGGCCATTTACTGACTGGCAGCCGGACCCAGAATTCGCGCCTTGATGGCTTCCCATGAGGTCACTCGCGATGGATCGCGCCGATACTCGGCCATACGCCGATCGAGTTCGGCCAGATGCTCGGGACTGACGGGAACGTCCTCAGGATTGGCCGCAACGTCGTCCCAAAGCTCCGCGACTAAAGCGAGCTTTTCCGCCGCGGACAATCTCTGTATTTCCGGGTGCCGTTCCAGAATCACGAGTGCATCATATGGGTTAGCGACGAAGGTTTCAATGTCAGAAGAGCTTCCGTGCAGGCGATAATGGTCGTCCAGGACCCAGCTCGCTAAACCTCTTCAAGCGGTTTCGCAGCGTCGCCGAACTTCGGCAGGTGGACGTTCATTTTGTCCATCATCGAGAGGTAGAGACGACACATCTGGCGGTCGGGTTTTTCTTTGTAGTCGAGGACGCGGCCGCCCTGGATTCGGCCGCCGGCGCCGCCGAGCAGCAGGACCGGAAGCTGCGTGGCGTCGTGATTGCCGGTGAGCATCGAGGAGCAGAAGAGGAGCATGGTGTTGTCGAGCAGCGTGCGCGGGCCTTCCTGGATCGTATCGAGTTTGCGCGCGATGTAGGCAACTTGTTCCATGAAGAATTGGTTCACCTTCAGCCAATCGGCCGTGTCGCTATGCGAAAGCAGGTGATGGATCATGTAATCCACGCCGAGGTTCGGGAAGCGCAGCGAGCTGTGATCGTTGTTCAGCTTGAGGGTCGTGATGCGCGTGGTGTCGGTCTGGAAGCCAAGGACGAGGATGTCGGACATCAAGCGCATATGATCCGCGATGTCCTGCGGGATGCCATCGGCGGGCCGCGGAATGTTGGGCACGGACAGCGTTGGCCGCCAGCCCTGCAGCTCGCCTTTTTTGCCGGCGGTTTCGATTCGTTGCTCCACGTCGCGCACGGATTCGAGATACTCGTCGAGCTTGCGCTGATCGTTCGCGCTGATCTGCCTGCGCAAGTCTTTTGCGTCCGATAGCACAGCGTCGAGGACGCTCTTGTCGCCTTTGTCGGCGTTGTCCTTGAAGAGGCGATCGAATGCGAGCGCGGGATAAATCTCTAGCGGTGTGGGCGTGGTCGGCGAGCTCCAGGAGATATGCGAGCTGTAGAGCATCGAGTAATTCTTGTGCACCGACGGGTTCGACTTCTCGCAACCGAGCACGAGGCTCGGTACTTTGGTCGATTGTCCATACCGTTGCGCGAGCAATTGATCGATGCTTGTGCCGGAGCGGATCTCGCCACCGGACGCGAGCGGCGCACCGGAAAGGAGGTTGCCGGTTTGCGAGCTATGAATGTTTCCCTTCTGTGCCTCTTCGTTGTAGAGGCCGCGGACGAAGAGCATTTTCTCGCGGAAGTCGGAGAGGGGCGCGAGGACTTTGCCGAGTTCCATCTGTTTGCCTTCGCCTTTGGCCCACCATTCTTTGGAATGAAAACCGTTACCGGAGAAAATCACCGCCAGCCGCACCGGCGCCTCGCTGGCGGGCTTCACGGCCGCGGGCGGAATGTCGCCCCAGACATTGAAGGATTCCATCCAGGGCAGCGCCATGCTTACGCCCACCCCGCGCAGAAAAGCGCGCCGGGAGAATTGATGACCCGTCATAGCCTTTAAACTCTCACATTTCACGGCAGATAAAGCAATACCCGTGGTTCGCGGCGAAATTAGCCGCGGACTCACGTCCGCAGCTACGATTCTTACTCATCGCTCGCCATTTCCTTGCCGCGGATCTCGCGGAATTGCTTGCTGCTGACAATGGCCTCGATGGCAGCGCCAACTCGATAATCCTCTTTTTCGAGCCGGGTCAGCATTTCGGAAATCAGGGGGCGATCGGAGAGTAGCACGCCGCGGCCGAGTGCGTAACCGAGCAATTTTCGGCAGAATTGTTTCACGAAAGCGTCACGCCGTTTCCCGAGCAGGTATTGGCGCAGACCGTCGACGCCGTCGAATTCCGCGCCGTCCAGCACTTTCGCGTGCGTGTCGATCAGTCGGCCGCCCAAGTCGCGGTCGCGGAAGCGGCCAATCGCGTCGAATGCTTCAAGCGAATAGCCATACGGATCGATGCGGCGATGGCAGGTGTAGCACTTCGGGTCGGTGCTGTGTTTTTCCGTGAGCTGGCGCACCGTTAGCGTCTCGGCGGCCTCATCCTCCGGCAGGCGCGGCACATCTTTCGGCGGGCGCGGCAATTTTTCGCCGAGAAGGACTTCGCACAGCCAATTCCCACGGAGGATCGGGCTGGTGCGCGACGCGCCGGATTGCTTCGCCAGCGTCGTGGCTTGTCCGAGAATGCCGCCGCGCGACAATTTCTTGACCCCGTCGACGCGCTTCCAATCGTTCGTGCCTTCAAACTTCGCCGTTGTGATGCCGTAATGCTGTGCCAGTGGGGCATTCAGGAACGTGTAATCCGCATCGAGAATGTCGAGCACCGAACCGTCATGTTGAAATAGATCGGTGAAGAACTGAATTGTTTCTTCGTACATCGCGCCGCGCAGAGCAACAAAAGTCGGGAAATGTCGCTCGCTCTTCTCGCCAAGTTCATCGAAGTCATAAATGTGCAACCACGCACACGCGAACTCGGTCGCGAGGCGGCGCGCGCGCGAGTCTTTGATCATGCGACGCGCTTGCGCAGCCAGGACGTCGGGATTGCGCAGCTTGCCGCTGGCGGCGACCGCTCGCAATTCCGCGTCCGGAGCTGACGACCAAAGAAAATAACTTAAGCGTGTGGCGAGTTCCCAATCGTTCACTGGGCCGGGCTTATCACCGGCCACGGGCATTTCGGCGCGATACAGGAACGCGGGCGCGACCAGCACGCGAGCCAACGTAAGGCGGATCGCCTGATCGTGTGGAATCTCCTCATCGCGCAGCTTGCGATAGAGGGCGCGCAATTCGCTTTTCTCCGCGTCCTGAAGCGGACGACGATAAGCGTTTGCGGCAAAGTTCAACACAGCTTCAAGATGCTTCGGCTGCGTATCCAACAGCAGTTTCCTGAATTGTTCGGCGCGCTGTTTTATGGGCAAGCGCAACGGCTCGAACGCACTGGGATCGGCATCCTGCGTCGCGAATTGCCAAAGCTGCTCGAAAGCGTCGACCAGCTTCAACGCATCGTGGCTCACATAATGCAGCTCGGCCCAGAGTCGATCGATCTCGGCGGTCTGCGCTTCATCCAGCATCAACCGGCGCAGATGATCGTCCTCGCGGTAATAAAGCGTGAGCGTCACGACTTCATCAACGGGAACGATTTTGGTGTAGCAGAGTGCTGCCGGAAACAGTTCACGAAACTCATCGAGCGCAGCCTCAATGCGTTTTCGCGCAGCGCTGCCGTTGTTGACCAGAATAGGTGAATCCGAGACAACCGGCCGCTCCCCGTCCGACCACGTGCTCTTTGCGCCTTGCTCCCTCACCCCGCCAACACTCAACCCAAATTCGGCCGGCTTCGTCGTAAGCACTTGCATTTGTACGCTGCCTTCCGCGGCGGTCGGATTGTGCAACCCCGTGGTGGCCACGAACTCGCAACCTTCCGCGAGGTCAGCGGGTAAGCGGACTTCAATAATCGATGGAGCGCCGGCACAGAGAGTAGTGTCGTCCACCTTCGAACCGTTCGGGTGCTTGCCGAAGAGCGCAGGGTCGACGCCCCACTGAATGGACATTTTATGGTCCGGCTCGCCTTGGCTTCCGCGAAGAGTTGGGCCAAGCAGCGGGCCATTAACGGAGACCAGTTGCTTGTAAAGAACCGCATCCGGAGCGTCCTTTGGAAGACCGGCCACTCCGTCACGCAAAAGCTTCTCCACTTCTTCGGCGATTCGCGCCTTGTCATCCGCGTTCGTGCTCGACTGCCACTTGGCCAGCAGTGAGCCTGCCGGCAGCACGACCTCCGCGCCCGGCTGGTCGGGCTCGCTGTAGAAATGCCACACGGCGGCATTTCCAAAACCGTCGGCATGGGGATTTCCCGCTAGAATATTCGGGGAAACGTCTTTCGCTAGATTCCACTCGCGCGTACCGTCGCTCAGGTTCAAATCTACCGCAGTGCGGTCGCACGCATGATTGCCATCGCGCGGGCCGACGGCTACGCACAGCACGTCGCCCGGCTGCACCGGGAGATTCTCGAACGGGCCGAACTTCACTTCCTTCCCGCCTTGCGCTGTTCCCGACGCGAGCCGCTGCCGCGTGCTGCCACGTCGCAATTCCAGTGCCCACGTCACACCATTGCCGCACTCGGGATGCGCGTGCTGCACGACGCCGTCCACTCGCAGCGTGGTCGCCATAGGACTGCGCCAGCCGACGATGACCCGCAGCTTCGGGGAAGGATGCACCGCCACGCCGTGCGGCTTCATGTTGCCGGGCACTCGGACGTGCTGGTCAGACGAATTCGCGATCACGCTCAACGCATCCGCGCCTGTCCAACCCTTGATGAAGTCGTAGTTCTGCGCGCTCTCCATCTTCTGTGTCATGTGCGACGCGATCCGCGCCTCGCCAGTGCCGATGCCCAGTGCACCGAGCCATGCCCCAAGCACCTCTGGCTCCAACCCATGCTTCTGCGCCAGGCGCGCGATACCATCTTGGTCAGGCGCGCCGGTAATTTCCGCCGCCGCACCCAAATATTTCGCCGCGCTGCCGAAGATTTTTTCGCGCTGCATACCGAGCCTGTTCACTGCCGCGCGCAGATCCCGTAACGGAAGATCCGGCCGGCCCGCCGCAACCAGTCGCGGATTCTCCCAAATGGCGAAGTCATTTTCATTCCCGTCGCCGGCATCTGAGGTGACAAGATAAAACGTCACATCCTTTCCACTCGGCGGCGCGGGGATTTTCAGCCTCACTTCGCGACGATCAGCGAGCGGCGTCACCGGCACTTGCCACGCCTTCGGACCGTCGCGCTTGCCGATGTGGCCCACTTGCGTGAAGCGCCAGAGCGCCTGCTGCCATTGCGCGATGCTCTGGACCAGGGCATTTCCCTCGCCGGGTTTTGCGGCGCGCCAATTCGCGCGGATCGGGTCGAGCACGAGCGATGGTTTGGTGTCATTGAGGGCATTCCACAGCGTGCGGAGATACTTTGCGTTCAGGCCTCGTTCCGCAGCAATTTTTTCCCAATCACCCGCGGGACGTTGCAGCGTCGCTTCGATATACTTCGCCAGCGGCAACACGCCGCCGTCCTTCGTGTCGAACTTGATGCCTTGGAGGTTTACCGCTGATCCGCCGCCACCGACCGTGAACTGAGCATAGAATTGGCGAATCGCCGCCAATTTTTCCTCGGTCCAATCGCGCTGCGACGTGCTGGGCGAAAAACGAATTCCATCCGGCAACAGCACCGCATGACTCGCGATGCCTTTCGCGCCATCGAGATATTTCGTAAGCAGCGGCGGCGACATCACCAGCGAATTGCCCACGTTCATGAATCCTTCACCAGAGGCCGAATCCGCCGGAAACTCCTTCGCCGGATCCAGCGACGTGACGCCCGTCAGATCGCGGATGGTATAAGTGTATTCGGCATTCGAAAGCCGCCGCAGCACCACCGGGCCGGGGTCGCCCGCGCGCGCGAGCGCGATTTGATCCAACACTCCGTTGGCCCAGGCGAGCAACCGCTCGCGCTGCTCCGGTGCAGGCTGCGGTTTGTCCTTGGGTGGCATCTCGCCAAGCGAAAGCTGCTCGGTCACCGCCTGCCAGACCTTCGGATAATTCATTACCTGTCCGATGGACGTGAACCGTTCCAGGTCCATGTCGCCCTTGTGCTTCTCCGTCGAGTGGCATTTCAGGCAATATTCCGAAATGACCGGCCGAATTTCCTTTCCGAAGTCCGCCGCAGGGCAGGCAGAGGCGAATGCCACCATGAGCAGAAGGACCGGGAGCAATCGCCGAGTTCGCATTTGTTTCGATTTTATTCGATGGACGTGATGGATCAAAGTGCTTTCGTGCGGCGTTCCCCCTCACCCTGACCCTCTCCCTCAGGGAGAGGGAACAGCCAGGGACGATGTTTGGGCTGGGGACGGCAGTAGTGCTGTCGACTGCCTTGGGTGTTAGTTTCCATCAAGCGGGAGATGGGGTGAGACCGAACGACGTTTAAATGATCACGCGAAACGGATTCCCTCTCCCCGAGGGAGAGGGTCAGGGTGAGGGGGATGCGGTGCTCGTTCCTGCAGGGCTTGCCAAATTACGTTGCGCACGACTTCTTTCTCCCGTCGCAGGCGTCCGTTCCAAAACCGCAGCACTTTGATTCCGCGCGCCGCGAGGAACGCATCGCGCTCAGCATCGCGTTGGGTTTTCTCCGGTTCACCATGCTGGCCACCATCGACTTCGATATTCAGCACGGCTTCGAGACAGAAAAAATCGAGAACATACGGCGGATAAGGATGTTGTCGGCGAAACTTGTAAGCCGAGAATCTACGGTCGCGGAGCCAACTCCACAGCAACTTCTCCGCCCATGTGTCATTCTTGCGAAGTGTGCGCGCGATCTGCGTGAACTTCGGCGGAGTCATTGGGCAGATGGTGGGAGTCAGCGGCACACTGGGTCAATGCGAGAGTCGGGTTTTCCCCTCTTTGGAATGGGCAGGATAGCGGTCCTGTCGACCGTCTTGGGTGTTAGTTCCATCAGCGGAAGATGGGGTAAGACCGAACGACGTTCAAATGATCACGCGACAGGTGTTCCCTCTCCCTGAGGGAGAGGGTCAGGGTGAGGGGGATGCAGCGCTCGTTCCGGTTTGGAGGAGAACGATGCCTTTGAACAACGACTTGAGTGATCGAACGAAGAGCCTCAGCGGCGCTCTCGCTTATTGGCCCATTTCGGGTAGGGCGCGTCCGGCCCTTTTTGCGCGTGCCAGATGATGCGGTTCAGGACGTCTTCGGGGCAGGCATCGACTTTGTGCAATGGCAGTCGTGCGGAGACTTCCGCGTAGTAACGCATCTTGCGATCGTTGATCACATGGGCCGGCGGGTTCATCTGGTCGAGCGGAATATTGTTCGTCACGGCCGCGTACGGCTTGGGGTTCCGCCAGTCAGTGAAGCAATCGGACATAGGCGTGGAGGCTGCATCGAATTGGTTCATCGGCGGCAAGCCGAGGATCACTTCGATCGTGCGCAACATGCCGGGCTGATTGTATTGGGTGCTGAGTACCTTGCCGCGTTTGGTGTATGGACTGACAACATATGCCGTCGTACGATAGGCGCTCACGTGGTCCCAGCCATCTTGCGGATCGTCTTCGATCGCAAAAATGCACGTGTCTTCCCAAAACTTGCTGTGGCTGATCGCTTCCACGATCTGCCCGAACGCGAGATCGTTATCGGCCACGCTTGCTGCCGGCGTGGGAAAACCGGCTTTCGTGCCCGAGGTGTGATCGTTCGGCAAACAAATGATGATGAGATTCGGCATCTCGCCCACGCGTTCGAAGTCCTGCAAATCCTTGATGAATTGCGCCGCGCGAAATCCGTCCGGGACTTCCATCGTCCAGCCGACCGTGTTCGTGTTCAGGTGCGGTCGCAGCGATTCGACTGACGGGCGGCTGGTTGCAACCGTCAGGTCTGTGCCTTCGGTGAAGTCCTTGTAAAAGTCCAGAAACTTGGGCGCAGGTTTGCGCGTCCGATCTTTCCAACCAATATCCGAAATCGCGAACTCGCCGTAATCACGAACGGATTTGCCATGCTCGAGCGCGTTGTCCCAAATGAACCCGCTTGGCGCATACGCGAGCGCATCGACGTCATCGTCCTCCATGCCGTCGGGATAACTCCGCGGAAAGCCAGCAAAGGCGCGCTCCATGTAATCCGTTGCGAACGCGGTGGTGGACCACTCGTGGCCGTCCGCGCTGTTCACGCCGGAGCAATACGTATTGTCCAGCAGCACGAACTCGCGCGCGATCTTGTGCAGGTTCGGTGTGATTTTTTCACCGAACACGCAGAGGTTGGTCGCACCATTGCCTTCCGCCATGTCGCCCAATACCTGGTCGTAGGTGCGATTCTCCTTGATGATGTAGACTACGTGCTTAAAGACGGACGGCTCGCCCACGCGCTCGGGGACCGGCCGTGCCGGCTGATTCGGCCGCGCCGGAAGCTGCGAAGCCTCGATGATTTCGCGCCGGCAGTTTGCGAGCACGCGCCGCGTATCCGCGATCAGCTCTGCCTTGTTCGGCAGCGGCACCATCGAGAGCGTTCCGAAGTGCTGGTGCGAATTGAATTTCGGCGGTCGGTCTGGCAATGTGCGGCGGCCGGAGCCGATGCCTTTAATATTCGCGACGTGCAGTTTCTTCCCAACCGAGTCGTAAACGATCGCTCCCGGAAACCAGCCGACCGGAATCAATCCGCGCAACCGCGAAGCGCCCGGCCGGAAATCCACCACCGCGATCGCATTTTGGGTGCCGTTGCAAACGTAAAGCGTGCCGCCGGAAGGATCGAACGTGAGGGCGTTCGGGCTCGCGCCGAAGTAATCTTTCGGCTGCCATTTCAGCGAGATGGTTTCCACCACCCGATCGGTCCGCGTATCGAGCACCGTCAGCGAATCGCTGTCCGCGTTCGCGATCACCAGATAACCAGCTCGGTTGAGCGCGAGGCCGGACGCGTGCAAGCCAGCCAACACTTCTTTCCCCTGCCCGGATTGCAGATCGATGATCGAAACCGAACCCTCGCTCGCGATGTGGCGTTTCGGATCGACGCGCACGAACGTCCCGCGCCCGGCCGGACCGGTGAGGCTGTTCGTCTCGGGCCGGCGCCCACCCCAATTGCTTACGTACGCCTTTCGGCCTGCCAATCGCACATCGAATGGCGCAACCCCCACATCAAAGAACCGCAGTTGCTTTCCTGTCGCCGCGTCCATCTCCAGCAAACGATTCGACAAATTCAGCACCACATAAAGCCGCTTGCCGTCAGGCGAGAGTGCCAGGCCGGAAGGGATTTCATTTGTGCGCCGGAGCAGGCCCACTTTGGGCACCGGAATTGAAGCGATCGCGCGAACGCCGCCATCGCCGACTTCAAACACCTTCACGCTCCCATTCACGTCCGACATATAGATGCGCTTGCCATC
>Ga0066710_100004785_pt1 | contig 12103 bp, 8 predicted proteins | sample GraSoiAngelo_159_FD_79666 | JGI IMG/M metagenome (GOLD analysis project Ga0066710, IMG submission 79666) | Grasslands soil microbial communities from the Angelo Coastal Reserve, California, USA - 14_1009_16_40cm | ecosystem: Environmental > Terrestrial > Soil > Grasslands | place: USA...
GTTGTGGACCGCCTGCTGTCGTCGCCGCGCTACGGCGAACGGTGGGGCCGCTACTGGCTGGATGTGGCCCGCTACTCGGACACCAAAGGCTACGTTTATACCGATCGCGAGGAGGGACGTTTTGTGCATTCCTCGGCCTATCGCGACTGGGTCATCCGCGCGTTCAACGAAGACATGCCTTACGACCGGTTCCTCAAATTGCAAATCGCCGCCGACCAGATGGTGGGACAGGCTTCCAGCCTGTCTTCCTCGGGAGAAACTCTATCAGAGACAGGCAAGAGGCCTGTCCCACAAAACCAGGGCGACCTGGCGGCGATGGGGTTCCTCACGCTTGGCCGCCGTTTTCTCGGCGTCGTGCATGACATCATCGACGACCGCATCGACGTGGTTATGCGCGGGACCCAAGGACTCACCGTGGGGTGCGCCCGCTGTCACGATCACAAATTCGACCCGATCCCGACGAAGGATTACTACTCGCTTTACGGCATTTTTAACGGTTCAACCGAGCGAGAGGTGCCGCTGGCTTCCAACCTTCAGGAGAACGCGCGTTCAGTGGATTTTCTGAAAGGCCTGCGCGAGCGTGAAGAAAAGCTCGAACAGACGTTCCGGAAGAAATGCGATGAACTCTCCGAGCGGCTGCGCGGGCAAAGCGTCCAATACCTCACCGCTGTGCTCGAGGTGGACAAGCTACCAAGCGAGGAGTTTTATGCCATTCGGGGGCCGGACGATTTGAACCCAACCATTGTTCGGCAGTGGGACGTTTACCTGCGGCAGACAGCCGGACAAGTTAATCCGGTGTTTGCTCTGTGGCATGAATTCGAGAAATTGCCGTCGAAAGACTTTGGCCTTCGCGCGGCTGAAATCATCCAGAAGTTTTCTGCGCAAAAGCCCTCCGAATCTGGTTCGGCATTTCACCTACCCACCCCTGACCCCTCCCAGGAGGGGAACACGGCAGGGGCGTCCGCAGGTTCGCTCCCCCTTGGAGGGGATGGTAGGTCCTCAGGCTTCCAGCAGCAAAACAGCTCTGACGAACGCTTGAGTCCCGGGCACCTCAACCCGTTGGTCCTGCAAGCATTCGCATCCAATCCGCCGGACTCGATGCGAGACGTCGCCCGGCGGTACGGAGAACTGTTGGTGGACGCACACAAGGCCTGGCGCGAATTGCTGAAGAAAGCCGTAGAAGAAAGGGATCCTCTGCCAGAAGTGTTGCCGCACCGCGCTCAAGAGGAGTTGCGCCGAGTGCTCTACGCCGTCGATTCGCCGGTACTGGTTCCGAACGGGGCCATCGTTGATCTGGAGTGGTTTTTTGATGAAGGCGGCCGGGTGGAACTGGCCAAGTTGCAGGCGGAAATCGATCGCTGGATCATCAAATCGGCCTCGCCGCCTTATGCGGTGATTCTTGAGGACCGCCAGTCTCAGCGTAACCCGCGTGTTTTCGTGCGGGGCAATCCGGTGAACAAAGGCGAGGAGGTGCCGCGCCGGTTTCTGGAAATTCTGGCCGGCGAAAACCGGAAACCATTTTCACGCGGCAGCGGGCGATTGGAACTAGCCGAGGCGATCGCGAGCAAGGAAAATCCGCTCACCGCGCGTGTGATGGTCAACCGCATCTGGCTGCATCATTTCGGCGCCGGTCTGGTCCGAACCCCGAGCGATTTCGGCACGCGCTGCGAACGGCCATCCCATCCTGAACTGCTTGACTGGCTTGCCTGCCGTTTTATGGCCGAGAGTTGGTCGCTCAAGAAACTGCATCGCCTCATCATGCTTTCGGCAGTTTACCAGCAGAGCAGTGACCTGGGGCAGGCTTCCAGCCTGCCAGCGATGGGGCTTGCAGCTCCTTTGTCCACGGCTCCTCGTGCCTCTCATCAGACCGGCAAGGCGGTTTCTGCGAAACTCAGTTTGGAGGAAACGTCCGCCCTCACCCCAGCCCTCTCCCCGAGGAGAGGGGGAACCATTCACAGTTCCAAGGGAGATTCGTCCGCTTCGGAGCGGCACCGCCTCCTCACGCCGGCCCCTACAGTTGACCCGGAAAACCGGCTGCTTTGGCATTTCAACCGACAACGACTGGATTTCGAGTCAGCGCGCGACTCGCTGCTCGCGGTGTCAGGCGAACTGGATGCGAACACCGGCGGAAAGCCGGTGGAGCTGTTCAAGAAGCCATTCGCACTGCGTCGGACGGTTTACGGATTTATCGATCGGCAGTTTCTACCGGGTGTGTTTCGCGTGTTCGATTTCGCAAATCCGGACATGCACAGCCCGCAACGCCTCGACACCACGGTGCCCCAGCAGGCGCTGTTTTTCATGAACAGCCCGTTCGTGGTCGAGCGGGCGCGGGCGCTGGCCGGACGAGCGGATGATGTCAGGAATCCCGAACGCCGCATTCAGGAGCTGTATCGTCTGGTGTTTCAACGGCCGGCGACCGCCCGGCAGGTTGAGTTGGCCAAACGATTCATCGCCGCCGCGGAGTCGCTGCCGCCGCCAGAGCCGCCGAAGCCGGTGGTGTCTCCATGGCAATACGGTTTCGGCGAATACGACGAAGCGGCGCAGCGCGTGAAAAGCTTTGAGGCCTTGCCGCACTTTACGGGAGAGGCATGGCAGGGCGGAACAGACTGGCCTGACGCAAAACTTGGCTGGGTTCAACTGACCGCCCAGGGCGGCCATGCGGGAAACGATTTGCAACACGCGGCGATCCGGCGCTGGGTCGCCCCGCGCAACGCCGTCGTTTCCATTAGCGGCACGCTCCAACACGAGCACAAGGAAGGCGACGGCATTCGCGGGCGAATTATTTCCAGCCGCGCCGGTCCGCTCGGGAGCTGGACGTTGCACAACGACAAGGCGGAGACAACGGCCGAGTCGGCGGAGATCGAGAAAGGCGACACGATTGATTTCGTGGTGGACTTCAACGCCAACCTGAACAGTGACGATTTCAAGTGGTCGCCTGTGATCAAATCCAAAGACCAGCCGGACGGCGCTTCTGCCGGGGAATACGCGTCTGAGTGGAACGCGAAAAAGGATTTTAACGGCCCGCCGGAGCAACCGCCCAGGCCGCTGTCGCCTTGGGAAAGATACACGCAGGTATTGCTGCTCTCGAACGAGTTCCTGTTTGTGGATTGATTTTGAACACGAATAAACACAAATGGACAAGAAGCAAACTCTATGAACCCTGAAGTCCGCCTGACTGAACTGCAGCTCGAACTTCCACCCGCGCCAAAGCCCTTGGCGGTTTACAAGCCGATGGTGGTTTGCGGCAATCTCGCTTACGTCTCCGGGCACGGTCCTCTCAAACCGGACAAATCGCTCATCACCGGCCGGCTGGGAGCCGACTTCGATCTGGCGGCAGGCAAATCCGCCGCTCGCCAAACCGGCCTGGCCATCCTGGCGACACTGCGGAGCGAACTGGGGAGTCTTGACCGTGTGAAGCGGGTCATCAAAGTGTTGGGCATGGTCAATTGCACCGCGGAGTTTCAGGACCATCCCAAGGTCATCAACGGCTGCAGCGAGTTATTTGCCGATGTGTTTGGCCAGGAAAACGGCATTGGCGCCCGCAGCGCGGTCGGCATGGCTTCCTTGCCCGGAAACATCGCGGTGGAAATCGAGGCGGTTTTTGAGATCGCATGAGCGACTGGTTCCACGTTGCGAACGCGGGGGACATCCCTTCCCCGGCCTTGCTCGTTTATCCGGATCGGATTCAGGAAAACATCCGCCACATGATCCGCATTGCTGGTGGAGTCAATACCCTGCGCCCGCACATGAAGACGCACAAAATGCCGGAGGTGATTCAGATGCAGCTTACGCAGGGAATCACCCGGTTCAAATGCGCGACCATCGCCGAAGCGGAAATGACGGCCGCGGCTGGGGCGGAGGACGTCTTGCTGGGCTATCAGCCGGTCGGGCCGAACGTCGATCGATTCCTGGAACTGGCCTCCCGATTTCCCAGCGTCCGATTCAGTTGCACGACGGACAACCGCGCATCGGTCGGTGATCTATCGGATGCCGCGGCCCGCTCCTCAACCCGGCTCGAAGTCCTGGTTGACCTCGATGTGGGCCAGCATCGCACCGGGATCGCGCCGGACACGCACGCGTTCGACCTCTACCGTTTGATTGCCGCACTGCCGGCTCTGGCGCCCGGCGGCTTGCATGCCTACGACGGACACGTGCACGAATCGGATGTCACCGAGCGAACGGCGGCCTGCGAAACGGCGTTTGCCCCCGTTGAGGTGTTGCGCCGCAAATTGGAGCGGGAAGGCTTGCCGGTGCCGCGCGTTGTCGCCGGCGGCACACCCACCTTTCCGATGCACGCGCGACGGGGCAACGTCGAATGCAGTCCTGGCACGTGCATCCTTTGGGACGCGGGTTACGGAAAGAAACTGGCTGACCTGGACTTTCTGCCCGCGGCCCTTGTCCTGACGCGCGTGGTCAGCAAACCAACATCCAATCGTCTTTGCCTTGACCTCGGGCATAAATCAATCGCGTCGGAAATGCCACACCCGCGTGTGGTTTTCCTGAACCTGGCTGAGTTCAACGCCGTTGCCCATAACGAGGAGCACGTGGTCATCGAGACGATCAACGCAGACGCGTTCAAAGTGGGCGATTGCCTCTACGGCATACCGTGGCACATCTGTCCGACCGTGGCTTTGCACTCCGAAGCGGTCGTCGTGGAAAACGGTCGCGCGACGCAACGCTGGAAGATTGTCGGACGCGAACGGAAGCTGACGATCTGAAGGTCCGCGAATTGCGCGAATAAACCCGAATAGCGAATGCCCCGCGAACGTGGGGCGAGGCTCGTGATGGAGCCGGAAGGACAGTCGCGATGGGATGAATTGGGACTGTGAACCGGGCTGCGGCCAGCGTAGGGCAGGCGTCCCGCCTGCCCGCCGAGCGTCTGCGCGCGAGCCGGAAAGCCAATTTGCCATCCGTTTCGCGAACAGGAGCAGCCGAGGCACCCGCTCTACGTTCTGGTTCGTGGAAAGCCCAATCGGCCTTGCGACCGTGCATTGGGACCATGAACCCGTCTGGGTCGCGCCATTGGTACGGAGTCCCGCCTTCAGGCGGCCGGACCGGCTGAAGCCGGAACTCCAAACGGCAGGTTCATGGAGAGCCTCCACAGCAGTCGTTCCGCGCATGGCAACCTTGAACCCCGACGGCGGAACGCAGCCTTCAGGCTGCAGCGGACTGGAGGAGAATCGATTCAGCAGCCTGAAGGCTGCGTTCCTCAAAGTTGGTTCATGGAGAGCCTCCTTCAGCCGCGGGCCGTCCCGCGCCGGACGGAAAGCGCTGGTAAATTGGATCTTCAAACGCTTCGCGCTCCGGGCCGAATCTGCGGACCACGCGCCAGCGTTTGGAGTGCGCGCGTCTTCAGCGCCGCTTTTCCAAGGCAGGCTGAGATTCGATGTCCGGCCAGGTTCATGGAGAACCTCCACGACAATGACGTCGAGCATGGGGGACCATGAACCCACCCTAACCCCTCCCAGGAGATGAAAGGTTTGCGGCGGCGGCGACCCGTGCGCGTTCATTTGCGTGATTGGCGGACAAAGCCATGAGCCAAAACACCAAGCTGCTCCTGGTCGCGCTCTTCGCAGTTGCGGGTCTCATCCTGCTCATCGCCCGATTCAAACTGAATGCCTTCATCGCTTTGATGCTGGCTTCGCTCTTTGTCGGGGTCTGCTCCGACATGAAGCTGTCGGACGTTCCAAAAAGTTTCCTCGAAGGTGTCGGCAAAGTTCTCGGCGATATCGCCGTGGTGATCGGGTTGGGAACGATTTTGGGCAAAATGCTGGCGGAATCCGGCGGTGCGGAAGTCGTGGCGAACCGACTGGTTCGCGCGTTGGGCAAGGAACGACTTGACTGGGCCATGATGTTCGTCGCGTTCATCGTCGGCATCCCCGTGTTCTTCGCCGTTGGCCTGGTGCTGCTGGTTCCCATCGTGCTTACGCTCGCGCGCGAGACCCGCACGCCGCTGCTGCGCGTGGCCATTCCTCTGGTGGCCGGTCTTTCCGTGGTGCACGGCCTGGTGCCGCCGCATCCAGGCCCGGTTGCCGCCATGGGAATTTTCAACGAGCTGGCAGGCAAAGCCGACATGGGCAAAACCATTTTGTATTCGCTGCTGATCGGGTTGCCAACCGCCATCATCGCGGGACCGCTATTCGGAAAATGGATCAGCGGGAAAGTGGAAGCGGGATTGCCGGGCGCCGCGGAGCAGTTGGCGCCTGCAGCGCGAGGGAATCTGCCTTCGTTCGCGTTGACCGTCTTCACGATTCTGCTGCCGGTGTTGCTGATGCTCCTGGCAACCGTGGCCGACCTCACCCTGCGCAAGGAGCATGCGTTGCGGCAGGGCGCGGATTTGATCGGGCATCCGGCAGTGGCAATGCTGAGCGCCGTCCTGTTCTCGTTCTATTCGTTTGGATTTGCTCGCGGGTTCTCCCGGGACGCGATGTCTAAATTCGCCAACGATTGCCTCGCCCCGGTGGCGGCGATGTTGCTGGTGGTGGGAGCCGGCGGCGGGTTCAGCAGGGTCCTCGACCAGAGCAGCGGTGGGAAAGCGATTGCCGAATTGGCCGGAGGCGCGCACCTTTCGCCCTTATTGCTCGGCTGGTTCGTCGCGGCGTTGATTCGGGTGGCGACAGGTTCGGCGACGGTGGCGATCACCATGGCGGCAGGGATCATGGCACCGATTGCGGCCGGCACGCCGGGTGTCCACCTGGAACTGTTGATCCTCGCGATGGGGGCCGGTTCGACAATTCTCTCGCACGTGAACGACGGTGGATTCTGGTTCGTGAAAGAATTTTTCAATCTGACCGTGCCACAGACATTGAAGACGTGGACGGTGATGGAGACGATCATTTCCGTGGTGGCGCTGGGGCTGGTTTTACTGCTCGATTGGGTGATCTAACCTCTTATGCTCATTTTCGATGCCCACCTTGATCTCGCGATGAACGCGCTGGAATGGAACCGCGATTTGACGCGGCCCATCGACCACATTCGCGAGAGTGAAAATGGAATGACCGACAAACCAGATCGGGCCAAAGGCACGGTCTGCTTGTCGGAAATGCGGCGCGGCGGGATCGGGTTGTGCGTCGCGACCCAGATCGCGCGCATCGAGCACAATGCTTACAGTCCCGTGTTCGGTTGGCGCTCGCAAGAGCAGGCCTGGGCGCAGACACAGGGGCAGCTTGCCTGGTACCGCGCGATGGCGGAGGCGGGACAGATGGCGCAGATCAAGGATGTCGACGGGTTGGAACGGCATTTGAAGCTTTGGACGCGCGGATCGTCCTCGTCCTCGATGGGGACGGGCCGAGAAAAAGACCACGAGGACGAGGACGATGGGAATCGGCAATTGCCGATCGGCTACATCCTCAACCTGGAAGGGGCTGATTCGATTGTCACGCTCAAGCATCTCGAGCGCTCGTACGAACAGGGACTTCGCGCGGTGGGCCCGGCGCATTACGGGCCGGGTGTTTACGCGAACGGCACGGACGCCTCCGGCGGATTCAACGCGAAAGGACGCGAGTTGCTGAAGGAGATGGAGCGGCTGGGCATCATTCTCGACGTGACCCACCTCTGCGATGACTGTTTCTGGGAAGCGCTTGATCTGTTCAACGGTTCGATGTGGGCAAGCCATCAGAATTGTCGCGCGCTCGTGCCGCACAATCGGCAGTTCAGCGACGAGCAGATCAAGGCTATCGTGGAACGTGGCGCGGTGATTGGCGCGGCGTTGGACGCCTGGATGCTGGTCCCCGGCTGGGTGCGCAAGAAGACGACGCCGGAAGGCGCGGGCTTGACCTTGGAGAGAATCGTCGAGCACATCGACCATGTTTGCCAGATCGCGGGCAGCGCGCGTCACTCGGGGATCGGTTCCGATCTGGATGGCGCGTTCGGCCGGGAACAAACCCCGGCGGACCTCGACACCATCGCTGACCTGGCGCGAATCCCGACGATGTTAAAGGCACGGGGTTATGCGGAGGAAGATGTGCGGCTGATCGCGCACGGGAATTTCGTCCGCTTCTTGACGGAAGCGTGGAGGTAATGAGGATTTGATCGACGATCGAGAGACACAACGTTTTATGAATAAGTCGCACCGTAGGCTCTTTCGCGACCCTCGACGCGGCCCCGTGAAGAGAACGGCGTTTACCCTCATAGAACTCTTAGTCGTCATCGCCATCATCGGCATTTTGGCGGCTTTGTTGTTGCCTGCGTTATCACGGGTCAAATCGTCCGCCCGCGCGATCCAATGCGCGAGCAACTTGCGGCAGATTGGTCTTGCGTTGAACATGTATGTGAACGACTCGAAACGCTATCCACTCACGGTTTTTCCCACCCTGCAACCACGTACGTGGTGGGACGATGTGCTGCGCCCATATACTTCGAGCCGCTGGCAAGATCGGTTATTCAAGTGCGCCGACTACAAGTGGCGAACCACTTCCGAAGCGCAGATGCATGCGCCGGAGCCGCCAGAAGACGAGACGAATCAAAGGAATCGCTGGGGCAGTTACGCCTACAACGGTTTGGGTTCTGTCGATGCCGGTCTCGGACAGCCAATCGCACCCGGGCTAATCGAAGACTCGGCAATACCCTGGGTGTCTGAAGGGCAAGTTGCAGTCCCGGCCGACATGATCACAACGGGCGACGCGACTCTGTTTTTGTGGGTGGATTTCGCGGTTTGTGGCTACAGCTGGCTGAGCTGGCAACTCGGGCACATCATGGCGTACAACCGCCAGCCAGCCCAAATGCTGGCAGCCTATAAGCAACGGCATCAAGAAAAGTTCAACGTCGTCTTTTGCGACGGGCACACGGAGCTTGTCGCGAGGGTGAAACTGTTTGCCAACCAGGATGCCGCGCTTCGGCGTTGGAACCGCGATCACGAGCCTCATACGGCCACTTACTTCGGACTGGAATACCGTCCGTGATCCAACTCTCTTCGCGTATTTCGCATGGTTTCGTGGTTACATTCTGAGCGTGGCGACATCGCTGGCCGTCGTTGCGAGATTGGATGGTTCGTCCGGAGGTTATTTGAGTGGATGAGAATCACGCCGCCGAACAGACGCTCACTTGGCTACCAGTAGTGCGGCTTCGTAGCGCCGGTTTTCCAACCGGCGAGACGCGCCAACTCGAGAGTCGGCCTTACGACGCCTGGGTTCATGGAGAGCCCCCTCGGACTTGCGACCGTGCATTGGGACCATGGACCTGTCTGGGTCGTGCCATCGGTACGGAGTACCGCCTTCAGGCGGCCCGGACCGGCTAAAGCCGGGACTCCAAACACGAGGTTCATGGAGAGAGGCGTCGGAAGTCCGACACCAAAGTAGGACGGCGCATCCGATTGTCCGGGCCATGACCGACCCACCTTCCATCTCCCGTTTCCATCCGCGAATTAGAAGCGATCCGCAAACATGGCCGGTTTTCAGCGTGGACGCGCCCGTCGTTTTCCTGTAAGCACTGGCGAAAACCATGAAAGCGAATTACGTCCCGGCCGGTTATCACACCGCAACCCCGTACCTGATCGTCAACGGCGCCGCCCGTGCCATTGAGTTCTACAAACAGGTGTTCGGCGCCACCGAACTCCTGCGCATGCCCGCCCCCGGCGGGAAACTCGGCCACGCCGAAATCAAGATCGGCGATTCGAACATCATGCTCGCCGACGAGTTCCCGGAGATGGACGCGCGCGGTCCGCAGTCGATCGGTGGCACACCGGTTTCGCTGATGCTCTATTTTGAGGACTGCGACGCGGTGACGGCCCGGGCGGTGGCATCTGGCGCGACGGTACTTCGACCGGTGCAGGACCAATTCTACGGCGACCGCTCCGGTACCGTGCTCGACCCGTTCGGGCACAAATGGACCATCGCTACCCACAAGGAAGACCTTTCGCCCGCCGAACTCCAGAAGCGCGCCGCCGCCTTGTTTGGGCAGAAGTGAAGCACTCTACCGGCGAAGTATCTGTTTAGCGGAGCGCAGATTTTTAATCTGCCGTATGCGCCGTATCGCCGATTTGTAATCGGCAGAAGGTTGCTCGCGGGCGGCAGGTGTCAGGTTAAAAACCTGCGATACAGCAGACCGCAAGTCTGCGCAACGGGCGCGGCCGGCACGCTAAACACATACCCGGCGAGACGCCGGCGGCACCTTGACTGATGCGTCCGCAGCGGCTCACGCCAGCATTTTCCGGATGATCTCGCCGTGGACGTCGGTCAGCCGGAAATCGCGGCCTTGAAAGCGGAAGGTGAGTTTGGTGTGCTCCAGGCCGAGCAGGTGCAGAATCGTGGCGTGAATGTCATGCACGTGGCACCGGTCTTGGATCGGGCCGAAACCCAGTTCATCGGTTTGTCCAAGAACACACCCGGCCTTCACGCCGCCGCCGGCAAACCACATGGTGAAGGCGTCGATGTGATGATTGCGGCCGGTCGTCTCGCGGTTTTCGCCCATTGGCGTGCGTCCGAATTCACCGCCCCAAATCACCAGTGTGTCGTCGAGCAGGCCGCGGGCTTTCAAATCTTTCACCAGGGCAGCCTGCCCTTGGTCCACGTCGCGGCAGACCTTTTCAAAATCACTCTGCAAATTCTCACCCGGCCCGCCGTGGCTGTCCCAGTTGGTATGATACAGTTGCACAAACCGCACGCCGCGTTCGACCAGCCGGCGCGCGAGCAGACAGTTCCGCGCGAACGACGGCTTGTCCGCTTCGACGCCATACAGTTCAAGCGTCGCCTGGCTTTCACCGGACAAATCGATCAGTTCCGGCGCGCTCGCCTGCATGCGGTACGCCATTTCGTAAGCCGCGATCCGCGTGTTGATTTCAGGGTCACCAGTCTCAACTGCGCGCTTCAGGTTCAGGTCCCGGATGGCGTCGATGGTCAGGCGCTGGCGTTCGGCGCTCACGTTGGGCGGGCTGGACAGATCGAGGATCGGTTCGGCGCCGCTGCGAAACGGCACGCCTTGAAAGCTGGTCGGTAAAAAACCGCTGCCCCAATTGACGGCCCCGCCACGCGGCCCGCGCGGCCCGCTCAACAACACGACGAAGCCGGGCAGATTGTCGCATTCGCTGCCGATGCCGTAGGTGACCCACGCCCCCATGCTGGGCCGGCCGAATTGGCCGCTACCGGTGTTCATGAACAGCTTGGCCGGGGCATGATTGAAGAGGTTGGTGGCGCACGAATGCACCAGAGTGATGTCGTCCACGATGGTGGCGGTGTGCGGAAACAATTCGCTCACCCACGCGCCGGACTGGCCGTGCTGCCGGAATTGGCGACGTGTGCCCAACAGGTTCGTGCCATGGCTGCTGCCCATGAAGGCAAAGCGTTTCCCTTCGATAAACGATTGCGGGATGGGCTGGCCGTTGAGCTCAACCAATTTCGGTTTGTAGTCGAACAGCTCGAGTTGGCTCGGCCCGCCGGCCATGAAGAGGTAAATGATGTTCTTCACCCGCGGCCCGAAATGTGGCAGGCGCGGCGACATTGGGTTGGGCGACCCACCCGGCGCGGCGCCGAGCAACCGGTTTTCGCTGAGCAAGGACGCCAGCGCAATGCCGCCCAAGCCCATCGCGCACCGGCTGAAGAAGTGGCGGCGGGTGACGAGACACAAGTCGTCGCGGACAGAGAATTGAGGTTTGTTGGTCATCGCGCTGGGGAGAATGACGAATGACGAATGACAAAACCCGAAAGAATGACAAAGCACGAAATCCAAAAGGCAAATCTGGATCGGGAGTTGCTCATGAAAATTTCGGGGCTGCGGACTTCTTTCGTCATTGGGGTTTCGTCATTTGGATTTCTTTCGCCATTCGGCATTCGGCATTCGGATTTCACATCGTTTATTCGCGGGTAATCGTTTCGTCCAGATTCAACAGCACCCGCGCAACGGTGGTCCAGGCCTCGGTCTGTTTCGCCTTCGGATCGCCGTCGAGGTGACGGAGTTCGGCAACGATGAGGTCCTGGAGTCGCCTGGCTGCGTCCGGCCCGGGTCGCCGCGTGAGACACAGCTGGAAGGCATACTCGAGCCGGTCCGCATCGGTTTCCCCAACGTCGCGCAACACTCGCGCGCCCAGGGCCTGGGCGAGTTCGTAGAACTGCCGGTCATTCAGCAACGTGAGGGCCTGCAGCGGCGTGTTGGACCGGATGCGGCGGGGACA
>Ga0066710_100004786_pt1 | contig 12103 bp, 3 predicted proteins | sample GraSoiAngelo_159_FD_79666 | JGI IMG/M metagenome (GOLD analysis project Ga0066710, IMG submission 79666) | Grasslands soil microbial communities from the Angelo Coastal Reserve, California, USA - 14_1009_16_40cm | ecosystem: Environmental > Terrestrial > Soil > Grasslands | place: USA...
CAGCGCCGCGGGCGCGGTCTCTCTCATGGCCGGGCACCACATGGTCTTCCGGATGCAACCGGTCTTCTCGACTGAGGTCCTGCCGAAACGTGTCCTGGCGGCGGAGTCCTTCGACCTGCGGATGGATTGGGCACCCGGCCGACCGGTCACTTGGCTCGGGTCCGTCAAGAACCTCAGCCTGACGGGCGCCGGCGGAACCATTCTCGTTCCGCAGATCCCTTTTCCGGCTACCGCTGGCTTCGACGTCCAGAACCCGGCCGGGACCGCCGCGATCCTCGGGGTCGGGGTGGCGCAATTGGAGTCCCTGCTGAAAGACCTTCTCTCCAGCTCCGCTCGGCAGTGGGGGGGCGTGCCGGGCTATGTGATCGCGGGACTCTGCGGCGTGCACGGGCTTCTGGCCGGCCTGCCGGAGGACTGGCCCACTCTGACCGATCCGGGGACGACGGGGAGCCTGTTCTCCGATCCGATCGAGGCGTTGCGGTCGCATTTCGTCGAAGTCTGCACGGGAAGCTCAGGCGATGGCACGCCCTTCCTCCTGCCGGCCGTGCGCTGGCTTGCCGCGCTGTTGGGCGACTCGTTGCCGCCGCAGCCCGATTCGCCGGTGAGCGGCTTCGCAACTCTGGTAGAAGGCTCGGGCCGATACGAGGATCCCTGGAGCTTCGCCGTCGGAGACCAGGATGGCCTCGAGGCGGTGATCTGGATGGAACCCGCCGGTCCGCCTGCCGCGTGGTCCACGGGACTCGCCAAAGAAATTTCGTCCGCGGAGAGCTGGAGAGCATTGCTGGCGCAGGCGCGCGACCTCGCTCTGGTCGTCCCCCGCCTCCGCGATGCGCTCGACGGGCGCTCTCTGGGCTCCCTGGCCGACTCTCTGGCCTTTCTCGAGGATCACTTCATCAACAGCGACGGAATCGTCCCCGCCTCCGCGCAGATCCCGACAGGCGCCAACTGGACCGCCGGCACCCCGATCCGCGTTCCACATGGCGCGCAGCCGCAGGACCCGGATGCGATCAACCAGATCCTGGCGCAGATCGACACCTGGGCCGGCGGCGCCGGCGCCGCCCGCAGTGTCGTGCTCCTCGCCTCGTCGTTTTCCGACCACGATGCGTGGAGCGCCTTGCTGGCGAGTCCGAACCGGCACGGGACCACGGACCCGGCGGCCCGCTTTTCTCTGCGCCTTCCCGGGGTCGATCCGCTCACCATCGATCTGACGGCCGTCGGCGCCATCGCCGATTACTACACCGCCGACCTCGCCGACGACGGCAGCGGGAACCTCGGATCGCTCGCGGCGCAGATCGACCGCGTGGTGTCGCGGATTCAGCAGCTCAAGCCGGGTGTGCCGGTGACGCTGGTTGCGCACTCGGACGCAGGCCTCGCGGCGCGCCAATTCACGGCCACCAGTCCCTCCCGGGTGCAAGGACTCATCACGCTCGGCACGCCGCACTTCGGGGCGCCGCTCGGATTCTTGCTGGATCCGGACGCAGCGGACGCCGTGCGTTTCCTCGCCCTCCTGCGGGACGATCTTCCGGGCATTGGTTCCTTCCCGGATGCCCTGCGGGAGATGATCCGGGCCCAGGACGGGTTCCGGCCTCCCTCGAAGGACGGCGATCTCCCGATACCGGCGCCCTTCCCGCTGTCGATGTTCTCCCTGGGTGGAGTCATCGATACGGGGGGGCGGCCCGCGCTCGCCCTCGGCGGAGGGTTAGGCGTGGATCTGCTGGCGGAGGCGCGAGGCGCTCTGGCGGGGCAGGCAGCCAGAGACGCCGCCGACACGCGGCCCGCGCCCACCCACCTCGCTTTCGGCCTGCGCCTCCCGGTGGGCGTTGCCGCGGCCGCCGCCTTCCTTTACATGGTGGAGAGCTCGTTGCGGGTCGGGGTGAGCCGGGTGGCTCTCCAGAATGCCGCCCCGGAGCCGGCACGCGCAAAAAACGTCGTCACCGTCGACGTCGAGCTGTCGCGCCGGAACGGCTGGCTGCTCGGAGCGCCGAGCTCCTTACAGGCGACGCCGAGCGCTGTCCATGTCCGCCGGATGCGGCTCGGCCTCGATTTCGAGCCCGCCGGCGCGCAGATGACCGCCCATCCGCGCGGGAGCTTCCTGCAGCCCGCCTTCCACGGGCCCATGGTCGTCTCTGCCGGCCTCAAGGACTCGCTCGCTCTGCCCGTCCTGGGAGCGGTCTTCCACGACATCGCGGCGGCGAATCCATCGGCCAACACGGCTATCGGCGAGTTGCTCTCCTCGCTGCAGGCCCTCGATCTCGTCGTCGTGGACCCGCATGGCGGCCTCGGGTTCTCGGCGGACGCCTTCGCCGCGCTGACCACCGAGGGCGCCGCGGTGCCGTTCCTCGGCCCGCGGTTGTGGAAGGCGCTCGCCCGTCCCGAGGGCTTCGCGGGCTTTGGCGCCGATCCGAGTGGCACGTGGACGCTGTCTCTCGGCGGCCTGCCCGTCGCGGCCTCTATCGGCAGCGCTCCAGCCCACCTCGATGTTCGAACGCGGGAGGGGAGCGATCTCGAGCTCGGCCCGCTTCACGCCGGTTTTCGCGGCGGCATTGCATTTCCCGATTTGTCCGGCACCCTCGATTTCACCGTGGGCCTGGGCGACGTCGTATTGAGCCGCAGCCAGACGCTGAAGACACTTGTTCTCGAATCTCCTGGCTGGTTTCCTCAACTATCGCTGTCGCCCAAGCCGGGCCTTCCGGCGCTCTCCGCGGTTCTCGACGACTTCCTGCCGCGCCTGCTGTTCTCCTCCGTGGCTTCTGCCTTCCTCCAGGCGGTCGTCAGTCCCACCCTGAAGATCGGTCCGCTCGACGAGGTCTTCCGGAACACCAAACGATTCCTCTCCGGAAGGTCCGCCCTCGGCAACGGAGCCCGGCTCGACGCCTCCCGCATCAACCTGCTGCTGGGCCTGATTGCGAAGGCCGCGGGATTCCCGCCCGGTCCCGGTATTCTGTTCCCGGCCGGGATCCGACTGGCCGCCTCCGACGGCGCACCAGGCAGCGAGACGACTCTCCTCCAGCTTTCCACGACGGCCCCTCTCGGCGGAGTGTGCAGCCTCGCCGTCGGCTTGAGCTTCGACAAGGACTTCAACGCCGTTCCCACCGGATCGATCGCGCTCAAGCTTCCGAAGTCCGGAACGCTCTCGGAGACCTGGCCGGCGATCACCCTGACGTTCCTTCTGGACGAGAAAGGCATCTCTTTGACCGTGGCCCCCCAGGGCCAGCCGGCGATCCAGCTCCTGCCGACCTTCAGCGGATTCGGAGCGCTCGCCGGCGGCGCGCAGGCGCTACTGCCGGCGGCGCTGGACGCAATCATCGGAGCCTTCCCTCTGCCTCTGCCTTCGCTGGTGGACCGCGCCCTGAAAGTCGCCGCAGCGTTCGGCATCTACGACGCCGTGAAGAAGTTCACCGGCCATTCCGACGACCTGCGCGCGATGAGCCAGAGCGGCTGGCTGTCCGGCGCCATCGTCGGCGCGGCGCGCCCGACGTGTGCGCTGGCGGTCAAGCAGTTCCTCGATCTCGTCCCGCTGCCCGGGGCCGTCACGCTCCCCGCCGCGTCGACGGTTTCCTGGAGCTTCCCGCTGGCCGCGCCCGACGCGGGCACGACTTCGTTGACATTCGGCTGGGACTCCGGCGGACCCATGTTGCTCGTCTCGCTCGACGGGTGGAAGCGGTCCTCCGGCGCCGTGACCGTGAAACTCGCCCTCGGCTACGCGGCGGGCGAGGTCCAGTGCTCGACCTCTTTCAGCGCGGCCCTGAAAACGAGCCTGGGGCTGCCCGTCACGCCGCGCCTGTCCATCGGCTACACCGGGGCGTCGTTCAACGTCTCCTTCTTCCCGCTGGCCGCGGACGCCGTGGACGGGCCCATGCGCCTCGACCTCGCTCCGTCTCTCGCACTGACCAAGGGCCCGGACTTCGAGGCCTCCCTGTTCCAGAGCTTGCTGCTGCCTCTGGTGACCTCGCTGCTTTTCGAGGCCACGAAAGGCGAGCAGGCGACACCGGTATGGACAGGCGGCCGCACCGTGCTCGACCTGCTCGACGCGGCGGGCATCGTGGACAAGCTCGCGCCCGGAACATTGAAGTCGCCGCAGCCCGAGCTGCCCGCGATGATCTTCGGTCTGCTTTCGGGACTCGCCGCCGGTTCCGGCCTGGAGCTGCCGATCGACGCCGCCAAGAATCTCCGAATCGCCTTCCTCGCCGACAGCGGAAAGATCGGCGTGGCCTTGAAGGGATTCCTGGAATTCTCGATCGGCATCGGGGAGGCGGGCGTCTTCTTCGGCATGGAGCCTTCCTCGCCGACCGGCATGAACCGCGGCCTCCTTCTCCTTCTCTTCGACGGCACCGGCTCGGTCAGCCCGGAGCTTCGCGTGTCGGGTCTGGGTCTCGGATTGAGGGGCCCGGACGGCTCGGCGCTGATCGACCTCGGTCAGTTTCGGCTCGACGCCTTCCGAGGCTACCTCGCCTTCGACTCTTCGCCCGGCGATTTCGGAGCCGCCATGGAACTGGAAGGCCTCGGTCTGCCGCTCGGCATCATTACGGGCGGAGGAGTCTCGACCGACAACCCGGTCGTGGCGAGCCTGCTCGAGTCGAGCGGTCCCTCCGGCGGCGGTCGGCCGGGTGACCGGCAGCCGGTGAATCCGCGCATCAACCTCATAGCCTGGTGGACATCGTCGGGCGGTTTCCAGATCGTCTTCCAGGGTGAGACGGGCGTTGTCTGGATTGCCGTCCATCAGGGATTCGGCCCCATCTACATCGAGCAGATCGGCATCCGGCCTATCGGCACGACCGCGGCCGAGCTGATGATCGACGGCAGCGTGAAGGTTATGGGGCTGACCGCTCAGACGAAGGAGCTGGGCGTGGTCATCCCGTACCACGCGCTCACATCGCCGGATCAGTGGAAGCTCGATCTGGCGGGCCTCGCCATCTCCTTCAACGCTCCGGGCGTGTCGATCGCCGGCGCCTTCCTGAAGGATGCGGGCCCGCCGATCGAATACAGCGGCATGCTCCTGATGAAGCTCGACGAGTTCGGCTTCCTCGCCGTGGGCCCGTACTCCCGACCGCCGGAAGGCGACGACAGCTATGCCTAGCTGTTCATCTTCGCGGCCGTCTTCGTTCCCATCGGGCTTCCGCCGGTGATCGAGATTTCCGGTCTGGGCCTCGGGGTGGGCTACAACCGCCAGATTCTCGTTCCCACCGACATGAACCAGATCCCCGAGTTCATCATCGTCGAGGCTCTCGATCGCCCGGAGGTCTTTGCCGAGGATCCCATGGGGGAGCTCCTCCAGATCCGCAAATCGATGCCTCCGCGCCGCGGCAGCTACTGGGTCGCGGTTGGCCTGCGCGGCACGTCCTTCGCGGTCGTCAACGTGACCGCGATCCTGTACGTTGCTCTGGACCGCGGCTTTGAGATCGGCGTCCTGGGAGTGGGTCGGCTGTCTCTTCGCGACCGCGCGCCCCTGCTCAATATCGAGTTGGCGCTGAAAGCGCGTTTCAGCTCGGCGGAAGGCGTACTCTCAATTCAGGCGCAACTCACCGACAACTGCTGGTTCCTCTTCCCCAATTGTCAGCTCACGGGAGGCTTCGCCTTCTACATGTGTTTCCCGAAGTCTCAGTTCCTGCTGACGATCGGGGGATACCACCCCAACTTCAGCAAACCTCCGGAGTTCCCCATCGTTCCTCGTCTGGGCTTCAAGTACTCGATGATCATCTATTCGATCAAGGGCGAGTCGTACTTCGCGCTCACCAACAGTTGCGTGATGTTCGGCACCCGGCTCGAGCTCGCCTACGGCTTCGATTGGCTGCAGGCCTGGCTCACGGCGTACGCCGATTTCCTGATCTCGTGGGATCCCTTCTTCTACATGGCGAGGGTCGGCATCGAGATCGGCGTGCGGGTCCGCATCGAGGTCTGCTTCATCGAGTGCGTCCACGTCACCCTTTCCCTCTCTGTCGGCGCGTCGCTCGAGCTCGCGGGTCCGCCGATGCATGGCAAGGTCACGGTCGACCTGGACGTCGTCTCCTTCACGATTCCTTTCGGAGACGAGCCGCGGCCCGACACGAAACACCTCCTCTGGCCCCAGTTCCGGCTGAAGTACCTGTACACCGACGATCCCGCCGGACACGCGGTGACTGTCCACGCGCTCGAGGGTCTCCTGCCGCCGGAGCCGGCCGGGGCTGAGCCTGCGCCGGGGACGGAGTCACAACCCTGGCGCCTGTCGAGCGAGTGGTCCTTCGAGACGACATCCACGATGGCCGCGCAGGCTTTGATGACGCGCGCAGGCGAGGTGATCGAAGTCGAGGGAGTCTACGACCATCTCGACGTCGCACCGATGGGAAAGGACCACGTGAAGAGTTATCACCTGGCCGAATTCTTCGGCCGCAGCGGGAGTCAGTGGTCCCCCGCGTCCTCGAGCCAGATCCGCTTTCAGGCGGTCGTCAAGCAGCTCTCCGAGGCGATCTGGCTCTACTACGGAGAAGGCAAGGTGCCGGCGGCCGCGAACACGCTTCCGCTGGTCACCGGCGTGAGGATCGTCGGCTCGGCCGCCGCGGTCAATCCGAGCGGCCTGATTCCGATCGGGAAGCTGGTGGACGTCAGCAACTCGCGTCCGTTGCCTTTTGCCGGGACGGAGCTCTTCTCCATGTACGTCCAGTTTGGCGCCGCGGCGGAGTCGCTCGCGTCGCAGGCCCTGGGGCTGTCGAATCGGAGCGCGGCGTCGGTGGCGCGGGACGTTCTGTCGGGCGCGGGCACCTTCGCCGACGCGCGTCGGTCCCTCGGACTTCCCGGGGAAGGCCTGCCGGCAATGGCCGTGAGGAGCCTTGAACGCCGCCGCTCCGCTCCTCCGCTGCTGACGCCGGTCTCAACCGGTCTCACCATGAAGCCGGTGGGGCTCGGCGCGCCCCCCGTCATTGACGAGGTACCGCCCGGAGAAGTCGCCGTGCTGGAACGCCCGAGGCTCAAGACAATCATGCAGACTCGTCCTCCCGTCGTCGCGGACCAACCGCCGTCGGCCCGCACGTCCGTCGCCTCCATGGCCGCGGACGGCGTCCCCAGGATGAGCGCGCCCCGCCCGGATTTCGTGACCGGCGCTCGATTGTTGCGGGTCCCGGCCCCGGACTCAACCCGTCCGACTGCCATGCCTTCCTTCGGGCGCACCGTCCGAAACGTCGAGGCCGGTTCCTCGCCGGCCGCCTCGCACGTCCAGGCCTTCGACAAGGCGCAGGCCGATTTCGAATCCGGCGGCATCCGGATCCCTTCCGGCACCACCTACGTCTGGGACGTTCCGCTGGCCACCGGCCGACGGCTGCTCCTCTCGGGAACCGCCGCCGTCCGCGTCTCTTTCCTCACCGGCAACGGCACTCTGCTCCAGGATGCCGAGATCGCCTCGCCGCGCGAGGAGGAGACGACGTTTCCCGCCAACGCCACGATGGTCGCCGTCAGTTGCCTCGGCCGCGCGCCGGACTCCGGCGTTCCGCTCAGCCCGTCCTTCGGCGCCGTGAGTGCCATGGCCGCGCCCCCGGGAGCCCGTGCGGCCACAGGGTGGCAGACCGGCAACGTCGCCTGCCAGGTCGGCGGCTCCGCCCTCCTCGTCCGCGGCGGTTATCTTCGCCTGCCGGCCCACGCCCTCTCCTTCCACTTCGATCAGCAGATCGGCCAGTCGGCCGTCAAGCTCTCCGACGTGATGATCGACCAGGAAGGCGCGGAGACCTGGCTCCCGGCTTCCACGAGCGTGCTCATGGTCCTGCTCGATGCCCAGGAAGTGACCGCCGCGGAGGAAGGGGACCTGGCGATCACCGTCGACGGCGCGAGGCCGGGGAGTCCGCTGCGCGTCACCGGAGGACGTCGGCGAGCGGTCCTTTATGACGTCCTCGAAAGAGTTGGTCAGCGCGAATTCCTGACTGTTGCCGTGGCGAGCCGCCGGGGATTCCGGCTGGCCGGCGTCGTCGGGCTGCCCGGCAAGGCGCAGGAGTGGGCCACGCGTTTGAATGGAGAGGTGCCCGCGCACCTCGTTCCAGACGGTCCCCTGACACCCGACGGAGAGGTCGTGGCCCGCCTCGCCGGCCTGGATGGAGGTCATCCATGAGCGACGAACTCAAGCCCAACGTCGGCGAGATGTATCTCTACGATGTGATGACGCCGCCGCTCCCGGCGGGTTCCTATCGCCTGGACGCGAGCACGGCCGTCACCATCGGCGCCGACCCGCAGGACCTGTCGGGTGGCTCTGGATATTTCGATGTCGTCGGCCCGCGCTTCACATTACCGGCGTCCGAAGTCGGCGGCGTCTTTCCGCCGCACAACGGCCGCGGCTCCTTCTCCCACTCCATTCCCCACATCGCGTTGAAGCGCAGGACACTGCCCTGGGAGCGGCCCCTCAACGGGAAAGCTCCCAGCAATCCCGACCCGCCCACAGGGCCGCCGCCGTGGATGGCCCTTCTTCTGCTCGAGGAAGGCGAGTACCAGTTGCTCGAGAGCAGGCCTCTGCAGGAGGTGGTCGGCAACGAAGCGTTCCAGCGGCTGGACAGCCCGCAGGGCGTTCGCTGCAACGCCGTCGAGCTCGATGCCGGGCTGCTCGACGACATCCTGCCTTCCGTCGAAGAGCTCCAGCTTCTCACCCACGTCCGGCAGGTCAATCCGGAGGACCGCGAACTGAGCGCCGTCGACTCGGACGGCTGGTTTGCCGTCGTCATGTCGAACCGCATGCCCAGGCCGGACGCGGAGTGCCGCGTCTGCCTTGTCCCCCTGGAAGGCCGCGGCGACCCGGTGAAGCCCGACCCGCCGCCAGTCGATACCGGTTTCCGTCTCGACATCATCGCTCCCTTCGGAGAGCCGGAAGAAGGACTCGCCTCGAGCGAGCGAGCGCTCCTCGGCGCCCCGGGCGGCGAAATGATCCTGCGGCCCATGGGCCACGCGTCCTTCTTCCTTCGGAAAGAACGGCTCGTCCTGCTGTACAGCTGGAAGTTCTTCAATGAGGGTTTCGCTTCCTTCCGCGAGTTGATGCAGCGCCTGGACGTCGCCATGATGGGAACGGTGCGGGATGACGCCGCCCCGAAGGTCGCCGACACGGGCCATCTCCCCGTCAAGCTCCAGAACCGAGACGGCGCCGAGGAGCATGTCCTCTATCGCGGCCCGCTGGTCCCTTTTCCGCTCAGCCGCGACCCCCTCGGGCCGTATCACAGCGCCGATCAGGCTCGCCGCGTCAACGCGGAGACAGGCGCCGAAGACGTCTCCTACGCCGCCGCTTTCGAAACCGGCCGGTTGCTCGCCGCCGCCGACGGACGCCTGGGGCAGGAGCTGTTGCGTTGGCGCCAGGACGCCTACCGGCATTCGGTCCGGGCCGACGAGGCGGCACTGATCGTCCGGAACCTGAGCCTCCCGCAAGCGCTCGACCTGCACGCTCCGCTCGTTCCCGTCGTGGCGACCCGAACCATGGACCGTGTGCTCGAGGGGTCCGGTCCGCGCGCCGACTCGTACGGCTTGCGTCCGATCGACAAGGTGCCCGGTCTGAATCCCGCGGAGCTCCGCCAGGCGTGGAATCTCTCGAGCGACGATGCGGCGGCGGCCATCCTCGGCAAGCCCGGCGACAGCGTCACCCCGGCGGTCGAAGCCCCGGCCGTCACGGGGCGCGCCCCGACCACGATCGATCAAGTCGCCTCGACCGCGCCGCTGCTCGATCACCTCGACCGCGCACGCGACCGCGTTCTGACCAACGTCCGCGTCCGTCTGGAGGAAAAACCGTGAGAATCGCGACGATCCTTCCCCGGGAAGCCCTCCGACAGCGCATGGTCAAGCCCTACCAGGTGGGCGCCACGGAGCCGGAGGCGAAGCTGCCGCCGTATCTGGAGTCCTTTCTCGCTCACCTTCGCCTCCTCGTCGGAGTACCGTTCGAATACCTCGTTCCGGACCCTCGCCTGCTCCCGACGGAATCCATCCGCTTCTTCTACCTGGACCGCTCGTGGACCGACCGCCTCGTGGATGGCGCGATCGCCGTGGGCAAGATCGGGACGCGCGAGCAGGCGCACCACCAGGCGCATGCTCCCGCCGTCACCCAGCAGCTCGACATCACGGAGCGTGTCGTGCGACCCCTCCAGAGGCGCCTGGGCTCGTTCGGCAGTCTGAAGTCCGGGGCGCGACGCGACTCCGGCGACATCGTTACAGGGTTCCTGCTTCGCTCGGCCGCCGTCGCGGGATGGCCCCACATGGACGTGCGGGCCTACCGGAAGATCATCCCGGAGCTTCGCGAGCCCGGTCAGCCTCCCAACCCACCCGCCGCCGACCCGAACGACGCCAAGGTGAGGGCGCAGCAACTGCTCACCCTGCGTCTCGAGCGCCTGGCGCCCGCCGTCCTGTTCGCGCTCTTCGAGGGCGTCCCCGAGCTCGTCGTGCTCGAGGAGCCGCACCACGGCGTGCAGTTCGGCGTCCGCGAGATCAACGGACGCCTGCGGGTCAGTCAGCGCGATTCTCACGGATCGCAGCTCTTCTCTCCGTCCCATCCCGACAGCCCCCTCACCGTCGAGGTCCCCGTCCGCCGGGGAGGAAAGAACGTGATCGGCGTGGCGCAGCTGTACAAGAAGCTCCAGCAGGAGCCGAGCATCCCTCCGCAGACCGGGGGCGGCAGCTTTGCGCTCCAGGTCCTCAACCCTCCGTGGCGACAGCGCTTCGAAGGGACGGAGGATCATTCCGAAGTCCTCGAAGGCGCCAGGAGCCGTGTCTTCGTCAATGTGGCCGTCCAGGTCGCCGACCAGACGGTCCAGAACTCCTTCCTTCGCCTGATCGCCATTCATCGCTAGGGGGTCGCCATGGGCGGATTTCGGAGCCTACGTCCAGAACAACGGATCCCACTCGCCGCGGCGCACAACTTCACGGACCGCGTGATCGACACATGGCACGCGCGCCTGCCGCGCGCGCCGCGGGTGCTCGTCCCGATCCATTTGGATGCTCTCGTCGTTCGATCCCAGGGGGGGGAGTGGGCGGATTGCCAGATGAAGACACCCGCGCCGCAGCCCCCGGGCTCCGCACCCGCCGACGCGCGTGCCCTGCTGCCCGAGCCGTTTGCGAACCTTCCGCAGCCGCGCCCGGCGGGCGTTTACCTGCATTGGGCTCTGCCCGACGCTCTCACCCGGGGCGTCAACACCGCCACCAACACGGAGTTTCCTCCGATTCCCGACCGCTGGCTCGTCGTGCGTTTCTATCCCTCGTCCCGTTTCACCGGTCGCCGCAGTTTTCGAGGCTGGGTTCTGCCCGCCGGTGACGAACATCCGCTCCCGGTGGACCTCGACAAGTGGATCGAGCCCGGCAAGAAATCGCTCGGCGGCGCCGACAAGAAATTCACCGCGATGGGCCACGGCGACGCGTCCTGGGCCGCCTACTACGACAACGTCGTCAACCGCCTCGCCTTCTACGACGATCTCCAGGGCGTCGGCTCGGGCCCCCTCGCTTACCTCGTCTGCGGCTGGTTTGCGGACCCCGCCGACGATCCGCTTGGCCAGAAATGGGTCAAGTCCTTGAACGACTTCTATCGCCGCCTGGACGAGTTGAATTGGAAGCTCCACGACCACGAGCTGGAAAACGTCGCCGCGAGCTCACGGGACTACATCCGCGCCGCCGCCTCCATCGGCCTCGAGACGCTCGAGGCGACCACGCGCTTTGTGTCCAGCGCCTCCTCGTCCGCGCAAAGGACGCCCCCCGCCGTCGGTTCCGAGCCTGCGCCGCTGGACGCGGACGGGCACCCCATCGGCGGCGAATACTCCTCCGATGGCTCATGGTGGCCGTCCTCGAGCATCTACCACGGGTCCGTGGTCGGCCTCGGCTGGCCGGGGCTCGGCTGGCCCGGCAGGGAGAGCGGCATATTGTCGGAAGAGACCGGCGGCCCGCCACCCTCCTCCGAGGTTTCGGTGGCGGTCGGCAACACGCAGACCGAGGCCCTCGCCGGCCTCGTCGCGGCCGCGAATCACGCACCCGAAGAGGCGACCCTTCTCGAAGCCTTCCTGCTCGGCGCGCTCGGAGAGGTGGAACAGCCCGACGGGCACGTCCGGATCGACGCGCGCCTACATGCCTCTTCGTTTGGATCGCTGCCGGGCGGCGAGGTCATGGAGACGGTCTGGGAGCCGCCGGTCTCCAC
>Ga0066710_100004788_pt1 | contig 12101 bp, 12 predicted proteins | sample GraSoiAngelo_159_FD_79666 | JGI IMG/M metagenome (GOLD analysis project Ga0066710, IMG submission 79666) | Grasslands soil microbial communities from the Angelo Coastal Reserve, California, USA - 14_1009_16_40cm | ecosystem: Environmental > Terrestrial > Soil > Grasslands | place: USA...
GGCCGGCTTTCGCCGTCTTCACGCAGTTTCATCGTCAGAATACGTCCTCTTTGTGCGCCACGGATTGCGGCGAGTCGCGGTCAGGCATCGCGCGATTGCGGGATCATCGGAGGAGGCTTCGATCACAGCGCTCAATCGAGCGTAGCGAGTATCTTTTTGTTCGTGCTCGAAACCCCCACGAACGTCGTCGAGCGCTACCCGCGAGTTCTCTATTGACCGACAAATGGTCTGACTGGTACAACCTTTAATACTCCAGCACGCCAATGGACTGAAGAGGGAAGGTTGCAAATACGAACCTCATTTCCTCTTCGCAGTCGGTTCAGGACGGAAAATGAATAAAAGAAATCAGGCCCTCGCCGTGCCGTCGCAATCATTGAATATCTCCGGAGCTAGCCGTGCCGACGGGAGCCGGCTGGAATCTGCCCTCGTGTCCATAAAGGACGCGCCTTTGTCCTCCCCCCACGAGTCTTACGACCGTTTGGTGGATGCTTCGCCCCAAGGCGTTCTTTTTTGCCACTCCTGGTGGTTGGATGCGGTGGCTCCAGGCCGCTACGAAATACTAACAGTCAACAACAATGGCGAACTGAAGGCCGCCTGGCCTGTCGTTTTTCGGGAGAATGCGCGGCGTCCCGAAATCGTCATGCCAAAAATGACCCAGAAGCTCGGCATCCTGTTTGCGCCGAACGACTCGAAATATGCCGAACGTCTGTCGGACGAGCACCGTCTGACGGACATTCTTTTGGAAAAGCTACCGGTAGACTGCTCCGTCGACCAGCGTTTCCACGAAAATTTTAAGAACTGGCTACCCTTTTATTGGGCGGGATTTCAGCAGGCGACATGGTACACCTATCTTCTCGAAGATCTCAGCGACGTCGATACCCTGTGGCACAATCTCAGGACCAACGCGCGTCGCCTCATTCGCAAGGCGTTGAAGGAAGGAATTCGTATTCAGGAGACGAATGATCTTGAGTGTTTTTATGCCTTGAACAGCAAGACATTCGCACGGCAGGGCATGGAAACGCCCTTCTCCCTTGACCTGCTCAGTCGCATCGATGCAGCCGCTTCGCGCCACGCCGGGCGCAAAGCCTTCATTGCCTACGATCAGGCAGGCCGTCCACATGCCTGCGAGTATCTCGTTTACGATAAGAACTGTGCAATCTCGCTCTTGCGTGGCAACGATCCCGAGCTGCGTGCGAGCGGCGCGGGCACCTTGCTCCAATGGGAATCGATCCGCTTTGCCAGCTCGGTATCGCGAAAATTCGATTTTGAGGGATCGATGCACCGAAGCGTTGAAGCCTACATCAGAGAGTTCGGCGCGCACCAGGCGCCCTATTTTCGAATCACCAGGAAAACAAAAAATTCTAAGTCATCTCGCGTGGCGCGGGTTGCCGGCCGCGCTTTGCGAAGGTTGGCGCGCATCATCGATGCGCACTAGCGCTAGAGACCCTCGGCCGCGTGCCAGCCGCTCGTGATTGATCAACAAGCACTTTTCAGTTCTCATCTACGTCCCATCATCACGGCTTCAACCGATACAACATCCGTGGGAACGGAATCGTCTCGCGCACGTGCTCGAGGCCGCAGATCCAGGCGACTGCGCGCTCGATGCCCATGCCGAAGCCGGCGTGGGGGACTGAGCCGTAGCGGCGCAGGTCTAGATACCATCCGAAGACATCGCGGGGAAGGTTGTGTTCTTCGATCCGGCGAGCGAGCAGGTCGTAGCTGGCCGTGCGCTGGCCGCCTCCGATGATTTCGCCGCAGCCTTCCGGAGCGAGCACATCCACGCACAGCGCAACTTCCGGCCTATTGGGGTCCGGCTCCATGTAAAACGCTTTGATGGCTGTAGGGTAGCGGTGAATCATCACGGGCCGGTCGAATTGCTGAGAGATGAGGGTTTCGTCGCCTCCTCCGAAATCGCCGCCCCATTGGATGTCGGAGCCGTTTTTCTGCAGGATCCCGAGGGCTTCGTCATATGAGATTCGCGGAAATGGCGTCTGCACTTTCTCGAGTTTTGCAACGTCGCGTTCAAGCACCTTGAGCTCGTACCTCCTTTTTTCGAGAACGCGCCGCACGACGAATGAAATCATCTGCTCCGCCAGATCCATCATATCCTCGACGGTCGCGTAGGCCACTTCCGGCTCGACCATCCAGAATTCGGTCAGGTGACGGCGGGTCTTGGATTTTTCCGCGCGGAATGTCGGGCCGAACGAGTAGACGCGGCCCAATGCGGCGGCCGCGGCTTCGACGTAGAGTTGGCGGGATTGCGTGAGGAACGCGAGATCGTCGAAATACTTCACCTCGAATAGCGTGGTGGTGCCTTCGCAAGCGGCGGGAGTCAGGATTGGCGTATCGAAAAGCGTGAAACCGTTGTCGTCGAAGAAGTCGCGCACCCCCTTAATGATTTCGTGCCGCACTTTCAGGATCGCATGTTGACGCGTGGACCGGATCCAGAGGTGCCGGTAATCCATGAGGAATTCAATCCCGTGTTCCTTCGGCGTGATAGGAAACGGATCGTCTTTCGGGACTTCCTGGACTACTTGAACGTCAGTCAGATCCATTTCATAACCACTCGGCGCGCGGGAGTCGGCGCGGACTTTTCCGGTGACGATCACTGCGGATTCGTGTGTGAGGCTGTCGGCGGCGGCAAAAACTTCGGGCCCGACGGCGCTCTTGACCAGCACGCCTTGAATGTAGCCCGACCCATCCCGGACAATCAGAAACTGGATTTTGCCGCTGGATCGCTTGTTGTGAATCCATCCGCAAATGGTGACTTCCTCGCCGGCGTGCTTGCCTGCGTCTTCGATGTAAATGCGCGTCATCACGGTTCCCCCACGTTGGGTTGCGGAGAAGGCAGCTTGTATTTCAATCGAAACTCTTCGATGGAATTCTCGGCTTCATGAAAGAGATCCCGCAGCCGGCTCCGGCATTCGTGCGCCTTTTTGAGGCCGCCCGAAGGTTCAAGGATAAAGGGACCTCGGAATTTCGACATGACAATTGCTTCGATGAACCCCGGCCAGTCGATTGTTCCGTCGAACGGCCATAGGTGATCGTCACTGGCGCCATCGTTGTCGTGAACGTGCATCGCTCCCGCCAAATCGGCAATTCGCATTTCGAATTTCACACTATCCATGTGTCCATGGCCGGTATCGTAACAAATACCGACATCGGGAAGCTCGGCCACGGTCTTGAACTCGAGCAGCCGGTCCAGGGTGGCGATCTCGTTCGGTATGTTTTCGAGGAACACGCGGACGCCCGAGAATGCCTGAATTCCAGCGATCGCCGCGTAGGCAAGATCGAATTTCGCCGGCTCGAAATGTTCGCCGGGGCCGCCCAGATGCAGGACTGCGTAATCGATGGGAATCCGCTCGGCCAACTCCAGACAGCGCTTTGTCTCGTCCATTGCGTTTTCTCGATTTCGCCGCTCCGGATGAGTCAAGGAGATCGGTCGTTTCGGGCCATGACCCAGATCCTCTTCAAACGGCAGGTGAAGAGAAGGAGAAGCCAACGCGTTCTCCTGAAACCAGCGAGCCACGGAGCGAAGAAACGGACGGTCGTGGAAATCGAAAAGAGGGCGATTGGCGTAGAGCTCGATCCGCGTGGACTCGACGCGTCGCAGGCGTTCCAGAAGATCGATCGTCACGGCGCGCGAGCGGAGGCATCGGGTTGAGATTCCGAAGTCCATAGGGATCCCACAAAATGCTATCATTACAAAACATGTTTCTTCGATCCGTCGTCAGTTTGGCCTTCGTTTGCGCGTCGTTGACCAGCGCGTTTGGGCAGTCTTCTTCAGGCGTCGGGGTCGACGCGGATTTGCGGCTGTTCACCACGCTAGCCGCATTGAATGCGGCCGGATTTGATATTGAGTTAGGTTCGCAGTATCACCCCACACGCTCCGCCGTGCGTAAGTTCGCCGACGGTCTGGATCCGGATCTAAAAAGACGTCTCAAGCAGTTCTACGATTCGCACAGGGCCGGGCAGCCCGATGAAGATCAACTGGCAAAGTACATCTCGCTGGCGCTGGTGTTGACCGATCCGCCCGAACTGAAGCCGGCTTTTCGCGAAGAGGCGTTGCCGCCGGACGCGCGGGAGATATTGGGTTTTGCCGAACTCTTGCGCGAGTTTTATCAGAAGGCGCGGCTCAGCCGGCGTTGGACCGAAATTCGCCTGCAATATGAGGAGGAGATAAACCGGCTCGGGCCGCGCGTGCGCGAGGTGATCCTGCGCACCGATGCCTACCTCCGCGTGACGCAAGGGCCCGGCGTGCGCAACATGCACATCTATGTCGAGCTGGCTGCTCCCGTGAATAGCATCAACGTGCGCAGCAACCAGGATGAGTATTACGTCGTGCTCGGCAGTTTCTCCAATGCCGGTATGGACGATGTGCGCCATGCCTATCTGCATTTCCAACTGGACGGCCTGGTGCGCGGCAACGTCCTGAAGGTCGAAGATCGAGCGCGGCTGCTGGCTTTAATGACTGATCAGGAAGGCGTACCGCGAGAATACACACGTGATTTTAATTTGATGGCGACTGAATCTTTGATTCGAGCCATCGAGGTTCATATGGATCGTTTGCCGGCCGGACGCGCGGAAGAAGCTATGCGAAGCTACTACCGATCCGGTCTGCTGTTAGCGCCTTATTTTCACGAGTCGCTGCAGGCTTACGAGCAAAATGCAATCAGTCTGCGCGCCGATTTCGGCCGTATTGCCGAGGGCATCAACTTCAAAAAAGAACAGGACCGCTTTCTACAAACGTTTCGTACGATTCCGATTCCGCAAAGGCCTGCTCTGCGCGCCGAGGTCCCAGCGCCGCCGCCTCCTCCGCCGGTGAATCCCGTGCGGGATTTGCTCAAAGCGGCCGAAAGCGCTTTCAACTCGGGGGATAATGCACGAGCCCTCGCCGCGTTTGATAAAGTGCTCAGCGATTACGATCGCAACAATGGAGCCGCATTTTACGGACTCGGTCTGATTGCCAGCCGTGAAAGCAACAGGGATCAGGCCCGCCAATATTTCGAGCGCGCGGTCGGCAGCGAATCGGCCGAGCCGTCGATGAAAGTATGGGCCGCTGTTTTTCTCGGCCGGATCTTCGACCTCGAATGCGAGCGCACACGCGCCGTGGAATATTATCGCCAGGCCATTCAGATCAGCGACGACACCCGCAACGCCCAAGCGGCGGCAAGGGATGGCTTGAGCAAACCGTGGGGCGACTCATGCCGGTGAACTCGGATGGCGTCCCAGGTATTTTTTGCGTCGGATGAAACCTGAAAATTGATTAGTGAGTAATGAGTAATGCGCTTGGCGGATGAAAGATCGAACCATTTTGCCAAGCGCATTAATCATTACTCACTAATCAATTTTCAGGTCTCATCCCAAACTCTGCACGTCTAGGGCAATATGTGGCGAAAGAGGTCTGAACCGGGAGTTTGCCTTCTCCTAATTATTGCCATCTCCGTTGCTGGAGCCTCCCTCTACGCCCAGCGGCGCAATGCGGACCGGGAGGCGGCTGTGGCGCTGCAGAATCTCGGACCGCAGGCGGCTTCCCGGGCGGAAGCCGAAGCATTCACGGCGATACAAACCGCCGCGGATGCCGCGGCAAAGTTGACTGCGGCGAACAAATTTGTGGCCGCTTACCCGAACACAACGCTGGTCGGTCTGGTCAATCGCCTGAGGATGGACGCGCTCATCAACCTCGGACAGTACAAGGAAGCGATGGCCGCCGGCGAGGCGGGTCTCGCTCAGGAGACCCAGTACATCGAGGCACTGATCAAGCGAGCAGACGACGCAGTAAACCCTGGGCGGCGCGATCGGGACGCACCCACACCCATCGACAAGAACGCTCCGGCGTTTAAAGCCTACGTTTCGGATTTTCAGAATGTTTCGCTCTATTACATTCAGCGGCTGATGAAGACGGCCGAGCAGATGAGTGACGCCGCCAAAGCCGCCCAGTTTGCGGAGAAGGCGTACGCAATGAATCCGGACGACCTGGTCACCCTCCTCACACTGGCGGAAAGCATCCCGGATCCCGCGCGGTCTGAGGAATTGGCCAGAAAGGCCGTGAACCAGGTGACGGCGCTGGTGTCCAGTCCCGCGGGCGCCGGCATGCCGCCAGCTCAAAAAGCGGATCTCTTGAGTAGCGTGCATTCCACTATGGGACGCGTGTACTTGAATCAGAAGAAATACGCCGACTCTCAGAAGGCGTATTTGGCTGCCGTCGCCGCCAGGGGTGACGATCCCGCTTTGTACCTCCTGCTCGGCATCGCGTATGTCCGGCAGTCCCCTCCCAAATTCAATGAAGCCATGGACGCGTGGGCCAAATCGGTTTACTTGAGAGGGGCCACTGAGGCCCAGGCGCGCGAATATCTCCAGGCCATTTACCAACAGGAAAAGAAGTCATTGGACGGTCTGGATCAGTTCATTCAAATGGCCGGCTCCAACATCGGCCAGTAGCTTGACACCGCCTGCATAGTAGAATGGAGTCTGGCGAGTATGAGAGCACTTGAAGAACTGGAGCTGGAACTCGGCCATCAATTTGCGGATGACCGGTTGCTGAAGCAAGCCCTGACTCACAGTTCCCACGCCCATGAGAAGAACACGAGCGCTGACAACGAGCAACTCGAGTTCCTGGGCGACGCCATTCTGGGCTTTGTGGTGAGCGATCTGTTGTACCGAGCGCATCCGGGCCTCACCGAAGGACAGCTATCCAAGCTGAAAGGCTTCTTTGTTAGCGCGGCGAATCTCGTGAAGTATGCCGAGCAGTTGCACCTGGGACAGTATCTCCACCTGGGGAAGGGCGAGGAAAAAACGGGCGGCCGAACGAAGCAGGCGCTGCTGGTCGATGCTTTCGAAGCGATTCTTGGCGCCGTCTATCTGGATGGTGGGCTGGAAGCATCGCGGCGTCTGATTGTGCGTTTCTTCGAGTCGCAGATCGCCGAGGTCGGAGACGCCGGTTCCCAGTTCTCCGACTTCAAGACGACGTTGCAGCAAACCCTGCAAGCGCGATCGCTGGAACCGGCTCACTATGAACTGGTAAGCGAAACCGGTCCGGATCACCAGAAGCTTTTCACAGTAGAAATAGAACTGAGGGGGGAGACGATTGCGCACGGCATCGGTCTGACAAAGAAGGCCGCCGAACAGGCCGCGGCGAAGCAGGCCTTGCAGAAACTCACTCAGCAACAGGAAAACGGGACACATGAGCGAAATCACTTTCAAGAAATCGACCGCACGCGAGTACTTTGAATCGCTCGTGATCACGGTGATTCTGGCCTTGTTCGGCACCACCTTCATCATCCAGGCGTTCAAAATCCCGACCCCATCGATGGAAGACAACCTGTTGGTCGGCGATCATCTGCTGGTGAACAAGTTCATGTTCGGCGCCAAAGGCTCATTGGTCGACGGGGTTCTTCCCTTCAAAGCGATCCATCGCGGCGACGTTATCGTATTCAAATACCCAAAGGATCTTTCCAAGCACTACGTCAAGCGTGTGATCGGACTTCCCGGCGATCATGTCAAGATCGTGAATAAGCAGGTTTTTGTAAATGGTAAGGCCCTCGTCGAGCCCTACAAAGTGCACAAAGCCCCACTGGGCGTCTATGCCGATCCGGGTCGCGACTCGTTTCCTCCAAGGCCGCATGGTCAACACCCCTCTGGAATCGAGGAGTACTGGTACGAGGACTACGTTCAAGGCGACGAGCTTGTCGTGCCGGAAGGACACTATTTCGCCATGGGAGACAACCGCGACAATAGCTCCGATAGCCGTTACTGGGGCTTTGTGCCGCGCGAAAACATCGTCGGCAAAGCATTGATCATTTACTGGTCCTACGAAACCCCACCCGATCAGCAAGAGGGCCTGGAGTCGGGCCAGGCGCAACAAATGAAAGATCTCTTCAACAATTTCTTTGGAAAGACCCGCTGGGGCCGGACGCTCAAAATCATTCGTTAGGCATGGGGGGACCGGCCGGCAGTAAGAAGTCCGACGAAGGCGGAGTACCGAAGCGAACTTTATGAAGAAAACCGTGTGGATTGCTGCCGTTGTGCTTTTGGTTGGCGTGGCCGCTGCCGCCGTCTTTGAGAGAACGTCTCGCCAGGCCGCGTCCGCGGGCGGCGAGGTTTCGGAGCGTTCCGCACAGCACCTCCAAAAGAAAATCGATGCCGTCAAGAAGGCGCGCGAACTCAAAGGGGAGCGCCGTCTCCAGCAGGTGGAAGTGTCGGAAGCAGAGCTGGAGTCCTATGTGCTTTTCGTCTTGCGCGATGATATCCCAGCACGCATGGATTCGATCGCCGTGCAGTTGACTCCAGGCGCGGTCGCCGCCGACACTCAATTGACGTTCGGGTCGAACAGTACGGGAAATGCTATCGTCGATACGCTGCTCGGCGGCACGCACAACCTTTTCGTCAAGGGTAAGCTCACCGGCGCGAACCGCGAAGGAAAGTTCGATCTGGAAGAAATTCGCGTGGACGGAATCCCCGTTCCGAAAATCCTCGTCGAAACGTTGCTCAACAAATACGTGAAACCCAAATACCCGGAAGCCGATCTAAAAGAGCCTTTCGAACTGCCGTGGGAGATCGATCGAATCACCATCGAGCAGGGCAAAGCGACGATTCTGTATTGAGCGGAATATTGGACGTGGCGATTCCCCTCCTTTGCCAAGGAGGGGAATCGCTATTCCGACTTCGCCGCCAGGAAAATGTAGTTGATGTTGGATCGCTCTTCGCTCACCAGGCTGAAGTTGAACTTGTAGAGCCTTTCCTTTAGATCATCCAAATAGAAATAGCCGAACTTTAGAACGCGATCCGCCACGCGGACGTAGAGCGGGGGTTTTCGCGGCGCGAGTGTGGTCTGGCATACGAACTCGCCGCCTAGTTTGAGGACTCGGGAAATTTCGCCGATCGCTTGGGGAAACAACTGCAACGCGCCGCAGCAGCTTACGGCATCGAATGTTTCAGGCTTGAACGGCAGGGTCAGTGCGCTGCCGCGCATGTAGTAGACGTTCTTGAGCCCTTCTTTGCGGGTCAACCGGACCGCGCGTTCCAGCATTTCATGGGAGAGGTCGAAACCCACCACGATCGAGCTCGGCATCAGGCGCGCGATGCGGCGCGTGACATTGCCCGGACCGCAACCGACGTCGAGAATCACTCCGTGCGGCCGCCGAATCAACGTCGCAATGCGATCGATGTCTCTGGGGAAGGAATGTTTGCTCGCGATGAAATATCCAAACGGTCTCCAGATCCCTTCGTATACCGCGACCACCGGCTTCATTTGCATCAGCGCTTGGATGGGGACCACGGGTTCGGGAGGACCCGGACACAGATCCAGGTATCCATTGTGCACGGGGAAAGCCGTCCCGCATGCGATGCATGTGAGCCTTCCCGGACTATGGAAGGGGTGATCCGAATGGTTCGACGTCATCCATTGCGGGTTGCTTCCGCCGCAAAATGAGCACTGAAACGCACCAAAGATTTCTGGGATGGCTGTCATGACCCGCTTTTTATCGGCCTTTCTCGACGAGAATTCAGAACCGCCCGGTGACCGCAAGCCTACACAAATCAATAGAGTCAAAAACGGGAACTCAATTTAGGCGATGTGGAAGAGCGTGTCAAGGCACATTCCCTCCCGGTAAAGGACAGGAATTTCGACAGAAAAGCGGGCGGTCTAAGACCGCTCGTACATGTGCGCCATCTTTCCCTTCGGATGAGAATTGAGCATTGGGAATTGAGCATTGGTCAGATCTGATTCCGGGCAGTCGATACTGCTAAGTCATTTTTGCGCGATCCTAAGCCCCTCTCTCTCTTGAGAATGTTTCCGGGATATCGCGCTCGGCGGGGCCGTCGTAGCCCATGTCGGTCAGGTCGAGCGAGCGGAAAGGGCGCTCGCGCGTGGTTTCTTCCACGGCATGAGCGGCGAGTCCGACGACGCGGGAGATGACGAAGAATGCGCGGCCATAGCGCCAGGAGATGCCGATATCGGAAATGATTCCCGAGATGACGCCGTCGATGTTGAGGGGCAGGCGTGCTTCAGTGGCAATGCTTTCGGCTAGAGCGAGGTGGCGTCCGGCCAAGTTCCACTCTTTCGCTTTTTCCAGTAGTTTCGTCACGCGCGGATCGTTCGTGTGCAGCGGGTGGCCGACGCCCGGGATTCTCTTCTTCTGGGTTTTGAAGCTTCGGACGATGTCCTGGCCCGACAAACCTTGGGGTGTGCTGTCCTGAAGTAACTGCGCGCACTGCTCGATGGCGCCCCCGTGATGGTCGCCCAGAGTAATCACGCCCGCCGCGATCGACGCCTGAAGCGGGATTCCGCCCGATGCCGCAAATCTCGTCGCATCGATTGACGGAGCAAGAAACGCATGATCGGTGCTGGAGGCGAGGATCATTTCGATCATGCGTCCTTCGAGACCTGTGGGCAACTCGCCACGAAACGTCAGATAGACCACGTCGCCGAAGCGGCAGTGCTCCATCAGATCCTGTACTCGATAGCCGCGGATGAGAATCTTGTTCTGCGTCACGGACGATAGAGACGTGTTCCAGAAAGGTTGACTCATTGTGCATTCCTTTAGCGTGGGGCCTACCGTCCAGGCCACTGGAGGTACACCGGCTTTTTATTCGTCGCGCTTCGCGCTCCCAACCTCTTTAAATCGGCCATCGGACGGTTTCCCAGGCCGGCGACGGAGTAAACACATCGAACGCAGCTGATTTCTGTAAATGCGTCGAATGCTGAGAAAAAACTCCTGATACTCCGGAGACTGATAGTCGGGATACGTCCATGGAAAAAACTGAAACGCATTATTCTTGAAGTGCATCGTCACTTCACCGAAGATCCCGTTGCCCAAGTACATTCTGTGGTAAAAATTCTTTGTGGTTGCGAGCACGACCTTGGCGTGCTCCAGATAACCGGGATCGAGGTTGGCCGGGCGTTTCACGACCGCGCTGCCGGATGCGAATTCTGCTTCAATGAGATTGGTGTGACGCTTGATTTCCGGCAGTCGATCGGCTTCAATCAACCGTTCGAAGGAGAAGAACACGCGATCGATGGCTGTGCCCATTTCATGTTTGTAATAATCGGTGAACCGAAACGGAATGACATTGGACTGATGATCTGTCGGGCCAAACTCCGAACGCAGCCGCTGTTCGATACGCGGAATCAGCGTGGGGGGACCGTCCGATGGCCGACTCAAGGAGGCCGGCGAAGCCGGTGTACCTTCAGTGGGCCGGACGGTGGGCCCGACGCTACGCGGAATGAGCGCGGAGCCGTCCGATGGCGTCGAGTCGGAGACGAGAACGCCTATAAAGAGCTTCACCGGATTGAACGCGTGTATTGACCCCATGTCACGAAGTCTAGACCAATTATCGCTGAAGGAAATCCAGGAAAGATATTCCGCTCCGGGGGTTGCGGTTTCGGCGCAAGTTCTTCGCCGCTTGCAACGCGATCCTCGATCGGGTGCGCGAAAGTTATATCAGAGGCTGGCGAAGCGCTTCGAAGACCAGGGCAAGGAACGCAAGCGGCTCGATGCGATGCTCCACTTCGAACGCGTCCTCTGGAAAGCCGGCGTTCGGCACATCGCCGGAGTGGACGAAGTGGGTATGGGGCCGCTTGCCGGACCGGTTGTTGCCGCGGCCGTCGTGTTCCCTCCGGGCGCCGAGATCGATGACATCGATGATTCGAAAGTGCTGGACCAGGAAACCCGGTTGCGACTGGATGTGGAGATCCGCGGGAGGGCCGACGGCATTGGTATCGGCGTGGTGGAAGTCGAAGAGATCGACAGAATAAATATTTATCACGCTGGGATCCTCGCCATGCGAATTGCTCTTTCCAATTTGCCCGTCAGTCCGCAGCACGTCCTGGTGGACAGCCGGACGATTCCGGACATTTCTCTCCCTCAAAACAGCTTCGATAAAGGCGACGGCTTGAACTTTTCCATCGCCTCCGCTTCGATCGTAGCCAAAGTTTATCGTGACCGCCTCATGACCGAGCTTGACGCGATCTACCCTGGATATGGATTCGCCGGGCATAAAGGGTACGCCACGCCCGAACATCAACGCGCGATAAGCGAACTTGGACCTTGTGCGATCCATCGACGTTCTTTCGACTACATCCGCGAATTATGCGGGGAATA
>Ga0066710_100004790_pt1 | contig 12100 bp, 12 predicted proteins | sample GraSoiAngelo_159_FD_79666 | JGI IMG/M metagenome (GOLD analysis project Ga0066710, IMG submission 79666) | Grasslands soil microbial communities from the Angelo Coastal Reserve, California, USA - 14_1009_16_40cm | ecosystem: Environmental > Terrestrial > Soil > Grasslands | place: USA...
AACTTGGCCGCTTCGAGCTCGGCTGGCTCGTGGTGGAATAACCGCTTGGCATCTGGTGTTTGTTCCTAGACGGAGGCCACAGATGCGTCAGCAGACAGCCGAACGCGATCTGATCGGCCGCATGCGCGCCAGGGACGGCAACGCGGTTGCCGAGCTGGCTGCTACCTACGGCCCTCGGATCCAGCAGCTCGCGTTTCGTTACCTGAAGAACCACGAGGATGCTGAAGAGGTGGCGCAGGACGTCCTGATGAAGGTGTATCGGAAGATTGATGCCTTCCGCGGCGACGCCGCGCTGTCTTCGTGGATTTATCGCATTACGTTCAACACGGCGATGTCGCGCCTGCGCACGGCGCGCCTCAATCGCCAGAGCGACGCGCCGTACGTGGACGTGGACGGCGGGTCGACGGAGCGCCGCGAGCAGGATCCCCCCGACTGGTCGTCGCTCGCCGACGATCAGGTCATGCGCGCGGAAATGCGCCAGCGGCTGATCGACGCGCTGTCGCACCTGCCGTCGGTGTACCGGATTCCGGTCCTGCTGCGCGACATTCAGGGACTGTCGACGGAAGAGGCGAGCGCGGTACTGCGCGTGAAGCCACAGACGCTGAAGTCGCGGCTGCACCGCGGCCGCTTGATCCTGCGGCAGCACCTCGGGGATTTCGTCGGCGGCCTCGAGCTGCACACGCGCGACGAGGCGCACTGAGCAATTTTCACCGCGCGAGCGCATTCTCAAAGGCGGTTCGTTCCTGGCGCGTCAGCGCCGGTTCTTCAATCGTCCTGATTCCCCCTCGTTGAATCTCGACCGGCACGGCGGCGGCGACGTCGCGGCCGGCCGAGGTTGATTCCAGCACCGCGAAGCACGTGAAACGGCGGCGCGAGCCGTCGACGAGCGCTTCCGCGACGCGCGCCGCCGCGCTCGCGAGGGCGTACGCGTCGAGCGGCCACAGGCTCGACACGCGCGCGGAGATCGCGGCCATATGATGCGGCGCCAGATGCGACGACAGCGGCCGACCCGTGAGCGTCGCGGCCTGCCAGGCGACGACCGCCGACTTCGGCGGCACGCCATATACCCCAATCGACAAATCCACGGGCGATGCATCGACCATGACCGCCGTCACGGCGCGGACCGCGGATTCCAGCGCGTACGGCGCGGAGCCGAGCACGCGCCGGCGATCGACGTGCAGCTCCCGAACGGCGCGCATCAGCAGCTCGCGTTGGCGCGCCCCGGCGAACAGGAGCGGCGCGGCGGCGTCGAGGCGCACGAGCTGCCGCACGACGCTCAGTCCGTTCTCGCCCGCCAGTTCGCCGCCGTCGATCGGATCGGCGACAACGATTGCCGAGGCTCCACCTGCGGCCGCGAACGAGGTGGACGAGGTCACGGCCGTGCTGGAAGATTCGATGGGCGAAGCCTGCAGGATGTCGAGCGCCTTGCCCGCGGCGATCGTCGCGTGCGGATCGATGAGACGCACGTCCGCAACGCGGGATCGCTGCGCGAGCTTGTGCGCGAGCGCACCGCCGATCGCGCCAGCGCCGATGATGGCGACAAACGACATGGGGCCTGAGTATTGTATGAAATCGACGACAAGGCTTTAGGCTTTAGACTTTGGGCTTGAGGTACGGCCTTTTATGTCTGACAAAGTTGCGGTGGTGACCGGCGCGTCGAAAGGCATCGGGTGGGCCATCGCGCGCGCGCTCCTCGACGGCGGGTGCCGCGTCGCCATCGCCGCGAGAAACGCGAACGAGCTGGACCGCGCGGCGCGGACGCTGAACGCCGGCGCGGCGGTGCATGCCGTCGCCGCCGACGTCCGCAACCCGGCGGACGCCGCCAGGCTGATGGACGAAGCGGCGACGCGCTTCGGCGGCCTCGACATCCTGGTCAACAATGCCGGCGTGGGCCGGTTCGCGAACGTTGCCGATATGTCCGTGGACGAGTGGCGCCAGGTCATCGACACCAACCTGAGCGCCGTCTTCTACTGCTGCCACGCGGCGATTCCGCACCTGCGCCGGCGCGGCGCCGGGTGGATTGTCAACATCAGCAGCCTCGCCGGCAAGAACGCGTTCGCCGGCGGCGCGGCGTACTGCGCGTCGAAGAGCGGCCTCAATGCGTTCAGCGAGGCGCTGATGCAGGAGGTCCGCTACGACAACATCCGGGTCAGCTACATCATGCCCGGATCGGTCTCGACGGGCTTCGGCGACCGCGGCGTCGGCGGCGAAGCGGACTGGAAGCTCTCGCCGCAAGACGTCGCGCGCGTCGTCGTGGATCTCATCGCGCACGATCCGCGCAGCCTGCCGAGCCGCGTGGAGCTTCGCCCGTCCAGACCGCGCAAGTGAGCCGTCGTCTCGCGCTCAGTTGTGCCGCGTTCTTCAGTGGTCCTATGCTGGATCCCGCATGACCTCAGTCGCGCATTACAACCTGCTCGAGCACATCGCCGACGGGGATCTCGGCGAAGTGCACCGCGCGCGCGACACGCGGGTTGGCCGCACGGTCGCCATCAAATTGATCCCGCCCGCGCTCGTGGAGGATCCGGCGCGCCGTGCGCGGCTGCTCGAGGACGCGCAGGCCGTCTCGGCCCTGTCCCACCCGAACATCGCGACGCTTTTCGATGTCGGCGAGGCGGACGGCCGCCTGTACCTCGCCTATGAATTCGCCGACGGCCGTACGCTCGGCGAGGAAATGGCCAGCGGCCCGCTGCATCCACGTCGCGCCCTCGACATCGCCGTGCAGCTTGCGGACGCCGTCGCCGACGCGCACGCGCACGGCATCGTCCACGGCGATCTCCGTCTGGACACGATCATGGTGACTGCGAAGGGCAGCGCGAAGATTCTCGATTTCGGCCTCGCGCGCTGGACCCGCGGCGGCGCCCTTCGCGCGCGCGCCGCGCGCGAACCGGACGCGCTGCCGCCCGAAGCGCGGCGCGTGCTGGCGTATCTCTCCCCCGAGCAGGCCATCGGGGGCGCCGTGGACGCGCGCACCGACGTGTTCACGCTCGGCACGATCATCTACGAGATGTTGGCGGGCAAGAACCCGTTCGCGGGCGCGACCGCCGCCGAGACGGTCGTCAACGTGATCCAGGGGAAAATCGCGCCGCCATCCGAAACGGCGCTTGGGGTCTCGCCGGAAATCGATCCGATCCTGCTGCGCGCGCTCGCGCGCGACCTCGACACGCGACAGCAGAGCGCCGCGTCGTTTGCCGCCGAACTGCGCAGCGTCGGCGCCATGCTCGACGTGCGCACCGGCGACGCCACCGAACCGTCCGTCCTCATGCCGCTCGACGAGTCCCCCGACAAGGCCGGCCTCGGCCTCGTGCTCGGCGGCCTCGCCGCGGCGGCCGGCGCCGCCGCCGTCGTGTGGTGGTGGCTCAGTCGATGACGGATGACGGATGACGATGAGGGATGGACGATGGACCTCATCCCCCATCCGAGCCGGCCAGAATCTCCACCAGCTTTCTCGTATCGATGTTCGCCCCGCTCAGAATCACGGCCGCGCGCTGACCCTTCAGGTCGATCTTCTTCGTGACGATCGCCGCGGGACCTGTTGCGGCGGCGCCTTCGACGATGAGGTGTTCGTGCCGGACGATGTCGGAGACGCCGCGGCGGAGCGCGGGTTCGCCGACGACAACGATGCCGTCGACGACCGCGCGAACGAGGTCGAAGGTGATGGTGTCGGGATCGAGGTTGCCCGCGAGGCCGTCCGCGAGCGTCGGCGCGACGTCGATGTGAACGAGGCGGCCGGCTTCGAGGCTGCGCGTGAACGGACAGGACGCGCTCACCTCGACGCCGATGACGCGTGTCGCGGGCGCGAGCGCCTTCACCGCGACGCCGATGCCGCTGATCAGGCCACCGCCGCCGACCGGCACGATCACCGCGTCGAGGCCGGCGGCGTCCTCGACCAGCTCCACGCCAATCGTGCCCGCGCCTGCGATCACGTCGGGGTGTGAATACGGCGAGATGAAGAGCCCGTCCCCCGCGGCCGCCGCCGCTTTCGCGCGCGCCTCCGCCTCGTCGTAATCGCGGCACGGCCGCAGCTCGGCGCCCGCCTCGCGGATCGCGTCCACTTTCGCGCGCGGCGCCTCTGCGGCGATGAAGACCGTCAGCTTCAAGCCCAGGGCGCGCGCCGCATACGCGAGCGCGCGTCCGTGATTGCCGGCGGATGCGGTGATGAGCGGCGGCGGCGTCCCCCCGGCGCGCTCGACGACGCACAGCGCCGCGTTGAACGCGCCGCGGATCTTGTACGAGGCGGCCGGCTGGACGACCTCGAGCTTCAGATGAACGTCGCCGTCCGACGCGTGCGACAGCCAGTCCGATCGGCGAAGCGGCGTCCGCGCGATGCGGCCTCGCAGGCGTGCGGCCGCCGCCTGAATCGCGTCGAGGGTAATCAGGGTCGGGAAGGATGCGCCGCCTGCAGGATCTCCGCGAGGCGGCCCGCAAACGCGGATCGCGGCAACACGTCGTCGGCCCCCGCGGCGCGCGCCGCGGCGATCAGATCCGTGTGCACGTGCGAGGCGAAGCCAATCGCGCGGACGCCGGTCGCGCCGGGGTCACGTTTCAGCGCCGAAATCGTGGCGATGGGGTCGGTCTTCGCGCTGTTCAAATCGAAAATCGCGAGCGCCGGTTTCAGCGCCCTCACCTGGGAGAGGATTTCTTCCGGCGTCCGCGCGAACTGCACGTCCACCCCGAGCTGCTTCGCGGTCGCCCGAATCTTCGAGCTGAACAACAGGTCGTCCACGGCGACGAGAACCATGAAGGACATTGTAATCGGTGAATCGGTCAATTGGTGAATCAGCGAATGGGCTCGCGGCGCGACAGCTCGCGCGTGTTCGAGATCGCCGAGATCACGAACGTCAGCAGCAGACCCGCCGTCGCGACAACGCCGCCGATGTCGAACAGGCGCGCGTGCCAGCCGGCAACGTCGACGACCGGCGATCGGACCGCTGCCAGCGCGCCCGCGGCGAGGACGATTCGAAGTTCCGTCGGGCCGACGTGCCAGAACGAGAGACGGAACGTCCCGAGCGCGTGCGTCGCCAGCGCGATTTCAACCATCAGCAGATAGTAGGCCGCCAGAAATGTGAGCCCGACGATCGGCGACATGAGGCCGCCGGCGATCAGACCCGCCGCCAGCGCCACCATGCCCGCCGCGTCGAGCACGTGGTCGAGATAGAACCCATAGCGAGGACGTTCCTGCCGCCGTACGCGCGCGAGCGTCCCGTCCAGGCTGTCGCCGAACCAGTTCACGGCCAGGAACAGCACGACCAGCAGCGCCGCCACGGGGTGCGAACCGCCGAACGCGAACGTCAGCCCGACCCCCGCCATCGCCGCCGCGCCAAGCGCCGTCAGACGATCCGAAGTCACCCCTCGCGGCAACGCCCCGGCGATACGGATCAGGAGCCGCTTTTCCGCCGCTGCCAACAAGCTGGTATGCACCCGAACGGTCGTGTCGATCGTGGGATTTGCGTTCATCTCACTCAGGAATGCGAAAATAGCGGGCAGATCGGCTCACGGTGCGACCGCCCATGCGTCATCTTTTCTCAGCGCTCGCGGGGCCCCACCCCCGCTCGCTCTCGCTCGGCGACTTCGCGCCTCGCTCGAGCCGCAGGCGCTCATCCGTCATCCGCCGATGATTCTCGAGCAGCGTGCCGTCGCCCCCTTTTTCAAAAACGGTTTCGTGATCGGCTGCGAGGAGACGCGGGAAGGCGTCATCATCGACCCGGGCGATGAGGTTGACGACCTGCTGCTTGCCGCCGCGAATCATCGGCTGACGATTCGATACATCCTTCTCACGCACGCGCATCTCGATCACATCACCGGCGTCGATCGCGCGAAGCGCGCGACGGGCGCGCCGGTGGGTCTCCACCGCGACGACAATTTCCTGTACGAGGCGGTCGTCCAGCAGGGACAGGCATTCGGGTTGCCGGTCCGTCCGCAACCGCCGGTGGATTTCTTCTACGACGGCGAAGGGCCGTGGCGATTCGGCCGATACGAAGTCCGCGTGCACCACACGCCGGGCCATTGTCCCGGCGGCGTCTGTCTCGCCGTGCGCCGCCAGGAGGATTCGAACGCGACGCTGTTCGTCGGCGACACGTTGTTCGCGGGATCGATCGGCCGGACGGATCTGCCGGGCGGCAGCCTGCCCGTCCTGCTGCAGTCGATCCGCGACGTGCTGTTCCGGTTTCCCGACGAGACCGTGGTGTATTCAGGGCACGGCGAGACGACGACGATCGGCCGCGAGCGGCGGACGAATCCGTTCCTGGCGCATGGCGGATGAGCGCGTCACTGGTCGAGCAGGGCCTGCAGCGCCGGATAGTCCACCTTTGCGTTGTGCCGCCGATCGACTGGAATGTTTGGCAGGACGCGGATCGAATCGATGTGCGCCCACGCGAGGTGGCGCAGCAATTCATCGGCCGCGGCCGCGGGCGCCCCGTGCCGCAACTCGACGACGAGGACGCGCCGCTTCTGGTGCAGGACGAACGCCGTCCGGCGGACGCCCGCGATGTCGGACGCGGCGCACTCGACCGCGAACGGGTACACCACGCCGCGCTCGTCCTCGACGCGGGCCGCACAGCGGCCGAGCAGCCAGAGCCGGCCGTGTTCGTCGAAGCGACCCGCGTCTCCGGTCCGGTGCCAGACGCGCGCGCCCACCCGAATCTTCGTTTCCTCGTCTCCGGCGCCGTCGAGGTATCCGGCGAGAACATGGTCGCCGCTCACGACGATTTCGCCGATCCGATTCGGGCCGAGGCGCTCGCGTTCGAGGTCTTCAGCCGACCAGGGCCCGAGCGGTGTGCCCCATCGGTCGGCAAGCACGCGAACTTCGACGGACGGCTCGGGTCTTCCCACGAGAAGTCCCGCGCCCCGCCGCATCGCGTCACGGTCCTCCGCATGAATGTCCCGTCGATCGACCCTCGCGATCGGCTCCGCTTCCGTCGATCCGTACACCGCCACGACGGCGGCGGCGGGTGCGAGCGCCGCGATCGCGTCGAGCATCCCGGGGAAGACGGGCGCGCCGCCGGTGAACACGCGGCGGAAGCTGTCGAGCCCGACGCCGGTGAGCGCCGCGCGCATGACGAGCCGCTCGAGAAAGGCGGGCGACGCGACAATCCGGTCGGGCGCGAGCGAGGCAATCTGCGCGAGGACGGGCGCGGCGACGATCGCGCCCGGCGCGCGGAGGTCCGCGTCGGGAATGACGCTGGTCACCCCGGACGCCAGGTTTGCCAGCAGAAAGATCGGCAGCGTCGTCAGGTCCGTTTCGCCGGACGCGAGCGCCAGGCTCTCCACCAGCGCGCGGTGCTGCGCGATCAGGAACCCGTGCGTACGGACCACGGCCTTCGGGTCGCCGGTGCTCCCGCTCGTGAACGTAACAATCGCCGGCGTGTCGGGCGAGCAGGACTCCACGGGATCCGCGGCGTCGCACGTGCGGTGCGCCACCCGCGCCGTGAGAGGCAGACAGCCGCCAATCCAGATCGCGATCGGAATGTCCCGCAGCGCCGGAGAAACGAGCCGCATCAGATGCGCGCGCGGCACGGCGACGAAGGCGGCAGGGCGCAGGCGCGCGATGCAGTGCGCCAGCCGTTCCTTGCCGGCGGACGGGTCGACGAACACGGCGGTGACCCCGAGCCGGAACAAGCCGATCAACGTGATGTACAGCGCGATCGACATCGGACTGAAGACCAGCGCCCGCATGCCCGGCTCGAGCCCCGCCGCGGCGAGATCAGCGGCGGCGGCGGCGGCGCCGCGGTCCAGCTCGGCGAACGAAATGGTGCGGCTGCGCTCCACAATCGCGGGGCGATCGCCGAGCGTCTTCGCTTGCTCGTGCAGAATCGCGGCGATATTCATGGCGACAGCGCGCGTGAAAACAGGGCATAACGGCGAATCGTCCGCGCCGTTCGCGCGCTGAGCCGCCGCGAGACGTTCCCGTCGTGCATCAACGCATGAATCGCGCGGCGGAACCCGAGCCGCCGCGCCGCCTGCTGCACGACATCCATCAGGACGCCGCCGAGCCCCATGCCGCCAATGGCGGGATCCACGGCGATGGTTTTCAGGATGATCGTGTCGACCGAGCGGCCGCGTCCTGCCTGCAGCACGTCGGGGACGGCGAACATGAAGCCGACGAGCGAATCGCCGCGCTCTGCGAGCAGCATCAGTTCCGGTTGGACGAGCGGCAGCAGCGCGCGGTTCTGCGCCAGGAACTCCGCCTCGGCTATTGGCGTGTACAGGAAGTTCCGGCTGAAGCCCGCGAGCGAGAGCGTGTAGAGACGCCGGAGGTCGGCGTCGGCGCGATTCGGGTCGAAGGCGCGGATCACGATTCCGCCGTCGCGCAGCCGAGGCAGCGCCGCGGCGGTGCGCGGATCCTCGCGCGAGAGGTCGTCGTTGAGCGCGGATGAGTACATGGCGAGCGTCGTGAAGCCCGCGTCGATCCACTGCCGCGGCCACTCGTCCGGGTTGTCGGGCTCGAGGAAAAACGGCGGCTCCGACCCGCGCTCGACGACGAAGCGGTATCGGCGCCAGGTGTTTCCATCCATCGGCCCGACGGCCGTCGTGCAACGCGCACCGGCGAGGACTCGACACGCGGACGCCAGGAGTTGAGCGGCGCCATCGGCGTCGCTCGCGGCGTAATGGCCGATCACGCCGACGCGCTGTTCCGGCAGCGTCGCCGCGCCGTTCCACCAGCACGAGCATCGCGCGATTAACGTTCCGTCGTTCAGGACGAGCAGATGTCGATCCGGCGAATGCAGGTCACGTTCGGCGGCGGAGAGGGGCGCGACCCCGGCGGAAACCTTCAGATCGGGCAACCGATCGGCCGACGAAAGCTCGAGGATGTCGAACCCCATGCGTCAGGGCCAGGATCGCCTGACGGCGACGAGAATCAACCAGCTCGCGAGCGACGCGATGCCCGCTGCCCCCGCCTGGTACATCCACCGGCGCGTTGTCTGTGGCGCGTCGCGGATGTCGCACACCCCGACGAACGCGGCAGCGCCCAATGCGATCGCCACGATGGACACCGCGGCGGCAATGTCGGAAGCGCCGGGACTCGTTGTGACGACGAACGGAACCATCACGATGATCCAGCTCGCCGCAACGGCACGCGAGAACAGGACCGTCAGCGATCGGTCGCGAAACTGGTAGGCGAGGCGGGACAGCCCGAAGATGGCCAGATGTGACGCGAACACGATCGTATACGGCAGCAACAGCGCGTCGTCGTGCGTCCCGTGCGCGAGCGTGAGCCAGGCGAGCGCGGCCGCCCAGACGGACAGCACCGCGGGCACATCGTGCATCCGACGGCTGTTGTCCGGCGTCGGCGGCGAGAGCCACTTGTATCCGACGAACACGACGATCGGGGCGACCAGCCAGCGCCACCCCATGATTGCCCACGCGATGTAGCACAGGAACGCGCCGGCCACGAGCGAATCGTCTTCGAGCGTGGTGCGGCGCCGCATGACGACAATCGACGCCACGAGGGTGAGCGTGACGGCGAGGCGCGCCGCGAGCTGCGGCGCGTCGAACGTGACGTACGCGCGAAGCAGAAAATATCCGCCGATGGGAATGAACAGATTGTCGAGGCCGCGCCAGGCGCTGCCCTCGAGGAGCATGACGAGCAGCGCGAGCGTTGACGAAATCAGCAGCGTTTCCGCGCGGCCGAGGTCCGTCCAGAGCAGGAGCGGCACGTGAATGCAGAAGAAGGCGACGACGACGAACGCGATCGAGCCTTCCAGACTCTTGCTGGCTCCTTCATAGCGGATGGTGCCGTAGCGGCCGCCGACGAGCGCGCACGTGGCGTCGGCGAGCGTGAGGACGAGAATGGGGATGACAAACAGCAACGGATGCGCGCCGCGCGTCAGCCAGAAAACCAACGCGACGGAAACAGGAAAGTACAGTTCGCCCAGGGTGGATCGATCGACGCCGCTGACGGCGCCGCCGAACCGGTGGCGCAGCGCGGGCATGAACTTGATGGCGGCGATCAGCGCGGCGCTGGCGCCGGTCAGCAGCAGGACCGGCCACGCGTCGCGAAAGAGGAAAGGGAACGCGAGCGTCAGGATCCCGGATCCCGCGTGCACCAGCTTGCGCGTGATTTCCGGCGGGCCGCCGGCGCGTGCGTACACGGCCACGCCCGCGAAGAGCAGGACGAACGCGCCCAGAATCACGGCGACGCCGATCCACGGATGGATTGCCGCCGACGCGATCGTCACTGCACCTCCTCCACGCGGAACGCGCTGTAGAAGAACGTCCGGTCGATCCGGTGCAGCCGCGCCGAGAGATCGTCGAGCGGGCGGAGGCGTGCGGCCATGCGCTCCGGCCTGCCGCGCGGCGCCAGCAGATTCCAGTACGCCAGCCTCGCCCCCGGCCGGCTGCAGCGCGCGATCGATTCGAGCATGCGGTGGTAATGCTCGATCGAAACGTACTCGAACAGATCGCTGAGGTTGAACCGGTCGACCGCGCGCTCCCCGGCGCGCTCGATGAACTCCTCCACGGAGAGGCAGTGCCACTCGACGCGATCGAGGCCGGACCGGATCGTCTCGAAGTGTTCCGGCCTGAGCGCGCACGGCAGGGCGTCGCCGTGCGTGCCGGTCAGGATCCAGTGCAGGTACGGGTTTTCGTGCGGGTCGAGATCGGTGGCCGCGTGCTTCGTCCGTTCGAGAATGGTGGCGGCCACGTTCCCCTCGACGTAACGAAAGAACTCCGGGTCGCGTCCGAGCCGGCCCATCACCGTGCGCGAGAAAAAAATCCGGAAGAGCAGCCGCCACCGCCACGTGTCCCACCGCTCGTCGTAAAACCGTCGTCGAGCCTCGGCGGTTCTCGGCTCGATCAGCGCGGCGATCGTCTCGCGACGATGCACGAGCGGCAGGATCCGTGTTCGGAACAGCGCGAAGTAGCGTTCGAATCTGCCGGCGCTCGCGACGCCGGCGGCGACCGCATCCGCCCGCGCGTCCCAGAACGCGCGCGCCGCGTCCGCCATGGCCGGCCGACAGCGTCCGTACAGCGCGGCGCGCCGCGCCGACGGACGCGATCCGAGCAGTTCGAGCAGTTCGGGGTGGGTGAGGACCCGATACGCGGCGACGCGCAGTTCCAGACAGGCGAGCTGCGCGGGGTTCAGGTCCAGCGCGATCACCCGCGACGGCTGCTTCGTCAGCAGCGCGAGCGCATTGTCGCCGGCCGACGCGATCGAGACGCAGACGTCGCCCGGCCGAACGTCGAGCCCCGCCAGCAGGACGTCGGCGTCCTCCCAGACCTGCGCGTAGCGGATCTCGCTGAAATCGACGCGCGCGGCAGCCTCGCTACGCATCGGGTGCCGTCACGCGCCGGATCGTGCCGGTCGCGCCGTCCATCTCGACCCAGTCGCCGTCGCGCAGCCAGCGCGTGAGGCCCGGCACCGACACGATCGCAGGGATTCCCAGCTCGCGCGCCACGATCGCCGCGTGCGAGAGCAGGCTGCCGCGCTCCACGAGCACGCCGAGCGCCGACGGGAACACCATGATCCATCCCGGGTCGGTGTGCTCCGCGACCAGAACGGCGCGCCGCGCGAGGTCGACAGTGCGCGGATCCGTGACGATGCGCACCGGGCCCCGCACGATGCCGGGAGAGCAGCCGAGCCCCGTGCGCGCGTCGCCCGTCTCCGGCGCGGCCGCTTGCGCGGGGCGAAAGGCGTGACCCACGTAAACCGGACCGCGTGTCTCGAAACGATCGTCGGGAGCCGGTGTGTCTTCGTAGACCCGGAACTCGCGACGGCGGAGCGCCGCGAGCGACCGTAAGTCCGTGCAGGTCGCGCGCCCGTCAACGAACGCGAGCACCTCGTCCACCGCGAGGTAGAGCACGTCGCGCGGATCCTCGAGGACGTCGAGGGCGTGCAGCCGCCGCCCGAGCTCGAGAAAGATCCGGCGCACGCGTCCGAACAGCCGCGTCCGCTCGAGCCGCAGGTTCTCGCGGTCGCGCACGCGGCGCCTCGCGTGGCGCAGCACCCAGTTGAAGGCGACGCGCCTGAGCGGCCTGTGCGCCAGCGCCTCGGCGACGCGGCGTCGCGCCGCGGCGCGCAGCCGGTCGCCCGACGAGGGGACGGCTGGTCCCGTCGACGAAGCTTCGCGATCGACTTGCGCAAGCTGTCGTCCCAGCGCGCCCG
>Ga0066710_100004792_pt1 | contig 12100 bp, 13 predicted proteins | sample GraSoiAngelo_159_FD_79666 | JGI IMG/M metagenome (GOLD analysis project Ga0066710, IMG submission 79666) | Grasslands soil microbial communities from the Angelo Coastal Reserve, California, USA - 14_1009_16_40cm | ecosystem: Environmental > Terrestrial > Soil > Grasslands | place: USA...
GAAGCCGATATCCAGGTTAGTCTTCACCATACACATCATTGAAGCGAGATCGAATATGCCGCCCAGGCCAAAAGTGGTGTTCAGAAGCACCCGGCCGAAATCGTCGCCAGCGCGGTTGCCGTTGCCTTCCAGCACGTTGTTGATGCCGACAAAGAGATCCACGATGTTGCCGAAGAAGTTTGCGACGCCGCTGCGAACCGGTTCCGGTGTGTACTTGACGTAGGCTTGCGCCACAGGCTTCACCACATTGCCGTCGACGACCTCGTGTACCGAAAACATCGCGCGGTTCCACGGCTCCAACGGATCGATGCGCGAGGGCGTCGCGGCGCACCCCGCGAGCAGCAGGCAGGCTGACGCAAGCAGCGTCATACACACACGCAAAGCCGCGCAACGAGTCATTTCTTGGATCCTCCGTTTTCGGCCGCCTTGTCGAACAGGAACTGACTGATCAGCTTTTCCATCACAACCGCTGATTGCGTCTTGCTGATGCGCTCGCCGTCCTTGAGCATCGCCGCGTCTCCGCCGGCGTCAAGGCTGATGTAAACCTCGCCCAGAAGACCGGAGGTGTTGATCGCCGCAATTGTGTCCTTGGTGAACTCGTAGCCTCTATCGATGCGCAGGTTGACAACGGCTTCATAGCTCCTGGGGTCGAGCCGCACCCCTTCGACGCGACCGACCACGACGCCGGCGGCTTTTACGGGAGCACGCAGCTTCAGCCCCCCGATGTTGTCGAAACGAGCTTCCAGCCGGTAACCCGGCTCGTTGCCAAGTGTAACCAGGTTGCCCACCTTGAGCGCGAGGAAGACGATCGCTCCCAATCCGATGGCGACGAAAATGCCGACCCAGAGGTCGATTGCAGAGCGGTTCATGTGCCCGCACCGCGGAACATGAAGACGGTCATCACGAAATCGAGCGCCAGGATCGCGAGAGAAGAAATAACCACCGTGCGCGTCGTCGCCGTGGAGACACCCTCCGCGGTCGGTTTCGAGTCGTAGCCTTCGAAAACGGCGATGAGCGACACGGCGACCGCAAACACGACACTCTTGATGATGCCGTTGGTGACGTCCGGCCAGAACTCGACCCCGGCCTGCATCTGCCCCCAGAACGCGCCGGCGTCGATGCCGATGAGGCGCACGCCGACGAGGTAGCCGCCAAAGATTCCGAAAGCCGAGAACAACCCGGCAAGCAGCGGCAATGAGATCACCCCGCCCCAGAAGCGTGGTGCGATGACCCGCGCCAGTGGATCGACGGCCATCATTTCCATGGCGGCAAGTTGCTCGGTGGTCTTCATCAGCCCGATCTCGGCGGTGATCGCCGATCCGGCGCGGCTTGCAAACAACAATCCGGCGATGACCGGACCGAGCTCGCGCACCAGCGCCAGCGCCACCAGGATGCCCAGCTGCTCATCGGCGCCGTAGCGCTTGAGCGTTTCATATCCCTGCAGGGAAAGCACCATTCCCACGAACATTCCGGACATCAGAATGATCACCAGCGACAGAACGCCGGCGAAGTAGATTTCGCGCAGCGTGAGTCCGATGCGTCGGAATGCCTGCGGCGAATGCCACATCACCGCGACCAAAAAACGGGCGGCGTAGCCAAGCCGGCTTACGGTGCCGGTGACGGCACCGCCGAGTCGCCGCAAGCCGTGCGTGACACCAGCCGTCACTTCACTGTACATGGTTCAACAATTCGCTCTGGTAAGCCGGCGCCGGATAGTGGAAGGGCACCGGGCCATCCGGCTCGCCGTCAACGAACTGCCGCACGTAGGAATCGGTCGAGGCGCGCACCTCGTCGGGCGTGCCGCTGGCGACGATCCTTCCCTCGGAGACGAAATAAAGATAATCGACGATCTTCAACGACTCGTAGACGTCGTGCGTGACCACGACCGACGTGATGCCGAGAGCATCGTTCAATTTGCGGATGAGCTGGCCGATGACGCCGAGCGAAATCGGATCGAGACCGGCGAAGGGCTCGTCGTACATTACCACCATGGGATCGAGCGCGATGGCGCGCGCCAGCGCGACGCGCCGCGCCATGCCGCCGGAGAGCTCTGCCGGCATCAAAGCGGCCGCGCCGCGCAGGCCGACCGCGTGCAGCTTCATCAACACCAGATCGCGGATCAACTCTTCTGAGAGATCCGTGTGCTCGCGCATGGGAAACGCAATATTCTCGAACACGCTCATGTCGGTGAACAACGCACCGAACTGGAACAGCATGCCGAACCTTCGACGCAGTGCGTACAGCGCATCGGAATCGAGATCCGGGACCGATTGGCCGGCTACGATGATGCGTCCGCTCTGCGGCTTTAGCTGTCCACCGATCAATCGCAGCATGGTGGTCTTGCCGCAACCACTACCACCCATGATGGCGACGATCCTGCCGCGCGGCACGCGCATCGTGATTCCGCGCAGCACCAGCCTGCGTTCGTAGGCAAACGAGACGTCGGAAAGCTCGATCGCCGGCGCACGACGCTCGGCGCGATCTGTGCGCGTCTGCAAGGCGTGGAGAGCTGCGCTGGGTGCTTCAGCCATGGACTTCCCGGAAAAAACGGCGATTCCAGGAAGCGACCGCGATTGCTTTCCCGGAAGGGGCAACGATTGTATCAAATCAGCGCTTAGGGACTGCTGGCTTAGCGACTGCTGTCATCTCCGGAGCAGCTTTTGCTCTGCGAGCGAGAGTTGTTCGGGCCGTCCAAGGAGCACGACGACGTCGCCCGCTTCAAAGGCGTACTGGGGCTCCGGTTCTCGCGATCGTGCGCCTCGTCGACGTACACCGGTGATTTTCACTTCGCCCAAGTCGACGTCGGTAAGCGACTTGCCTATCGCCGCGGAACGATCCGTGAGAAGCACCGAATGCAGCCGTGGCTGCAGATTGTCCGCGGCATCCGCAGCGTCGGTTGCGCCATGGAAGAAACCGCGAAACATGCTGTAGCGTTCCTCGCGAATGGCGCGGATGCGAGCGAGCACTCGGTTGAGCGGCACGCCCAGGACCAGCAGCGAATGTGAGGCAAGCATGAGGCTGCCTTCGAGCACTTCCGGGACCACCTCCGCGGCACCTGCTTCGAGCAGGCGATCGAGCTCTGTTTCATCGACGGTGCGCACGATCACAGGCAAATCGGGACGCTCGTGATTCGCGTGATGCAGGATCTTGAGCGCGGTCGGCGTATCCGCGAAGGTCACTGCGATGGCACGCGCTTTCATGAGCCCTGCTGCCATCAGCGTCTCGAGACGCCTGGCATCGGCGTATACGACGCTGCCGCCATCGGACGCTTCACGCACTCTCTCCGGGTCGGAATCGAGAGCAATGAAAGCGATGTCCTCGGCCTCGAGCAGGCGAACCAGGTTTTGGCCGCTGCGTCCGTAGCCGCATACGATCACATGATGCTGTCGAGCCATCGTTTGCGCCGCGATGTGAGTCAACTGCGCGGCTCGGGCCAGCCAGTCGTTGGCAGTCAGTCGCTTCACCAGGGGCTCGGAGAACTGGATCAGGAACGGTGCCGAAAGCATCGACAGCACCATCGCCGCCAGCACCGGCTGACTGAGCGATGGAGTGATGATCCCGAGCTCGCTCGATAGCGCAAGCAAGACGATTGCAAACTCGCCCGCCTGCGCCAGATAGAACCCGGTGCGCAACGCGGTGCCCAGCGGTGAACCGAACAGGCGCGCCAGCACCACGACCAGGGCGAGCTTCAAGAGCACCGGAACGAACAGCAGCAACAACACCCAGCCCAGGTTTGCTGCGACGGCCCGAAGATCGAGATACATGCCCACGCTGACGAAGAACAAACCTAGCAGGACGTCGCGAAACGGCTTGATGTCCTCCTCGACTTGATAGCGGTATTCGGTCTCGGCGATGAGCATTCCTGCAAGGAATGCGCCCAGCGCAAATGACAGTCCCGCCAATTCGGTAAGTGCCGCAAGCCCGAGCGTCACCAGCAGCACGTTGAGCACGAAAAGCTCCGAGGAACGCTGGCGCGCGACGAGGTGAAACCATGCGCGCATCGGCTTCTGGCCCAGACCTGTGATCAACGCCAGCACGAAGGCCGCTTTCAAGCCCGCGAGCGCGAGCCCCTGCCACAGATCGTCTCCGCCCTTTGAGAGCGTCGGGATGGCAATCAGAAATGCCACAACCGCCAGATCCTGGAACAGGAGAATGCCCATGACGTCGCGCCCATGCGCGGCGCCCAGCTCCATGCGCTCGACCAGCAGTTTCGAGGCAATCGCAGTAGAGCTCATCGCCAGCGCGCCGCCCAATGCAAATCCAGCGAGCCATCCATAGTGCAACAGATGCAAGCCAAGCATCGTCATGACGGTGGTGATCGATACCTGGGCGAGCCCAAGCCCGAATACTGCGCGGCGCATGCTTTTCAACTGGGGCAAGCTGAATTCCAGGCCGATCGAGAACATCAGGAAAACGATGCCGAACTCGGCAAGGCTGCGTACGTCGGCGTTCTCAGGCACCCAGCCAAGCGCGCGGGGACCGACCGCGATGCCGACCGCCAGATACCCCAGGATTGGCGGCAGACGCAGAAGGCGGCACGCCACCACAACTACAACGGCTGCCGCGAGAACGATGAGAATCAGTTGCAGCGTCTGAGGCATCGCTTCGTTTCAGTGATGTCGTCAAATAAAGCCGAGTGCTGTTCGGAGGCTAGCATACGAGAGCGCTCGCGCGGGGCGGGCCACTGCGGCAAAAGGGTATACTTTCCGCATGTCCGCGGAAGCAATGCATAGCGTCGCGCCGGCGCATGATATCGAGCCGCAGCGTGCGCTCGCGCTGGGAAAGCGCGTGCTCGCCACCGAGGCGGCCGCGATCTCGGCGCTCGAAGGGCGGCTCGGTGCCGCGTTTCTCGCCGCTGCGCGCGTGCTCCTCGGCTGTCGCGGACGCGTGGTCGTGACCGGTATCGGCAAATCGGGGCACATCGCGCGCAAGCTGGCGGCCACACTTGCTTCGACCGGCACGCCGGCTTTTTTCGTTCATGCCGCGGAAGCAAGTCACGGCGATCTCGGCATGATCACGAATGATGATGTCGTCGTGCTGCTTTCAAATTCCGGAGAAACCGACGAACTCGTATCGCTGGTTCCCCACCTCAAGCGCCAGGGGGCCAAGCTCATCGCCCTGACCGGCAGCGAGCAATCTTCACTCGCGCAGTCGGTTGACGTGCATCTCGATGCCGGCGTCGACAGCGAAGCCTGCCCGCTCGGCCTTGCCCCCACGGCGAGCACCACCGCAGCGCTGGCGCTCGGCGATGCGTTGGCGCTCACCCTGCTCGATGCGCGTGGCTTCTCCGTCGAGGACTTTGCACGCTCTCATCCCGGCGGGACGCTGGGAAGGCGACTCTTTACCCACGTTGCCGACGTGATGCGCACCGGCGCCGCGGTGCCTTCGGTGCCGCTCACCGCGACGCTGGCGGAGGTCGTTGTCGAAATGAGCAGCAAAGGCATGGGCATGACGGCGGTCATCGACGCGGACCGCGCCATCGCGGGGATATTCACCGACGGCGATCTGCGCCGTTGCCTCGCGCACGTCACGGACTTTGGAGCTGCTCGCGTCGAGAGCCTCATGACCCGCGAGCCTCGCACCATCGAAGCGGACCGGCTCGCGATCGACTGCGTCGAGTTGATGGAAACGTTGCCCAAGGTGAGCCAGCTGCTGGTTGTCGACGACCATTCCCGGCTGATAGGTGCATTGCATCTGCACGATCTGTTCCGCGCCAAGGTCGTATGAGCGCCGCCGGGCCGCCCCAAGGCACGAATGGCTCTGCGGCCTCCTTGCGCCGACAGCGCTATGCGGCTGTAGAGTGTCGGCCGCCATCCATGCTCGCGGACGCGCCCTTCGGGCCTGCGCTTCGCGCCGCTCGCACGGACGGCTCCGGGGGCAGCGCAGCGGCGCGAGCCGCAAGCGTGGGGGTACACCAATGAGCGCCGCCGGGCCGCCCCAAGGCGCGAATGGCTCCCCCTCGGGGGCAGCGCAGCGGCGCCAGCCGAGAAGCAGGAGACTACAGGTGTGACGAGTGTCGAATTGACGGAGCGAGCACGTCGCATACGTCTGCTCTCATGCGACGTGGACGGTGTGTTGACCGACGGTAAGCTCTACTATTCCGATGACGGTAGTGAGCTCAAGGCATTTTCCACGCTTGATGGCCTCGGACTCAAGATGCTCCAGGAGTGCGGCGTCATCGTCGCCTGGATCACCGGCAGCTCGACCGCCGCGGTGACGCGACGCGCGCGTCACCTGGGCGTCGCGCATGTCATCCTGGGCGCGGAAAACAAGCTCGCGCCGTGGGAGCGACTCCGCGGCGAGCTGGGCTTCGCCCTCGAGGACTGTGCGCACATCGGCGATGATCTTCCCGATCTGCCGCTGCTCGCGCGATGTGGTCTCGCGCTCACCGTGCCGCACGCTCCCGAGCCGATTCGCCGCCAGGCGCACTATGTGACGCGAGCCGACGGCGGAGCGGGCGCGGTGCGAGAAGTCTGCGAGCTCATTCTCTCAGCGCGGGATGCGCTCCAGCCGATGCTGAAGGCGTTCGCGCAATGAGACTCAAACGGTCGACCTTGAACCGGCTGATCGGCTGGTCCCCTGTGCTGTTGCTGGGATCGCTCGCTGCCCTCACCTATTGGCTCAACGCGCAGGTGCAGTTGCGGGGCCCTTTTTTCGACGGGAGCGGCCGCCACGACCCCGACGTCTACATCGAGGACTTCAAGGCGGAGAGTCTCGACGCACAGGGACGCGTTCGGCAGGCGCTGACCGCGAGGCTTGCGCGTCACTATCCCGATGACGACACGACCGAATTTGATGCGCCGCTGATCACATTCAGCGATCCCGGAAAGCCGGCGCTTTCCGTCACCGCCGATCGGGCGATCGTCACCGGCGATCGCGAGCACGCTTATTTCTCCGGCCATGTGCGCGGTGTGCGAGAGCCGACGGCTGCTGATGCGCACGATGGTCCGGTGGTTCTCACCAGCGAATATCTGCACGTCATTCCCAAGGAAGACCGAGTCGTCACCGACAAGCCGGTGACGATCGAGAACCCCCGTGGGATAATTCACGCCACTGGCATGGAGTTCGATAATCGCAGCAGGAAGGTGAAGTTCGGCTCGCACATCAGCGGCAGTCTGCAGCCGCAGAAGTAGCGCATGTCGAGCCGCTCCCCAATTCGCGTCGCCCGGCGATCGCCGCGGGAGGTGGTCGCGGCGGGACTTCGGTCGACGCTGGGACGAGGTCCCTACCGGCTCATCGCCCTCCTCGGCTGCGCCACCCTATCGTTGGCACCGCTTGCTAACGCAGAAAAATCCGATCGTGAGAAGCCGATTTTTTATCAGGGGGACACGGGAGGAGCGAACCTCGGCACCAAGGATGGCGAGCTCTCGGGCAACGTTGTTATCACGCAGGGGACGCTCACCATCCATGCCGATCGCATTGTGTTCCACCAGAACCCCGACAATTCGCTCTCGGCCACGGCGTACGGCAATCCGGTCAGCTTTCGCGAAAAGCGCGACGGCGTCGACGAATACTACGAGGGCTACGCTCAGCGCGCGCTCTATGACGGTCAAAAACGGCTGCTCGAGCTTTTCGACCGCGCGCTGCTCAAGAAAAGCAGCGACGAAATTCGCAGCAACTACATTTCATACAACGCCGGGACAGAGGTCTTCAAGGCCGAGGGGCGGCCGGACAGCAAATCCGCAGAGACTGGCGAAACGCCCTTGGGACCACGCGTGCGCGGCGTGTTCCAGCCGCAGGCGAAGGACGACAAAGGCGCGCCGGCGAAGGACGACAAGGGCGCACAGCCCAAACAGGAAAAAGGCGCCAAGGACGTCACGGCGACACCGAAGGCAGGCAACGCACTGCCGCTGAAAGCCGACGATTCCATCGCTCCGCCGTCCGGCAAATGATGTCGCCGTACGTGCAATGAGCACCCTGTCGGTGGAGACGCTCAACAAGCGCTACAAGTCGCGCGTCGTCGTCCATGATGTATCGCTCGCTGTGGACAGCGGCGAGGTGATCGGCCTGCTTGGTCCGAACGGAGCGGGGAAGACTACGTGCTTCTACATGATCGTCGGGCTGGTTGCGACCGACGGCGGAACCATCCGACTCGACGGCGAGAATCTCACGCGAATGCCGATCCACGTGCGCGCGCGCATGGGGCTATCGTACCTTCCGCAAGAAGCGTCCATCTTCCGCAAGCTCTCGGTCGCCGAGAATGTGCTGGCCATCCTCGAGCTGCAAGGCATCGACGACGACGAGATTGCCAACCGTCTCGACGCGTTGCTGGAGGACCTGTCGATTTCGCACTTGCGCGATGCGCATGCGCTGAGCCTGTCCGGCGGCGAGCGCCGACGGGTGGAAATCGCGCGTGCGCTGGCAACGCGGCCACGTTTCATTCTCCTCGACGAGCCCTTCGCAGGCATCGATCCCATCGCTGTGCTCGACATTCAAAAGATCATCGGCTTCCTCAAGGAACGGGGAATCGGCGTGATGATCACAGACCACAACGTGCGAGAGACGCTGGGCATTTGCGACCGCGCCTACATCATCAACGAGGGCCGGGTCCTGGCTTCGGGAACGCCGGACGAAATTGTTTATAATGAAAGCGTGAGAAAGGTCTATTTAGGGGAGCATTTCCGGCTCTGATGTTGGCTACAGAACCGCCACGCCATGAAACCGACGCTACAGCTCAAGCTATCCCAGCACTTGACGCTGACGCCGCAACTGCAGCAGTCGATTCGTCTGCTACAGCTCTCGACGCTGGAGCTCAATGCGGAGGTGGAGCGGCTGCTGCAGGAAAATCCCCTTCTCGAGAAGGCCGACGAAGAGGATGGGGCGTCCTTGCCGGCAGCTTTCACCACCGGCCTGTCGACATCTGCGACAGCTGATACGCCAAGCGACCGAGGCGAAGCCTCGTCGGCCGCCGACCTGGACCTGAACGCGAGCGCGACCGGTGACGGCGGCGACTGGGGCTCCGCGTCCGGTAGTGGCGACGATGACGACGACAGGTTCATTCCGCAGCAGGTCGCGACCAGTTCGCTTCGCGACCATCTGAACGAGCAGGTCGCGTTGCTCAGCCTGCCGTTGCACGACCGACAGATCGTCTCGGCGATGATCGATGCCGTCGACGAGGACGGCTATCTGACGATCTCGCTCGAGGAGTTGTTCGAGCTTTTTCCCGAGGAACTGGGCCTCGACGCCGATGAGCTGTCAATCGGGCTGCGGCATCTGCAGCATCTCGAGCCGGCCGGCGTGGGCGCTCGTGACGCCGCGGAATGCCTGGCGCTTCAGTTGAAGGCGCTGCCCGAATCGACGCCACTTCGTACCGAAGCGCTGCGGCTGGTCGAGCATCATCTGCCATTGCTCGCAGCGCGCGATTTCGGCAAGTTGAAGCGTCTGCTGCACACCGACGACGACGGTTTGCGCGGAGTGCGCTCGCTGATCATGAGCCTCAATCCTCGCCCGGGTGCGGAGTTCGCGACGACCGAGGCGAACTACGTCATTCCCGACGTGGTCGTACGGAAGCTGCGAGGCCGCTGGGTGGCGGCGCTCAATGAGGCGGCGATGCCCAAGCTGAGATTGAATCGCATCTACGCCGACATCCTCACCCGCAATCGCGAATCATCGAACCAGCAACTCGCGGCGCAATTGCAGGAAGCGAAGTGGCTCATTCGCAACGTCCAGCAGCGCTTTGAGACCATATTGCGGGTATCGCAGGCCATTGTCGACCGTCAGCGCCACTTCTTCGACCATGGCGAAGTGGCAATGCGACCGATGGTGCTACGTGAAATCGCCGAGATCCTGAGCCTCCACGAATCGACCATTTCTCGGGTGACCACGCAAAAATACATGCTGACGCCGCGCGGCACCTATGAGCTGAAGTATTTTTTCGGCAGTCACGTGGCGACCGATACGGGCGGAGCGGCGTCGGCGACCGCGATCCGCGCATTGATCAAGCAGCTGATCGGAGCGGAAGATTCGAAGGCGCCGCTGACCGATAGCCGCATTGCCGATCTCCTGGGCGACCAGGGCATCGTCGTCGCCCGACGAACCATCGCGAAGTACCGTGAAGCGCTGCAGATTCCGCCGGTGAACCTGCGCAAGGCGATCTAGGGCACGCCTTAATTCATCAAGGAGGCTGGATGAACCTGAACCTTACCGGTCATCATCTCGCAATCACTCCCGCCATCCGCGATTACGTCATCGCCAAGCTTGACCGCGTCACGCGACATTTCGATCACGTCATTGATGTCAATGTCGTGCTCTCTGTCGACAAGCTGAGGCAGCAGATCACCGCTAACCTGCACATCCGCGGCAAGGATATCCATGCCGAGTGCGTGGAGCCCGACATGTACGCCGCGATCGATGCGCTTGCCGACAAACTCGACCGGCAGGTGCTCCGCTACAAGGAAAAGAGAAACGGTCATCGCCACCAGCCCGCGGAAATCAAGCGCGCTGCGGCGGCTCGCCCGCGCAAGCAGCGCGCCAAGTAGGCGAGCGGCCGCCCAAGTCGCGGTCACCTTGCATTCGCCGACCATTGCCAATGAACCGCATTGCACCGCTGCTGCCGGAGTCGAACATCGTGCTCGACGTCGACGCCGAAAACAAGAAGCGGCTGTTCGAGCGAATCGCCCAATTGTTCGAGCAACAGGCGCAGCTTTCGCGAAACGCAGTCCTGGCAAGCCTTTCTGCGCGCGAGCGCCTTGGATCCACCGGACTTGGCCAGGGCATCGCCATTCCGCACGGCCGCCTCAAGGGCCTCAAGCAGGCGCTGGGCGCGTTCCTGCGTCCGCACCAGCCGATCCCATTCGATGCACCCGATGGCAAGCCAGTGGTGCAGGTTTTCGCCCTTTTGGTTCCCGAGCAGGCGACCGACGAGCATCTGCAGCTTCTGTCAGAGCTCGCGGAGATGTTCAGTGAGCGCGGCTTTCGCGAACATATCGCCGCGGCAACCGACGCGGCAAGTGTGCACCGGCTGTTCGAGCGCTGGGTTCCGGAGCCGCAATGAACGATAGCGGAGCGATCCGGCAAGTCAGCATCGAGCGACTGTTCGCCGACAATCACGAGCGCCTGAACCTCACCTGGCTCGCCGGGCGTCAGGGCGGCAACCGGGTGCTGGTCGCGGAAGCAGAGCTGAAGCCCAACCTCGGCCAGGTGGGGCACATGAATTTCATCCATCCCTTCCGCCTGCAACTCATCGGCGCCGCCGAAGCGAGCTACATGCGCGCGCTGCCGGAAGACGCGCTCAGGGCCTCGATCGACCGTCTGTTCACCACCGAGCTCGCGGCAATCATCGTCGCCAATGGCGAGGACGTCGTCACGCACATGCTCGATGAGTGCAACCGCCACCACATCGCGCTTCTCACATCTCCACAGCCCTCCCCGCATGTCGTCGACGTGCTCAGGCTTTACCTGTCGCGAGTCCTGGCGGAGTCGACGACGTTGCACGGAGTCTTTCTTGACGTGCTGGAGATGGGGGTGCTCATCACCGGCGCGTCCGCGATCGGCAAAAGCGAGCTCGCGCTGGAGCTCATCTCTCGCGGTAACGGACTGGTCGCCGACGATATCGTCGAGCTCTACCGCATCTCGCCCGATACGATCGAGGGACGCTGTCCCGCGGTGCTCAAGGACTTTCTCGAGGTGCGCGGCATCGGAGTGCTCAACATCCGCACCATTTTCGGGGAGACCGCGGTGCGTCCGCGCAAGCTGCTGAAGCTGATGGTGCATCTCGAAGACCACAGCAACGAGCAGTTTTCAGATCTCGACCGCTTGCAAGTCAGCGCCACGTTTCAGGAAATCCTTTCGGTGCCGATCCGCAAGGTGACGATTCCCGTCGCCGCGGGTCGCAATCTCGCGGTGCTGGTCGAGGCGGCGGTGCGCAACTTCGTGCTCAATCAACGGGGCATCGACAGCACGAAGGAGTTTATCGAGAGGCAGCAGAAGCTCACGGAAGACGGAGGGTAAGGCCGCAAAGCTACTGCGCTTGCCGGAACTTTGTCGCGCGCGAGCTCGCAATCCTCATGTACCTGCTTCGTACACTCCGGTTGCTCGCCCGCGGGCTTCGCGTTACGCCCGCGCTCGCGACGCTTTGCGACTCTTACCGCAAGCGCAGCAA
>Ga0066710_100004793_pt1 | contig 12100 bp, 15 predicted proteins | sample GraSoiAngelo_159_FD_79666 | JGI IMG/M metagenome (GOLD analysis project Ga0066710, IMG submission 79666) | Grasslands soil microbial communities from the Angelo Coastal Reserve, California, USA - 14_1009_16_40cm | ecosystem: Environmental > Terrestrial > Soil > Grasslands | place: USA...
CACGCGGTGGACTACGCGGTCGCCAACGTGGAGAACGCGGCCGATGGCTTCGGCATCACGCCCCCCCTGGCGGCGGAGCTGGAGGCGCACGGCCTCCACGTGATGACCTCGGGGAATCACATCTGGGACAAGATCGAGATTCTTCCTTACATCGAGGAGCACCGCTCGCTGCTGAGGCCCCACAATTTTCCGCCGGGCGCCCCGGGCACCGGCGTGCATCTCGGCGCCACCGCGGGCGGGATCCCGGTGGCCGTGGTGAACCTCATGGGACGGGTCTTCATGAGTCCGCTCCTCTGCCCCTTCCGAATGGCGGACCAGATCCTCGCCGAGATCGGGGCTCGCGCCCGGGTGGTCCTCGTGGATTTTCACGCGGAGGCGACGTCCGAGAAGGTGGCCCTTGGCTGGTATCTCGACGGACGGGCCTCGGCAGTCATCGGCACCCACACCCACGTCCAGACGGCCGACGAGCGCGTCCTGCCCCAGGGGACCGCCTTCATCACCGACGTGGGGATGACCGGGGCGCGCGACTCGGTCATCGGCATCGAGAAGGAGCTGGCGCTCCGGCGCTTCCTCCAGCAGATGCCCGTGCGCTTCGCCTGCGCGAAAAGGAACCCCCGACTCTGCGCCGTGGTGGTGGACGTGGACGAGACCACGGGCCGTTCACGGGGCATCGAGCGGATCGACATTCCCGGGACGGAGTGAAGGCGGGAGGGTGAAGATCGTGGACGCCCCGCGCAACCGGCCGGCCGAGGAAGGCCGGAAGATCTATACCGTCTCCGAGATCAACGCCCTGGCGCGGGATCTTCTCGAGTCTTCCTTCTTCGACGTCTGGATCCAGGGGGAGGTCTCGAACCTCCGCGCGCCCGGATCCGGCCACCTCTACTTCACCCTCAAGGACGCCTCTTCCCAGATCGCGGCGGTGCTGTTCCGGTCCCAGGCGGGGCTGCTCCGCTTCCGCCTCGAGGACGGTCTCCAGGTCCTCGCCCGGGGCCGCATCTCCGTCTACGAGGCCCGGGGGACCTACCAGATCGCCTGCCAGTGGATGGAGCCCGCGGGGCGCGGCTCCCTCCAGCTGGCCTTCGAGCAGCTCAAGCGCCGGCTGGCGGAGGAAGGGCTCTTCGATCCCGCGCGAAAGCGGTCGATTCCGGCCCTGCCCCGAAGGATCGGCGTCATCACCTCGCCCACCGGCGCCGCCTTGAGGGATTTCCTTCGCGTCCTGGATCGGCGGTACGCCAATCTCCAGGTCACCATCCATCCGGCCCGGGTCCAGGGAGACGAGGCGGCCCCGGAGATCGCCGACGCGCTGCGGCGGATGAACCGGATCGGCGGCTTCGACGTCCTGGTCCTCTGCCGCGGGGGCGGATCGCTGGAGGACCTCTGGCCTTTCAATGAGGAGGTGGTAGCCCGGGCCGTGGCCGAATCGGGGATTCCGGTCATCTCCGCCGTCGGCCACGAGGTCGATTTCACCATCGCCGATTTCGTGGCGGACGTCCGCGCCCCCACTCCGTCGGCCGCGGCGGAGATGGTGGTGGCCAGCAAGGAGGATCTGAGCCGCCGCATCGAGTCTCTGGACGTGCGCTTGCGCAGCGCCGTCCGGGTGGTCCACGGGGGACTCAGAGATCGAGTGTCCCGGCTGGGGCGGAGCCGGGCGCTGTTCTCGACGCGCAGCCGCCTCGAGGCCTTCTCCCAGCGGGTGGACGACGCGAGCGCCTCGCTCCGGGAAGCGACCCGCTCCCTGCTCGCCTCGAGGCGGCGTCGGGTCGACCTCTCCACGGAGCGGATCTCCCCGCGGACCCTGAGCGCCGGCGTGGCTGCGCGCCGCCAGCACCTGGCGGATCTGATCCATCGGAGCGCCCTCGGCACCGGGAGCATCGCGGGAAGGAGCCGGGAACGGTGGAGGGCCCTCTCTTCGCTGCTCCACTCTCTGTCCCCCCTTTCGGTTCTGGACCGCGGCTACGCCCTCTGTCTCGATCCCGACACCGGAAGACCGGTCACCGACTCCCGCCGCCTCCCTTCCTCCCGCCGCGTCGACGTGCGGCTGAGGCGGGGGCGGATCGCCTGCGACATTCGAGAGGTGTCCCATGCCCAGAACGACCCGGAAAGACCCTAAGAAGCTCCGATTCGAGGAGGCGCTCTCGGGGCTTGAGCGGATCGTGCGGGATCTGGAGCGCGGCGATCTCCCGCTGGACGACGCCCTCAAATTGTTCGAGGAGGGTGTCCGCCTTTCCCGCTTCTGCAGCGTCCGGTTGGACGAGGCCGAGAAGAAGATCGAGATCCTGATGAAGGGAAGTGAAGGCGAGTGGCGCGCGGAACCCTTCGAGCCGGGAGGGGAGACGGCCGATGCGGCGGACGAGGACCCCGAGGAGGAGTGAGGGCGGATCGTACCGGCGCCTTCTGGCTCTTCAACGCCGGGAGATCGACCGGGAGCTCCGCCGCCACCTGCCCCGAAGCGGCGAGGCGCCCGCCTCGATCCTGCGCGCCATGCGCTATTCGCTCTTCGCCGGGGGCAAACGCGTGCGGGGCGTTCTCGCCCGGGAGGCCTGCCGCGCCGTGGGCGGCGGGGATCGAAAGGTTCTCCCCGCCTGCTGCGCGCTCGAGATGATCCACACCTACTCCTTGATCCACGACGATCTCCCCGCCCTCGACGACGATCGATGGCGCCGCGGGAAGCCGACGCTTCACCGGGTCTTTGGAGAGGCCGCCGCCGTCCTGGCGGGAGACGCGCTGCTGACCCTCGCTCTCCAGATCCTGGCGGAGAACCCTCCGGGCCCCCGCGAGGCGCGGCGACGGACGCGGGTCCTGTCGCTGGTCACGCGCGCGGTCGGCGTGGAGGGGATGATCGGCGGCCAGGTTCGCGATCTGGAGTCGGAGGGGAAGCGGATCGGGCCCGTGGAGCTGGCGCGGATCCATCGGGGAAAAACCGGAGCGCTCCTCACCGCCTCGGCCATGGCGGGCGGTATCCTCGGCGGCGGCGGGAGGCGGCAGATTCAGGCCCTGGCGCGGTACGGGCGCGCGGTGGGGCTGGCCTTCCAGATCGTCGACGACGTCCTGGACGAGGAAGGAACGCGCGGAAGGCTGGGGAAGTCCCCGGGAAAGGACCGGGCGCTGCGCAAGGCGACCTACCCGGCTCTCTGGGGCCTGGAGAAATCTCGCGCCATGGCCGAGAGGAGCGCGGCCGCGGCGCGCCGGGCCCTCGCACCGCTCGGGCGGAGGGCCGCACCCCTGGCCCGCCTGGCCGATTTCATCGTCTCGCGCGATCGCTGAGGGAGGCCCGGCCCCGGTGCTGGAGGCACGGATGGCGAAGGAACCCCAGACGAGACGGCGACGCCTCGACTCGCTCCTCGTCTCGCTCGGCTTGGCGGAAAGCCGCGAGCGCGCGCAGGCGCTGGTCATGGGGGGATGGGTGGAAGTGGACGGACGCCGCGCCTCCAAGGCGGGAGAAGCGATCCGTCCCGAAGCCCGGGTCGTGGTCCTCCGCCCCGATCACCCGTTCGTGGGCCGGGGCGGGGTCAAGCTGGCCGGAGCCCTCGACCGGTTCGGGATCGACCCGACCGACCGCGTCGCGCTGGACGTGGGGGCCTCCACCGGCGGCTTCACCGACTGCCTCCTCCAGCGCGGCGCTCGCCGGGTCTACGCACTCGACGTCGGTTCGGGGCAGCTCCATTTCCGCCTGCGCCGGGATCCCCGGGTGGTCGTCCTGGAGAAGGTCAACGCCCGGAACTTGCGCACGGGCGCTCTCCCGGAGCGCGTCTCCCTCGCCGTCGTGGACGTCTCCTTCATCTCGCTGCGCCTGGTCCTGCCGCCGCTGAACGATCTCTTGGAGGAGAAGGCGGACGTGCTCCCCCTGGTCAAGCCGCAGTTCGAGGTCGGGAGGCGCGAGGTGGGAAAGGGGGGAATCGTCCGGGACCGCGGGCTGCATCGCCGGGTCCTCGGGGAGATCGCTTCGCTCGGTCCCGCGCGGGGGTGGTCCGTCCGGGACGTCTGCGCGTCGCCCCTGCCAGGGGCCGAAGGGAATCTCGAATACTTCATCCATTTCCGGACGGAGGGCCCGGGGCTGGAGCTCCGGCAGATCGCCGCCCGGATCGAGGAGGCGACCGCCGCATGAAGAGAGCCTTCCGCTTCAAGCAAATCGGGATCGTCGCCAAGCCCCACTCGCCCGGCGCCCGCGGCATCGTCCGCCGCCTGGCCTCCCTCCTGCGCCGCCGGGGAGTGACCTGTTTCTGCGATCCGGCCACCGCGCTGTTTTTGGGCCGGCAGGGGAAACCGCGAAGGCTGCGGGAGCTGACCGCGTCGGTGGATCTGGTCATCGTTTTGGGGGGGGACGGGACGCTTCTGTCCGTGGCCCGGAGCATGCCGGCCCGGCCGATTCCGGTGCTCGGCATCAACCTGGGGGGACTCGGATTTCTCACCGAGACGACGCTGGAAGAGCTCGATGCCGTCCTCACGGAGATCCTGGAGGGGCGGTTCGAGGTGGAAGATCGGATGATGCTCCGGGCCGAGGTGATCCGCCGGGGGAAGCCGATCTCCGCCCACCGCCTCCTGAACGACGTGGTGATCAACAAGAGCGCCCTCGCGCGCATCGTGGAAATGAACGTGGAGATCGACGGGCAGTTCGTCGCCACGTACCACGCCGACGGCCTCATCGTCTCCACGCCCACGGGCTCAACCGCCTATTCCCTTTCCGCCGGGGGGCCGATCGTCCTCCCTTCGCTGCGCGCCTTCTGCATCACTCCCATCTGCCCCCACACACTCACGAACCGCCCTCTCGTCGTCCCCGACTCGGTGGGGATCCAGGTCACCCTCGGCGCCGGCGCGCAGGACGTGTACGTCACCATGGACGGCCAGGTCGGGCTCCCCATCAAGGCGGGCGACCGCATCGAGATCCGCCGGAGCGGGGTCTCTCTTCCGCTGGTCCTCCCGCGGCAGCGGAACTACTTCGACGTGCTGAGGAGAAAGCTGCGCTGGGGGGCGCGCTGAGCGCCGCGCGGGGCCGGAGTCCGGCCTATCGGCCGGCGGGCTTGTCGGAGGATTTGCCGGGCGGAGGGCCCGAGGAGGCCAGCACCTTGGGGCCGTACTTGGCCACCATGGCGGCTTCGACCTCGGAAAGCGTCTTCTTTTCCGCCACCAGCTTCTCGAGGGTGGCCTTCATCTCGCTCGAGCCAGCGTCCCGGGTGCAGGTGCAGGCACCGAGCGTGTCTCTGCACTCGCCGCACAGGCAGTTGAAACGATCGGCGATGATGGCGGCTTTGGGGCTGAGGGCGACCGGGGCGGTGGCGACGAGGGCGCCGGGAGGAGCACCCGCCGCCTTCGAAGACGGCGCCGCCGGGGCTCCGCCGGCGATCCGGCGGTAGAGAAAGAAGCCGGCCAGCGCCGCCACGGCGAAGGCCAGCAGGACAAGGAGCCGGCCGGAACTTCGCGGCGACGCGGCCGGAGCGGGTGTTTCTTCCGGTTCCATGCGCTCCTCCGGGAAAGGGCGCTATTATAGGAGGCGCCCCGGGGGGTGTCAAAGAACCTCGCCGGGAGATGCTCTTCACGCGGGAGGCACCACCATGATCGATCGGATCCAGGCAGATCTGACCCGCGCCATGAAATCGGGCGACCGCGCCGCGGTCGGCACCCTCCGGATGCTCCTCTCCGCGCTTCGCTACGCCGCCATGGAGCAGAAGCGGGACCTCAAGGAAGAGGAGTCCGCGGCGGTGGTCCAGAAGGCGATTCGGAGCCGCCGGGAGTCGGTGGAAGCTTTCCGCAAGGGGAACCGCGAGGATCTGGCCCTCAAGGAGGAGGGCGAGATCGCCGTGCTGGAACCGTACCTCCCGGCCCAGTTGGAGGGAGGCGAGCTGGAGCAGGCGGTGGACCGGCTTCTCGCCGAGCTGGCCCTCACGGACAAGAAGGATTTGGGTCGAGCCATGAAGGAGTTCATGAACCGGTACCGGGGAAAGGCGGACGGAAAGGCCGTGAACGCCCTGATCGCGGCCCGACTCCGTTGAGCGGGAGCTCCGGAGGGCGCTTGATGGGATGGGGGAGGGAGGCTATACTGGCGGTTGACCGAGCACAGACCACTCGCGAGGATCCTGCCGCTTGATTGCCGTCCCTGACTCTCACGGCCGAAGAGCCCGTATCGTCCTCTCGGGATTGATCCTCCTTCTCGCGGCTTGCCACGGCGGGGAGAACAAGCCCATTCTCAAGCCCATGGTCAAGGCCTGTCTCATCCAGGATCCCCCGCCCCAGGCCGACGGCGTCGTCTTCTTCGACAACGTGATCGCCAACGGGGACTCCCTGAGCATGCGGATCGTCGTCCGGGACTCCACGGGACTGCTCGACATCGACGACGTGGACGTGGTCCTGCGTTATGACGCCTCCTTCATCCAGGTCGTTTCGGTCGGCGGGCAGAGCACCCTTTTCGGGACCTGCAACACGGTGAACCCCGTCTGCGGCGTGAACAGCCCAATCTGTCTCGCCGACCGCGTGTCGGCCAACATCGGCGGCCAAGGCTTTTTCTGCCGGAGCAACGGCAGCTCGCCGTGCACGACCAACGCCGACTGCACCATGGCCGAGGACGCCTGCGGTAACTTCGGGATCCTCCGCGCCTCTTTCGCGGTCCTCACGGGGCCGAAGGTCTGCTCCAACAATCCGGCCCTATCCTGCGCGAGCGCCTCTGATTGCCAGCTCTGCGTCAACAATTCGAGCCGCGCCTGCACCAGCCCCGGCGACTGCGGGACCTGCTCCAACAATTCGAGCCAGGCTTGCACCATGGATTCCGAATGCACCCCCGGCACCTGCGTTTCATCCCTCTGCGGGACTGGGACCTGCCCGGGTTGCCCCTCGGTGGTCGTGAGCGGAACGCAGGTCATCGCCACGCTGGCGCTGAGGGTGATGAAGGACGGAAGCGGGTCGCTCCGCTTCGTGGTCTCGCCGGTTCCGGGATCCAACGCCTCGGCGGTCCGCAAGAACCTCGGGGACCAGAACGTCTTGTTTTTCCCGAACGTGGACGCAACCGATCCGTCGGTCAGGCAGGGGAGCATCCTGGTGGCCGGCGACACCGACGGCGGTCACTGCCCTTAACCCGCGCCCCGTGGCGGCGCTCCGGGGGACATGATGGAGGACAAGGTCGTAGCCCATCTGAAAGACGGCAAGACGCTCCGCGGCCTGACCCAGGATTTCCATCCCAACGCGGATCAGTTCCACCTCCTGCCCAGCGAGGGGGGTGGGGTTCCCACCACCATCCGGCTGGATGACCTCAAGGCCCTCTTCTACGTCAAGGAGTGGGGAGCGAACCGCCGATCCGTCGAGCGGGCGAAAAGGTTCGCCATCGATTCGTCGCTGGGAAAGAAGACGGTGGTGGAGTTCATCGACGGGGAGAAGATCTGGGGCTTCTCCCAGGGGTACAGCAAGGAGAAGAAGGGCTTCTATTTCTATCCCGCCGACCCGGGCGAGAACAACACGCGCATCTTCATCATGAACAGCTTCGTCAAGGACATCCGGTTCGATGATTGACCCGGCGACGGGGAACGTTCAGGGCTTTCGCTTTTCCTCGTGCTCCCGGATGTACCGCAGGACGACGTCGTCGAGGGTGTCGTCCTTCTGAATCCGCTCTTCCAGGTTCTCCCAGCCCATGTAGTCTTCGAGCGCCTTCCGGGTCGCCGCGTCGTAAACCCCGTTCACCGGCCCCTTGTAGAACTCTCTTCGAGCCAGGACCTCCTGCAGCTCTCGCGCGAGGCTCGCGTCTATCTTGTGGACCCGCGAGCGGTCGGTCCGGCCGAAATAAAGATGATGGACCGACAGGAGCCGGGCCAGCTCCGCGACCGGGTCGGGATGGTCGTCCACGCGGAGGTCCACCCAGCGGTCCCCCTTCCCTCCGTACCCCGCGCCCTTCCGGACCACCAGGAGAGCCGCCGACTCCCTTCCGCGCCGATCCCCGCCCGCGGCCTGCCCCGCCTGCAGGGCCGCGACGAGCCGGTCCGGTAACTCCCCCTTCGTTGCCTCGAAAGCGCGGCTCACGGCGTCGATGGTCGCGCCGCTCACGAGGATGTTCCCCTGCGCCGCGTAGTTTTTTCCGGTCCGGCCCCCCGCCCACGAAAAGCAGTTCTTCCCCGTGAAGGTGGCGGCCCCTCCTCGGGCGTCCACCATCCCCACCTGGCGCTCCTCCCGGCCCGGATCCGCCTCCACGACCTTCTTCAGAGCCGCCTCGGCGCTCAGCCCTTGTCCCATCAGGGCCAGCCCCTCCTCGCCGAAAGAAAGATTGGCGGCCGCCTGGGTCGCGACCGCCCCGACGCCGGATCGGGCCCAGGGAACTCCGTTCCCGACGGCGGGAAACTTGGACGTGACCGCCACGCCTAGGTCCCCGGTGGCCGGATCGAAGGCCACGATGGAAAAGGTCGCGATGACCGGCCGGCCCGCGTTCGACCGCTGGGCCATCACCCCGGCGCCTGCCGCCAGAAACGCCGCCACCGCCACGCCCAAAACCACGCCAGGATTCCTTTTCACGCTTGTCTCCTCCCCGCTCCACCGCCCGCGGCCTCGTCATCCAGAGTCAGAAGTCGCGCTTCCACTTCCCCTTCGGCCGAGATCTCCATCAGCGCTATCGTCCGGGGCCGTCCGAAACGGCGCGGCCCCGCGGCGCCCGGATTGAAGAACCGGACGCCCCCCGCGACCACGTCGCATGCCTGGTGGGTGTGGCCGAAAATCACCAGGTCCGGGGCGTGCCGGTCGAGGAGTTTTCTCACTTCCGGGAGCGGGTTCTCCGGCCGTCCCTCCTCGTGGACGATCAGCAACCGGACTCCCGCCAGCTCCACCACTTCCGCCTCCCGGAGCCGCGTCGTGAGAGGAAACCCGTCCACGTTCCCCCGGACCGCGATCACCTGCGCCACCGCCGAAAGCTCCAGGAGGACCTCCTCCGAGCCGACGTCGCCCGCGTGCAGGATTCGCGCGACCGAGCGGAATTCCTCGAGAACCTGGGAGTCCAGCCGACCGTGCGTGTCGGAAATCACCCCGATCCTCATGGTCCTTTTCCCGCCAGACATCCCCTTCCTTTCCGAGGCGGAAAGTTTACACCCTCCCGGCCATCTCCTATAATCCGGCCCGGAGGCGCCGCATGACGCCGGCGGGGAAAACGACAGGACTGGTCATCGTCCACACCGGGAACGGCAAAGGGAAGACGACCGCCGCCCTCGGCCTGGCGCTCCGGGCCGTCGGCCACGATTTCCGGGTGATCATGATCCAGTTCGTGAAAGGAACCTGGCACACCGGCGAGCTCGACTCGGCGAAACGGCTGGCGCCTCATCTGGAGATCCTCACCGCCGGGCGCGGCTTCTACAAGATCCTCGACGATCAGCTCCCTCCCGAGGAGCACCGGCAGGCGGCCCGCGAGGGCCTCGCTCTCGCCCGCGAGAAGATGAAGTCCGGCGACTACAAAATGGTGATCCTGGACGAGGTCAACGTCGCCGTCTCCCTGGGCCTCCTGTCGCTCGACGATCTCCTGGCCCTCGTCGACGAGAAGCCGCCCGATCTCCACCTGGTCCTCACCGGACGGGGCGCCGTTCCCGATCTGATCACCAAGGCCGATCTGGTCACGGAGATGGTCCTCGTCAAGCATCCGTACGACAGTGGAGTGGACGCCCAGAAGGGCGTCGATTTCTAGAAGGAAACCCCCCATGCCCCGACTTCCCTTCCGCCCTTCCCCGACGAACCGGGTCCTCCGCCGGCCGTTTCCCCTCGTCCTTCTGTTGACCCTCCTGCTCGCGTCGCTTTGCGCCCAGGCCGCGACCGTCTCGAAGAAGTACAAGCTCGAGAAGAACAAGGCGGTGGGCCTCGACCTGGCCTCCGGCGAGGTGCGGGCGGAGAGCGCGACCTTCGAGTTCCCCAGCAGCGTCCTGCGATTCGAGACAGCCAACAAAACCCGCGTGAGCGTCGTCAACTCCTCCAAATCCAACGTCCGGGTGGGGCTCGCCATCGCCCTCTTCGACGCCGACGGGAACCTGGTGGGCGCGGGGGTCGGCGGCAACAAGGGGGGGCGGCTGGGTGCCGGGGAGACGGAGGAGTTTTCCGTCTTCTTCTATTACGTCAACGAAAAGCTCCCCGATGCAATCACGTCCCAGATTACAGTGGAGGTCCGCTAGCTCCCGGGGCGCGTTCCACCCTTGACCACCGCTTCCCCCGTCCCTATATTTCCGGGGGTACTCTGCAAAAGGAGGAAAAGGATGATCCAGACCCGAGACCTGAAACGATGTCTCCTGTGCGCTCCGCTGCTGGTCCTGGCGGCGATGGGCACCACCCGCGCCGCGGTCAACTACGACGTCGCCGTCGGGATGAACGTCGGCGACGACGCCCGGATCTTTCTCAACGTCACCAACGAGACCTGGCGGCCGGCGCCCACCATGGTGACCTCCGTCATCCAGCAATGCAGCTATCCCGAGGATGACTTTCCGGTCATCGCTTTCCTAGCCTACCAGTCCCACCGCCCGCCGACCTTCATCTTGAACCTCCGGAACAACGGGTACTCCTGGTCGGATATCTTCTTCCAGCTCAACGTCGATCCCTCGGTCCTATTCGTCGGAATCGACCGGGATCCCGGTCCCCCTTACGGGCGAGCGTGGGGCTACTGGAGAGCTTACCATCGTCCCGGCCCCCGGATGCGTTACCGCCTCGCCGACCGGGACATCGTCGGGCTGGTGAAGGTGCAGACCGTCTCCCGGCACTTCGGGATGAGCCCAATCCGCGTCATCCAGGGGCAGCCGGGCAACCGCCGGGTGGAGGTCTTCGCCGCCAACCAGTGGCGCGAGAAGCACGGCCGCAAGAACTGGGGCGAGGAGCGGAGGGGAGTGGCCGAGAGCCGGAGAGAGAGTGACCGCGGGCAGAGCTCCGACAAGGGGAAGGGCCACGACGAGGGCGACTCCAAGGGCCACGGGAAGGGCAAAGGAAAGGGCTCCGGCAAGGGGCACGGCCACGGCAAGGGAGGCGGGGACTAGCCCTCGCGCTCCGCTCGCCGCCGGATCGCCTCCAGCCAGGTCCTCCGAATGGTGGCGCTTCCCGGGTAGATGATCCGCCAGTAGAGGGCGAACTCCCTTCGGGCGAGGGGGTCGGTGGCGAAGACGCGGGTTTCCGTCGTCAGCTCGCTCCAGCCCCCGTCTTCGTCCCGGACGCGAAAGTTGAAGGCGATCTTCACGTCATTGGGGCGTCGGTTGGGCGTCCCCATGACGATCTCGCGGTTCGCCTCCTCCGACAAAAGCTGGAACCCCGACCGGGCCAAGAAAACCATCATGGGTCTCCTCGCCGCCGCCTCCGCTCCTCCCTCCTCGACCAGGGTGAGACGGTAACGATCGCCGGCGCTGGAGCCGGTGATCTCGATCCAGGTTTCAGCTCCCGTGGAGCCCAGTTTCAGGGTCGCGCCGCAGCACCCGTCCTGCCGGACCCTCGAGCCTCCTCTCTCCTCGATCACTTCCTGGTACTTCCCCAGGATCACGGGCATCGCCGTTGGCTCCCGGCCCTTCTCGACGCCGTACTCGATGGTTGTTTTTCTCCCCTTCACACGCCTTCTCGTCACGCCGTCGGAGCTCATGGCGAAGTCGTGTGTCGCTAGGTCCTTCCGCTCGAACGATCGAATCGCATAGTCCGGGACGAGGGAGGGAAGCCGGTCCTTCCCGAGAATGCGCTCGGGAAGCGCCCGAATCCCCATCAGGGTGCTGAAGAAGCGGATCTCGCTCGGCGTGACGGTCTTGATAGCTCGGAAAACCCTCTCGGGGGAGGCATGGACGCGTGCGGAGTGGAACTCGTGAAATTGATAAACGGGCATGAAATCATCGATCCGCTGCTCCCTTCCCTCCGAGCCGATCCGAGGGGCCGGCCACACGGCCGCCAGGAGTGTGAGCGCAAGCCCCGACAGAAAGACGGCGCCTCCCTTCCGCCTGGTCCTGATCCGCAGAAATCGGAGCGGCTTGAGGACGGAAAGCGCGCCGAGGAGCATGGCAAGGAGCCCGGAGTAGAGGATCAGGCTCAGAACCGGCCCGCTGTAATCCACCGCCATGGCTCCCTCCTTTCCACTTATCCTGCAGCGGCCCGATGGCAGTTCGAACCCGGGCTCGGTGGCGGATGATAGGCGAGTAGC
>Ga0066710_100004795_pt1 | contig 12099 bp, 10 predicted proteins | sample GraSoiAngelo_159_FD_79666 | JGI IMG/M metagenome (GOLD analysis project Ga0066710, IMG submission 79666) | Grasslands soil microbial communities from the Angelo Coastal Reserve, California, USA - 14_1009_16_40cm | ecosystem: Environmental > Terrestrial > Soil > Grasslands | place: USA...
GACGAGGATGACTGCGAGTTCGTTCGGCACAGACGTCGGATTGTAGGTCGAGGATTCAAAAAGGTCGACCCCCGAGCGACTAGTGTTGGTCCCGTGTCGGCGCCTCTGCGTCTTGCCCTCGTACTCGTCGCGGCGGTCTGTCTCCAGGCGGTGGCCTCGGCGGAGCCCCAGGCTCGGGTCTCGGTCGGGGTCTACGCTGACAACGTCGCCCGCTTCGACCGGCTCACCGGCCAGCACAGCGGCTCTGCGCTCGCGTTCCTCGGCTGGGACCAGGGCCGCACCTGGGGTAAGCCGTACAGCTATTTCCTCCAGATCCTCGGCGACCGACCGCACATCGCGCTCAAGACGGAGCGGGGCGGGGGTTCGATAAGCACGAAGGCAATCGCCCTCGGACAGGGCGACGCCCATCTGATCGGTCTCGCTCAGGCGATCTCCGACTCGGGCAAGCCCGTGCTGCTCCGGCCGCTGGGCGAGCCGAACAACAAGCTGAATCGGTACTGCGCGTGCCGCGGCGGCTCGACCCGGTGGTACAGAAAGGCGTTCGAGCGCATCTACGTGCTGATGCACGGCGGCACAGCGGACGCGATGAGCGCCAAGCTGCGCGCACTCGGGATGCCGGGCGTCAGCGCCGACGTTCCGCAGAACCCGTATCCGCAACTGACCGTCGTCTGGAACCCGCTTGCGATAGGCGAGCCTGCGATTCGCGGAAACAGCTTCCGGGACTACTCCCCGGGCACACGCTTCTTCGACGCCTACGGCAATGACTACTACGACTTCGGCACCTACTCGTTTGTCCGCACCCAGGACCTCTACAAGGCGTATCCGAGCAAGCCGTTCGTCGTGCCCGAGTGGGGTCTCGCCCTCGACGATCCCGCCTACGTCAAGACCTTTGCCGCCTTCGTTCGAAGCCACAGGCGGGTGAAGTTCATCGGCTTCTACAACGGCCGAACGGGCGGCAGGCTCGACATCGGGAAGCATCCGAGGAGTCTCGCTGCGTACCGGCGCTTCATCGTTCCGCTGACTCGCTAGCGGCGCTACTCGTCCGATGACCGACGTCGTCTTTTTGCACGGCATAGGGACTGGACCACAGGGCTGGTCGCCCCAGGTCGAGGCGCTCTCTTCCGGCGGTGACGCGGTCTTCGCGCCGAACCTCACCGGCGGGTTCGCGCGCGGCTGGGAGGCGACGATCGAGGAAGTGGCCATGCTCGTTGCCGGCCGGGCGCCCGTCGACCTCTGCGGAATATCGCTCGGTGCACTCCTCGCCTTGCGGATCGCCGCCGATCGCCCGTCGTTCACGCGGCGGCTGGTCCTCTGCGCGGGCTTCGCGGAGCTGCCCGCCGGAGTCCGGCGACGGGTCAGCGTGATCGCCGGGCTGGCTCGATTCGTACCCAAGCGGCTCCTCCATCGTCAGCTCGTCGCCGGCATTCCCGAGCCGCATCGCTCGATCGCGGCCGGGGAGATCGCGCCGCTGAAATCGCGCCGGCTTGCGCGGCTCATGCGAGAAGCAGCAGGGGCGCGGGTGGACCCGGCGCTGGTGCTCGCTCCGACCCTCGTCCTCTGCGGCGAGCGGGACAAGGCGAACCTCCCGCTGACCTGCTCCCTGGCCGACGCTCTGCCCAATGCGACGCTCGAGCTCGTTCCGGACGCGGGCCATGTGGCCAACCTCGACAACCCGGCTGCCTTCACGACCCTCGTCGCGGACTTTCTCAGCTCAGGGTGATCCGCTATGCGAGCATGGAAACCACGATGCGGCCGCGGCAGCGAGAGGCGATCCTCAGCGAGTTCGCGAGCTGTGCCTCGCGTTTCCCGAGACGAGCGAGCGGTTGAGCCACGGCGCGCCGACGTTCTTCGTCCGCGATAAGCGGGCGTTCCTGATGGTGCTCACGAACCACCACGGTGACGGGCGGTTCGCAATCTGGTGCGCGGCGGCCGCCGGCATGCAGGAGATGCTCGTCGACGCCGATCCGGAGCGATTCTTCAGGCCGCCGTACGTCGGCCACCGCGGCTGGCTCGGCGTGAGGCTCGACCGCGGTCTCGACTGGAACGAGCTGGCCGGCATCGCAGAGGACGCGTACGCGGAGGTGGCGCCGCCGAAGCTCGTCGAGGCCGCCGGACACGACAGCGCGGCCTAGCGCGCGGCCTCCTATTTTTTCTTCTTCTTGGGTGTGACGCTCGCTGCGGAGCTCGTCGGCACCTTGATCTCCCGTCCAACCGTCCGCCAGGCCAGAGTGCCTGGAGCGTGTCGGGCATCACTTGACCTTATCGCCGAGCCGCGACGGCCTTTCAGCGCGAATCGGCGAGACGCCGGGCCACGGGATGACGTCGCGGGACTTCCGCCGGCTCGTCGAGGAAAGGGGCGGAGATCGCGTGGGCGATTCTCTCGTCGACCGCCCGAAAGCTCTCTGAGAACGCCGAACGGGAGCGAGCGCGAGGCGGATAGCTGGGAGCACGGCCTCGGGGGGTTGCCCCCGCGGAAACGACCTGATACAGCTAGCACTCCGCTGGGATTCAAAAGGGGAGGTACATCATGCAGCGGCTACTAACGGTGGCGGTCACGCTTGCCGTGTCGCTCGTCCTCGCCGCGCCCTCGCAGGCCGCGGCTCCGACGAACAGGCAGCTCGCGCGCCAGATCAAGGCGCTCCAGCGCCAGGTAAAGACCCTCCAGAAGCAGGTGAAGGACGCGAGGCTGATCGCGTTGGGCTCGTTCTTCTACACCGGGTGCTCAATCGCCGTCACCGTCGATGCGTTCCAGGGCACGTGGGGCGTGATCGACCAGATTCCGAACCACACCGCCTTCGGCCCTCAGGTTCCCGTGAACGACTACGGCCTCTGCACTGCGGGCCAGATCACGCGAACGCCGAACAAGGTGCCGCCCGACGTCTCGGTCTTCAGCGCGCTGCTCGCGATCTTCCGGAGTTAGGTTCCCTCGAGGCCGACCAGCAGTGACATCGCCGGTGTCGCCGGAGTCGAGCTGATCTTCAGAGCCAGCGCGCTACCGGCGCCTACGAGAGCCGTGGCTGCGCTCGTGCACGTCGTCGCAGAACCGGAGACCGTGCAGGCGACCGCCGTATCGGCTCCGTCGTCTCGGAGCGTCACGGTCACCGAGTTGCCGGTTCCCGGAGCTGTGCTGGTGCGCACGGAGAGGTTGCCGGCGCTGAAGTTCGCGGCCGGGGCGAGTGTTTGGGCCTGCGACTCGGTCGACGTCACCTGCGCGATGCCGCTCACCGCGGCGAAGGCCGGGCTGAGCACGCCCATGTAGGCCGTCGCCTGCGCCGAGAAGATGGCCGGGTGACTGGCCCCGGCGTCACCGGTGTCGCCCTTCGGGCCCTGTATGCCGGTGTTGCCGGTGTTCCCCTTTGGGCCCTGCGGGCCACGCGGTCCGGCGAGGCTCCACTTGACCGGGCGCTCGCCTCGCCGGCACCGCGGCTTTCGCGGGAGCCGCAGGTTGCCCGTCTTCACCTGTGCGCATGCGCGCACGAACTTCGTCGTCGGGGAGGCTGTCTTGTTGAGTGCCGAGGCCGACGGGAGAGCGAGGGCGGCGAACACGGCGGTCAATGAGAGGAGCGTGAGGCTGCGGGTTCCAGGAAGGGATGGCATGTCCTACCTCGCGGGTTAGCGGGCCTATGACAAAAGGAAAGATCGGCCGAATGCCCGAAACCTTGAATCAGGCCCCCACGAGAGTGATCCACCCCGGCCAGGCCGACTCGGGGAGGGAGTGAGGGGGAGAGGCCTGGCCGGGGTGAGCTTTGAAACCTTCGCTATGGCGCTCCGTAGGAGAGGGTGAGTCGATAGGCCGCTCTCGCGCCGGCACCTTTGACGACCAGCGCCAACGAGCCTGGAGCGACCCTCTGCCGCAGCGTCAGCGGACTCCTTCCCGTGATGCGGATGACCCGGCGGTGAGGCCGGTAGAGGAGAAGCGAGAGCCGGTGGGCCCCGCTGAACCTGAGCACGGCGACGAGCTGTCCGGCTCCGACGGCCACCTCGTGCGATCGCGAGCGGACACGGCCGCCGAGCCGGCCCCGCACGGTTCTGGCGATGCGGTGAACCGTTCCGGTGTGCGAGGTACCCGGTCCGGCTACCGCCGCTCCCGCGTTGATCCGTCCGCGGCGAACCTCGGCGGAGACCTGGTCGACCGCCTGGTAGACGGCTTTCACCGTCTCCTGGGCCGTTGCCGTCGGCCGAGCCGAGCGAACGAGCGCGGCGAGGCCTGCGACGAGCGGGGCTGCAGCGGAGGTTCCGCACATCGAGACGTAGCCTCCTCGCAGCCAGAGAGCGTCATTGCAGCCGGGGGCGGCGACCTGCACCCACGCTCCGTGATTCGACCACGAATAGAGCTGGTCTTCGGGGTTACTGGCGGCCACGCCGATCACGGCCGAGTCCGCAGCCGGGTAGAACGGCGAGGTGCTGGAGCTGTTGCCCGCTGCCGCGACAATGACCACGTCTTTGCTCGCCGCGTAGTCGATTGCCTCGGACAGCGCGTCGTCCGTGCCCGGAGCGCCGAGGCTGAGGTTGATCACCCGAGCCCCGTTGTCGACGGCCCAGATGATCCCTGCGGCGACATCGGCCGTCGTGCCGGTACCGTCCTTCCCGAGCACTTTCACCGGCATCACGAGGCAGGCCCAGCACGCTCCGGCGAGCCCGATCGAGTTGTTCCCACGCGCCGCGATCACTCCGGCCACTGCTGTTCCGTGGCCGTTGTCGTCGGCGGGGTAGTAGTCGCCGTTGACGATGTCGCGGCCCGGGACGAGCGCGCCCCTGAGCTCCGGATGCGAGCCGTCGACGCCGGTGTCGAGAACTGCGACCACGACGTTCTTCGAGCCGCGGGTGACGTCCCAGGCTCTCGGGAAGCCCGCCGTGCGAAGCCCCCACTGGTCGGGCCACTCGGGGTCGTTCGGCGTCGTGTCGAGCGCGTCGACGAGCACCTCTCGCTGGACGCGGTTGACCGACTTCTCGCGCCGCAGCGAAGCAAGCGCTGCATCACGCTTGCCGTCAGGGGTCCTCACGGCGTAGAGGCCGATCTTCGTGAGCCTTCGTTCGAGCCGGACGTTGGCGTGCGCGAACGCCGCATCGATCGCGTTGCGCAGAGTCCGTCTCCTGAAGCTCACGACAATCCGCCTCGGGTCGTACCGCACCTTCGTCGGAGTCACCGCCCCGGGCGGCGGCTCGCTGCTCGGAGGAGGCGGAGCTGCTGCCGGGCACTGGAGCAGCGGCAGCCCGATCGGCGGCAGGCACAGCGGGGGGAAGCCGGGCACCACGATCTCTCCACGGGCTGGAGAGGCGGAAAATCCGACTCCCGCCGTGAGGGCAAGGGCAAACAGCAAGCGCAGCAGACGCATTGCCCGTTAGATGTCCGGCACCCTGCGATCCACGCGCGGCCTGCGCCGAATTCCCTCGTCTGAGGGGCAGGACCTCCCTCGAACGAGTGAGCCGCGGGGTGATCCCGCAAGTTCGGCGACTGCCGAGCCTCTGGCTGATCGACATGACGCAAATCGCCACCAAGCCTCCGGCAGACGTCATCGCGACGACGGTCGAGGCCGCGCCCGCAGCGGTACTCGTGGCGGATACTGAAGCTCGCGTGCTGGCCGCGAACAGGCTGGCCTGCGAGATGCTGGGGTGGCGCCGTGTCGAGCTGCTCAGCCTCGGACTGTCAGACGTCGGCCTCGCGCCGCGCGCTCTCGCGCGCGTGTTCGCTGAGGCAGACGAGCGCGGCCTCACCTTCGGCGCCGCGCTCCTTCGGCACCGGGACGGGCGCGCGATCCCGATTCGCTACCAGGTGACGAGGATCGAAGTCGCCGGCAACCCCGTCTATCTCTGGGTCACGTACCTCCGGCGATCTGCTCGCCGGTCGGCCCGCCGCGATCCAGGCCGACGCCGTTCGGCTCGAGCGTTCCGTCTGACCGAGCGGGAGCTGCAGATCCTGCAGCTGATCGCCGACGGTCTCGGCAACCGTGATATCGCGCTGCAACTGACCGTCTCGCTCGAGACCGTGAAGACTCACGTGCGCCGCGTGCTGGGCAAGCTCCGCGCCCGAGGTCGCGCGCACGCCGTCGCGATCGCCTGGCGCCACGACCTCGTCGACTGACGGGTAGGACTCTCGCGCAGCGCCGTTGGGCCGAAGGTCCTACCCGTTCGAGGGATTGCCAAGTAGCGGTTTTATTGCCTTAAGTAAGTGGGAACCGTTTCTCTCTTCCAAGGAGAGTCCAGTGTCCGCGGTCGAAGCTTTCGATACCGCCGCCCCACCCGCCGGGACAGTCGTTCCCCCACACGCCCTTGCGCAGGGGCTCTACGAGCGGCACTCGAAGCGAATCCTCGGCTTCTGCGTGCGCAGGCTCCCGACGCGGGAGGAGGCAGAGGACGCGGTGCAGACGACGTTCCTCTACGCGCTGCGGGCGCTGCAACGGGGCGTCGTGCCGGTGTCCGAGACCGCCTGGCTGTTCAAGATCGCCGAGAACGTCTGTCTTGCGACCCACCGCACCAACGGTCGCCGGCGCGAGCACGAGCTGGCCGAGGCTCCGGAGGTCGCCGACGACCTGAGCGACCGCGAGGGCAGCCGCGAGCTCGGCATCGAGCTCGTGAAGGCGATCGCCCTGATCCCGGGCAACCAGCGCAGAGCGCTGCTGCTGCGGGAGTGGAAGGGTCTCTCCTACCGCGAGATCGCCGGCCAGCTCGGGGTGAGCGTGGCGGCGGTCGAGACACTGATCTTCCGCGCCCGCCGCCGTGTCGCCCGCACGCTGGGCGAGTCGGGCGTCAAGGGACGGCTCGCCGGCGCGTTCGACCTCAGCTCCGTCTTCAGCACGCTCAAGACCGCACTCGGCGGCGGCGCGACAGTGGCGAAGATCGCCGCCGCAGCCGCTCTCGTCACGATCGCGACTGCGCTTCCGGCGGGCGATGCCCCCAAGGCCTCCGCGAAGCCGCCGGCCGCTGTCGCCGCGCCTGCCTCGACGGCCAAGCCGGTCTCGAGCCCGGTCAGCGCCGGTCAGGTCAGCGCTGCCAAGCCTTCTTCATCGAAACGGAATCGGCCCGGCAGCGCGGCGCGCGATAAGCCGAACGGGCCGGTCGGACACGCTTCCGGTGCCGGACGACCGGCTGGGCGAGACGCGGCGGCCGCAAATCAGCCGCCTGCGGGCGCAAACCGGCCGCCGTCGGGTCCTGCGCTTCCGACCGCTCCGCCGGTTCAGCCGCCGGCGCTGCCTCCGGTGAGCCTGCCCGACCTGCCTGCGGCTCCTCAGCTTCCGAGCGTGCCTGAGCTTCCGAAGGTCCCGGCTGTCCCCCAGGTTCCTCAGGTTCCGGAAGTCCCTCCGCTTCCGGACGTGCCGGCCCTGCCTCAGCTGCCTTAGCTCGCGAAGCGCCCTCAAACGAGTGATTCCACCTGCATATGTGAAAGTTTCCCGGCGGCTTTGGCGTCTGGCTGGTCAGATCGACATGCCAGCTTGGTTTCTATGGATCCTGTACGTCACACTCGCCTGGTCGGGAATCGTCGGCTTCCTGCTCCTCTCCTTCAGGAGGTTCAACCGGCAGACCGGCTTTGACCCGAAGTGGTCGCCAGGCGAGCAAGTTGCGGCACCAGTCGGGGGCGGGGGGACCGTAGAAGAGCCCACCGCAGACGAGCTGAGCGGAGCAGCGGCGGCCGAGGAGAGCGATCTTTCGCATCGCCTCAGCGGCCGGCCCCTCTGCATCTTGGTCGTCGACGACGACCCAAACCTGCGGGCTCTCCTGCGAACGAGCTTCGAGGTCGCCGATATCGAGGTCGACGAGGCGGACAGCGCCAAGTCGGCGGCCGCGAAGATCGCCTCCCGCCACCCCGACGTGATCGTGCTCGACGTGTCCATGCCCGGCATGGACGGGATCACCTTCTGCCGCGGCTTGAAGGCCGATCCGTTTACCCGCGCGATCCCTGTCGTGCTGCTGACCGGCGATCCGAGCTCGGAGAAGGTCGGGCGCGAGGCCGGCGCAGACGCGTTTCTACGCAAGCCGTTCAGCCCGCTCGAGCTGCTCACTCTCTCGGAGCGGCTGGGGCAGGCTCCGGCCGAGCAGGCGCCTCACGCGAAGCCGGATTCGGCACCGGACAAGCAGCTGCTGCTCTACGCTCAGGACTTCCGCCGCCTGCTCGAGCTCGAGCGCGGCCAGCGAATGCTGCTCCAGGACGCCTACCGCGAGACAGTCGTCGCGCTCGCACGCGCCCTCGAATCGAAGGACGGCGGCACCGGGGCTCACTCGGAGCGAGTCCGCCGGTACGCGACCGAGCTGACCGAGGCCTTCGACCCGACGCTGCTCGACGAACCGGGCCTGGAATACGGCTTCATCCTCCACGATGTCGGGAAGATCGGCATTCCCGACCACGTCCTGGCAAAGCCGGGGCCGCTCACGGAAGCCGAGCGACGGCTCATCGAGTCGCACACCGTCCTCGGCGAGCAGATGGTCGGAGAAGCGGCCCTGCTGCGAGGACAGGGAGCCCGCGTCGTCCGCTCGCACCACGAGCGCTGGGACGGCGAGGGCTATCCCGACCACCTCGCGGCCGACGAGATCCCGCTCGGGGCCCGCATCTTCACGATCGCGGACGCGCTCGACGCGATGACGAGCGAGCGGCCGTATCGGCGCGCCGGGAGCTGGGAAGACGCGGTCTCCGAGATCGAGGCTCGAGCCGGGACACAGTTCGACCCGACCCTCGTCGATGTCTTCCACGACCGCGAGGAAGCGCTCCGCCGGATCTACTTCGAGCTCAACCGGAACTAGGGCCAGAGGGTTGATGGGAAATTCGGCCGGCCCGGCCTAATTTCACATCAGGCCTCTAGCTCGACGGGTCGGCAGGAAGACGCGGAACGACGCGCCGCCGCCCGGATTCTCCTCGACCCACGCGCGACCTCCGTGAAGCGCCGCGAATTGCGCCACGAGCGAAAGACCGATGCCGGTCCCGGGCTGCGCTTCGTCTTGCCCGCCCCGGTTGAAGATCTCGAAGATCCGCTCGCGCTCCTCCTGGGGCACTCCGTGCCCACGGTCTTCGACTCGAATCAGCACGCCTCCTTCGCTCTCACCGACGACGACTCGGATCACGGTCCCGCGCGGCGTGTGCCTGGTCGCATTGACCAGGAGGTTGTCGACGATCCGCTCGACTTTTGGTGCGTCGACCTCCGCGAGTGCCCGAGTCGCTTGCACCTCGATCGGATGTGAGGCGTCGTCGTGACTGCTCGCCACTCGGCCGACGAGCGTTCCGAGGTCGGTTACCCGGAACCTCGGTTGAACGAATCCGTGGCGCAGCCGGTCGAGGTCGAGAAGGTCGGACAGAAGCAGGTCCAGCCTGCGCGCCTGCTGGGCGAGATGATCGACCATCTGCCGCCGCGTTTCTTCAGCCAGCTGCCCTCCCCTGTCCTTCAGGGTCAGGGCGAAGCCGATGATCGACGTCAAGGGCGTGCGGAGCTCGTGTGAGACCGTGGAGAGGATCGAATCCCGCAGATCGTCGATCCGCTTCCGCTCCGTGATGTCCTGAGAGGTGCCGACCATCCGGACCGGCCTGCCGCTCTCGTCGAGGATCACGCGCCCGCGCCCATGCACCCAGCGAACGAGACCGCGTGACAGCCGGATCCGGTGCTCGAAGGCAAACGGTCGCTGCTCGGCGGCCGCTTTGCTGACTGCGTGCTGGACGAGCTCGCGGTCCTGGGGGTGCACGCGCCGCAGATAGGACTCGTAGTCGATCTCCATGGATTGGGGCTCGAGCTCGTAGAGCCGGTAGAGCTCGTCGGACCAGGTGATGCGGTTCGAAGGGATGTCCCATTCCCAGCTGCCGATGTGGGCGAGCTCCTGTGCTTCGGCCAGGCTTGCGTGCGCTCGCGCCAGCTGGGTCTGAGCCTCGCTGCGCTCGGCGAGGACAGCGCCGAGGATGAGGAGGCTGACGGCCACGCCCCCGGTGAGCGCCTCGAGGATCTGGACGATCTCTGTCGCGCTGCCGCTGCCGAGCGGGGTCGTCCCGTGGACGGCGCCCGCGACCGCGATCCCCGCGATGACGAAGCTGCTGACGACCGCTCCGAACTGCTGGAAGCGGAGGGCCGCCCAGATGAGCGGCGGAAACAGGAGGTGCGGGTAGCGCCATTCACCTGCCAGGAAGACGATCGAGCTGATGGCGACGAGCACGCCGAGGAGCACGAGGCCCTCGAGCCTCGCGAGGTAGTCGAGCTTTCGCCACGGCCTCGTCGAGAGGACGAGGAGCAGAGGAGCGACGATCAGATCGCCCATTCCGTCCCCGATCCACCAGAGGAGCCATTCCGACCCGTAGTGACGGCCGGCGACCTGTCCGGAGATCCAGAGCGTGGTGACGCCGTTCGTCGCGGCGACGGCCGTGCTGACGACGGCGCCGAACAGGATCAGCGTGAACACGTCGCGGACGCGGTCGAGCGCGGGCCGCAAACCGACTCGGTGCAGGAGCACGCTGCCGATGACGGCTTCGAGCGTGTTGCCGACCGAGATGAAGATCGCGTCTGGAAGCGATGCGCCGCTCGTGGCGTTGGCGACGAGCGCGCCGAGCGCCACAGCGGGCCAGAGACGGGGCCCGTAGAGAACAAGAGCGGCGAGCGCGATGCCCGTCGGGGCCCAGACGGGCGTGATGACGCCGTGCGCGACCGAGAGCTCGATGCCGAGCTTGGCGGAGGAGACATACCCGAGAAACAGCGCGGCCATGAGCACCGCGTTCTGCACGCGCTCGGTACGCGACTCCAGCAGGCTGGCGAGGCGGCTGTTCAACCGGGCTCGCACTGAACCGTATATCGAGGCCCGGCCGCCGGCTCAGCCGTCGGCCGGCGAACGCGCCGCGCGCCGCTCGTCGAGGATGCCGAGCTCCTCGGCGAGGTGGAAGAAGGCCCGCGCGTAGGGCGATTGAGAGGACTGACGCCAGACGGTGTCCCAGTCGATCTGCTCGCGGAGGGCGCGGGCGATCTCGAGCACGCTTTCGTAGTCGACCTGGTGCTCGCGCAGGGCCAGGAGCTTCGTCACCATCACGTCCTCGAGCGCCATCACCTTCATCGAGACGGCCTGCACCTCGAGCTCGTCCGCGCGCTCGAACATTGAGTCGTCGACGGGATTCCCGGTCGGGTTGAAGATCAGGTCGATCATCACGTCTCCGTCCCAGGCTTTGTAGAGCCACTCCTCCGGCGGTTTCTCGACCCGGAAGCCGGCATCCTCGAGCGCCCTCAGCGCCTGCTCCGCGTCCTCCGGCCTCAGCATGAGGTCGAGGTCGTGCTCGGTCTCCGGCCCGCCTCGGGCCCAGGCTGCGAGGCCGCCCCCGAGGAGGAATGGGACATCGGCGTCGCGGAGCACGGCGGCGGCGCGCTTGAGCGTCTCCTTCAGGTCTTCGAACTCGGCCACGCGTGCTGGTTACCCGTCAGGTGCCCGCGTGGAACAGTTCAAGGGTGATCAGGGTGGCGGCAGCCGGTGACATTCACGCGGGAGGGCCGGGCGACGAAAGGCTGGCCGAGCTCTTCGCGGAGGCGGATCGCGAGTCCGATCTGATCCTGCTCGCCGGCGATCTCACGCTCCACGGCGAGCCGGAGGAAGCTGCCGTGCTCGCCGAGGCCGTGCAGGGCCTCGAAACGCCGGTCCTTGCAGTGCTGGGCAATCACGACTGGCATGCGAATCGCCGCAACGAGGTTGTGGCCGCGCTGACCGAGAGCGGGATGCGCGTGCTCGACCGTGAGTCGGCTGTGCTCGACGTGGCGGGCACGAAAGTGGGGGTGGTCGGCGTGAAGGGGTTCGTGGGCGGCTTCCCCGACTCGGAGCTCCCGGACTTCGGCGAGCCGTCGCTACGGCGTGTCTACACGGAGACGACCGAGGAGGTCGAGGCGCTCGGGCGGGGCCTCGAGGAGATCGCGTCGTGCCCGATCCGGATCGCGCTCCTCCACTACGCGCCGACGACGACGACGCTGGAAGGGGAGCCGAAGGTGATCTGGGCCTTCCTCGGATCCGACCGCCTCGCCGCGCCGATCGCGGAGCACCGGCCGGACATTGTCCTCCACGGCCACGGCCACCTCGGCAGGTTCGAGGGCTTCATCGGCGCCGTGCCGGTCTACAACGTCGCGCAGCCCGTCATCGGCCGCGACTACTGGGTCTTCGAGC
>Ga0066710_100004796_pt1 | contig 12098 bp, 12 predicted proteins | sample GraSoiAngelo_159_FD_79666 | JGI IMG/M metagenome (GOLD analysis project Ga0066710, IMG submission 79666) | Grasslands soil microbial communities from the Angelo Coastal Reserve, California, USA - 14_1009_16_40cm | ecosystem: Environmental > Terrestrial > Soil > Grasslands | place: USA...
ACGGTCAAGGAGATCGGGCCGGCCGCATCCCCGCCCGAGGGGTTCGATGCCTCCCGCCAGCTCGAGGCCGGACCCTGGGGGCTGGGACGTCCGGCGGAGCGGGCCCGCCTCGCCTTCAGCCCGAAGGTCGCCTGGTGGGCCGTCCCCAGCGCCCCTGGTTCCCGTGTCCTGTCGACACGGAAGGACGGATGGGTCGAGGTCGACGTCCCGGCCAGCCAGACGGATGCGTTCGTCTCGTGGGTCCTGTCGTTCGGGCCAGACGCCCGCGTCTACGCGCCCCGGCCCATCCGCGATCAGGTGGTGGCCCGCCTGGAGGCCCTGGCGAGCCATGGCTAGCACGACGGCCCGGCAGACGGCCAAGGCTTCGGACCGGTTGCGCCGCCTCCTGGTGGTTGTTCCCTACGTGGTGCGGCACCCGGGGGTCCGGCTCGAAGAGCTCACCCGGCTCTTCGGTCTCGGAGAGAACGAGCTCCTCGAGGACCTGAACCTGCTGTTCGTCTCCGGGCTCCCTCCGTACGGCCCGGGCGACCTCATCGACGTGCAGGTGGAAGAGGGTCGCGTGTGGATCGGGGTGGCCGACTACTTCTCCCGTCCCGTCCGGCTGACCCGATCCGAGGCGCTGGCCCTCTACCTCAAGGGGAAGGCCCTCCTGGGGGCTCCGGGCTTGGAGGAAGCTCCGGCGCTCTCCACGGCCTTGGCCGAGATCGAGCGAGGGCTGGGGGAGGACACGCTGGCCGGGCTGGCCGACCGGGTCGAGGTGGACCCGGGAGGCACCGCGGCTCGAGCTCTCGCCGCCGTCCGCGCGGCAACCGAACGAAGGGAGCGAGTGGAGATCGAGTACTACACGGCCTCCCGGGACGAGCTCACGGCGCGGCGGATCGATCCGGAGCACGTGTTCTCGGCCATCGGGAACTGGTACGTCGTTGCCTGGGACCACCTGGCCGAGGCGGAGCGCCTGTTCCGGGTTGATCGGATCCGGGCGGTGCGCCAGACCGGGGAGACGTTCGAGCCGCGGGGACTGCTCGGCGCCGGGCGGCCCCTGTACACCCGGTCGGGGCAGGACGTGTCGGTTCGGCTCCTGCTGGGCCCGAGCGCGCGCTGGGTGGCCGAGTACTACGAGACCGAGCGGACGGTCCAACGCGCCGATGGCGCGCTGGAGGTCACCCTTCCAACCAAGGACCTTCCGTGGGCCGCCAAGCTGATCCTTCGCCTCGGGGGGGAGGCCACCGTCCTGGAGCCTCCCGAACTCTCCGCGATGGTTGCGGACACCGCTCGGCGAACCCTCTCCCTGTACCGGCGAGACGCCGACGGGACGGGGTCCCGCAGGGGTCCCGACGAGCGCGGCCGGGGCCGGTTCGCCTAGGCCTGGTTTAGGCCTTTCGGCACCTCAAGGGCCTCCCAGGGCCCGCCGATACGCGAGTTGGTATGACCACGATCCGCACCACATGCCCCCGCTGCGGAGAGGTCGACATGTCGCCCGAATCGATCCTCCTGTCCATCCGCGATCGGGCCGGCGAGCGCTCGTACCGCTTCTCGTGCCCCACCTGCATGGACATGATCGAGAAGCCGGCCGACCGCAAGGTGGTGTCCCTCCTGCTCTCCGCCGGCGTCGAGCTGGCAGGCGAAGCGGGGGAGGAAGCCGAGCACGCTCCCGAAGCCCCGGAACACCCGGAGTCGTACCGGCCGGGACCGCCCCTCACCATCGACGACCTGATCGCTTTCCACTTCCTCCTCCAGGACGACGACGCGTTCCTCCGCGCGCTCCTCTCCTCCGGCGACGGCTAACCGCGCCGGGTGCCCGACCCGGACCGCGCACCACCCTTGCTATCCTCCGGCCCGTGGTCCTCGTCGTCTGGCTGACCGTGGGGCTGGCCACGCTGGCGCTACTCGCCATCATGGGCATCGGTCTGCTCAGGCACCTCAAGGTCCTGACCGGATCTCTCCGCCGGTTCCGCGACGAGGTTCACCCTGCGCTCGAGGAGGTTCAGAAGGAGTCGGCCGAGGCCCAGCGCCGGCTGGAACGAATCTCCGAAAGGCGCGGTGGTAGACTCCGCCCCTAGACGGCCGGACACCGGCCCCGTCCTCCACCCCGGGAGGCACCAGTGTTCAACATCGGCCCGACCGAGCTCATCGTCATCCTCGTCATCGCGCTGATCGTGTTCGGGCCCAAGCGATTGCCGGAGATCAGCAAGACCGTGGGCAAGAGCTTGCGAGAGTTCCGAAAGGCCACCGAAGGCATCCGCGGGCAGATCGAGGAGGGGCTCAGCGGCGACGAGGAGGACGAGGAACAGGAAACGGCGACGGGCCAGCCCGGCGACACGCCTTCCACCGGGACGGTCCCCCAGGCCGAGCAGCCCGAGCAGCCCGACACAACGCCGTTCATCGAGACGGTCCCCCAGGCCAACCAGCCCGAACAGGCCGACGGTTCGGATCCGGCAAGCCCCAACGGCGCGAGCGCCGCCAGCTAGGCCGGTGCCGCCGCGCGTCCCTGAAGCCGAAGGCAGGTTGATCCGGTGGCGTTGAACCTTCGCCGCTTCCGCCGTTCCCGTGATCCCGAGGGAACCATGACCGTGGTGGAGCATCTCACCGAGCTCCGCCAGCGGGTAGTGAAATCGATCCTCGCCGTGCTCGTGGGCATGACCGTCGGTTGGTTCTTGTACCGCCCCGTCTTCAACCTGATGTCCAACCCCTTCTGCGACTTCATGCGGACACACCCTCAGCTGGCGATCGATCCGAAGGACCCCTGCAAGCTCGTGTACCTGTCGGTAACCGAGCCGTTCATCACCAAGATCAAGGTGGTCGCCTTCCTCGGGGTTGGCCTGGCGCTCCCACTGGTGCTGTATCAGCTGTGGCGGTTCATCACCCCGGGCCTCACGTCGCGCGAGCGGCGCTTCTCCGTCCCTTTCGTGGTGTCCTCCATGGTCCTGTTCGCGCTCGGTGGTTGGTTCGCCATGCTCACGCTGCCGAAGGGCCTCGCCTTCCTCCTGGGATTCGCCGGGACCGAGCGGGTCCAGGCCGTGCTGTCGATCGGGAAATACCTCGGCTTCGTCATGTTGCTGATCATGGCGTTCGGGGCGTGCTTCGAGTTCCCCCTGATCCTGATCTCTCTGACGATGGTCGGGGTCTTGTCGAGCAGGCAGCTGCGCGACTGGCGCCGCTACGCGCTGGTGGTCATCGCCATCGTCGCGGCGGTGGTCACTCCCAGCCAGGACTGGTTCACCATGTCGGCGCTCATGGTGCCCCTGATAATCTTCTACGAGCTCTCCATCCTGATCTCGCGACTACTCAAGAAGTAACGAAGGGGACTCTTCGCATGGCGATCAAGAGCAAGGGGCGAACGCGCGGCGGTCGGGCGGTGGCGGCGGCTCCCCGCCGCGGGCTCGTCGTCCGCAAGCCACCCATCTGGCGCCGCGTCTGGGTCTGGATCCTCGTCGGGGTGCTGGCCCTCGGCGGGATCCTGTTCGGGTTGTTCTCCTGGATGCATTCACGCGACGTCAAGGCAACCAGGGCTCGGGAGACGCTGGCCATCCAGAAGGTCCTCAACCAGCTCCGGTCCGCCCTGCCAGACGATCGACGCCCCGTCCCCCCTGACGTCGTGGTGATCTTCCCCTCGGTGACCGACGATCTGCAGAAGATCGGGACCGACATCAAGGGGAACGCGATCATCACCCGGGGCCGGGAGATCAGGGAACAGGCCACCGCGTCGCTCAGGAGGATCCAGGCCATCCGGATCGACCGCCTGGTCCCCGCCGAGTTCAGGGCCGACCAGGCAACGGTCACCGACGCCATGTTCCTGATTGCCCGGGCGGTCGGGCTGTACGAGCAGATCGGACGCATCGTCGAGATCTCGGAGGACGTCCCTCGCGCGGACCAGCTGTCCCTGATCCAGCAGGCCACCCGGCTCACCCAGCAATCGGGGGGCTTGTTCGACGCCGGGTACCGGAAGATCGTCCACCTGGCCAACGAGTTCGGCGTGTCGGTGACGATCCCGTTCAGCCCGCCTCCACCCCGGGCGTCGCCCTCGCCGATCCCGTCGGCCTCGCCGTCACGGTAAGGGGATGACGGGCTCGGCGGTGGTCGCCGTCGTGGCCAACCCGACCTCCGGACGGGGGAAGGGCGCGAAGCTCATCCCGAAGGTCGACGCCCTGCTTCGGTCTCTGGACGTCTCCCACACCCTGGTCATCTGCGAGGGGCCAGATGATCCCGAGCGCCTGGCCCGGGACGCCGTGGAGCGAGGGGCGGACATCGTGGCCGCGTTGGGCGGCGACGGCCAGGTCGGAGCCTGCGCCAACGGCGTGATCGGAACCGGGGCGACCCTCGCCGTCATCCCGGCGGGCACCGGCAACGACTTCGCCCGCCACCTCGGGCTGGACCGCAAGGACCCCCTGGCCGCCACCCGCCTGCTCGCCGACCCACCCATCAGGAAGATCGACGTCGTCCGCATCGTGACCCCCCAGCACGAGCGGTACTTCGTGAACGTGGGCGGGGCGGGGTTCGACTCCGAGGTGAACGAGCACGCGAACAAGGTGCGCCGGCTTTCCGGCACCGCCAAGTACGTGTACTCGACGTTCGTCACCCTGGCCAGGTTCGCGGCCGACGATTTCACGGTGACGGTCGACGGCCGGTCCCACCCGTTCCGGGGGATGATGCTGGCCGTGGGCAACGCGAGCTCCTACGGCGGGGGGATGCTGGTGTGCCCGGACGCCCGGTCCGACGACGGCCTGCTCGACGTGTGCGTGATCCAGGAGCTGCCGAAGTGGCAGTTCGTCAAGACCTTCCCCAAGGTGTTCAAGGGCCGGCACGTGGAACATCCCGCGGTGACCATGCTCCAAGGGCGGGAGATATCCATCTCGGCCGGGCGGCCCTTCCAAGTCTACGCGGACGGGGAGGCTGTGGGGACCCTCCCGGCCACGTTCACCGTCCTCCCCTCGGCCCTCCCCGTGGTGGCTCCGCCCGTCGAGGGCGCCCGGTGACCACGGGTCTGCTCCTCCTGCACGCCTTCCCCCTCGACGCCAGCATGTGGGAGCCGCAAGTCAGGTCGTTCGGAGCCGATGTCCGGGTGGTGGCGCCCGACGTGCCGGGGTTCGGCAAGCGCTCGCGCTCGGGAGGGCTGACCTCGATGGACGAGGGCGCCGACGTCGCGGCCGAGGAGCTGAGCGCGGCCGGCGTGGACGGGGCGGTCGTGTGCGGCCTGTCCATGGGAGGCTATGTGGCGTTCTCCTTCTGGCGACGCCACCGGGACCGCGTGCGTGGCCTGGTGCTGGCGAACACCAGGGCCGGCGCCGACGACGAGGCGGGGAAGGAGCGGCGCCGGGCGCTCGCCGCCCGGTTGACCGAGGAGGGCAGCGGCTTCCTGGTCGAGAACCCGCCGCCCCTGTTGTCCGCCACCGCCTCACAGGAGCTCTGGACCAGGGTCAGGGAGATCATCCGGGTCCAGCCAGCGGAGGGCATCGCCGCCGCCTCCCTGGCCATGGCGAACCGGCCGGATTCCACACCCGATCTGGGAGGGATCGACGTCCCGACGCTGGTCGTCACGTCGACCGGAGACACGCTCATCCCGCCAGAGGCGACCTCTCCGATGGCGGAACAGATCCCCGGGGCGATGCTGGAGACCATCGAGGGCGCGGGGCACCTCTCCAACCTGGAGGCGCCCGAGGAGTTCGATCGGTTCCTCCGCGAGCACCTTCTCCGATGCGGACTCTCCTTCGGCTGAGCGCACCGACCGGCGTATCCTCCTCCGGCACCACCTTGTATACTTCGGCAGATGCCGAACTATGGAATGCGGTCCTCCGACCCGCTCGCATCGACGGCGAGCCTCATTGCCGACCCAAGCCGCGCGTCAATGCTCGTCGTCTTAGCCGAGGCTGGCCCACTGGCCGTCAGCGACCTCGCTGCTGTTGCGCGCGTAACCGCGCAGACGGCCAGCGAACATCTAGCAAGGCTCGCCGAAGGCGGCCTGGTTGTCCGTCAGCAGACGAGCCGATTCCATCGGTATGGGCTTGCCCACCCCGGCGTGTCCGAGGCGCTGGTAGCTCTGAGGAAACTCACTGCTCCAGTGGACTCGACCGCGGCACTGGCAGCTGCGCCGAGGGCCCCATTCGCTGCCGAGCTGGCTGCTCGCTCTTGCTATGACCACTTGGCGGGCCGCCTTGGGGTTGAAGTGACCGACGCGCTGGTTCGCGATCGATTGATCCGTAGGGAGAGCTGGAACCCCGGTCCCACCAGGAGCGGAAGCTACCGCCTGACCAAGAACGGAATTGAGTTCCTCGATTCGCTCGGCATCGTCTCCGCTGAGCTGCGCAGCCTGCGCCGTTCCTTCGCCCACCCCTGCATGGATCGGACCGAGCGGCGGCCGCATCTCGGGGGAGCGCTGGGTGCGGCCATCGCCACCCGGTTGATGGAGCTGCGCTGGATCGAGCGGCTGCCGGAGGGCCGGGCTGTGCGGATCACGAAGGCCGGAGGGGCCGGTCTTCGGGAGCGGTTCGGCATCGACCCGTGAGTCAGCTCGGCCAGCGATACTGGTCCGAGTGACCACCGTCGAGCGCTTCGCCGAGCGATACCCGTTCCCCCTGGACGACTACCAGGTCCGGGCCGCCCAGGCGCTGGAGTCCGGGGAGTCCGTGCTGGTGGCGGCACCCACCGGCTCGGGCAAGACCGTCGTCGCCGAGTTCGCCGTGGAACGGGCCCTGTCCCACCATCGGAAGGCCTTCTACACGACGCCCCTCAAGGCCCTGTCGAACCAGAAGTTCGGAGACTTCGGGCGCCGGTACGGCCAGTCCAGGGTCGGTCTCCTGACCGGAGACAACTCGATCAACTCCGAGGCTGCCGTCGTGGTCATGACCACCGAGGTCCTCCGCAACATGCTCTACGAGAACAGCCCGACGCTGGAGGGCTTGGAGGTGGTCGTCCTGGACGAGGTGCACTACCTCCAGGACCCCTACCGGGGCGCGGTGTGGGAGGAGGTGCTCATCCACCTCCCGCTCTCCGTTGCGGTGGTCTGCCTGTCGGCCACGGTGTCCAACGCCGAGGAGTTCGGCGAATGGATCGGGGCCCTCCGGGGGCCGACCCGGGTGGTCATCGAGGAACGCCGGCCCGTCCCGCTCCGGAACCTCTACCTGGTGGGCCGGGATCTCCACGACATGCACGTCGAGCAGGGTGGCCGGCTCATCCCGAACCCCTACCTGGTCTCGCTCTCCCAGCGCGAGATCCGGGTCCGGGAGTGGAAGCCCCGAGCCGGCGCCAAGTACGGGCGGAGCCTGACCGCACGCATCGAGCGGCCCCGCGAGGGGCATCGTCGCGTCTACGTCCCCCGCCGGGAGGAGGTGGTGACCCTCCTCCGGGAGCAGGGCATGCTTCCGGCCATCTACTTCGTGTTCAGCCGGGCCGGCTGCGACGCGAGCGTCCGGTACGTGATGGAAGCCGGCCTCCGGCTCACGTCGCGGGAGGAGTCCGACCGAATCCTGGAGTTCGTGGACGGGCAGGTCTCCTGGATCGACGAGGGAGAGCTCGCCTCCCTGGGCTTCTTCGAGCTCCGCGAAGCCCTGGCGGCCGGGGTCGCCGCCCACCACGCCGGGATGTTGCCCGTGTTCAAGGAAGCGGTGGAGCGGCTCTTCCAGCAGGGTCTGATCAAGGTGGTCTTCGCCACCGAGACGCTGTCCCTGGGGATCAACATGCCCGCCAAGACCGTGGTCATCGAGGACTTGTGGAAGTTCTCCGGTGAGCGCCACGAGCTCCTGACGCCGGGCGAGTACACCCAGCTCACCGGGCGAGCCGGGCGCAGGGGGATCGACCCCCTCGGGAACGCGGTGGTCCTGTACCAGCGGCAGGTGCCCTTCGAGCGGGTCGCGGGGCTGGCCTCCACCCGCACCTACGAGCTGCGGTCCTCGTTCCGCCCCTCCTACAACATGACGGTCAACCTCGTGCGGAACTACACGAGGGAGGAGGCCCGCCACCTCCTCAACTCCTCCTTCGGCCAGTTCCTGGCCGACCGAGGGGTGGTCACCCTGGAACGACAGCTCGAGCGGGACCGCGCGTACCTCGACGGCTACCGGCGCTCGATGGCCTGCGACCGTGGCGACTTCGCCGAGTACTGGGGCCTTCGGACCCAGGCCGGCAGGATCCGGGAGGAGGGTCGAAGGAGCACCCAGCGCGAGCGGGAGAGCGCCGCTCGCCAGGCCATCGCCGGGCTCCGTCCGGGCGACGTGATCTACCTTCCGTCCAGCCGCCGCCGCGGGCTGGCCGTGGTCCTGTCAACCCGAGAGGGGCGACCAACCGTCCTCACCGAAGAGCGCCGATACTTCCGCCTCGGTCTGCGGGACTTCGAGGAACCGCCCGCTCCGCTGGCCAGGATCGACCTCCCCAGGAGCGGCAGCGCCCGCAGCGCCAGGTATCGGCGGGACCTGGCAGCCCGGCTGGCCACGCTGAAGGTGCGCCCTCCGCGGCCGCGGGCAGCCAGGCCGGATCCCGATGCGGAGCGGCGAGCCCGGGCCTTGGAGCGTCAGGCCGCCGCCCATCCGTGCCACGGCTGCCCCGATCGGCCCCAGCACGAGCGGTGGGCGGAGCGGTCCTCCCGCCTCGAGCACGAGGTCGCGGGGCTGGAGCGACGCATCCGATCCCGGACCGAGACGCTCGGCCGGCAGTTCGATCGCGTGGTCGCCGTCCTCCAGGAGCTGGGCTACGTCCGAGGATTCGCCCTCACCGAGGCGGGGGACCGGCTCCGCCGGATCTACGCGGAGGGCGACATCCTGGTCGTCCAGGCCCTTCGTGACGGGTTGTTCGATGGCCTGTCAGCCTCGGAGCTGGCCGCGCTGGTGTCGGCGATCGTCTACGAGACGCGAGAGCGATTCCCCCGGCGGAGCGAGATCCCCACGCGCCTGCTCCGGGATCGCTTCCGCGCGATGTCTGGAGCGTGGGCGCGGGTGCGGCAGGTGGAGGAGGCCCACCAGGTGGAGCTGGTCCGCGAGCTCGACCCCGGCTTCATGTCCACGGTGTTCGACTGGGCGGAGGGCAAGCCCCTGGAGGACGTCCTGGCCGGGTCGGGCCTCACCCCCGGGGACTTCGTCCGGAGCTGCAAGCAGCTCCTGGACCTCCTGCGCCAGATCGAGGAGGTCGCGGGTCCCGTCCTGGGGGCCGTGGCCCGGGCTGCGCACGGCGCGGTGAACCGGAGCGTGGTGAGTTACACGGGCCTGGAGGGCTAGGGGCGGGGCTATGCCAGGGCTAGGGCCGGGCCGGTTCGAGCCGAACGCCCGAGGCGGCCTGCAAGGACGCGCCCAGCGCGTCCCACGCCACCCGAGCCAGCAGGTGCGACCGGCCGTCGACCAGGGCCGCGCTGGTGACGCGCCCGACCTCTCGACCATCCACCTGCACCGGGTCGCCCGCCGAAACCGGGCCGCCGGCCCGAAGGGCCACCACCATCCGGCGCGGATGGCCCAGATTGCGCATCTTGGCCACCGCCTCCTGCCCCAGATAGCAGCCCTTCCCGAAGGCCACCACGTCCTCGAACCCGGCCTCCTGGGGCAGGTCCTGTTCCAGCACGTCCACGCCGACCTTCGGCCTCCCGTTCACGATCCTCCACGTCTCGAGTTCCTCGCCGGTGGCCTCACCACGGCCGGTGGCCAGTGTCTCGAGCACCTGGACATGATCGACGGCGTCGGCCACGAGGTCGGACCCCGCGCCCAGGCACGAGGGGACCGAGGCCTCCGTCCAGGGCGTGACCGGAGCCTCGGCCGATCCCGGAAGGGCGAACAGCGACAGGTCCTCGGACCGGTCCACCACGCTCACGTCGGAGGAGAGCACGTAGCGATCCAGCAGGCCGGCCACGGAGGACGGCTGGGTCGGGTCCTGAAGCAAGAGGAACCCGTCGGAGCGGCGAGCCACGGTGAACTCGGCCCGGACCTGGCCGGTGGGGGATAGGAGGAGCGAGCGCCGGGCCCGACCGGGAGGGAGATCGGCGACGTCGGCCGAAACCAGATCGTTCAGCCACTCGGCCGCGTCGCCTCCGGTCACGGCGACCTTCCGCCAGTGCGACAGGTCCACGAAGGCCCGGCCCTCCCTCAGCGCCCCCATCATCTGTTCTCCCACGTAGCCAGGATAGCGACGCGGCCCCCGATCCAACCCGCCCCAGTTCTCACTCAGGGCATCGGCGGCGACCTATGATGGCCCGGCGTGGACCCGCCGCTGGAGTCCCTCATCGAGCGGCTTCCCCCGGGGACCGTCAGTACGCATCCGGGTGAGGTCGCGATGCACGCCCGGGACCGTTGGGCCCTGGCCATGCTTCGCGACGCCAGGGGGGAACGGGTCCCGCCACCCGCAGCCGTGGTCTTCGCCGGCAGCACCGAGCACGTTTCGACGACGGTGTCCTGGGCCCGCGAGACCGGCACGGCGGTGGTCCCTCGAGGGGCCGGATCGGGCATCACCGGTGGCGCCGAGGCGATCCGCCGCGCGGTGGTGATCGACCTTTCCCGGATGGATCGGATCCTCGCCGTCGACGACGTCTCCCAGACCGTGGCCGTTCAGGCAGCCGTGAAAGGAGCCTCCCTCCAGGCGACGCTGGCCACGAAGGGCCTGAGTATCGGGTACGACCCGGACGCCTCCGACCTGTCCACGGTCGGCGGATGGATCGCTTCGCGGTCGGCGGGTTCGGCTTCCGCGGCCTTCGGGACGATCGACCAGGCCCTCATCGGACTGACCGCCGTGTTGGGGGACGGAGACGTGCTCCGCCTGGGGCCCCTTCCCGCGGGCGGGCCCGGCCCCGATCTCCGGCGGTTGTTCGTGGGGTCCGAGGGCACGCTCGGGATCATCACCGAGGCGGTGCTGGCCGTCTCCCGCGTCCCCAGGCAATACCTGTGGGACTCGCTGAAGCCGAACTCGTTCGAGAGCGGCGCCGCCCTGATCCGGGAGGTCCTCCAGCGGGGGTTCCGTCCGCTCGTCCTCCGGCTGCTCGACGCCGAAGAGGCGGCCTTCCAGTTCCGGGACCTCGGGCACCGGGGTGCCGCCCTCCTCGTCGGGTTCGACGGCGACGCGCCCGCCGCCGCCGCTCAGTGGTTCCACCTGCGCGAGCTCGGCAAGGAGTTCGGAGCCCGGTCCATCGGTCCGGAGCTGGCCAAGCACTGGTGGGACCACCGCCAGGAGGCCTCCGGCTGGCACGAGGGGGTGATGGGGCCGGCCCGAACCCTCGGGGCGGGGGTGATCGTGGACGTCCTGGACACGGCGTGCCTGTGGCGACGCCTTCCCCACCTGTACGAGGACGTGCGTGGGGCCCTCCTGGACCACGCGGAGACGGTGCGGTGCCGTCTGTCCAGCCCGTATCCGACCGGCGCGGCCCTGCACTTCACGTTCGTGGTCCGCGCGGCCGACGACCACGAGGCGGAGCGCGTCTACGAGACGGCGTGGAAGGAGGCGGCCGCGGCGATCCTGGCGGCGGGCGGAACGGTGGCGTACGACCTGGGCGTGGGGCTGCTCAAGGTCCCGTTCGCAGCCGAGGAGCTCGGCCCGGCGGGGAGCGCCGCGCTCCAACGGATCAAGGCGGCCCTCGACCCGGAGGGGATCCTCAACCAGGGGAAGCTCGTGCCGCCCCCGCAGGAGTGATGCCATCATGGGTCACCCCATGACTCGCCCTCGCGATGAGATGACCCACGATCACGCCGGCCGTCTGGCTCGCGCCAAGGCCGAGTGCTCGGCCGCAGGGATCGACGCGCTGATCATCACGCCCTCGGCCGATCTCCGGTACCTCGTCGGATACGAGGCGCCGCAGCTCGAGCGGCTCACCGCGCTGGTCGCCCGGGCTGCCGACGGACCGGTTCTGGTGGTCCCGGAGCTGGAGCGCCCCAGGGCCGCGTCGACCCCCGCCGGTGGGCTCGTCGACATCGTGGGCTGGCGGGATGGTGAGGACCCGTACGCGCTCGTGCGCGGGCTCCTCGCCGACGGCCGGACGTACGCGGTGAGCGAGCGGATGTGGGCCTCCCACCTGCTGGCCTTCAGGGAGGCCCTCCCGGGCTCCGGCTTCCTCACGGCCTCGGCGGTGCTGTCCAAGCTCCGGGTGCGCAAGGATGCCAGCGAGATCGCGCTGCTGTCGAAGGCGGCCCTGAGCGCGGACGAAT
>Ga0066710_100004797_pt1 | contig 12098 bp, 12 predicted proteins | sample GraSoiAngelo_159_FD_79666 | JGI IMG/M metagenome (GOLD analysis project Ga0066710, IMG submission 79666) | Grasslands soil microbial communities from the Angelo Coastal Reserve, California, USA - 14_1009_16_40cm | ecosystem: Environmental > Terrestrial > Soil > Grasslands | place: USA...
CGCTGCCTGATCATCAAGGAGGAGCGGGCCGACCTGGTGAAGCACCACCTGTGGGTCCTGTGGACCGACTACTTCAAGCCGGAGCACCTGGGGAAGTACCCGCAGCTGCACGAGCTGTTCTGGAACGCCACGAAGGAAGCGGGCAACGCGAAGAAGGCCACGGATCCGAACCAGGGCCAGAAGCTCCTCGACCTGATCGGCGAGATCGACAAGATCTTCTGGGACACCAAGAAGAGCTAGGGCTCGCGAGGCAGCTGCCTGTTCCTCCACCACTCGTCGAGGAGGCGGTAGGCCTCTTCCTTGCCGATCGGGCCGCGCTCGATGCGTTGCTCGAGGAGGTACTCGCGGGCGTCACCCACGGCCGGGCCGGGTGAGAGCCCGAGGTGCTCCATGATCTCGTTCCCGTCGAGGGGCGGGCGGAGCTGCTCGAGGTTCTCCTCCTCGGACAGCCGGGCGATGCGCAGCTCGAGGTCGTCCTGGAGCGCAGCCAACTCCTTGGCCCGTTCCACGTTGCGGGTCGTGCAATCGGTCCGCACCAGGTAATTCAACGGGTCCAAGAGCGGGCCGGCCTCCCGCACGTACCGGCGGACCGCGGCGTCGCTCCACCCCAACCGGTAGCTGTGGAACCGCAGGTGCATCTCCACGAGCTTCACGACGTCGGCGACCACCTCGTTCGGATAGCGAAGCGCGCGGAGCCGGTGCTCCGCCATCCTCGCTCCCACCACCTCGTGATGGTGGAACTGCACGCCCTCCGGGGTGATCTCCCGCGTGGCCGGCTTGCCGATGTCGTGCAGGAGCGCGGCCAGCCGCAGCACCTCCGGTCTTCTGTCCAGCAAGGGGACGTTGTCCACCACCACCAAGGTGTGCCGCAGCACGTCCTTGTGCCGGTGGACGGGGTCCTGCTGCAACCGAAGGGCCGGCAGCTCCGGCAGGAACCGATCGGCCAGGCCTGTTTCCACGATCAGCAGGAGCCCGGTGGAAGGCTTCGGCGCCACCAGCAGCCGCGAAAGCTCGTCCCGGATGCGCTCGGCCGAGACGATCTCCAGCCGATCGGCCATCCGACGCATCGCATCGACCACCCGGCTGGTCGGAGCGAAGCCGAGCGAGGAGGTGAACCTGGCGGCTCGAAGCATCCGGAGGGGGTCGTCGCCGAAGGCAATCTCCGGGTCGAGCGGGGTGTCGAGCCTTCCGGCCGCGAGGTCTTTGACCCCGCCGAACGGGTCCACGAACTCCCCTTCGGGCAACCGGATGGCCATGGAGTTGACGGTGAAGTCCCGCCGGGACAGGTCTTCCTCGATCGTGTCGCCGAACGTCACCACGGGGTGCCGGTCGTCGACGGGATAGGCCTCCTTGCGGAACGTGGTGATCTCGAGGTTGCGGCCGTCCTTCCCCGCCCCCACCGTCCCGAACCGGATGCCCACCAGCTTCTTCCACTCCGCCCACCCCTGGAGGATGCGGACGGTCTCCTCCGGCCGGGCGTCCGTGGCGAAGTCGAACTCGCCCCTGGACTCGTGATGCATCAGCAGTTCCCGGACCGCTCCACCGACCAGATACAGCTGATACCCCGCGGTCCGGAACCGCTCGCCCAGCTCCACCGCCAACGGGTCCACCTCGAGCACGGCGCGGGGCTGATCGGGAACCGGCATCGCGCTGCGAGGATACCCTCCCACATACGATCGCTTGGTCAGGTTCGTGACCGGCTGACCAACCGCCCGGGCACTCCCGTTTGTCCCTCCCTACCGACGGGTAGCAACCAACAGGGCGCCTTACGTCGCTTTCTGCCCGCACGAGGAGGAGATCGGTATGGTCCAAACCTCGAATCATCAGAAGATGTCCAGGGCGCAGGCCGGCCGCAAGGGGGGACTGACCACCAAGCAGCGGCACGGCGAAGAGTTCTTCGGACGGATCGGCCGCATCGGTGGCAAGAAGGGCGGCGACACGACCAAGAAGCGCTACGGGGTCGAGTTCTACCAGCGCATCGGGCGGAAGGGCGGCTCGAAGTAACGACCGTCCGAACGGTCCTCCAGTAACGACGATTCCCCTGCCCCGGGGGGTTCCTTGGTAGGCGAGGGTCCAATTCCGGTCGCGCCCGCCAGGGCTGCGATGGCCCCCGCGGGGCTTTGCCATACTCCTAGCCGTGCGGACCAGCGTGGACGTCCACAACTTCCTGGTCGAGCGCGACGTCCCCCATGAAGTGTTCCCGGTGTCCGGCCGGCTGCGCTCCCCCGAGCGGCTGGCGGCCGTTCTCGAGCTCCCCCCCGAAGAGGTGGGCAAGGTGGTCATCTTCGAAGGTGGCGAGGGCGCGGAGGGTGCCGTCGCGGTGGTCATCCCGGCGGGTCGGGACGTGGACGCGGCCCGAGTGCGACGGGCGGTGGGGCGGCCGGACCTGGAACCGGCCTCGAAGGACCGCACCGCCGAGCTCACGGGCTATCTGCCGGAATCGATCCCGCCGGTCGGCCTTCCCAATGACTTCGTCCTGATCCTCGATCGGTCGCTGGCCCGCGACGCCGTCCTCTATTTCCTGGGAGGAGAAGCCCGGGCGGTCCTGAAGATCAGGGGGAAGGACCTCGCCCGCGCCGCCGGGGCCAAGGTCGCCACGGTGACCTCCGCCTCGGAGTGACCCCGTGAAGTGAAGACCCGCTCGGAGTTCTCCGCAGGAGGGGTCGTGTTCCGCAAGGCTCGCCAAGGCCCCGAAGTCGTGCTGGCCGCCCGCCGAACCCGGAAGGGAGACCTGGCCTGGGGTCTGCCGAAAGGGCTGGTGGAACCCGGCGAGAATCCCGTCGAGGCCGCCGTTCGGGAGGTCCAGGAAGAGACGGGGCTGCAAGGAGAGATCGTCCAGCCGCTCGGTGAGATCTCCTACTGGTTCGTGTGGGGCGGGGAGCGGGTCCGAAAGCGGGTGGCCTTTTTCCTGATGCAGGCCGTGGGGGGAGACACGTCCCTGCACGACCACGAGATGGAGGACGTCCGGTGGTTCCCGCTCGCCGAGGCGCTGTCCGCGGCGTCGTATCCCAGCGAGCGACAAGTGATCCGCCGGGCCGCCGAGGCGCTGGACGGGTCCCCATGACGTGCTGATCCAGGCCCTGCTCGGCATCCTGTCCGGGCTGGTGTCGGGGGTGATGTCCGGGGCGTTCGGTGTCGGCGGAGCCATCCTGACCACCCCCGCGGTGCAGGTGCTGTTGGGAGCTCCCCCCATCGTCGCGGTGGGGACGCCGCTCCCGGCGATCCTCCCAAGCACACTGTCGGGGATGCAGGCCTACCGGCGGACCGGCCAGATCGACCACCGGGCCGTGCGGTGGGCGGCGCCCCCCGGCGTCGCCGGCGCCGCGGTGGGAGCTCTCCTGACGAAGTGGGTGGAACCGCGGATCCTCCTGCTGATCACCGCGTTGCTCATCGCCTGGCAGGCGAAACGTGTCGCGTCCGGCCCCGCCGTCGACGCTGGGTCGGGAGCAACGGTCGCGCCCAGCGGAACGGCGTTCGCGCTCATGGGGCTGATCGCCGGGTTCGCGTCTGGCCTGCTGGGCATCGGGGGCGGGGTCATCATGGTCCCGGTGATGGTCACGATCCTCGGCATGCCCTTGAAGCGGGCCATCGGCACCTCGCTGGTCGCGATCTCGTTCATGGTCATCCCCGGCACGATCGTCCACACCGCCCTCGGGCACATCGACTGGTGGATCTTCCTCTGGCTGACCCTGGGCGTGGTCCCGGGTGCGGCCATCGGCTCGCGCTGGACGGTCCGGGCCCAGGAGCGGGTCCTTCGCCGGGTCGTCGCCGTCTTCCTGTTCCTGGTCGCGGTGGCATACGCGGCCCTGGAGATCCACGATCTCCTGCTGCGATAACCGCCTCACTACAATGTCCGCGCAGCCATGAAACGGTTCCTCGCCGGCGTGTACGCGCTCGTCCTCACTGCCGTTCCCCTCTCCTTCGGAACGGCTACCGCACAGACCTTGCCGGGCCCCACCGCCACGATGAACCTGCTGTCGCAGTCTCCGTGGAACAGCGCCGACCGCCCCCTCGAGGTGTCGTTCAGGGCCACCAACATCTCGGCGACGCCGCTGGACGACCTGTCGGTGGAGTTGATCGTGGGGGCCCCCGCCACTTCGCGGTCGCTCTACCAGCTGTCGCTGACCGAGGACAGCGCCCCGCTGGTGGCGTTCCCGCTCCCTCAGGGAGGAACGCTGACGCCCGGCGAGAGTCGGACGTTTCGCATCAGACAGCGCATGGACGTGCTGGCATCACGGGCCGACAACGGGCTCTATCCGTTGAAGCTCGAGCTGCGGTCGCACGACCAGGCCGTCGCCGCCCTCCGGACGCCGATGATCTTCCTGATCGAGCGCCCCCGGGTGCCGCTGAACCTTGCCTGGACCTGGGTGCTCTCCGAGCCCCTCCAGTTCCGCGCGGACGGGACATTCCTCCCCGGCACGCTGGAAGCCGACATCGCCTCAGGAGGCCGGCTTTCTACCATCGTGGATGCTCTGGCGCGGTTGGAGAACCGCGACGTCGACGTGGTGATCTCCCCGCTGCTCGTCGAGCAGCTCCAGCGGATGTCGAAGGGCTACCGGATCCTCGGCGCGGACGGCATCATCCGCACGGTCGCCGCGGGAGCGGGCGGGGCGGCCGACGCCGCCGTCCTCCTCCGGTCCTTGCGGGAGGTGGCCTCGCACCCCCGAACCGAGCTGCTGGCTTCGCCGTTCCCGGACCCGAGCCTCCCGGCCCTCTTTCGGGCGGGCCTGGCCGGTGAGCTCCCCACGCTCGTCGAGCGGGGCGGCGATCTCCTGGCCGATGCCCTGGGCCGCAAGCCGACCACGGACCTCATTCGGCCCCTCGATTCCCAGCTCGACGCGGCCACCCTCCCCCGCCTCGTCTCCATGGGAGTCCGCGCGGTGCTGGTCGATCCCGGGTTCGTGTCCGCACTGAAGTTCCAGTCTCCCCCGGTCGTCCGGCTGACCGCCGGCAGGTCTTCGCTCGCCGCGATCCTCCCGAACTCCGAGCTCGCCGTCCTCGCCCAGGACTACCGAGCGGACCCCACCCTGGCCGCCCACGTGGCCCTCGGTGAGCTCGCGGCGATCTGGCTGGAGTTGCCCGGGACCGCGGGGCGGGGTGCGGCCGTCCTGCTGGGGGAGGACTCCGGGCTGCTCCCCCCCTTCTTCACCCTGTTCGCGTCGCTGGTTCGGTCTTCCTCATGGCTCCGCCCCGTCACGGCGACCGGTTTCCTCTCCACCATCGCGGGACAGCCTCGGCGGCAGGTGCCACCGCGGGCGTATCCGAGCTTCGGCCTGATCTACCTGAACAAGCTGCTGCACCTCAGAAGCTCGCTCTCCCGCTTCCGAGAGACCGTGGACGGCTCCGCCGAAGTCGAGGTCCGCCTGCGAGGGGATCTCCTTCTCGCACAGAGCGCGGCCGCCCTGACCGATCCCTCCCTCGGCCAGTCGTTCATCGACGCGGTGAGTGGAGAGATCCGCCACACCTACGACCGGGTCCACATCGCCACGACCGTGGTGACCCTGCCGTCGCAGCGAGGGCTCGTCCCCCTGACCATCGCCAACGAATCTGGACAGCGCCTCCGCGCCGTTCTCCAGTTCGTCACGGACCGGCGCCTCCAGTTCGTCGGCGGCTCGTCCCGAGGCGTGGTCCTGGATCCCGGCACCCGGACGCTCACGTTCAGCGTCCAGGCCCAGGCGACCGGCCGGATACCAGTCCGGGTCCAGGTCCTGTCAGCCGGTGAGGCGCCGGACACGATCGCCTCCCGCACCATGGTGATCAGGTCTACCGCCTACAATCGCCTCGCCCTGTTCCTGACGGTCGGCGCGGCGGTGTTCCTGCTGGGCTGGTGGGGAAGGAGGTTCCTGCCTCGGCGGAGGTCGTGAAGCCCCCCGGGCCGACCGGCGACAGCGGCACGAGCCCGCGCACCCCGGCCGGCGAACGCCCCGCGGACTCGCCTCAGGCATTCGTCCGGCACTCCGCGGTGATGTCGGTCGGGACCGCCCTGTCCCGGCTGACCGGGTTCCTCCGGGTCGCGGCGATGGCCTACGCGCTCGGGGTGACGGAGAGCCGTCTGGCGGACGCCTACAACGTCGCGAACACGACGCCCAACATCATCTACGAGCTCGCCGCGGGGGGGATCATCGCCTCGATCTTCGTCCCCGTGTTCGTCGAGCGCCTCGAGCTGCACAGCCGTGAGGCGGCGTGGCATACGGCGCGGGCCGTCCTGAGCTTCGCCTTCCTGGTCTTGAGCGGCGTCATGGTGCTGGGGATCCTGGGATCGAACCTGATCATCCGAGCGTACACGTTCCGCGTGCACGGACCCCAGGCCGAGGCGGAGCGAGCCCTGGCGTCGTACTTCCTCAAGTGGTTCATGCCGCAGATCGTCTTCTACGGGCTGGGGGCCGGGATCGCCACCGGGCTGCTGAACGCCCACCGCCGCTTCGCCGCGCCCATGTTCGCTCCCATCGTGAACAACCTCATCGTGACGGCGACCTTCTTCCTCTTCGCCTCCCTCCCCGGACCGAAGGGATCGATCTACATCACCGGGGTCCAGAAGCTGGTGCTCGCCATCGGGACCACGGCGGGGGTTGCCGCGATGTCGCTGGTGCTGTGGCCTTTCCTTCGACGGCTCGGATTCCGGTGGCGATGGACCCTTGATCTGAGGGATCCGGGATTTCGCCAGATCGGCCGGCTGGCCGGGTGGGCGTTCGTCTACGTCATCGTCAACCAGCTCGGCTACCTGGTCGTGCTGATCCTCGCCGCGCCCCGGCAGGGCGGGTACACGGCCTACGCCGCCGCGTTCATCTTCTTCCAGCTGCCCTACGCGATCTTCGCGGTGTCGATCATGACCGCCCTGCTACCGTCGTTGTCTTCCCGGTGGTCCGACGGTGACGTGGACGCCTTCCGGCAGCAGCTCGCCCTGGGCATCCGGGGCATGGCGTTCGTGGTGATCCCGGCGGCGTTCGGCTACCTGGCCATGGCCGTGCCGATCGTCCGGTTGCTCCTCCAGCACGGTGTGACCCGGGGAGGGAGCACCGACCTCCTCGCCGGCGTCCTCCAGCTCTTCTCGGTGGGCCTGTTCTCGTTCTGCGCCTTCCAGCTCTTCCTTCGGGCGTTCTACGCCATGCAGGACACCCGCACGCCTGCCTTGATCAACGTGGCCGCCGTCGCCCTGAATATTGGAGTCAACCTCATCTACTACCGATACTTGGGGGTGGAGGGGCTCGCCTTGGGACACGCGACCGCTTACACGTTCGCCTCACTGGTGGCCGTCGTCATCCTGCGCCGGCGTCTCCGAGGCCTGGAATGGCGACGTCTGGCGCGGCCGCTGGGGCAGATCCTCCTGGCGGGCGCCGCGACCGGGGCCGTCGCCCTGCTGGTCTCGCGGGCGGTCGGCCGAGCGCTGGGCACGGCAGCCCTCGGACCGCAGCTTCTCCAAGTCGGTGGCGCGGTGCTGGCCGGCCTGGTCACGTTCATCGGTCTCGCCGTGGCCTTTCGACTCCCCGAGCTCGCCTTGATCAGGCAGACGCTCCGGACTGGGGTGGGACGCCGATGAGGCTCGCCGCCATCGGCGCGCTCGTCAGGGCCCGGGCCATCCGGCGCCGCCTCGGCGACGAACGAGGCTACGTGCGAGCCCTGATCATCCAGACCGCGCTCGGGATGCTCGTCATCGGCCTGGCGATCAACGACGGCGGCCAGCTGATCGCGGCACAGGTGCGAGCGGAGAGCGTGGCTCGCGCCGCGGCACAGGCAGGGGCCGATACGTACTTCCGGCTCCACAAAGTGGACGCGGCAAAGTCCGACGCGTACGAGGCCGCCGCCGAGGTCGATCCGACGGTGAGGGTCACCGACTTCAGCGTCGCCAGCGACGGCACGGTTACCGTTCGCGTCGAGAAGCTGGCCAGCACCATCGTGGTGAAGCGCGTCGGCTTCCTGAAACGATTCAACACCCAGGGCGCGACCGATAGCGAAGTCCGCACCTCATAGGCGCAAAGGCCGTGGGTAGACTGGCCCGCATGGAGGCGGTCGCGCCCGATCGTCGACTCGCCGATCGGTACGTTCTTGAAGAGCTCATCGCCACCGGGGGCATGGCGGAGGTATGGCGCGGCCGCGACGAGGTGCTGGCCCGGAGGGTGGCCGTGAAGATTCTCCGGTCCGATCTCGCCGGCGACCCTGACGTGGCGGAGCGGTTCCAAAGGGAGGCGATCGCCGCGGCGCGCCTCACGCATCCCTCCATCATCAGCGTGTACGACACGGGCCTGGAGGACGGCACCCGATACATCGTCATGGAGCACTTCGCCGGGCCATCGCTCCGGAACGTCCTCGACCAGCGAGGCTGGCTCCCGGCGGCCGAGTCGGTGGCCATCGTCCTCCCGGTCCTCGACGCGCTGGCCTACGCGCACGAGAGCGGGTTGGTCCACCGGGACGTGAAGCCGGGGAACGTCCTGGTGGGTGACGGCGGACGCCCGGTGAAGGTTACGGACTTCGGCATCGCCAAGGCCGCGTTCGCGGGCGGCAAGCTGACCACGACAGGATCGTTGCTCGGCACGGTTCGGTACATCTCCCCGGAACAGGTGGAAGGCAGGGAGGTGGACGCTCGATCCGACCTCTACTCGGCCGGGGCAGTGATGTACGAGACGCTGACAGGACGGCCGCCCTTCGAAGGGCCGAACGATGTAGCCACGGCCATGATGCGCCTGACCACCGACCCCCTCCCTCCCCGCGCGGTCCGGCCGGGGATCCCCCGCGGGGTAGAGAGCGTGGTCCTTCGATCCATGGCGCGCCGCGCGGAGGACCGGTTCCCCTCGGCCCAGGCCATGCGGGCCGTCCTCGAGCGGGCCGTTGGGCGGGAAGCCCGGGCGACCCGGGTCCTGTCCGTGTCCCAGCGGGCGCACACGGGCGCGATCGACGAGTCCGAGCCGGCCCGGGGATCCGCCTTCCGCTCCTGGATGCTGGTGCCCCTGATCCTCATCCTCCTGGCCGTCGGGGCGATTGCCGCTGGCCTGGCACTGGGCAGGCTCGAGATCGGCGGCCCCTTGGGCGTACGGGCCGCCCCGAACGCGGGCACTGGCGCGACCGGTGGCCTCGCTCGGATCCTGGCGGTGGGGGCCCACGACTTCGATCCCGAGGGTGCCGACCACATGGAGAACCCGGAGCAGGCTCGTCTCGCCATCGACGGCGACCCCGCCACCGGATGGAAGACCGACCACTACAGCACCGCCGACTTCGGGCGCCTGAAGGACGGCGTGGGACTCTGGATCGACCTCGGCCGCGACCGCGAGGTCTCCCGCATCCTGATCAGGAGCTCCATCCCGGGCTGGAGCTTCGAGCTCCGATCCGGTCCGCTCGGCCGCCCCTCCGAACCGCTGGCATCCAAGGACGGCACCACCTCCTTTCGAATGAGCTCCGGGCGGGTGAGCATCGACTTGAAGCCGGTCCGGACGCCGGGACTGCTCATCTGGATCACCCAGCTCGCGCCCGATGCGGGGCGATTCGCTGCCGAGGTGGCCGAGGTCGCGGTCCAGGGACCGGCGTGAGCGCCCCACAGGGTCCGGACCCGGCGGACGCGGAGCTGGTCCGGCGGGCCCGGGGTGGTGACGAGCAGGCGTTCGCCCGCCTGATGCAACGGCACGAGCGGCGCGTCTACAACCTCGCCTACCGGATGCTCGGCAACGCCGAGGACGCCCGCGACGCCACCCAGGACGCCTTCCTCTCGTGCTTCCGGCACCTCGACCGGTTTCGCGGTGAATCCCAGTTCGCCACGTGGCTGCACCGGATCGCGATCAACGCCTGTTACGACAGCCTCCGTCGCCGCCACGACACGAAGAGCCTGGACGACGAGCCGTTCGAGATCCATCCCGCACCCGATCACGCGGATCAGGCGGCGGCCGCCACCGACGTGCATCGCGCGCTCCAAGCGGTCCCGCAGGAGTTCCGGGCGGCCCTGATCATGCACGAGCTCCAGGACATGCCGCTGGAGGAGATCGCCGCCGCGCTCGAGGTTCCCGTCGGCACCGTCAAGTCGCGGCTCCACCGGGGCCGGGTGGCCCTGGGCCGGGCCCTCGCTGCGTCGGCGCCAGGGGAACCTCGGCCCCTTCACTCCCCGTCCAAGCCACCGACCCCATGAGCGACCACACCGATCCCCGCGACCATCCCGACGAGCTGCTGGTGGGCTACGTCGACGGCTCCGCTACGCCCGCCGAGCGGGCCGAGGCCGAGGCCCACCTCGCGGCCTGCAGCCGCTGCCGCGAGGAGATCGAACTCGCCACGGCGGGTCGCCTGGCGATGGCCTCGCTCACGGAGGTCGAGCCCCCCGGCCTGGCCGAGACCGGCGTGGCCGGCCTTCGCCGCGCCGCGCTCCGCCCGGTCGAGGAAGTGGGGGGCGACGGCGAAGTGGTTCGCCCTCCAGCCCGGGTCCGCCGGGCCTCCTGGGTGCCTGCGCTGGCGGCCGCGGCGGTGGTTGCTGTGATCGCGGGGCTGGTGGCGGTTCCCCTCGCGCTGCGAGGTGGTGGCAATGCTCTGAAGGCCCGGGGGGCGGCGGTGCCAACCGCTGCCCCGGCCCCAGCCGAGCAGGGACTCGTCGACACGGGAGCCAACTACACCGTGGCCTCCGTCAACGCCCTGGCCCGTCGGCTGGCCGGGCAGAACAAGGCCCTGGCTCGCGCGGGCGACATGGCTTCGGCCTCCCATTCCCCGGTCCCCACCTTCGATGTGAACGGAAGGCCCAGGGCAGGGCAGGGAGCCGAGTTCGCCGTCCCCATCGCACTCGACTGTCTTCGCCGCGGCGCCGGGCTCTCCGCCGGCGCGAAGCCGCTCTACCTGGAGGCCGCCACGTTCCAGGGCAGCCCGGCGTACGTCGGTGGGTTCTACGTTCCCGGGACCCGCCTGAACTTCATGATGGTCGTGGTCGGCAGGCAGGACTGCCTCCCCCTGTACTCCGCGAAACAGTCCCTCTGATCCGGGACCCGGCCGGGACACGATCCCGCAGGAAGGGCTCCGCCGCGCCGGAACAGCCGCAGAGCCGTTGTCGTTGCTATGGGAAAATGGCGTCCGTGGAGGAACGAAGCGTCGTGGTACTGGGCTCCGGCCCGGCCGGGCTCACCGCGGCGCTGTACGCGGCCCGGGCCAACCTTCGCCCGTTGGTCCTCAAGGGGATCGACGCCGGCGGCCAGCTCATGCTAACCACGGAGGTCGAGAACTTCCCCGGGTTCCCCGATGCGATCCTCGGACCCGAGCTGATGGAGAGGATGGAGAAGCAGGCCGCGCGGTTCGAGGCGGAAGTCCTCCATCAGGAGGCCACCCGGGTCGACTTCACCGGCTCCCGCCTCCGGGTCTGGTCGGGCGACGAGGAGTGGGCAGCGAAGACCGTGATCGTCGCCACCGGCGCCTCGGCGAAGATGCTCGGGCTGGAATCCGAACGCAGGCTCCTCGGTCACGGGGTGTCCACCTGCGCCACGTGCGACGGCTTCTTCTTCCGCGGGCAGGAGCTCATCGTCGTGGGCGGTGGAGACTCCGCGATCGAAGAGGCCCTGTTCTTGACCCGGTTCGCTACGAAGGTCACGGTGATCCACCGCCGCGACTCCCTCCGAGCCTCGAAGATCATGCAGGATCGAGCGTTCGCCCAGGACAAGATCGATTTCGTGTGGGACTCGGTGGTGGAGGAGATCCTCGGGGACGGTCAGGTCAGCGGGGCCCGGGTTCGGAACGTCAAGACCGAGGAGGTCGACGAGATCCCCACCGGGGGGGTCTTCGTCGCCATCGGCCACACCCCGAACACATCGTTGTTCGAGGGACAGCTCGAGATGCGCAACGGGTACATCGTGGTGGAGGAGCCGGGCACCAGGACGAGCGTCGAGGGCGTGTTCGCCGCCGGGGACGTGGTCGATTTCGTCTACCGCCAGGCGATCACCGCCGCCGGCATGGGATGCAAGGCCGCCATGGACGCCGAACGCTTCCTGGAGGCCCTGGGCCACTAGCGCTCTCATCCGGGCGCCTAGGGCTAGCGCGCCACGCGGTAGCGGAGGTAGACGACTCTCGAGCTGAAGGTGCGGGTCTCGACGAGTTCGAGATCCACCCGGCGCTCGCGCTGGGGAAAGAACGGAATGCCACCGCCAACC
>Ga0066710_100004798_pt1 | contig 12097 bp, 12 predicted proteins | sample GraSoiAngelo_159_FD_79666 | JGI IMG/M metagenome (GOLD analysis project Ga0066710, IMG submission 79666) | Grasslands soil microbial communities from the Angelo Coastal Reserve, California, USA - 14_1009_16_40cm | ecosystem: Environmental > Terrestrial > Soil > Grasslands | place: USA...
CCGCTCGGGTCATCACGTCGGTCAAGTACCGCTTCAACGGCGAGGGCTTCATCTACGATCGGCGCCCGCACGTCTTCGTCGTCCCGGCTGCGGGCGGCGAGCCGGTCCAGCTCACCGATGGCGACTTCATCGACGCGGATCCCGCATGGGCGCCGGACGGCCAATCGATCGTCTTCGCCTCCGCGCGTCACGCGGACCGCGACGACGACGACGCGAGCGACCTCTGGCGCGTTCCCGCCACGGGCGGCACGCCGCTGCGCCTCACGACGACAACGGGACCGGTCGTGTTCCCGGCCTTCTCGCCCGATGGTCGCTCGATCGCCTACCTGGCCCGCCTAGGACGGAACGCCTACGGCCGCAACATTCGGCTCTTCACCGTGCCGTCGGACGGTGGCGAGTCCGCGTGTCTTACGGCCGCGCTCGATCGCTCCTGTGGCGCGCTTCCCGTGCGCCCGCTCTGGTCGTCGGACGGCAAGTCGATCATCGTGGCCGCTGAGGACCGCGGCGACCTCGGTCTCTGGCGCGTGGCGACGCAGGGCGCCGAGCCGCCAGCACGGATCGTCGGCGGCGAGCGGGTGCTGAACGGGTTCTCGACCTCGGCCGACGGCGGCGTCGTCGCCTTCGCGGCGAGCCGTCCGGTGGTGCCCGCCGAGATCTTCGTCTGTCGGGCGGACGGGAGCGAGGAGCGCCAGCTCACGTGGCTGAACCGGAGCTGGGCGGACGAGGTCGCGCTGTCGGCGCCCGAGCGCTTCCGGTTCATGCGTGCGGGGTTCGAGGTCGACGGCTGGGTGATGCGGCCGGCCGGCTTCGTGCCGGGACAGCGCTATCCGGCGCTCGTCAACATCCACGGCGGCCCCCACGCGCAGTACGGCCACGGGTTCTTCGACGAGTTCCAGGTGTACGCGGGCGCGGGCTACGCCGTGATCTATGCGAACCCGCGGGGCAGCCAGGGGTACGGCGAGGCCTTCACGCAGGCGGTCGTCGGTGACTGGGGCGGCGGCGACTACGCCGATGTCATGGCCGCGCTCGACGAGGCGCTGCGACGCCACGCGTTCATCGACCCGGCGCGGCTCGGGGTGCTCGGCGGAAGCTACGGAGGATTCCTCACGAGCTGGACGGTGGGCCACACGACGCGCTTCAAGGCCGCTTGCTCGGAGCGCGCGGTGAACTGCCAGTACACGATGTTCGGCACGAGCGACATCGGGCACATCTTCAACGTGGTGGAGCTCGGCGGGCCGCTGCCGTGGGAGGACATGGCGCGCTACATCGAGCGCTCGCCCCTGACGTACGCCAAGGACATCGTGACGCCGCTGTTGATCCTCCACTCCGAGGACGACCTGCGCTGCCCCATCGAGCAGGCCGAGCAGCTCTTCGTCGCGCTCAAAAAGCTCCGGCGCGACGTGCGCTTCGTGCGCTTCCCCGGCGAGAACCACGAGATGTCGCGCTCCGGCAAGCCGCGCCACCGTCTCGAGCGGTTCCGCTACATCCTCGAATGGTTCGCGGGACATATCGGGTCGGGACGGTGACGATAGCATCTTGCGCCAAGGCCGCGGCGAACGAGCTCGAGCGCACCGTCAAGCAGCTCGGCTTCAAGGGCGCGATGATCAACGGCCACACCAGCGGCGAATTCCTCGACGACAAGAAGTACTGGACGATCTTCGAGGCGGCCCAGGCGCTCGGGGTGCCGATCTACCTCCATCCGCGCGACCCGCACCCCGCCGTGATGAAGACCTATTTCGAGGGCTGCGAGGAGCTGGCCACCGCCGCCTGGGGCTTTTACGATGGACACCGTCTCGCGCTTCTTGCGGATGATCTACGGCGGTGTGCTCGATGCCTTTCCGGACCTCAAGTTCGTCCTCGGCCATCTCGGCGAGGGCCTGCCGTTTTTCCTCCATCGCTTGAACGACCACACGCACTACTCGCTCGTGCGCCGCGGCCGGCGCAAGACGATGATCGAGTACATGACCGAGAACGTCGTCGTCACCTGCAGCAGCTTTTTCTCCGCCCCCCTCGCTGGTCTGCACGGTCATGGCCCTCGGCATCGACAACGTCCTCTTCTCGGTCGACTGGCCCTACGAGTCGAACCGGCTCGGCGCGGAGTTCCTCGCCAGCCTGCCGCTCAGCCAGGCGGACAAGGAAAAGATCGCCCACGGCAACGCCGAGCGCGTGCTAGGGATGTGAACATCTCCAGGAGGTGCGGTGATGGGTAAGCTCGAAGGCAAAGTCGCCCTGGTGACCGGCTCGGGCCGCAATATCGGCCGCGCGACGGTCCTGAAGCTGGCCGCGGAAGGCGCGCACGTGGTCGTCAACTCGCGGACCAACAAGGCCGAGGCCGAGGCGGTCGCGCGGGAAGCGCAGGCCCGAGGCGTCAAGGCGCTCGCCGTCGTCGCCGACGTCGCCAAGAAGGATCAGGTCGACGCGATGGTGGCCAAGGCGATGTCCGAGTTCGGCAGAGTCGACATCCTCATCAACAATGCGGCGATCCGGCCTCACAAGCCCTTCACGGAATTGACGGTGCAGGACTGGGAGGCGGTGAGGGGAGTCGTGCTGGACGGCGCGCTCTATTGCACGCGCGCCGTCATCGACTCGATGGTCAAGAACAAGTACGGACGTATCTTGTTCTTCACCGGCGAAGGCGCCTTCATGGGCGGCTCCGGACGCGCCGCCGTCTCGGCGGCCAAGATGGGCCTCGTCGGGCTGGCGCGCGGTCTGGCCTCCGAGTTCGCCCCGCAGAACATCCGGGTCAACGTCGTCTCGCCCGGGAGCATCGATACCTCGCGCGCCAATCCCGAGTGGTACCAAGGACGGACGCCGACCGCCGCCGGCATTCCGCTGGGACGTCAGGGGATGGTGGACGAGATCGCCGCCACGTGCCTGTTCCTGGTCACCGACGACGGGGGCTTCATCACCGGCCAGACCATTCACGCCAACGGCGGCGTCGCGTACTACTAGTCGGGGCGAGTAACTGTCTCCCCTGTCAAGCAACAACCGTGACGGACGGCTTCCACGCCGTCCATCGCGCTCATCGCGTTGAGTGATCGTCAGAGCTTCCGCATACACGCGGTGAGGGCGACCTTCTTCGGTTTACCCGTCGCGACCAGCCACTCGTCGAGCGCGCGAATGACCGGGTTGTACCGCGCGGCCGTCAGCGTCGCCATGAAGGGTCGCGCGGACGCGGGCCCGCCCGAGGCGTTACAGGCTCGCAACCTCGCGACTTCCCCGAGCCTAACCCGAGGCTTCGCGCACTCAGGGAACCTACCTACGGCCAATGAGGCGTTCCCCTACGGCTGTATCAGGTAAAGCCCCGCCTCATTTCCCGAAAAACTTTGCTCAGTTTGCTGCAACTTTCTTCACAGTCCTAGCGGCGGCCACGGCCCGTGGACCGTCGTAAGCGTTCAATTTCCGGAACGCTATCTTGAATTCCGGAAACGTGGAACGGTGCTTGCACTCAGCCTGAGACGTGCGCATGCAATACCCCATTTGCAAGCGGCAAGTGGGTCCTGCGAATTGGTGCCTCGATTGTTGGCATCAACAGGTAGAAAGGACGGCCCAATGCTGCGAACGTACCGTCTTTCCTTGTTCCTCGGTGCACTTCTTGGCCTACTCGGAGTCGCAATCCTCTTCGTGTTCGCCTATCGCCCGGGCCGGATCATTCCCATGATTCGGTTTCTTGTGGTGCTTGCCCTGTGCCTGGTGTGTCTAGCACCGGCCTCGGCAGACACGTTCTTCAGCGACGTCGGGTCACCGTTCCAACTCTTCACCGGGGAGTACACGCGAATCGATCGGATGTCCGGGAGCTTCGTCCTGAGTAGCAGTTCGATTTTGCGGGCGTGAACTGGGAAGTCCCGGTCCCCGCCGGCGTGTCCGACTGCTTCCCATTCGGATCCTCGATGTGGGAGGCCCGATCAGCTTCTGGAGAGCTTTGACGCTGTCCACGCGGCCCTCTCCACGTCGAAGGCACAAGCTTCGTGGTGTCCCGCGGTATTGATACGTTCGCCCTGTTCCGGACAAGGGTAACAGAGCCAGATCTACGGGATGATGGCGAGGCTCCTGGGTCAGCGAGGCGCCTTCCGGTCACTCGTGGGGGACGGATCTTCGACCGGTCGCCGGGCCAAGCCGGCGCTCGAGCAACGACGCGGAGCGACGTCGCGCTCCGGACGTCAACTAGTGCGCTGACGGCGATTTCCCGGCGCGCCAGGTGATCATGCCCTGGATGTTCAGGGCCAGGAACTCGTCGAAGCGCCGCCAGGCGCCGTACTTCGGGTGCAGGATGCTGCCCACCAGGGTCGCCATCTCGGGTGAGCCGTCGGCGAGTCCGGCCGCCCGCGCGGTCGCGATCGCGTCCGAGAGATCGCGGAAATACGCGCGCTGCTCGACGACGTCCTGCTTCGTGCCGCTCATCTGTGGTGTCGCGTGCCCGGAGACGATGACGTCGAAGTCCAGCTTCTCCTCGATCCACTGGAAGCGCTCGACGATGCGATCGGGATGACCGAGCAGCGTCCGGAACGGGATGTTGCGCGGCTGGACGAGGTCGACGAACATGGCCAGCCGGCCCGCCGGGTAGTGGACGACGATGTAGTCGTCGGTCGGCGAAAGATCGGCCGGGTAGAGGTCGACGCTGCGCCCGCCCAGCTCCAGGGTCATCTTCTTGTCGAACACGATGTCGGGCGCCGGCGTCGTCGGGTCGTTGGCGGCCTTGATGCGGTCGACGGTGTTCTTGTGCCCGACGAAGCGGGCGGTATCGGCGAAGACGGCGCCACCGGTGCTGTGGTCGAAGGCCGAGTGGCTGTAGACGAGGTACTTCACGGGCTGCGCCGTCACCGAGCGGATCGCCTCCTTGATCAGATAGGGCGTGCGCGGATTGACCTGGCCGTTGGCGTCGACGAGGATGACGCCCGCCTCCGTGACGATGAACAGCGCGACGTGATTCACCCAGCGAAAGCCGAAGGCATCGGGGGTGAAGCGGACCAGCTCGGCGAGTGACTCGTTGGGCATGGCTGCTCTCCTCGACCCGTCAATCCTTCATCGTCCGTCAGTCTTTGACGGCTTGATCGGCGAAGCTCGACAACGCCTGCGCGAGGCCAGCCGGGTTCTCCATCTGCAGCGCGTAGTCGCCCTCGACGTCGATGACGACCGCGCTCTTCCAGCAGCCGGCGATCTCCTTCGCCTGCGCGATCGTCAGCTCTGAGCTGTGGCTGCCGCGCAGGATCGCGACCGGGCAGGTGGCCCTGGCGGCGTACTTCCTCAAATCGTCCGCCATGTGGGCGAGGCCGAGCGCCACGCGCACCTTGTCGTACTTGACGGCCACGCCGCCGCCGGCCGGAACGAAGTTGTACTCCAGGCGATGGCGCAGCGACGGCTCCTGGTCGCGGGGACGCGCCGAGCGCAGGTACCCGAGCGCCGCCTCTCGAGACGGGAACTCGGTCGGCGATTCGAGCATGCGGTGCGACGAGACCAGCACCTTGATGACTTCCTCGCGCGTGGGGAAGAAGTTGCTGATGTGTGGCCCGCCGACCAGGCCGAGCCCCTGGATCTCCCCTGGATAGACCGCCGCGAAGACCTGTCCGACCCGGCCGCCGAGGGACTGGCCGGCGACGATCGCCTTGTCGATCCCGACCTGCTGGAAGAACAGGTGCAGGTCCTGGGCGTACTCCTCCGCCGAGTAGTCGCCGTCCGGTCGCCCACTGTCGCCGTGCCCCCGCTGATCGAGGCCGTACACGTGGAACCGCGGGCCGAGGGCATTGGCCGTCCCTTCCCACATGCGACCGTAGCCGGAGGACGGATGCAGCAACACGAGATTCGGCCTGGGCCCGGGCCACTCGTAATAGTGGACTTTCAGCCCGTTCGGCAGGGTGACGTTTTTCTCGAGGAAGTCACGCGGATGTTCGGCCATCGCTATCTCCCTTCCACCAGCATTCTAGGCTTCTCAGAGGGCTTCGCCCAGCACCCAGACGGCCAGCCCGAGCGGGACGAGCAGCACAGGCACTGACACACCGAGCGCCGCCAGAATGAACAGAATACCCGCGGCGATCTTGCTCGCTCGTCCGATGTGCATACGGTTCCTCCTCATAGATCGGGTGAAGGGAACTCGGGCACCGTCTCCGACGCCAGGAGGCTACCATGCCGCACGTTTGAGCAGGAGGACGGGTTTGACGCCGCTCTCGCTCGGTGATACAAACCGACGCGCGCAGTGAACGAGCGAATCGATCTCTAGCCGAGGAGACCATGGCGCACGCGAGCGATCCGGACAAATACGTCGGCCGGCCGATGAAGCGGCGGGAAGACCGAAGGCTCCTGCTCGGCGCCGGCAAGTACGTCGACGACCTCGCGCCGACGGGTTGTCTGTCCGTCGCCCTCCTGCGCTCGCCGCACGGCCACGCGCGCATCACCCGCCTCGACGTCGCTGCCGCGCGCAAGGCGCCGGGCGTGGTGGTCGTCGTCACCGGCGACGAGGTGCGCCACCTGGCGCCGATGCCCGTGAACCCCGCGATCCCGGGGATGAAGATCCCTCCGCATCCGATCATCGCCGACGGCGCGGTGCACGCGACGGGCGAGCCCGTGGCCGCGATCGTCGCGGAGAGCGCGGCGGAGGCGTGGGACGCGGCCGAGCTGATCGAGGTGGAGTACGAGGAGCTCGCCGCGGTGTCCGAGCCCGAGGCGGCGCTCGCCGCGGGCGCGCCGGCGGTCTATTCCGAGATCGAGGGCAATCGCTCGTTTCGGCGGGTGGTGAAGGGCGGCGATTCCGACGCCGCGTTCGCGAGCGCCGCGCACCGGGTGACCTTGCGAGTGGCGCAAGAGCGGATCTCCGCGGTCGCGATGGAGCCGCGCATGGTCGTGGCCAGCTACGACGCCGTGGCGGAGGAGCTGACGCTCTGGGTGTCGTGCCAGTCGCCGTTCCGCATCCGTGGCGAGGTGGCCCGGCTGCTAGGGCTGCACGAATCGCAGGTGCGCGTGATCGCGCCCGACGTGGGCGGCGGGTTCGGCGTCAAGACCGGGCCCTATCGCGAAGAGGTCTTGCTGGCCTGGCTGACGGTACGCCTCGGGCGACCCGTTCGATGGGCGTCGACCCGTCGCGAGGACTTCCAGACGACGAACCACGCGCGCGGCTCGGTGTGCGAGAGCGAGCTGGCGCTGGACGCCGACGGACGCATCCTCGGCCTGCGCGCGCGCATCGTGTCGCCGCTGGGGGCGTCACTCATGTTCGCGGCGCCGGGCTCGCCGTCGAACCACGTGCGGTGCCTGCCCGGCGCCTACGTCGTGCCGAGCTGCGACATCGCGGTGGACGGGGCTCTGACCAACACGGCGCCGGTGTCGGCCTACCGCGGGGCCGGGCGCCCGGAGGCCTGTTTCGTCATCGAGCGGCTCATGGACACCGCGGCGCGGGCGCTGAAGCTCGACCCGGCGGAGCTGCGCCGTCGCAACCTGATCCCGCCGGATCGCTTCCCCTACCGCACCATCACCGGCCAGATCTACGACTCCGGCGACTATCCGCAGGCGCTCGAGCGCGCGCTCGCCGCCGCGGACTATCCGGCGCTCCGTCGCGCTCACGAGGCGCGGCGCGCGCGCGGGGAAGTGGTCGGGGTCGGCCTCGTGAGCTACGTCGAGCCCTGCGCCCTCGGCTGGGAGAGCGGCAGCGTCAAGGTCGAGCGCTCGGGACGGGTGACTGCGATCACGGGCTCGAGCGCCCACGGCCAAGGCCACGAGACGACGTTCGCCCAAGTGGTCGCCGATGCCGTGGGGGTCACGCCGGAGGACGTCACGGTGATCCACGGCGACACGCGACGCGGCCCCGAGGGGTTCGGCACGCACGGCAGCCGCAGCACGGCGCTCGGCGGCGGCGCCCTCGTCGAGGCCTCCGTGGTCGTGCGCGACAAGGGCCGCCGCATCGCCGCGAAGCTGCTCGAGGCCGGAGTGGACGACGTCGTCGGCGTGGGCGGCGGGTTCCACGTGATCGGCGCGCCGCAGAAGAAGATCACCTGGAAAGAGGTCGCGACCGCGGCCTACGCCGGTGGCACCGCGCTGCCGGCCGGCGACACGCCGGGGCTCGAGTCGTCGAGCTATTTCCAGCCCGAGGGCGAGGCCTGGAGCTCCGGCGCAGTCGTGGCCGCCGTCTCGATCGAGCGCGAATCGGGGCGGCTCGTCATCGAGTCGCTCACGTGGGTGGACGACGCGGGGACCATCATCAACCCGCTGCTCGCCGAAGGACAGCTCCACGGCGGGCTCGCGCAGGGAATCGGCCAGGCGCTGATGGAGCGAATCGTCTACGACGAGCGCGGCCAGCTCCTGACGGGGACGCTGATGGACTACGCGGTGCCGCGCGCCGATGACGTGCCGGCGGTGACGATCGAGAAGATGCACACGCCGTCACCGCGCAACCCGCTCGGCGCCAAGGGCCTGGGCGAGGCCGGCTGCATCGCCATCCCGCCCGCGGTCGTCAACGCGGTGGTCGACGCCCTCGTGCCGTTCGGCGTGACCCACGTCGACATGCCGCTGACGCCGGAGAAGCTCTGGCAGGCGATGCGGGGGTGACCGGCGCTGTCGCAGCGCCGCGTTCTCAATCGAGGACGGCGACCGCTTCGATCTCGACCAGGAAATGCGGCTCGGCGAGGCCCTGCACGACGACCAGCGTGTTCGCGGGATACGGCGGCGCGGGGAATATCTCGTCGCGCGCGGCGGCGACCAGCGGTCGATAGGCCCAGTGCGTGATGTACGTGGTGGTCTTGACCAGGTGGCGAAGGCCGCCGCCGTAGTGGGCGAGGATCGCCGCGAGGTTGTCGTAGCATCGGCGGGCCTGCGCTCGCGCGTCGCCCACGCCGACCACGGCACCCGACGGGTCCATCGCGAGCTGGCCGGAGATGTAGAGCGTCTTGCCCGCCCGCCCCACGTGCGAGTAGTGCGCCTGCGGCGTGTGCACGCCGGAAGGATTCAGGAACTCGCGGTCCATCCGACGAGATCGTCCAGCTCGCGATAGTCGGGCAGCCGCCGCTCGATCGCCCGGCCGCTCCTGACGACGACCCGGTTCGCCTGCGGCCGCGAGAGGAGCTCGCTCCAGGTCCGGCCCTGGAAGAGCACGAGATCCGCGGGCAACCCCGGCCCGATGCGGCCGCCGCCCGCGAGGCCCATCAGGTCGGCCGGCGTCGTCGTCACCGCGCGCGGCCAGTCGCCGTACGGCCGGTCGAGGTGACAGATGCGCGCGGCCTCGCGGAACACTTCGAGCATGTCGTGGTCGCCGAAGCCGTGGAACGCGTCGCGGCAGTTATCGCTGGCCACGGCGACGCGCACGCCCCGCTCGGCGAACTCGTGGAGCAGCGTCACACCCCGCCAGCGCGGCGTGCGCCCGGGCACGCGATCCTGTAAATACTGGTTGCACATCGGCAGGCTCACGACGCTGATCCCGGCCTCGGCGGTGAGATCGAGTGTCTCGGCGACGACGTCGGGCGGCTGGACGGCCAGGCTGCAGCAGTGCCCGCAGACGACCCGGCCCGCGAAGCGTCGCCGCCGCGCCGCGCGCGCGACGTGGGCCAGCGCTCGCGCGCCGACGTCGCCGCTCTCGTCGCAGTGCAAGTCGACGTCGAGCCCACGCTCGGCGGCGCGGTCGAACAGGCGATCGAGCAGCGCATCGATCTCCGGCGACATGTAGGCGACCGCGCCGAGGATGCCGCCCGCCGCGGCGACGCGGTCCGCCAGATCGTCACCTTCCGGCGTACCGAAGATCTGGAGCGGGACCAGCGAGACGGCCTGAAGCTCGACCCGCCCGGCCCACTCCTTGCGGAGCCCCTCGAACACGGGCCAGCTGATCACGGCCTGCGGCGCCAGAGAGTCGACGTGAGTCCGCACGGCCCTCGTGCCGTGCGCCCAGCTGCACCGGAGCCCGAAATCCATGCGCCGGCGGACGTCGTCGGCCGACCAGTGCACGGTGCGGTCAGCCGCCACGGCGCGGAGGGCGCCGGCGAACGTGCCGTCCGAGTTCGGCGCGCGCTCCCAGGTGTGGCCCTTGTCCAGGTGCGTGTGGACGTCGATCAGGCATGGCCAGACCTGGCCGCGCCGGAGGTCGACGCTGGGTTCCGAGGCGTCCGGCACCGACGCCGGCGGCTCGACGGCGGCGATGCGCGCGTCGCGAATGACGACGTCTACGACCGCCAGCCCGTCGGGGGATAGCGACACGCCTGGGGGGAGATCGGTCAGGAACGCCGCCGGGACCGTGGCGCTCCGCAGCCGGTACGCACTCCGTTCAGGGACCGTGACGAAGTCCACCGCCGCCCCAGGCGAGCTCACGATCGCCCTTCAGCCTTCACGCGCGACGGCGCTCTCGTGCCACTTCCGTAGGATCAGGTGCGACAGCGCCGTCAACGCCAGGAAGATGAGGATCCCCGTGCACGTGATCATCAAGAGCGCGGCGAACATGCGGGGGATCTGCATTGTGTACCCGGACTCGAGAATGCGGTAGGCGAGTCCCGACTGGGTGCCGCCCGTGCCGGCCACGAACTCCGCCACGACCGCGCCGATCAAGGCTAACCCGCCGCTGATGCGGAGCCCGCCCAGGAAGTACGGCATCGCGCTGGGCAGTCGCAGGTACCAGAAGACCTGCCGGCGCGAGGCGCCGTAGAGCTGCATCAGGTTCAATAGATTGTGGTCGGCGCTGTTGAGCCCGAGCGTGGTGTTGGACACGATCGGGAAGAACGCGACGATCCATGCGCAGATCAGGAGCGCGACGGGGATGTTCTTGACCCAGATGATGATGAGCGGCGCGATCGCCACGACCGGCGTCACCTGGAGGATCACGGCGTACGGGAAGAGGCTCAGCTCGATCAGCTTGGACTGGGTGAAAAGGATCGCGATGAGCACCCCGGCGACCGTGGCGACGAGCAGGGCGGCCCCGGTGATCGTCAGCGTGACGAGGAGCGAAGGGTAGAGCGTGCCCCAGTCCCGGACGAGCGTCCCCAGAACGAGGAGCGGCCCGGGCAGGATGTAGTAAGGGATCTGGTTCAGGCGCACGACCAGCTCCCACGCGACCAGGCCGGCGCCGCCGATGACCAGGGGTGGAAGCACGCGGCGCACCGCTCGCCCGATGTCGAGCCCGCGCGGCCGAGCGGGCGCGCTCGCTCGGGCTGTCTCCACGTCGCTCACGGCGGCGCTCACGAGTGCATCGCTTCGGCCAGACGTGCCGAGACCTGCCGGCAGTACTCGTTGTAGAGCAGAGACGTTCGGAACGCCTCGTCGCGAGGCGTCGGCGCCTCGATGGCGACCTCGCTCGCCGTGCGCCCTGGCCGCGCGGTCATCACGGCGATCCGCGTAGACAGGTACACGGACTCGTACACGCTGTGGGTCACGAACACGACGGTCCAGCGCTGGCGGGCCCAGAGCGCCAGGAGGTCGTTGTCGAGCTTGAATCGAGTGATCTCGTCGAGCGACGCGAACGGCTCGTCCAGCAGGAGCAGCCGGGGATGCGTGACCAGGGCTCGGGCGATCGACACGCGCATCTTCATGCCGCCCGAGAGCTCGCGTGGATAGGCGCGCTCGAAGCCGTCGAGGCCCACCATCCCGATCGCCTCCCGGACCCGCGCGGTCGCCTCCTCGGCCGGAACGCCACGCAGCTTCAAGGGGAGGAGGACGTTCTTGAACACGGTCGCCCACGGCATGAGCGTCGGCTCCTGGAACACGAAGCCGATGTCGCCTCGCGGCAGCCCGGCGCGGCCATTCGCGCTTGGCCACTCGATGCGGCCGCCCGAGACTTCGCCCAGCCCCGCCACGAGCCGTAGCACCGTGCTCTTCCCGCACCCGGAGGGGCCGAGCAGGCTCAGGAACTCTCCCTCGCCCACGTCCAGGTCCAGGCGCCGCAGCGCGACGACGCCGTTGCCGTAGATCTTGTCGACGTGCTGCAGCTGGACGACGGCAGGGATGCCGCGACTCACGACTTGCCGGGCTTGAGATTCATCCCGTGCTTCTTGTTGACGAACTGCAGCGTGTACGCGCGCTTGAGGTCGAGGTCGGGCGCGTAGAGGCCGGCCTCCACCATCGTCGCGTGGAAGTCCTTCCAACGCGCGTCGACCATGGCGCCGATCCCGAGCTTCTCGGCGTCCCCGGAGTCGACGATGCC
>Ga0066710_100004799_pt1 | contig 12097 bp, 13 predicted proteins | sample GraSoiAngelo_159_FD_79666 | JGI IMG/M metagenome (GOLD analysis project Ga0066710, IMG submission 79666) | Grasslands soil microbial communities from the Angelo Coastal Reserve, California, USA - 14_1009_16_40cm | ecosystem: Environmental > Terrestrial > Soil > Grasslands | place: USA...
CAACCTGGATGCGTCCGGCGAGAGCTCGAGCACGCTGTCTCCCCAGTTGGTGCTCCCGTTCCAGGGCCCGTTGCCCGTCGCGACGAGAAGATTGCCCGTCTCGGGGTCGACGACCGCTCCAGATCGTGCCCAGATCGCCGAGTCGCTCGCGCTGCACGAGCTCGGCACGATCAGCGTGTGGCGGTCGCTGCAGAGGGAGTTGAAGACTGAGACGATCGCGCCGGTCGTCGCCCGGATCACGACGACGTGGCCCTGGTAGGGAGGCGCGTCGCCGATGTAGCCGCCCGTCGTGACGAGCACGAGCCCGCGCGAGAAGTTGAACGCCGCCGCGAGCTTCTCGTGCGTCGCATCGCGTGTCACGGACACCGGCCAGCCGCCGGTTCGCAGCTCTCGGCCGTTGGCGACGGCGAGCTTGTGCACGAGCCCGTCGGGCGACGCGGTATAGACATACCTCCGGCTCGGGTCTGCGACCGGTGTCGCGGTGGTGATCTGGGCGCTGCGCACCACACGCTTGTAGCCTGATGGGACGTAGCGCCAGAGGATCCGTCCGCTGCGCGCGTCGACCGCGAGGGTCTTGCCGTAGGTCGTGGTGACGACGAACACGTCGTGTGGCGCACCGCCCACGCGCGTACGGGCGAGGTAGATCGGCGACGAGTCGACCGTCCCGTCGAGTCGAACCTGTCTCAGGCGCAGCCGACCAAGGTTCGCGGCCGTGATGCCTCCGGTCGACGGTGCGGTGTTGTGCCGTGCCGCGTCGTACCCGAAGCGCGTCCAGTCGCCGCCCGACGCGATCTGGCTCCCGGCCACGGCGACCGCACCCACCGAGACGGTGATCGCCGCGATGAGCCTCATCGGCCCAGGCTACCTCGGAGTACGATCGCGCCGTGCAGGACGATCGAGCCGAGGGCTCGTCCACGGGGTCGACCGCGGCGCGGAAGACGGTCTGTCACGTCGTTCACAAGGGCGGCAGCGACCAGATCCACTTCGACCGCCGCGAGGTCGAGAGGCTTCTGGCGGGGGAGGAGTTCTTCTGGCTCGACCTCCCTCAACCCGCTCCGGAGGACTTCGACGTCCTGCGCGACGTGTTCGCGTTCCACCCCCTCGCGGTCGAGGATTCGGAGCATTTCGGCCAGCGGGCGAAGATCGACGACTACGACGACTTCGCCTTCATCGTCGTCTACGGTGCTGCGCCCGACGAGGACAGGCTCGTCGAGGTGCACTGCTTCTACTCCGAGCGGTACCTCGTCACGGTGCATCAGGACGACTGCCCTGCGTTCACGGAGATACGCGAGCGCTACGCGAAGCGCGAGGCGCCCGTCGAGCGGCCGTCACTCCTGCTGTACCAGATCATCGACGGTCTCGTCGACAGCTTCTTCCCGTTTCTCGGCGACTTCGACGACCGGATCGACCAGCTGGAGGACGCGATCTTTCTGCGTGCCGACGACGCGCAGCTGCAGGAGATCTTCCAGATGAAGCGCCTCCTCGTCGGGATCCGCAAGGCGGTCACGCCGGAGCGGGACATGTTCGCGGCGCTGATGGGAGATGTCTCCCAGCTGCCGGGTCTGAGCGAGGACGACGAGCGCTACTTCCGCGACGTGTACGACCACCTGATCCGGATCAGCGACCTGATCGACAGCTACCGCGATCTCCTGACGGGAGCGATGGACGTCTACCTGTCGACGGTGTCGAACCGCCTGAACGCGGTGATGAAGCAGTTGACGGTGATCGCGACGGTCTTCCTTCCGCTCGCGTGGCTCACGGGCTTCTTCGGGCAGAACTTCGGCTGGATGGTCGATCACGTCGGCGGCTGGGAGACGTTCGTCGGGCTCGGGCTCGGCACCGAGCTGCTCGCGGCCGGAGTGATGCTCGTGTACTTCAGGCGCCGCGGTTGGTTTTAGGGGTCAGGTCTTCGACCTGACCCGAAGTTCGGGTCAGACCAAAGGTCTGCTGACCCCTTAAAGGGTTTTGAAGAGCTCGAACGGCTGCCGGCAGCTGTTGCAGTACCGCAGTGAGCGGCACGGCGTCGGTCCGAAGATGTTCTCGAGCCGGGTGTCCTTCGACCCGCACCATGGGCAGCAGTAGGGACCGCGCTGCAGCTGGACGAGCGTCGTCGGGCCCGCGGATCGAGGCGCCGGCGGGGCGAACCCGGATGCCTCGAGCTTCGCGCGCCCGGCGGCGCTGATCAGATCGGTCGACCACGAGTCGTCGAGTACTACCTCGACCTCGGGCTCGGCGCCAAGCGCCTCGATTCGCTCCTCCATGGCACGGCGCATCGCATCGAGCGCCGGGCAGCCCATGAATGTCGGCGTGAAGGCGATGTGTACCCGAGAGCCGTCGACCCTCACGCCCTTGACGACGCCGAGGTCGACGAGCGAGATCACCGGGATCTCCGGATCCGGGATCTCGTCCAGTGCCGCCCAGATCTCCGCCGCGGTCACCATTGCGTCCCAGCGGGAGCCGAGCGGCGCACGACCGTCATCTCCTCCCAGAGCGCCGTGAGCTCCGGAAGATGCTCGCCACGCTCGATCGGCTCGACGTCGTGATTGGTCCAGCCGAGCTTCTCCTCGACGCGTCGGGCGAGCTCGGGGCGCAGCGCGTCGTCCACGACGCCGAGCGCATAGGGCCAGAGCCGGTCGAGCGCCGCGCGGACCTGGGGCTCGCTGCCGAGCCGGTCGATCCACATCTCAGCGTGGATGCGGTGGTAGACCTCTTCGCGGTCGATCTTGGCGGCGACGCCCGCAGCTGCGTCGTCCGCCGAGGCCTTCAGCGCTTCGATCCTGACCGCGTCCGCCGTCTCGTAGAGGAAGTGGCGCGCGACCGTGCTCGCCCAGTCCGGAACGAACGCCAGCTCGACGAGCCGTGCGCACCGATAGGCGTCCGGGCCGCGATCGAACGCAAGCTCGTCGGCCGTGGTCCCGAGATCGGCGGCGGCGAGCTCGTAGAGCGCCCGCGCGTGCCCGATCTCGTTCTGCGCGATCGACGAGAAGGCGACGTCCTCCTCGAGGAACGGCGCGATGCCCGTCCACTCCGAGTTGCGCCAGCCGAGGATCAGTTCATCGTCGGCGAGCTCGAGAAGGAGATCAGCTCTCGAGCGTTCCTGCGCGCTCACGCGCCTCCTTGAGCCGGGCCTTGATGGAATAGCCGTCGACGCGGCGGTACTTGAGGTCGAACTCGTCCGGGAACTCGTCGACCTCCTGCACGGCGTCCCGCGGCACGAGCCACAGCGCGACCGACTCCTGCCGGCGCCCGTACTGCTCCCGGGCATAGATCTCCGCGAACGTCCGGTCGGGCGCCGTCACCGAGCCGGCGTGCTGGAACGGCTGACCCTGCCGCTCCCGCCTGAACACCTCCCAGATCACGCCGCCTCCGCCAGCAGAGCTGTCGCCACCCAATCGACCTCCGCCCGCGTCGCGCGGCGGAAACCGATCCGCTCCTCCGACGCGGGCCCGTGGCCGGAGACGACCGCCTTCAGCTTCTCCCAGTCCGGCTCCGTGTAGACCCAGACGCCGTCGTCGCGCTTGCGGAGCGCGCGGTCGGGCACCTCGAGGCCGAGCTCGCGGATCTGGGGGACGTAGCCGTCCAGGAACTCCTGCCGGGCCGCTTCGTTCTCCTGGCTCTTGATCCGCCAGAACACCATCGGGTCGTCCGTGGCGTCGAGCGGCGTCCCGTGGAAGTGCATCAGCGGCTCCCACCAGCGCAGGAGCGCCTCTTGAACGAGCTCGAACTGCTCCGCCGTTCCGGTCACCATCGCGAGGATCACGTCACGGCCGTGGAGGATGTGAAACGACTCCTCCCAGCAGATCTTCTTCATGATCCGCGCGTACGGCGCGTACGAGCACTTGAGCAGCGCCTTCTGCGAGACGATGGCGGCGGCATCGACGAGCCAGGCGATCACGCCGACGTCCCCCCAGGTCTTCGTCGGGTAGTGGAAGACGTTGTGGAACTTCGACTTGCCGGCGACGAGGTCGTCGAGACACGCGGAGCGAGGCTTGCCGAGATCCTCGACGACGCGGTAGATCAGCTGCGCGTGGCCGACTTCGTCCTGGATCTTCGCGGTGAGTGCGAGCTTGCGCTGCAGCGTCGGTGCGCGCAGGATCCAGTCACGCTCGGGCAGCACCCCCATCAACTCGGAGTTCCCGTGCATCTCGATGAACTTGATCAGCCGTGAGCGGTATTCGTCGGGCATCCAGTCGTGCACCTCGACCAGGCCGCCGCTCCGGACGTGCGTGACGAACTCCTCGGTGCGGGTGTCCATATGCCTCCTACCTACCGGTCGTTAGCATTGAGTATATGAGCACGAGACGCGACGAGCTCGCAGGGACGGCGGCGCGACTCTTCGCCGAGCGTGGCTTCCACGGCACGTCGATGGGAGACCTGGCCGAGGCGATGGGCGTCCAGAAGGCCTCGCTCTACTCGTTGACGCCCTCCAAGCAGGAGCTCCTCTACCGCATCATGCGCAACGGTGCCGATGCCTTCCACGCCGGGCTCGACGCCATCCCCGAGGAACTGCCCGCGGTCGAGCGCGTCAGGCGTGCGCTGCGCTCCCATCTCCGCGTGGTCTCGGAGCAGCTCGACGTGGCCACGGTCTTCACACGCGAGTGGCGCTACCTCGAGGGCACCCACCATGACGAGATCCTCGAGGAGCGGCGCCGTTACGAGGAGCGGGTGCGGGCGCTGTTCCGGGAAGGCGTGGAGGCCGGCGAGTTGCGTAGCGATCTCGATGTCGGCGCTGCGGTGCTGCTCGTGCTCTCGGCTGCGAACTGGGCCTACACCTGGCTCGCGCCGGGGCGCGACACGGACGCGCTCGCCGAGCGCTTCACCGCGATCCTGGTCGACGGGATCCGCGGCTACGCGACGACCGGCTGATCGTCGGATTGACACCACGATGGGTGGTATCTAGCCTCACGCTCGTGGAAGGCGACGCGATCGTCCGCCAGCTGGGGCGGCTGGGGCTGACGAGCTACGAGTCCAAGGCGTACGTGGCGCTGATGCGGCGCGACTCGTCCACCGCGGCCGAGGTGGCGAGGGTGGCCGGCCTCCCACGCCAGCGGATCTACGACGTCCTCGGCAGTCTGGTCGAGCGCGGTCTCGCCTCCGCCCGGCCGGGGAAGGTCGTCAAGTACAGCGCCACGGCTCCCGAGCTCGCGCTCGAGCGGCTCGTGCAGCGGCAGCGCGAGGAGCTTGCCCGGCTCGAGCGCGACACCGCCGACGTGATCGAGCGCCTGACGCCGCAGTTCGAAGCGGGGCGCGAGCACACCGACCCGCTCGAGTACATCGAGGTGCTCCGCGACCGTGAGGCGATCAACACGCGCTTCGGCGAGCTCCAGTCCGAGATCAAGAAGGAGATCCTCGTCTTCACGAAGCCGCCGTACGCGACCCCGCCGCAGGAGAACGTCGAGGGTCTCGACGTCGTACGGTCGCACCGGGCGCGCGCGGTGTACGAGTACTCGGCGTTCGACGACCCGGCGTTGACCGAGGGCGTGCGCCGGTTCATCGAGGCGGGGGAGGATGCGCGGTTCGTTCCCGAACTGCCGCTCAAGCTCGTCGTCATCGACGAGACGATCGTCATGTTCGGGATGGACGACCCGGTTGCCGGCGGCGGCCGCTCGACCATCGTCGTCGTCGAGCATCCGCAGCTGGCGGGAGTGCTCAAGATCGCGTTCGAGGCGGTGTTCGAGGGGGGTCTCACATTCGACGAGGCGTACCAGCAACTGGTCGTGAAACGAGTCAAGACGGCGTGACGTCGCGGTAGCAGCGCCTCGACGAGTTTCACCGCGCCACGCCGCCGCGTGCGTGGCATGCTCGCGGCGTGTGGCGGAGCGTGCTGATCGTCAACCCGTACGCGAGCGGCGTCACCGAGGAGCGGGTGCGCGAGGTCGAACGCGTCCTGCCGGGCGACCCCGGCGTACGGCTCACCGAGCATCGTGGTCACGCGACCGACCTCGCCCGAGAAGCCGTCGCCGACGGCGTCGAGGCCCTCTACGTCTTCTCGGGTGACGGCGGCTTCAACGAGGTGCTGAACGGCGTCGACGGGTCGATCCCGCTCGGATTCGTTCCGGGCGGCGGCACGAGCGTGCTTCCGCGCGCGCTCGGGCTACCACGGGACCCGGTCGAAGCGGCAGCGCGGATTGGTCGCGGCGAGACGCGCCGGATCTCGCTCGGTCGGGTCAACGGCAGGCGATTCGGCTTCAACGCGGGCATCGGCTTCGACGCCGAGCTCGTCCGCAGGGTCGACGCGCTCGGGCGCAAGCCCGATGGCCGCCGGCCGGGTGACGTCGCGTTCGCCTGGAGCGCGGTGCGCACCGTCGCCGCGCGGCGCGGACGCTACGACACGGCAATCGAGATCGACGGCCTGGGTCGCGCGGCGTTCGCGTTGATCGCGAACTGCGACCCGTACTCGTACGCCGGGCGTATCCCGCTACGGGTGGCGCCGCTCGCCCGCTTCGAGCTCGGCGTCGACGTCGTCGCACCGAGAAGCGTCCGGGGACGCGACATACCGCGCCTGCTGACGTATCTCCTCCGCGGCAAGGGCCAGATCGACAACCGCGACGTCCTCTACGGCCACGATCTCGACCGGTTCGTCGTTCGCTGCGACTACCCGCTGCCGTTGCAGCTGGACGGCGAGGACCTCGGTGACATCACCGAGGCCCTCGTCGAGAGCGAGCGGGACGCCGTGACCGTGCTCGTCTAGGCTCGTCTAGGCAACCGTCTGCGGGCGCCGAGGTGCCGGCCGCAGTCTGCGCCGTAGGGTGAGCAGGATCAGAGCCAGAAGCAATGCGCTCGCGGTCGAAACGAGCGCCGTGACCGGCCACGACCAGCCGTCGCCGCTCCCGGGTGCCGTCGACGGGAGTCCAGCGCCGACGAGCGCCTGACGGAGGTCGGCTCCGGCGACGAACCAGCCGCCGCGGGTCCGCTGTCCGTCCCAGAAGGGCTGCCCGGGCTTCGTGTACGTCACCGGGGCGGGCGTTGCACGCTACCGCGGTGAGTGTGAGTCGTCGCATGTGAACCTCCTCGGGTTCGCCTGACGAGGCTCCTACACCGCGCTTCGGCCGGCGGTTCCCGCGAGCTACGCGCCGAAGAGCTGTTCCCAGCTCGAGCCGATCGCCTCCGCGAAGGACTCCTCGAGCATGCGGAAGTGCTCGTCGAGCACCGTGTCCAGGGCAGCGCTGTCGTGTGTGCGCATCGCGGCGAGCTGCCGCTCGTGCACGTCGAGCGTCTGCCGGTCGCGGGCGATCCCTCCGGAGTAGGCGTCCCGGATCGGCGCCAGGGCGTTCGCGATCGTGCGCATGGCCGCCTCGAGCTGCCGGTTGTGACAGGCGCGCACGAGCGCGCGGTGGAAGAGGGCATCTGCCCGCATCACGAGCGGGCGCTCACCGAGATGGCCGCGGAGAAGCTCGATCGCCCGCTCGAGCTGGGTGAAGTCGTTCTCGTCGGCACGCAGTGCGGCCTCGCGTGTCACGGCTGCCTCGAGCACGCGCCGCGCGCGCAGGGCTTCCGTCGCGGCGTTCTCCTCGAGCGCAACGGCACTGGAGACGGCGACGGTCGGAATCAGCTCCGTGGCGAGGAAGATGCCGCCGTTCTTGCCGCGGCGGACGTCCACCACGCCCGAGAGCTCCAGGACCCGGACTGCCTGGCGCAGCGTCGGTCGGGAGATCCCGAGCATCCCTGCGAGCTCGTGCTCGCCCGGCAGCCGGTCTCCCGAACGCAGCCCCGAACGTTCGATCGCCTCCGTCACGTGCTCGATCGCAGCCTCGAAGGTCCGTGTTGTCCGGATTGGCTCGATCAGGAGCAGTACGCGATCTGCCGTCGCCACACCATCACTGTACGCCCTTGCGCGTTAATGAAAAAACTGTTTCCATTCTTAGTGGATGACGGAGCTCGCCGCCGGACAGCCCCTGTCTCGAGTCATCGGGGACGAGACGACGGCCGACGGAGACATCGGCCTCGCGGATGAGGAGCTGCTCGCGCTCCATCGCTCGCTCGTTCTCCTGCGGACGTACGACGAGCGATCGATCGTGTATCACCGCCAGGGGCGGATCGGGACGTACGCCGTCTACTGGGGTCACGAGGCGATTCAAGCCGGCGCCGTCCATGCGCTCGACCCGGAGGACTGGATGTTCCCGAGCTATCGCGAGTCGGCCGTGGGCCTGCTGCGGGGCATCCCGCCGGCGACGGTCCTCTCGTGGTGGCGCGGTCACCCGGCCGGCTGGTGGAACCCGGCCGACTACGGCGTCGCGTCGATCTGCGTCCCTATCGCCACACAGGTTCCCCACGCGGCCGGGTTCGCGTGGGGCTCGATGCTCCGGGGCGAGGATCGCGTCGCACTCGTCTTCTTCGGAGATGGAGCTACGTCCGAGGGCGCCTTCCACGAGGGCGCGAACCTCGCTGCCGTCAAGAGGGCGCCCCTCGTGCTGCTCTGCAACAACAACCAGTGGGCGATCTCGACGCCTCTCGCCGACCAGACCGCGGCCGCAGCACTGGTCGACAAGGCCGCGGGATACGGCATCCCTGGCGCCCGCGTGGACGGCACCGACGTCCTCGCCGTTCACGACGCTGTTCGGCGAGCGGCGGCTCGCGCGCGCGCCGGTGACGGCCCCGCCTTCATCGAAGCCGTCACCTACCGTGCCGCCCCACACGCGACGGCCGACGACCCGAGCGTCTACGTCGATCCCGTTCAGGTCGAGGAGGCGCGTCGCAACGAGTGCGTCGGTCGCTTCGAGGGATACCTGCGACGCCGCGGGCTGCTCGACGACGAGTACGCGCAGAGCGTCCGTGACGAGGCGCTGCGCGCGATGCGGGAAGGAATCACGGCCGCCGAGGCCGAGCCGCCCGCTGATCTCGCTCTCCTGTTCGAGCACGCGCTGGTCGACCCGCCGTCGTCGTACGCAGACGACCTCGCCGAGCTGCGGAGGATCGGAGATGGCTGAGCGCTTCCTCGTCGAGGCGGTCAACGACGCGCTCCACGTCGAGATGGAGCGAGATGCGGACGTGATGGTGATCGGCGAGGACGTCGGCCGGGCCGGCGGCGTCTTTCGCGCCACCGCCGGGTTGCGTGAGCGCTTCGGACCCGACCGGTGTGTGGACATGCCACTCGCCGAGGCGGGCCTCCTCGGCGGTGCGGTCGGCCTCTGCATGGCCGGCTGGCGACCGGTCTGCGAGATGCAGTACGACGCGTTCTCGTACCCCTGTCTGGACCAGCTGATCACGCACGTCGGGCGCTATCGCTGGCGCACGAAGGGCGCGCTCAGCTTTCCGCTCGTCGTGCGGATGCCGTACGGAGGCGGCGTCCGCGCCCCCGAGCTGCACGACGACTCGCCGGAGACGTACTACGTGCACACACCGGGCGTCAAAGTCGCCATCCCCTCGACTCCCGGCGATGCGAAAGGGCTCCTCGCCGCAGCGATTCGCGACCCCGACCCGGTCGTGATCCTGGAGCCCAAGCTGATCTACCGCACGGCGCGCGGCGAGGTGCCCGAGGGCGAGCACGTCGTTCCGCTCGGCCGGGCGCGAGTCGCACGCGAGGGCACCGACGTCACGCTCGTCGCGTACGGGGCGATGGTGCCTGTCGCCGAGCGCGCCGCAGATGCGCTCGAGGGTGAGGCGTCCTGCGAGATCCTCGACCTGCGGACGCTCAAGCCGCTCGACGAAGACGCATTGCTCGCGTCGGTCCGGAAGACGGGCCGCGTCGTCGTCGTGCAGGAGGCCCCGCGGACGCTCGGCTTCGCGGCCGAGGTGGCCGCCGTCCTGGCCGAGCGGGCGATCCTCGACCTCCATGGGCCCGTCCTGCGGGTGACCGGCTTCGACGTTCCGTATCCGTACTGGCAGCTCGAGGACTGGTACATGCCCTCACCGGCCCGCGTCGTGGATGCCGTGCGCAGGCTGCTCTCGTTCTAGCGACCACTAGCTTCGTCTCTACACTCGGGGCGCAAATGGCATACGAGTTCAAGCTTCCCGATCTGGGCGAGGGCCTGACAGAGGGCGAGGTGGCACGCTGGCTCGTCGCCGAGGGCGACGCGATCGAGGAAGACGACCCGCTCGTCGAGATCCAGACCGACAAGACCACCGTCGAGATCCCGTCGCCGGCGGCGGGAACCGTGTTGCGCATCCTCGTCGCAGAGGGCCAGGTCGCACCGGTCGGAGCCGTTCTCGTCGTCATCGGCGACGAAGGCGAGCAGCTCCTCCGCTCCGTCGACACGGTGCCGTCGGAGCTCGTCGGCGCAGACTCCGTCGTCTCGGTTGTGCCGCCGGAGCCGGTCGCCGCCGTGCGGGCGACCCCGCTCGTGCGGCGGATCGCCCAGGACCTCGGCGTCGATCTGGCGCTCGTGCCCGGCACCGGGCCTGGGGGCCGGGTTACCGAGGATGACGTACGCCATGCCGTCGGCTCGGTTGCGCCCGGACCCGACAGCGCGGGTGTCGTCGTTCCAGGTGAGGGCCGGCGCGAGCCGGTTCGCGGAATCCGCAGGTTGATCGTCGAGCACGTGACGACCTCGCATCGTGAGATTCCTGCGGTCACGTACATCGAGGAGTGCGACTTCACCGACGTGGACCGATCCCGGCTCGTCGCGCTCGTCCTCAAGGCGACGGCCTTGTCGCTCCGTACGTTCCCCGAGCTGAACGCGCGGCTGGAGGGCGACGAGATCGTGTATCTCGACCGTTATGACCTCGGTCTCGCGGTGCAGACGGACCAGGGGTTGGTCGTACCGGTCCTGCGCGGCTGCGACACGGCTCCCGTCGACGAGTTGGCCGCCGAGGCCGAGCGACTCGCCGAAGCAGCACGCATCGGCTCACTCCGGCCCGAGGAGCTCCGCGGCTCGACGTTCACGGTCACGAGCGCCGGCAAGCTCGGCGGGCTTGTCGTGACCCCGCTCATCAACTATCCGGAGGTGGCAATCCTCGGGATTCACCGGATCGCCCCCCGGCCCGTCGTCCGTGAGGGGGAGATCGTCGCGCGCGATGTCGGGAACGTCTCTGTCACTTTCGACCACCGTGTCGTCGACGGTGCCCGCGCCGCCGCCTTCTGCCTGGACGTGATCGCTCGGCTCGAGGGTTTCGCTGCGTAGCCAAGCCTCTAGACTGAACCGTGTCTCGATGGGCTCCTGGTACTCAATCGGTCTCGTGCTCGGTCTCGCGGTCGGAGGCGGCGTCATCGCGGCCGGCGCGCTCGCTCGGTCCTTGGCAGGGATGATGGTCGGAGCCGTCGCGGCAGCGGCAGTCGGGGTCGCGCTCGGGATCGCGGCGGGAGGTGCACTGCCGCCGGTCGGCGGCGGCGTCGGTGGGGTTGTGGGGATTCTTGGAGCGTCTCAGGTTGTCCGCGGCGCCCTCCGGCGCGGAGGTACGGACGCCGGCACGGCGGCGCTGGTGGGGATCGCCGGGTTGGTGCTGGCGGCTCTCGCCTTGATACCGGCCGTCGGCTACGTCGAGGGGGTCGTCGTGCCGCTGCTCGGGCTTCGGGTCCGGCGGCGCGCCGCCGAGCGCTACGCGGGGTTGCGCACGCTGGCCAAGTAGCCGCGCGCGTCCTCGATGAGCGCCAAGAAGCTGATCGTCACCGTCGTCGACGGGCTGACGCCGTCCATGCTCGAGGCGGCGGTCGAGCGAGGGTCGGCGCCGACGCTTGCGGCCCTGCTCGAGCTCGGGAAATACCGCACGGCCGTCTCCGTGTTCCCGTCGCTTACTCCCGTCTGCCTGTCCTCGCTCGCCACGGGAGCGTTTCCGGACGTCCACGAGATCCCGCACCTGGTCTGGTACAGCCGGCGGGAGGGGAGGCTCGTCGAGTACGGCTCGTCCTTCGGCGCCGTGCGCGCGGCGGGTCTCGGCCGCGCTCTGCGGGACACGGTCGTGAACATGAACGCGGAGCACCTCGGCCGGCGCGCCGTCACGGTCTTCGAGGCCCTCGAGGACGCCGGTTTTGTCACCGCCACGGTCAACTTCACCGCGTACCGGGGTCGCGTCGAGCATCGCTCGTCCGTTCCGCTCTTCGGCCCGGTGCGAGGTCCTCGCCGGTTCTTCTTCTACAACGTCTTCGAGTCGGACGAGACGGGCGCACCGCTCTCCTGGCTCAACCGCTCCGCCGGAACGATCGACGCCCATGCGGCCTCGG
>Ga0066710_100004800_pt1 | contig 12094 bp, 16 predicted proteins | sample GraSoiAngelo_159_FD_79666 | JGI IMG/M metagenome (GOLD analysis project Ga0066710, IMG submission 79666) | Grasslands soil microbial communities from the Angelo Coastal Reserve, California, USA - 14_1009_16_40cm | ecosystem: Environmental > Terrestrial > Soil > Grasslands | place: USA...
CTGCACAGCGCGATGCGTTCGCCCCCAGCGGACGGGACGAAAGTCTCGATCAGCGTGTCGTTCTGCCCGGCAGCCATTACACGGTGATGAATTTTTTCCCTCACGAATTGCCTGTCGGGTGAATGGGCGTTGTTGCGGCATGCCATTTGCCGACGACATGGACGCCCCGATTGCCGCTCCATCGGCGGCTCGCAGCGCCTTCCATGTCGTTTTGAAAGGACCACATTCATGATCAACATCATCATTTGGCTGATCGTCGGCGGTCTCGTCGGCTGGGTCGCAAGCCTCATCATGAAAACCGATGCGCAACAAGGGATCGTGCTCAACATCGTCGTCGGGATCATCGGCGCAGCGCTGGCCGGCTGGCTGATCTCCCCGCTCGTGGGCATACCGAGTGTGACCCAAGGCGGCTTCAGCGTCGGTGCGTTCCTCGTTTCGTTGCTGGGCGCGATCGTGCTGCTCGGCATCGTGAACCTGATACGAAGAGGCGCTCCTCGCTAAAGCGCGTCGCGCGAGCTAGGCTTGTCTCAAGCATTCAGGGCCCGCCGGGGCGCTGTCCCGGCGGCTTCTTCTTCCCGAGGAGATATGTTCATGGAAACCACCATCCCCAGTGACGCCGCGACCAGCGAACGCAGCAGCGGCAGCAGCTTCACCAGCGGCGAAAGCGCAGCCGGCGCCGCCCCCGGCGCCAGCACCGTGGATCGCGCCGCCCAGCGTGCCCATGAAACGATCGATCGCGTGGCGGCCAAGGCCGGCCCAGCCGTCGAACGGGTTCGCGACGCGGCGAACAGCGCCGCCGAAACGCTGCAGTCGAAGGCGGCGGCATTCGGCGAGCTGGAGGAGCAGTGGGTCGAGAACGCCCGCCAGTACGTTCGCGAGAACCCGCTCAGCTCGGTCGCGATCGGCGTCGTCGCCGGCATGCTGTTGAGCCGTCTGCTCGCGTCACGCTGACGACCATGTCGGGCGATCCAGCGCCCTCGCCTGCGACGAGTTCCACGAGCGAGGTACCCGAAGGCACGCCGGCGCCGATGGGCCCCGGCGTGCTCGCGTCAGCCCAGGCTTTGCTCGGCGACTTGCGCGTCGCGTTTCAGGAGCGCGTGCAACTGCTGTCGCTCGAGCTGCGTCAAGCTGGCTTGGCCTTGACGCAGATGATCATGTTCGCCGTCGTCGTTGCGCTGCTGATCGTCTCGGCCTGGCTCGCGCTGATGGTCGGCCTGTTCATGGCGAGCACTGCATTCGGACTGCACTGGTCGCTCGCCATCGGGGTCGTGTTCGCGGTGAACGCGGGCGGCGCTGTCGGCTTGTGGCTGAAGGTTCGGCGGCTCACGATGCAACTGATGCTGCCGGCGACGGTGCGAACGATTCGCGCGTCGCTGCCGGTCAGCGCCGCGACGGCCGCGCCGGCAGTGGCCTCCAACGAGCCGGTGATGACGCCGGTGCCGCCGGTGCCAGTGAAGGAAGCCGAGCATGGCTGAAACGCTGAGTCTCGAGCAGCAGATCGCGCTCGCCGAACAGGCGGTCTATCGCAGCGACATGAACCTGCGCAAGCACAGCGCGCAGTTCACGGTCGCATTGAAAGCGCGCGCGAAAGTCATCGGCCTCGTCGCTGCCGGTGTCGCGCTGGTCACGCTGTGGTTCGTCCCGCCACGCTCCGTCGGCCGTTGGCTGTCGAGTCTCTCGCGCGAGACGCTGACACGCGTGGTGCCGACATTGGTTCCGTTCCTCGCGCCGTTCATCGGACGCAAGAGCGTTCGCTCGCGCAGCCACGACAGCGGCAAAGGCGGCGGCTGGATGACGTTGGTGATGTGGCTGTTGCCGCTCGTGCTCAAGCGGCGCTCAAAGCCTGCCGGCCGCGAGCGGCCGGCAGGACAAGCGAGTTAGTTGCTTATTCAGCGATCGCGATCGCGATCGCTGCGTTGCTGATCGCTGCTCGGCGAGTGGCTGCTCGAGCGGCCCGGTTGGGACTTGTCTTGCGACATGTCGTTGCTGCGATCACGGCTTCCACCCTGGCCCGATTGATTGGCTTGACCGCCCTGGTCGCGCCTGGCTTGGTCTTGCTCTTGTTGGCGATTGCCTTGCTGGTTGCCCTGCTGTTGATCCGAGGGCTTGCGCTTCTGCTCGTTCATGAATACTCCTTCTGTCATGTCAGCGTGCGGGGTCGCACTCCCAAAAGGGGGCAACGGGCATGCCCATCTCGGGAGAGACAGCGGGGGAACTCGGCACCCGCATTGCTGCATCCAACTACATCCACTCTGTGAACTCACAGCAGGAGCGAACATGGCACGCAGCAGTATTCTCGGTGCCGAGCGCGCCGCCACTCAGGCAGCCGGGCGCGACAGCCGCGCCCTCGGTCCGAGCGACAGCTCGGACAGCGGAAGCGACGTCCAGACCGAAATCGATCTACCGGATCTGAACGACGTCCGAGATGAATTCGGCGGAGTCCTGCCCGGCCCCACCGGCGACAGCGACTCAGCGGGCACCGGCGAGCGCGGCTCGGCGCTGCCCGAAGAGCGCGTGCGCGAAGGCGCCGACATCGCGCCCGACCGCATTCGCGATTTGTCGGAAGAGGCGCTTAAGGAAGACAGCGCCGAAGACTTGCCGCTCGAAGAACTCGGCGCGACCGATGCACGCGACCTGGCCGACGCCGACCGCGATGAAGACGTCGACGAGCGCGCCGACGACTCAGACATCGAGCGCGGCTGACGTATGAATCCGCCGCCCGACCGCGTTGTCATTGCGGGGATGGTTCTCGCCGTTCTCGCGAGTGCTTGTCTCGCGTCGCGCAGCGCGAGCTTCCAACGCCAAAACGCAAAGAAGCCAAGACCGCCAGGAAAGTCTTCTTGACTTCTTGGCGGCCTTGGCCCCTTCGCGCCTTGGCGTTGGAAACTAGTTCAGCTCTTGCCCGGCAGCTTCTGCGCCTGTGCCAGATGCTCGCGCAATGTCGGCAGCGTGCTCTGCGCGAAGTCGCGCAGATCGGAGGCCTTGGCGTCCTTGCTGATCTTCTCGAACATGTCGATGTCGGTCTTGTGGTCCTTGATACCGACCATCTGGATGAACTCGCGATCGAATTGAGCACCGGAGAGCTTGTTCAGCCGATCGATGTCCTTCTGCTTGGACGCCGGCATGCTCGCCGGCAGCGTGATGTTGTGGCTCGCCGCGATCTGGCGCAGCTTGTCGTTGGCGGCGGTGTGATCATCGACCAACCGCTGCGCAAATGATTTCACTGCCGGATCGGTCGCTTTGGTGGCTGCCACTTTGGCAATCTCGACTTCGAACATGCCGTCTTCCGCGGCGTGGTTCACGAAGCTCGTCTCAGACGCGGACAGCGCCGTGTTCGGTGTCGTGCTCGGTGCCACCGCCCCCGGCGGATTGGCGCCGACCATTGCGCTCGGCGTTGTCGTCGTCGACGACGTCCCCGACGCGGCGCCCATCGCGCCGGTGTTCGGCGTGATGCCGCCGCCCGCGACCGTGGTGTCGGAACTCTTGCTGGAGCTGGTGCTGCCGGTGCCGGTGGCACCGCTGGTCGGGGCCCCCGTGTCGCTCGGCTTGTTGCAGGCCGCCAGGGCCAGCGCAGCCGCGGCAGCGACCGCGCTCAGACGGCAAATCTGCGATGTGAGATTCATCCTGTTCTCCTGCTGGAGAGAAAAGTAAAGGCTGCGGAACTTCCTACACGTTGCTCTTCATCCGATCGCGCAGCGCCTTGATCTGGTCGTGGTTCTGCTGAACGCCCATTTGCTGACGCTGCACGAGCGCGAGCAACGGCTCGGGAAGCGTGTCTTGCTTGAGCGCCTTGCGATAGCGGGCCATCGCGGCGTCCTCGCCACGCTCGCATTCTTCGAGCATGGCCTGGTCACTGAAGCCCACCAGCGAGCCGCGTACAGCGACCCAGCCGCGGTGCAATGCGCCGCTGGCGCTGCCGCCCTGGTCAGGCTTGCCGCCGTACTGGATCACATAAGGTTGCAATTCGGCCGCAGCGACACGGCATTCGTTGGCGCGCTGCAGGAAGATATTGCGCAACTCGCTGGACGCGGTGTGCTTCGCGCAAGCGGTAAAGCCGAACTCGCCGTCCTTGCAGGTTTCGATGAGATCATTCAGCGTGTCGACAATGTCGTCGTTGGTCATGGTGGAGTCCTTTCGATGCAGGGGACTTGGGTGATGAAGAAATGATCCCCATGGCTATAGCGGGCAGATTGCGTGCCCGACGGGAACGCCGATTGCATTGGCCCCTCATGGCCGATTCACGGGATTGCGGTGGCTCGTTCGAATCGCCCCATGTGGTCGACGCGACGATGTTCTGGAGCGCCACCGGCGGGGGCGTGCGGCGCTATCTGCAGGCCAAGCACGGCTGGCTCGCGCGCCACACGCGCTGGCGCCATACCATCGCGGCGCCGGTGGCAGACTCGCCCGACATCGTCGCCCTGCCCTCGCTGCCCTTTCCCGGATCGGGCGGCTATCGGCTGCCGTTGAACCGGCAGTCGCTCGCGGCAGCGCTGGTGCGATTGGAGCCTGACCTGATCGAAGCCGGCGACCCGTATCGGCTTGCCTGGAGCGTTCTCGATGCAGCTCAGGCGCTGCAGATTCCAGCGCTTGCGTTCTGTCACTCGAACCTCGAGCTGCTTGCGCGGCACGCCGGCGGGCGGCGGCTCGGCGGCGCCGCGGCACGCGCGGCGCGGCGCTACGCGCGCCATCTGTACGACCCGTTCGATCTCGTGCTCGCACCGAGCGAATCGATGCGCCGCCACTTGCTCGATTGGGGTGTGCCGCATGTGGCGCGCCAGCCGCTCGGTGTCGACACCGAGCGCTTCCATCCGCAGCGCGCGAGTCCGATGTGGCGCAATGGACTCGGCTTGCCGCTCGGCACCCGCTTGCTCGTTTATGCGGGGCGCTTCGCTGCCGAGAAGAACCTGTCAGTGCTGACGGCGGCACTGCACGAGCTCGGGCCCCGCTACGTGCTGCTGGCGATCGGCGCCGGCCCGATGCCACCGTCCGGCGAGCGCGTGATCGTGCGGCCGCATCTCGGATCGGCCGATGAGCTCGCGACCGCGCTCGCGAGCGCCGACGCGTTCGTCCACGCCGGTGACCAAGAGACCTTCGGCTTGTCGGTGCTCGAAGCGATGGCCTGCGGCACGCCGGTTGTCGCGCGCGGCGCCGAAGGGCTCGCCGAACTGGTCGACGAGAGCGTCGGCGTCGCGGTGCCGATGGGCACGCCGGATGCGTTTGCTGCTGCGATCGCGGGCTTGTTCGAGAGCGATCTCGCTGAACGCGCCGCGGCAGCGCGACAACGCGCCGAGGCCTACGACTGGGACCGCGTGCTGCCCGCGATGTTGACCCACTACCGCCGACTGCTGCGCGCCGATTCGCGCGGCGTGCCGGCGCTGCAGCCGCACGCGGCGAGCGGATCGTGATCAAGCCGTCGCTGTGCGTGGTGCTGCATGACGTGGCCCCGGCCACGCAAGGCGCATGCGAGCGGCTGCTGCGCGCGATCGACGACGTGGCAGAGATTCCGCGCACCTTGCTCGCGGTGCCGCGCTACCACTGCGACCCACCCTCGGTGGAATTCGAGCAGTGGCTGAAGCACCGCCACCGCTACGGCGACGAGATCGCGCTGCACGGCTACACCCATCTCGACGAAGGCGAGTCGCACGGCATCCTCGATCATTTGCGGCGCCATCACTACACCCGCGGCGAAGGCGAGTTCTGGGATCTCTCGCTGCCCGAGGCGATGCGCCGGCTCACGGCCGGCGTGCGCTGGTTTCATCGCCTCGGCGTGCAGCTCTACGGCTTCGTCGCTCCGGCCTGGCTGATCGGACCCGGCACCTGGGAGGCGCTGCGCTGGCTCGAGTTGAGCTACACCTGCACCTTGAGCCGCATCGTGCTTCTGCCCGACCGCCACTCGCTGCGCAGCCAGAGCCTCGTCTACAGCGCCGACAGCCTGTGGCGGCGCCAAGCTTCGGTGGCGTGGAACCACACGCTCGCGCTGCTGCAGCGGCACAACCCTGTCTTGCGCCTCGAGCTGCATCCGCACGACGTCGAGTACCCGGCGATCCGCCGCTCGTGGCAGCGCTTGCTGGCGGCTCATCTGCGCGAGCGCGAAGCCTTCACGCTGGCCGAAGTGGCAGACCGCTGGCGGCGCTTCACGAATTGGGATCTGCTCGACACCGACAGCCCGCTCCCGCAGCTAGAGCAGCGAGAGGGCGGACTCGGCAGTGAGCAATCCGATCGCCGCGCCGATCACGACGTCGCTCGGATAGTGCAGCCCAAGCACCACGCGTGACAGCGCCACCAGCGCCGTGAAGCCCCACAGCAGCGGAGTGAACTCCGGGTAGTACACGCCGAGCAGAACGCTGTAGGCCACCGCATGCATCGCGTGGCCGCTCGGAAAGCTGTACTCGTCGAGCGAGCGAGCGCAGGCGCGAATGCCGGGGCAAGTCTTGTACGGGCGCGGCCGCGCGAAGTGCCGCTTGACGACCTGGTAGATCAGCAGGTTCAGTGCCCCGAGCCCGAGCATGCGAATCGCACAGGCGGTACCGTTCGCGCCGCCCCACCACGGCAGGATCAGCATCAGGCCGTACCACAGCAGCCCATCGGAGAGCCGGCTCACCGTCATCAATAACAGCAGCACCGCCGGCTGCGCCGCCGCGCCGTGCAGCCAGACCAGGCACAAGCGCTCGCGCTCGAGCCAAAGCCGCCGGCGCTCCTCAAGCCGCACAGGCTACCTCGGCGCTCGCGGTGGCCACCGACGACAGCGTGTCGGCAAGATGGGCTTCGAAGCGCAGCAACGCATCGTCCCAGCGCGCGCGCAGCGCGGCCTCGCGCGCGTATCGCCGCAGCTCGGGAAGGTGCTGATGCTGCCAGGCGAGCGTGCACACGGCGGCGACGAAGCCGGATTCGTCGCCTGGCTCGACGAGCAAGCCGCTGACGCAGTCGTCGACATATTCGGCCGCCGCGGCCATATCGAACGCGACGACCGGCAGGCCGGACGCGAGCGCTTCGAGCGTGACGTTGCCGAAGGTGTCCGTCACGCTCGGGAAGAGGAACAGGTCGGCCGACGCGTAGTAATGCGCCAGCGCTTCGCCGTGCTGCGTGCCGACGAACTGCGCGCTCGGGAATTCGGCGGCGAGGCGGCGCCGCAGCGGACCGTCGCCCACCACGATCATCTGCGCTGACGGCAAGCGCGTGCGAACGGCGTCGAATGCGCACAACGCGAGCGTCACGTTCTTCTCGGCAGCGAGGCGGCCGACGTAGAGCAGCACCGGCGCATCGCCGCAGTGCCATTGCGCACGCAGCGCGTCGCTGCGCTGCATCGGCGTGAAGCGCGCGGTGTCGACGCCGCGGCCGACCACAGCCAGGCGCTCGAATCCCGAGCCGGCGAGCTCGTCACGCACCGCGCGCGTCGGCACGAAGGTGCGCTGCGCCTGGTTGTGAAAGTGCCGCAGGTAGTCGACGACCAGCGACGACAGCCAGCCGAGGCCGTAATAGCGGCTGTACTGATGGAAGTTGGTTCGGAAGTCGGTCGTCACCGGCAGCGCCAAAGCCTGCGCGGCGCGCAGCGCGGCATGGCCGAGCGGCCCTTGTGTTGCGATATGCACGAGCTGCGGCCTTGTGCGATCGAAACGCTGCTGCACGCTCGCGCTCGACGCGATGCCGAATCGCAAGTCGGGGTACATCGGGATCGGAAAGCCGGGGGTGCGCCACTCGTCGTCATCGTCGCAGGCCGGCTCGCCGTTCTGGCGCGGCCGGATCAATTCGACCTCATGGCCGCGCTCGCGCAAATGACGCACCGTGCGCGCCACCGTCAACGACACGCCGTTCAATTCGGGCGGATAGGTCTCAGTCACATAGGCGATGCGCACGGTCCGTCCCCGTAGAGTTGTTGCGCTTGAAACAGCAAGCGACATACCTATCCCCGCCTGTGCGGGGATGACGGGCGAGCGCATGTCATCCCCGCGAAGGCGGGGATCCACGACCGTCAGTGACGATGCGGCTTATTCGGACCGTGACGAGCGCCGCCCGCTGCCACCGCCCGAGCTGCGAGAGTCACCGCGCTGCGCGGCGATCTTCGGGTGCTTGGGGTGGCGACGCGGATCGAGGTTGGCGTGGTCGGTCGGCTCTTTCGTCGGGTGATCCGAACGGTCGCCGCGGACGTGAGCAGATTGAGACATTGAGAGCACTCCTGCTGAGACGCAGCGTTTCAGGTGCCCGCACTGGCCACCGCATCCAACGTGCGTCTTGTCCAATGCCGGCAATTCATGTGCCCGGCGTCGCGAGCTCGCGTCACCGGGCATAAGGCCGTCACGCCCAGCGCGCGGCGTGTAGCTTCTGCGCGCTCTCGCTACACAGCGTGCACTTGTGCTCACGTCGACGGGCGCCGCTTTCGCAGCAGCGAACGCAGGCTCGGCGGTGCCTCGTGGTTGCCTTCGAGGTAGATGCAGACGATCTTCAAGCGCCTGCTGCGTTTGCAGACGATGCGCAGCGCCAGCAGCAGCGGGACGGCGATCAGCGCGCCGGCGATGCCCCACAGCCAGCCCCACACCATCACCGACAGGAACACCGACACCGGGGCCAGCCGCAAGCGGCGTCCGATCACCATCGGACTGACGAAGTTCGCTTCGATCGCGTGCAGCGCGAGGAACGCCGCCGGCGGCGCGAACATCTCGAGCTCGGTGCCGTAGGTCATGGTGCCGGCCAACAGCAGCATCGCAGCGGCCAGTGCCGGTCCGAGGTAGGGCATGAAATTGAGCACCGCGACCACGGCCGCCCATAGCACTGGGTTGGGCAGCCCGATCGCGGTCAGCGCCAAGCCGGTCGCGGTGCCGAGCCCGAGATTGATGATGCTTTGCGTGCCGAGGAACAAGCCGATCTCGCGCTGCGCCTGGCGGATGCCGCCAAGCACGAGAGCACGCGTTCGTCGGCGTTGCACCGCCTCCACGGTGCGCGAGACCAGCCAGTGCTCGGATGCGAGCAGGAAGTAAAGCAGGATCACGGTGGCTGCGGCCGACAGCGCGAAGGCCAAGGTCTCGCCGATCACCACTCGCGTGAAGGTGAGGCCTTCGCTCGCCAGTTTGTCGGCGATTGCGGCGCGTGGCGGCGCGGGCACAGGCGCCGTCGCGGTCTTGGATCTGCGCACCGCCGGCGGTTGCGGGACCATCTCCATCAGCGTCGTGCTGGCGCGATCGAGCGACTCGAGAAGATCGCGCATCGTCGCCGGTGCCCGATCCCACCATTGCGCTGCGGGTGTCGCGAGTGCGGAGCCGATCAGCAGCAAGGCCGACAGCGCCGACACGACGACAACGCCGGCACCGAGCGCTTCGGGAACGCCGATGCGGCGCAGCAGGCGCACCGGCGCGGACAGCACGAAAGTCAACACGACCGCAATCGTGACCGGCAGCAGCAACGGCTTGGCGGCACTGAGCAGGAACAGCACCGCGACGACCAGCAGGCCTCGCAACGCCCATGGCGCGGTCGGCGCCTTGGGCGTTGCATCTGCGCCGGTCGCAGCGCTTGTCGGTAAGGGTTCCCGGATCACCCTGACGATCCAGCAGCTTTCGTGCCGCTGTGTCAGTCCCCTCTCCCTTTGGGAGAGGGAGTAACCCACTCAGTGATGAGCCGGCTCGCCAGACTTCACATCCTCATGCTCGTCCCCGTCCCCTTCCCCGCCCAGCTTCGCATTCGCCGCATAGGCATCGAGCCGGTTATAGAGCGTCTTCAGGCTGATGCCGAGCACTCGCGCAGCAGTGCGCTTGACGTGGCCGCACTGCTCCAGTGTCGCCATCGTCACGCGGCGCTCGACTTCCGCCAGCGGCGTGCCGACGCGGATCACGACGAGGCCGCTTTGCTCTTCGCTGGGGGGTGCCGCCGCCTCGGGCGCTTGGGCGCCTTCGACGACGTCGTCGGCGAGGATGTAGGCGCGCTGCACGTAGTTCTTCAGCTCGCGCACGTTGCCCGGCCAGTTCATCTCGTACAGCTTGGCGAGAGCTTCGGGCGAGAAGGTCTTGCCGGTTCCCTCGGCATGGTTCAGCTCACGCAAGAACTGCTGCGCCAGCATCTCGATGTCGGTGCCGCGCTCGCGCAGCGGCGGCATGTGGATCGGGAAGACATTGAGGCGGTGGTACAGGTCGTCGCGGAACTTGCCTTCGGCCTGGGCCTTCTCCGGCGAGCGGTTGGTCGCCGCGATGATGCGCACGTCGGTCGCCACCGGCTCGGTCGTGCCGACGCGAACGAAGGTGCCGGTCTCGAGCACGCGCAGCAGCTTGACCTGCAGGTCCAGGGGCATCTCGGTGACCTCGTCCAGAAAGATCGTGCCGCCCTTCGCTTGCTCGAAGAAGCCGCGGTGCTGGCGGTCGGCGCCGGTGAAGCTGCCCTTCTCGTGACCGAACAACTCGCTCTCGATCAGGTTGGGCGAGATCGCGCCGCAGTTGATCGCGAGGAACGGAAAGCGCTTGCGCCGGCTCAGGTCGTGGATCGTCCGCGCGGCGAGCTCCTTGCCAGTGCCGCTCTCGCCGGTCAGCAGCACGGTGGCTGAGGTCGGTGCGACGCGCGCGAGCTTGTCGTACAGCGCCTGCATCGACGGCGACTCGCCGAACAAATGGCCGAAGCGCCCGACGCGGCGCAGCTCGTCGCGCAGCTCGCCGATCTCGTTCTTCAGCTCGGCCGGCCGCGGCTGGCGGCGCAGAATCGCAAGCAGCCGCTCGACATCGACCGGCTTGACGAGGTAGTCGGTCGCGCCGATGCGCACCGCTTCGACGGCGCTGTCGACCGACGCGTGGCCGGTGATCACCACCACCTCGGTCTGACCTGGCGCCTCGAGGTCGTGGACGAGATCGGTTCCGCGGCCGTCGGGCAACTGCAGATCGGTGAGCAGCACATCGGGCGCTTGGCGAACGAGCTGCGACCGCGCACTGCGCAGCGAGTCGGCAGTAGCCACGGTGTAGCCCTCCGCCTTGACCACTTCCGCCATCCAGCTCACGACGTCGGGTTCATCGTCGACGATCAAAGCGTGAGGCATGGGAACCCCTTGTCCGCGCCGGCGGGCTGCAGCGCGTAGACGGAAACCTGCCGCAGGTTTTTCTGCAGCTCGTACAAACTGCCGGTGCGCCGCCCGCTACCGCACCGGGCTTGTCAGTGTCCTCACAGTCAACCGGGCCGCATGTCGCGCCCCGAATCGACTGCCTGGAGCAACCGGCGCGCCCGGTCTACACGATCAGCTGCGGTCTTTCGAGGGCTTGGACGCTGCATGCGGCCGCGACTCGCCGGCGGAGCGGCTCGCGCTGCTGCCCTTGGATGCGCTCGATCCGCTGCTGCTGCGCTCGCGTGGCTCGGCCTCTTCGGTCTCCTGCAGGCCGCGCGCTTCCATCAGCTCTTCGCGGCTTTGCTCCATGTCGCTTCGCAGCGTCTCCCAGTCGAGGTCGACGCGGGCGAGCTCCTTGAATATCTCGTCCTCCTCCTCCTTGATGTGGTGCTTGATGTATTCGCCGAGCACCGTGAACGTCGCGCCGTACTTCTCGTCTTCCGGGCCCATCGCCTTCAACTGCTCGATCAGCATCTTGAAGGTCATGTGCTCGACATCGGCCTCGTTCATCAAATCTTCGCCGTCTTCGGCCAATGCGCTGCGAGCGGCGGGATAGAACAATTCTTCCTCGAGCTGGGCATGCACCTCGAGCTCGGCACAGGTCTGCTCGACGAGTGCCCGACAACGCTCTTCGTCGTCTTCGCCGTCCATGCGCGAGAAATCGCGAAAGGCCTGTTGAGCCCGCTTGTGATCCTGCTTGAGCATGTTCAGCACCTGGTTCCTGGCAGTGGCATTGCTGCGTGTGGCCATCGTGGTCTCCTGGTTGTGGCGCCGCCCTGCGGCGCGTCGAAGGAGGGGGCAAGCGGTATACCTCTCGCTGGATCGAGCACGCGGCATACGGCTTGCCGCATTCGCTGCATGCCGAGCCGCCGCGATCCCGCCAAGACCCAGCCGAGCATCAGCGGGCAGCCCACACCGCGCCTGCCGCACGAGCACGACGAGTCGTCGGACAGCCAACACAGCGAACCGCGTCGCGTGGTCAAGCAAGGCGAGGACGACGTCCAGCGAGGACTCGGCGACACCGAC
>Ga0066710_100004801_pt1 | contig 12094 bp, 11 predicted proteins | sample GraSoiAngelo_159_FD_79666 | JGI IMG/M metagenome (GOLD analysis project Ga0066710, IMG submission 79666) | Grasslands soil microbial communities from the Angelo Coastal Reserve, California, USA - 14_1009_16_40cm | ecosystem: Environmental > Terrestrial > Soil > Grasslands | place: USA...
GTCGGGTCGACGAACTCGGATTCGCGGAGCAGCCGCAGCACCGCCGGATTGCGCGCGATCCGCTCGAAGAACGCGCGGAAGGCACCGTCGACGGCGCCGCGTTGATCGGTGGGATCCTCGTACGCTCGGCGTGCCGCCTCGATGAGCTCTTGCTGCCGCGCGCGGAGTAGGTGGCGGTAGATGTCGATCTTGCCGGGGAAGTAGAGGTAGAAGGTCCCCAGTCCGACGCGAGCCTGTTTGGTGATCTCGACGACCGAAGCGCCGTGGTATCCGCGCTTGCCGAAGACCTCTTCGGCCGCGTCGAGGATGCGGGCACGGGTCTCGTCGGCCCGTCGGACGGGCTCGGGCGCGTCGCTCTCCTCGCCCGGGTTGCTTCCCGCGCGTGCGACGTCGATCTCGCTCGCGAGACTCCCCACGGCCGCTTATACACCTTTGCGCATTCCGTTCGTTTAGACGACTTTTCCCGTCATTAGGTTCTACGCACGGAGAGGCCTCCGCGTTGCTCGACTCAGGGCGAAACGCATCCGCCACGGCCGGAGAAAAACATGAATGGTCGTTCAGGTCGGTCCCCGTCCGAGCTCAGCGCGGTTGACACCCCGAACCGGCGCGCAGATGCTTCTGCCCCCATGACCGGCCTTCACGCCATCACGCTCGGCGATCTGCTCCGCGCAAACGGCAGGAGCCATCCGACCCGTACGGCCACCGTCTGTGGCGAGGATCGCGCCACCTACCCCCAGCTCGACGAGCGGGTGAACCGGCTCGCGTGGGCGTTGGGCGGCGAGGGGGTCGTCGCCGGGGAGCGGGTCCTGTGGCTCGGCCAGAACTGTCACCGCGTCCTCGAGCTTCTCCTCGCGTGCGCGAAGCTCGGCGCGATCTTCTGCCCCGCGAACTGGAGGCAGAGCGCCGACGAGCTCGCGTTCCTGATCGCCGACACCGAGCCACGCGTGGTTGTGTGGCAGGAAGAAGAGATCGGTGCGACGACCTCTGCCGCGCGCGAGCAAGCCGGCGGGGCCGCGCGATGGATCCGCCACGAGAACGGCGAGTACGAAGCCTTCCTCGCCTCCGGTGACCCTGTCGATCGCGAGCTCGACGTCGATCCCGCTTCGCCGGTGCTGATGATGTACACCGCCGCGTTCGGCGGCCGCCCGAACGGCGCTTTGCTCACCCATCGCGGGCTGCTCGCGCAGAATCTCGTGATGGCGTCGGTTCAGGGCGTCGATTCGGATTACGTGTACCTGAACTCGGGGCCGCTGTTCCACATCGCGACCTTCATGACGACGCTCGCCACGTTGCATTATGGGGGGAACAACGTTTTCATGCGGCGTTTCGACGCCGAGGATTTCTGCCGGGTCGTCGAGCGCGAAGGCGTCACCGGCTCGTTCGTCGTCGGTGTGATGATGCAAGAGGTGGTCGAGGCGAACAAGGATCGCCGATACAACCTCAAATCCCTGCGCACGTTCCCGGGGCCGCCCGAGTGGACCGAAATGACCTCGCCCGACGACAGCCCGTGGGCGAAACGCCCGGCTGGATACGGTCAAACCGAGGTCGGCGGGATGGCCACGTTGAACGCGATCGGAGACCCGGGGCAGGGATCGCACGGACGGCCCTCGCCGGTCACCCTGGTGCGCATCGTGGACGCCGGCGACAACGAGGTCGCGACGGGCGAGGTCGGCGAGATCGTCGTTCGCGGACCGACGGTGATGGCCGGGTACTGGCGGCGTCCCGAGCTCACCGCGGAACGGCAGCGCGGCGGCTGGCACCACACCTCTGATCTCGGCCGGCGGGAGGCCGACGGATCGCTGTCGTTCATCGGACCGAAGACCCGGATCATCAAGTCGGCCGCCGAGAACATCTATCCGACCGAGGTCGAGGGGTGCATCGCGCAGCACCCGGCGGTGCAGGAGGTCTGCGTCTTCGGCGTGCCCGACGCGGCGTGGAACCAGAGCGTCGCGGCGGCCGTGGTGCTGCGCGAGGGGCAGAGCGCGACGGAAGCCGACATCATCGAGCACTGCCGGGCACGGATCGCCTCGTACAAGAAGCCGCGCACCGTCGCGTTCGCCGCGTCGCTGCCGAGGACCGCTGCCGGGCTGATCGACCGCGACGCCGTCGACGCGGCGTTCGGCGGCGGCGGGTATCCGGGCAGCGGCGCCTGATCGAGGCCCTTCGAAGGCCCGCGGAGGAGTTCCCGGCCGCCCGGGGAATCAGGAAGCCATGGACCGACGCTCGTTCCTGAAGGTGGCCGGTTTGTCGGCTCTCGGGGCGGCGGCCGCCCGGCCCGGCGTCGCCGGAGTGCCCGGCCTGCTCCGGCGGATCTCGTCGTCCGTGCCCGTGATGCCCCCCGCAGTCGATCGCATGCCGCAGGTGAAGCACTTCGTGGTCCTGATGATGGAGAACCATTCGTTCGACAACGTCCTCGGGACGCTGCAGCGGCCGGGCGTGGACGGTTTGAGCTTCAGCGGCGGCGTGGCCACGAACTCGAACCCGGACGCGAACGGAAACCCGGTTCCATCGTTCCGGTTGCCGACGCTGTGTCAGGACGGTTTCCACATCACGCAGTCGTGGGACGCGAGCCACCGTCAGTGGAACGGCGGCGCGATGGACGGGTTCGTCGTGACGTCCGGCCGCGAAGCGATGGGCTACTACACCGAGAAGGACCTGCCGGTGACGCACGCGCTCGCGAAGGCGTTCCCGGTGTGCGACCGGTGGTTCTGCTCGACGATGTGCCAGACCTTCCCGAACCGGCTGTTCTTCCTCGCCGGAACCGCGGAGGGATCGATCTCGACCGACATCAACGAACGCGCGGCGTCCTCACCGCCCAAGACGGGGACGATCTTCTCGCGCATGAACCAGACGGGCGTTTCCTGGCGGAACTACCTGATCGACCTGGGCGATTCGATGTTGTGGGGACCGAAATACTTCGCGATGCAACAGGGACACGTGTTTCCGATCTCGCAGTTCTTCGTCGACGCGGCGACCGGGACGCTTCCGTCGTTCTCGATCATCTCCCCCGACGCGTTCCAAACGTCGGAGGAGAACCCGCAGAACGTGTCGCTCGGTGAGACGCTCGTCTGGTCGATCGCGACGGCCGTCATGCGGTCGCCGGCGTGGCGCTCCACCGCGTTGCTCATCACGTACGACGAGCACGGCGGGTACTACGACCACGTTCCTCCCGTTCCGGTTCCGAACCCGGACGGGATCCACCCGCGCGCCGCAAACCTCTACGGCGACGACTACACGTTCACCGGGTTCCGCGTCCCGACGATCCTGGTGTCGCCGTGGGCGAGAGCGAACCACGTGTCGCACACCGCCTACGACCACACCTCGATGCTCGCGTTCGCGGAACGCAAGTGGGGAATCGCGCCGATGACTGCGCGGGACGCGGCCGCGGCCGACCTGTTCGACCTGTTCGATCTTTCGCACCGGTCGTTCGCGACGCCGCCCCCGTTGCCCCTTCCGAACACGGTCGAGGCAACGCTCGCCTGCGTCCGGAACGGGCAGCTCGGCTTCGAACCGCCGGCGCCCTGACCGGCCCGTCGATCAGGACTTCGTCCAAAGCAGCGCGGCGCTGCCGATCGCAAGCGCCGCCGCGACGATCACCAACGCCAGCGCCGCGGGACGGAACCGCTCGGCGTGGACGCGCGGCGCCGCGGCCGGCCGGACCGCCGACGAGAAGAGGTATTCCGTCTTCGACGAGCCGCTCCCTGGATTCCCGAGGTAGGCGTCGACCTGCGGGAGCAGCAGGACCTGCCACATCGCCGACTCCGCTCGCGCGAGCGCGTCGCGGAGCCCGGTGGCGTCCAGTCCGCTCAGCGTTCGCGTCCACGTCGCTCCCCCGGGCGCGGTCAGCGACGCCAGATCCGGGAGCGCGGGAACCGCTCGAAGCGCGATCCGCAGGGCGCCGAGCCGGCGGGCCGTTGCTTCGACCCGGACGAGGAGCGACCCGTCCGACTCGTTCAGCGACGGCAACAACGAATCGATATCGACGATGGGAGCAGCGGCGGAGTCGCCCAACCGAGCGCCCGTCACCCGAGCGCCCGACAGCGCGCCGGTGAACCCGATCGTGCCGCCGACGCGGATCGGGATCTGCACCGGCCGGACCTGCGTCGAGATCCTCGAGCTGGCCGCGAGGGACGTGGGCAAGCCTCGCACCCCCGCGATCGGCCGCCGCCCCGCCGCGATCTCGCGGCGGAGCGCGTCGAGCAGACCCGCGATCTCTTCGGGCGCGGCGGATGCGTCGGGCATCGAGATCGGACGCGCGGTGGTGTTGCTGACGCGGATCTCGATCCGCACGGGCCCCGACACCGGCGGTTCCACCGGCCGGCCTCGCTGCAGGTAGCGGACGGAAACCGCGAGCGGGATGCGGAACTGTTCGAACGTCGTGTCCAGTGTGACCGTGGAGCGGAGAACCTTCGCCCCCGGACTGAAGCCGTTCCACAGGATCTCGCCGCGGCGCAGGCCTGGCTGCGTAGCCTGATCGCGCGGCCCGACGACGTTCGTCGCGGGACCCGGCATCACGAGGTCGAAGTCGCCGACGCCGTGGATCATCAGCGCCTGGTCGACGACGATGCCGTCGACCGCACCGACGGCCCCCAGCGCGACGCGCACCTTTTCCCGGTCGTCGACCGGGCCGGGGAGCTTGCTGACCTCGGTCTCCCCGCTGCGCGGCGTCAGGATCACCGCGCCGGTCGAGGTCACGTCCCGCGGCGCGGGAAGCACGATCCGGTTGGCCCGGCTCCGGGCCGCCGCCGCCGGGAGTGCCCCCGACGCGATCGGCGCGGCGGACAGCGCCAGGATCGCGGCCGTCGCGAGGAGCGCCCCGTTGCGGGAGGTGCGCGCGGAAGGCAATATCACCTCCCCATGAATTCCAGCGTCCAACGCCTTCTTGCCGTGGTCATCGTGCTCCTTCTCGCCGGGGGGATCGCGACGCTGCAGGATCGCAATGCCAAAGGCGGCGACGGCAAAGCCCGACCGACCCCGACGCCGACGGATCGGATCGGGACGATAGCGCCGGTCGGGTGCATCCCGCTGCCGGCCGCGACCAAGGCCCCATCGTGGTTCCCGAAGAACCTCACGCTCCCGCCCGGGAGCTATCCGGCCCGGATCCAGCTCCCGAAAGCCCCCGGATTCCCACGGGCGATCTTCGCGGTGAAAGGCTCGCTCCGCGATTTCGTCCTCCACGCGCTGCAAGCCTGGCCGCGGCTCGGCTGGCAGCTCGGTCGCGGCGAATCCGAAGCCGGCGAGGCCGAGGATAACTTCTCCCGCCTCGGAACCGACGTGCGGGGCGCCTTCGTGGCCCGGAGCAGTTTCTGCGACCCGGGCTGGACCTGGGTCTACTTCGTTCTGGGAACGGCGAAAGCGCCGAGGCCGTCGCCGACGACGACGACCAACCCGACGCCGTTGCGCTGAACGACCGCCGTCCCCTCTTGCGCGGGATAAGAACAAGGGCTACCTTGTTTTATTAACGAGAGCAAGGAGGCGGCCATGGCACACCAAAGCAAACCCGTCGCGGTCGTGACCGGAGCGTCCCAGGGACTCGGCCTGGCCCTCGCGAAGGCCCTCTCCGACGAGGGGTGGTGGTTGATCGTCGACGCGCGTGACGGCAGACGGCTGCAGGCGGCGCTCGCGCGGCTGCCCGAAGACCGCATCGTGGTCACGGTCCCGGGAGACGTCGCCGACGCCGCCCATCGAGAAGCGATCGCGCGGGCCGCGACCGCGCTCGGTCCCGTCTCGCTCGTCATCAACAACGCCAGCACGCTCGGCGCCAGTCCGCTCCCCCGTCTGGACCGGATCGACCCGGCGACGTTCGCGCGGATCTTCGCCGTCAACGTCATCGCACCCGTCGCGCTCGTCCAGGCGCTCGTCGACGACCTCGCGCCGGGCGCAACGATCATCAACGTCACCTCCGACGCCGGCGTCGAGGCCTACGAAGGCTGGGGCGGCTACGGCGCGTCGAAGGCGGCGCTCGAGCACGCAAGCCACGTGCTCGCCGCCGAGCGGCCGGATCTGCGCGTGCTGATCGTCGACCCCGGCGACATGCGCACGCAGATGCACCAAGACGCCTTCCCCGGCGAAGACATCACCGATCGCCCCGAGCCGTCGGCCGCCGTCCCCGGATTCCTGGAGCTGATCGACGGCCAGCAGCCGAGCGGCCGCTACCAAGCGGGCTCGCTCGCGAACGCATCGACGAGCGGATGAGCGTCATCGCTGAGATGGCGGGCCTCGGCTTCGCGCTCGATCCCGAGCACGAGGCGCACGAGCCGCCGGAGGCTCGCGGCCTCCGCCGCGACGAGGTCCGGCTTCTCGTGAGCCGCGGACGCGACGACCCCGTCGACGCGCGCTTCGCCGGGATCGGCGCATACCTCTGCGCCGGCGATCTGCTCGTCGTGAACACCTCCGCAACGATCCCCGCCGCCCTGGACGGACTTCTCCCCGGCGGCGAGCCGGTCGCGGTGCACCTGTCCGGCGAGATGCCCGGCGGGTTCTGGCTCGTCGAGGTCCGCCGCCCGCACGACGGCACGACGCTGCCGATGCATCTCGACGCGGCGGTCGGCGTCGACCTGCTGGGCGGCGGACACATCCGGCTGCTCGACCGGTTCGCCGGCTCGCAGCGGTTGTGGATCGCGCGCACGGAGGTCGGCGATTGCGTGACGTGCTACGCGGCCGAACACGGGCGTCCGATCCGCTACCGCTACGTCCCTGCGGACTGGCCGCTCGAGTACTATCGGACGATCTTCGCCGTCACGCCGGGAAGCGCCGAGATGCCGAGCGCCAGCCGCCCCTTCACCCCCGAGGTCGTCACCGACCTGGTCTCGCACGGCGTCCTGATCGCGCCGCTGCTGCTGCACGCCGGCGTGTCCTCGCTCGAAGGCGGCGAGCGTCCTTATCCCGAGCGCTACGAGATCCCGACCGCGACCGCGGCCACGATCAACGCGGTGCGTCGGGACGGCGGGCGAGTGATCGCCGCGGGGACGACGGTGGTGCGCGCGCTCGCGACCGTCACCGACGAGCACGGCGCGGTGCATCCGGGCCGCGGGTGGACCGATCTCGTCGTCACCGGCGGGGACCGGCCGTCGTCGATCGATGGGTTGCTGACCGGCTGGCACGAGCCGGAGTCGTCGCATCTGATGATGCTCCAAGCGTTCGCCGACCGCGCGGTGCTCGGTGCGGCGTACCGCTCGGCGTTCGAGCGCGGATATCTGTGGCACGAGTTCGGCGACAGTCACCTGATCCTGCGGGAGAGCGCATGAACCCGTCGACGCGAGTCGTCGCGCCTCCGCCCGCGTTGCCCGCCGGGCGCCGCGCCGTGCTGTACGCGCTGCGCCGTCGCGGCGAAGCGACCGCCGAGCAGCTCGCAGAGCAGCTCGGCATGACGGTCAGCGGCGCGCGCCAGCACCTGTCCTCGCTGAACGACTCGGGGCTCGTGGAAGCGGCGGAGATGCCGTCGCTGGAACCGAAGCGCGGGCGCCGGACCCTCGTGTACTCGGTGACGAAGGAAGCCGATGCGCTGTTCCCCAAAGCGTACGGCGAGCTCACGAACGAGCTGCTCGGGTATCTATCCGACGCCGATCCCGGCATGGTGGACTCGCTGTTCGCGAAACGGCGGCAGACGCGGATCGCGAACGCACGAACGCGCCTCGGCCCCAAACGTACCCTCGGCGCGAAAGTCGCCGAGCTGGCGCGGATCCTCGACGAAGACGGATACCTCGCGACGTCGGAGAAGCTCGGGCCCGGCCGCTACGTGATCAGCGAGCACAACTGCGCGATCCGCGCCGTGGCGCAACGCTACGGGCAAGCCTGTACGAGCGAGATCGAATTCATCCGCGCCGCGCTGCCGGGCGCATCCGTCGAACGGATCCTTCACATGGTCGCCGGCGGGCCGCGGTGCGCGTACGACATCCGTGCGAAGGGGCGCGGGAAGGGTTCACGCAAGCGATAGCCTGACTCGAGCTCCTCCGCCGGGATTCGTCTCGATCTCGACCGATCCGCCGTGACTCTCGGCGACGGCCCGCACGATCGCCAGCCCGAGCCCGGCGCCGTCGTGCGAGACCATCCCTTCACCGGCCGCGCCGCGCCGGAACGGCTCCGGCGCCGCGCGAGCGAACCCCGCCGGGAAGCCCGGACCCGTGTCCTCGACGAGGATCTCGCATCGTCCCTCGTCGACCCGACCGGCGAGCAACACCGTTCCCCCGCGTGGGGTGAACCGAAGGGCGTTGTCGAGCAGATTGTCGACGGCTTGCCGGACGCGCACGCCGTCGACGAACGCGACCCCATCGGTCGTTCCGATCTTGATCGTCACGCCGGCCGACGCGGCACGCGCGTCGAACAACGCGGCCGCCGCCGAGAGCAGTTGGCCGAGCTCCGTTTCCGTCCGGCGGATGGGAAGCACGCCGCCGTGCGCCCGGGAAAGGACGAGCAGATCCTCCGCCATCCGTGCGAGCCGGTCGGTCTCATCGGACGCGCTGGCGAGGGCTCGCGTGAGCTCCTCCGCGCTGCGCGGCCGCGATCGCGCGACGTCGAGCTCCGCTTTGAGCGCGGTGAGCGGCGTTCTCAGCTCGTGCGATGCGTCGTCGAGGAAGCGGCGTTCCTTCTGCGACGACTCGTCGAATCGCGAAAGCATCTCGTTCAGGGTTTCGGCGAGACGACGGATCTCGTCGTTCGCGGCCGGCACGGCGAGCCGCCGCCCGCTGGACCTCGACATCTCCGACGCTTGCGAGCGCATCCGCTCGACAGGGGTCAGTGCGGCGCCGGCGAGCATCCACCCGGCCAGCGACGCGATCAACAATGCCACCGGCCCCCCGGCGGCGAAGAGCACGACGAGCTGGCGCAACGCGTCGGCGCGGTCTGCCATCGACGAGGCGACGACGACGATCTTCCGAGCCGCTCCGGTCCCAACGGTCACGGCGAGGATGCGCGCCACGTTCTCGACCCCGGGAACGGTTCGTTCGAAGAACGACGTCGTGAACACGCGACGGACGATGTCGGGTTCGAGCGCCGGCGTGGGATGGCCGGGGCTGGACTCGATCACGCGCCCGGCAGCGTCGAAGACCTGCGCGAAGGCCTCACGCGACTCGACGAGCGTGCGCGTCGGGGTCGCGAGACCAAGTCCGTGCGGCAGATCCGTCTCAAGCGTCGCCGCGCGGGAACGCATCCCGGAGTCGAGCTCGTCCAACAGCGCGGCGCTCATGCTCGTGTAGAGCCCGGCCGCGAGCGCGGCGAGGAGCAACGCCATCGCCGCCGCGAAGCCGAGCGATAACCTAAGCCGGATCGGGAGCCGTCGCATCATCCCGCAAGCGGTAGCCGGCGCCGCGCACCGTCTCGAGCGTCGAGCGCCCGAACGGCCGATCGATCTTGTCCCGCAGATAGCCGACATAGACGCTGACGACGTGCGGATCGCCCTCAAACGCGAAGTCCCAGACGTGCTCGATCAGGTGCGCGCGTGTGAGAACCTCGTGCGGCCGGCGCATGAAGTATTCGAGAAGAGCGAACTCCTTCGCGGTGAGCGTGATCGCCTCGGTGCCGCGGCACACTGCTCGCGTCGCCGGATCGAGCGTGAGATCGCCGACGGCGAGCACGGCGGGACGCGGCGCCCGGCCGCGGCGGAACAGGGCGCGCAGTCGCGCCACCAGCTCCGGGAACGCGAAGGGCTTCGTCAGGTAATCGTCGGCGCCGACGTCGAGGCCGCGCACCCGGTCCTCGACCGCGTCGCGTGCGGTAAGCATCAACACGGGAACCCAACTTCCTTCGCGGCGGATCTGCCGGCACACCTCGAAGCCGTCGGCATCTCCCAACACGACGTCGAGGATGATCGCGTCGTACGGGTTCTCGCGCGCCATCCAAACCGCCTCCTCACCCGAGGCGACAACGTCGACGGCGAAGCTCTCTTCTTCGAGCCCGCGTTTGAGGATGCCGGCAACCTTGATCGCGTCTTCCACCACGAGGATGCGCACCCTTCGATCACCTCCTCGGCCAGTGTAGGTCGCAGCCGTAAGAACGGGGTAAGTGTCTCTGACGGTTCTCTTACCTGGGCATCGATAGGGTCCACGACGCCCGCCCTCCACACGGAAGGAGACGACGATGAACAACAGGCGATTCTTCGCGCCGGCGGCGGCGCTGCTCGCGCTGGCGGTCGCGTGCTCGACCGCGAAGACGGCGTCGGGCCCCGGGCCCACCGGCTCGACGAGATCGCCGAGCTCGAGCCCGGTCGCACTACCGACGTACGGGCCGGGGCCCGACTACCACCCGGTAATCGTCGCCGCCGGCTTCACCGCCGACGTGACCAACCAGTGGTTCCCCTTGAAGCCGGGAACGACGTGGACGTACACCGGGACGAAGGACGGCAAGAAGGCGAAAGACATCGTGGTTGCGACCGCGGAGACGAAGGTGATCGACGGAGTGCCCTGTCGCGTCGTGAAGGACCGGCTGTTCCTGGACGGCAAGCTCGAGGAACGCACGACGGACTACTACACGCAAGACTCCGGGGGCAACGTCTGGTACTTCGGGGAAGAGACCGCGACGCTCGACGCCAAGGGCAAAGTCGTTGACACCGAAGGATCCTGGCACGCCGGCGTCGACGGCGCCGAGCCCGGCGTCTACATGCAGGCCGACCCCAAGGTACGCCTGTTGTTCCGGCAGGAGTGGTACAAGGGCCACGCCGAAGATCAGTTCTCGGCGGCGGACCTCGCCGCGTCGATCACCGTTCCGTTCGGCACGTACCGGACGTCGCTGCGCACCGAGGAGACGACGTCGCTCGAGCCGGCCATCGTCGACAACAAGTACTACGCGATGGGGATCGGGGAGGTCGAGGAGATCCAGGTGAAGGGGCCGCCGCCGATCGAGAAGCTCGTGCTGGTCGCGTTCAAGGCCGGCTAGTAAGACATCTCCTTGTCGAGCTTGCCGAGCGCGCGCGCTCGGCGCTCGGCGTAGGAGAACAGCGCCCCGGAGACGACGGCCATGCCGATCGTCGTCGCGACGAGCATCGCGAAGACGGCGCCGGTGCCGACCGTCGGGAACGAGCGCGGCGCCGTCGCCGGCAGCAACGCGCGGCGTACCGCTTCGAGCCACCAGGTGAGCGGCAGCGCGGCGCCGAATACGCGCAGCGCGCCGGGCAGAACCGTGAGGGGGAAGATCGCGCCGCACACGAGGTACAGCGCCGCGCCGATCGCCTCGGGCATCTGCCAGGCATCGTGCGAGGTCGAGAACGCCGCCCCGACGGAGACGAGGCCGAGCGCGAGGATCCCGGCGACGCCGAACACCGTCGCGGCGAGGACGAGCGCGATCGAGGCCGGCGTCACGATCAGGTGGACGTGCAGGAACAGCTCGCCGACGGCGAGCGTCACGAACACCGCCGCCGATCCCATCGACGCCTGGCCGGCGAGCGAACGACCGAGCAGGTAGCCGCGGTAGGAGATGGGAGACGTGTAGATCGCGCGCACCGTGCGGAACGCCTCACGGTCCTCGAGCACTCCGCGCACGGTCGCCTGCACCCCGCCGATCACCAGCGGCCAGAATGCCGTCCCGACGACGAAGAAGCCGAGCACCGGCCCGCGATTCCCGCGCGCGACCGCGTAGTACATGAACACGAGGATCAGCGCGCCGCCGATCGGCCGCGCGATCTGGTAGGTCATGAACCGGAAGGCGTCGGTCCAGTTGCTCTCGATCTTCCAGCCCAGCCAGAAGCCGCCCCGGGCGGTGTCGAGGAACGCGCGGAGCCGGCTTCGCGGCGGGATCGGCGTGCCGCGCGCCAGCGCGGACAGGTCGTGCGTTCCGGCCGCCATCAGTACCCCTGCCCCAAACTGCCCTCCCGCCGCGCGCGGACCTCCATCCGCCGCAGGGAGAAACGAGCGAGGAAGATCAGTGCGACGGCGAGCGCGGCGAGGATGCCGATCTCGGTCCACACGCCCAGCAGCTTCGGATGCGTGTGCGGATACAGCAGCTGGCGGATCGCGTCGAGCGCCAGCGTCAACGGGATGACCGACGCCACCAGACCGGTCGCGAACCCGAGCACGCGCACCGGGAAATAGAAGCCGCTGACGAGGTACACCGGTTCCATGAAGATCTGCGTCGTGTGCCAGGCCTCGCGCCCCCACACCAGGAA
>Ga0066710_100004802_pt1 | contig 12094 bp, 14 predicted proteins | sample GraSoiAngelo_159_FD_79666 | JGI IMG/M metagenome (GOLD analysis project Ga0066710, IMG submission 79666) | Grasslands soil microbial communities from the Angelo Coastal Reserve, California, USA - 14_1009_16_40cm | ecosystem: Environmental > Terrestrial > Soil > Grasslands | place: USA...
ACCGCGGGTGATCGGCCTGACGCTCGGCCGGGCCCGCGTGCGGATCCGCCGAGCGCACTGCTCGGTCGGCCGCGTCCGCCGCGCTCGCTCGAGGCGAGTGGGCCGCGTGATCCGGCAGAGCCCTAGGGCCGGAGCCGTCAGGCGCCGTGGCTTCCCGGTGCGCCTGGTGGTCGGCCGCAGGTAAGCGGAACCGAAACCACGACAAATGGAACGGAGCGCCGGCGAAAGCCGGCGCTCCGGCTAACTGCGCGTCGCCTTCACGTTCTCGACGACCGCGGGCGTGAGCTCGTCGAGCGAGTCGAGGACGATGGCCGCCTGGGCCAGCGCCTCCTCGCTCGGCGGGAAGTCAGCGTTCGGAATGGCGATCACTCGCATCCCCGCTACGGCCGCAGAGCGGATTCCGTTCTCCGAATCCTCGATCGCCGCGCAGCGGCCTGGCTCGACGCCGAGTCGTCTTGCCGCCTCGAGATAGACGTCGGGCGCCGGCTTGCCGCGCGACACTTCTTCGGACGAGACCGTGGCTCGAAAGAGCTCGGCCGTCCCGATCGACTCGAGGAAGAGATCGATGAGAGGCCGGTTCGAAGAGGACGCGATCGCAAGCGGCCAGTGCGCAGCGAGCCGACGGACCGCCTCCAGGGCGCCGGGAACGAGCGGCAGGTGCTCCCGGTAGAGCGCTTCGAGCCGGCGCACGACCTCGGCCGAGATCTCCTCGGGCGACTCGGCCAGGCCGAGCTCGTCGTGTATGTACCGCGACCACTCGTGCGAGCTCATGCCCATCATCGCCCGCTGCGCACCCTCGTGCCAGCGCCCGCCGCGCTCCTCCACGAGCTGTCGCCGCGCCTCACTCCAGACCTCTTCGGTGTCGAGTAGAACTCCGTCGAGGTCGAAGACGACCGCTTCGATCAAAGGTACGTCTGGCGGACGTGGACGAGCGCGGCGGTGCCGGGGCCACGCTCGGCCGAGGCGACCTCGCCGACGAAGAACGTGTGGTCGCCCGTGGCGTGCTCGGAGGCGAGGCGGCACTCGATCCAGCCGAGCGCGCCTGCGAGAAGCGGGGGGCCCAGCCGGCCCTCGTGGATCTCGATCCCGCTCCAGAGCCCGATCGGCGGCACGCCCCGAGCGAAGTGCTGCGCGAGACGGTCCTGTCCCACGACAAGGATGCTGACTGCGAATGCGCCAGCTTCCCGCACGAGCTCGTGCAGCGCGGCTTGTCGGGAGAGAGCGACTCCCACGAGCGGCGGCTCCATGGAGAGCGAGGCGAGCGACGAAACTGTGAGCCCTGCCCGCAGGCCGCCGGCTTCGACGGTGACCACGGAGACAGGGGCGGGCACCTCGCGCATCAGCCCCCGCAGCTCGTCGCCGCTCGTCACGCAGACGATGTTACGGCGTTGGCGAACTGAGCCGATTGCGGCGGTTGTTCAGCGCGGACGGGGGCGCTATTTCGCGCGGCACTTCGCGTTCGTGAACAGCGTCGCCTGTTCCTCGTTCGCGGCAGCGTCGAGCTGCGGGTCGAACGGCCCCGGCGCCTGGCCCGTCCAGAAGAGGATCGGTGTCACTCCGGGCCCCATCACCGATGCCCGGTAGGACTCTCCCTTGCCGGCGGGGTGGTTCCCGTGCGGGTAGAAGCCGTAGCAGAAGGCACCCGTGCCGCGGTGCGTGAGGAACGCGTTCTCGCGCCGCCAGCCGCGGCCGTAGCCGGAGTTGTACGTGTCCACGAAGACGTTTCGCCCCCAGGAGTCGAGGGCTGCGCCGTACTTCGAGTTCTTGAACCCGTAGACGCCCTTGCCGCGATAGGTCAGCCAGCCGTAGAGGTGGTCGTAGTTCCGGTAGACCCAGTCGGTCTTGACGGCGAACTCGGGCATGTCGCCCGACCAGTGCGACAGGTGGAGCTCGACCGACGACTGCGCAGGGGTCGGGCGAAGGCCGAACGGCGGCAGCAGGCGCTGCCACTTCTGGATGGCCCAGTTGGAGCCGTCCGGCGCCGTGCAGGCGGCAACCATCCACTCGAGCTTCGGTCCCTGGTAGGGGCCGCACACATTGCGGAAGCCGCGCCAGAGGTCCTTCCGGTGAGAGCCCCAACCGCCCGAGTAGTCCAGCTTGAAGGCGACCTGTCGCGCGCCTCGGGTGGGGGTCCGCGCGTTGATCGCGCCCCAGGCCAGTGTGTGGTGAAGCCGGCCTTCGCTGCGGTAGGTGAGCAGCGCGACGCCCTTGGCGTTGACCGCGAGGCGAACGCCCTTCGCGTTGCGCGTGATCATCTGGGACCCGGAGGCCGGGCCGGGAAGCACCGCGAACGCGGCGAGGACAAGGCTGATTGCTAAGCGGTATTGCAAGCTGAGACCCTCCGTAGGAGCGTCGGCTGGACCGAACGGTTCCTACATCGGCGCAAAGTAGCGAAACAAAAGATCTCATCGCCGGTTTGAGGGATCTCTACTCGGGGTCGAGCTCTTCGGCAAGCAGTGTGCAGGCGAACCATCGCCAGGCAAGCTCCTCGTCGGCGAGCAGCCGCTCGACCCGCTCTGCGACCTTGGGCAGGCCCTCGACGGTTCCACGAAGAGCGATGAGGCCTGCTGCAAGCGCCGCTCTCCGCTTCGGGCTGTCGAGATCGGCGGCCAGAGCGCTCACGGCACGGCCGTCGGGGTCGAGCTCGCGGCGAGGATCGCCGCCCGTCGCGAGCAACTGCACAGCCCTACGTCGCGCGCCGCGCAAGTCGCCCTCCTCGAGCGTGACCTCTCGGCCTGCGAGCAACGAGAGCGGAACCTCGAGCTCGACCTCTTCCCCGGCCGCCAGCCTCGCTTCGAGCTCTGCGAGGTACGCGCGCTCGGCGGAACCCTCCATCGGAGCCAGCATACGCCCGGACATGTGCGGTGCCTGGCACCGGACATGTCCTCGCGCGTTAGCGTGTCGGGTGGAACGGGGATAGCCCGAGCGATGAGCACAGACCAGATCAACGCGCTACTCGAGCGAGGCTCGGAGACCAGCTGCGTCGAGATCTCCGAGATCAACGAGCTCGTCGAGGCGCTCGACCTCGGCGACGAAGAGCTGGAGAGCCTCTACGAGCAGCTTCAAGAGCGCGATGTCGAGGTCCGCGACGATTGCGGACGCGAGAAGGCCAGCAGCACGTATGTCAACGGCGATCTCGCGACAGCGACCACGGATGCGCTCCAACTCTTCTTCAACGAGATGGCGCGCTACCCGCTCCTGACGGCCGAAGAGGAGGTCGAGCTCGCGAAGAAGATCGAGCGCGGCGACAAGGCCGCGAAGGACCGGATGGTGAACTCGAACCTCCGCCTCGTCGTCTCGATCGCGAAGAAGTACCAGGGACACGGTCTCTCGCTGCTCGATCTCATCCAGGAGGGGATCATCGGGCTGATCCGAGCGGTGGAGAAGTTCGATTGGCGCCGCGGCTACAAGTTCTCCACGTACGCGACCTGGTGGATCCGCCAGGCCGTGCAGCGAGGCGTTGCGAACAAGGCGCGCACGATCCGGATGCCCGTGCACATCGTCGACCGCGAGCGCAAGATCGCCCGCGCCGAGCGTGAGCTGATGACGAAGCTGGGGCGGCCCCCGACGCTGGCGGAGATCGCGAAGGCGGCGAAGCTGCCGCTGAAGCACGTGCGGGAGGTGCAGCAAGCGGCGCGCGCCGTGACGAGTCTCGACCGACCGGTCGGGGCGGAGAGCGATACGGCTTTCGGCGAGCTCGTCGCGGGGAGCGAGGCGCCGCCGGAGGAGGAGCTGGAGATCAGCCTTCGCCAGGAGGCTCTCCGACGCGCCGTCGCCGACCTGCCGGATCGGGAGCGTGATGTGCTGAAGCTCCGCTTCGGTCTCGACGGAGATCCGAGCCCGCAGTCCCTCGAGCAGATCGGCAAGACGCTCGGTCTGACACGTGAGCGCGTACGCCAGATCGAGACCGAGGCGCTCAACCGCCTCGCCGTCAGCCGCGAGCTCGAATCCGTTCGCGCCGCGTAGCGTCTAGTGCAAGACGTAGGCGACCATCGCGACGGCGAGCGCAGCTGCGCCGGCGAGAGCGATCAGGCCGCGGCGGTTGACGAGGATCGCTGCGGCGCGCCTGTTCGGCGTCGCCTGCAACGGGAACGAGGCGACGGCAAGTAGGCCGATCGCAAGGGCGAGGACAACCCAAAGGATGAGCGGGATGCTCTTCACGGTGCTCACGGCCTTCGTGAAGTGGGTTCCGAGCACCCCGTGGCTCCGCGGGGCGCTCTTCGTCGCGGACTTGCCGCTCGTCGCCGAACCGCTCGAAGCGACGGTGCTCGTTGAGGCTTGACCTGTCCCGCCGCCGGTAGTTGAGCCACTCGAAGTCGAGTGTCCGGCGGCCGATGCGCAGGCGTCGGCGCTGCGCGCGTTCGCGATCTCGTTCTTGTTCGCCCTCTTGACGATCACCAGTCGCGCGTCGACCACTCGCGCGCCGCGGGCGGTCCGCGCCCGGATGCGGTAGGTGCCCGGGCCGAGCATGCGGCGGCCGATGCGGCCGCGGAAGCGCACGCGGTTGCGCCCGGCCCGGCCCTTCACGCGGAAGCGACCCACGCGCCGGCACTCGGGAGCCACCTGGATGACGACGAAGTCAACCAGCGCCGGCTTCCTGAGGGTGAACGTCAGGGTCGTCTGCCGGCGGCGCCTGGGCCCCCTTCGCGCGATCCAGTCGCGCGAGAAGCGCAACCGGTAGACCCTTGTCGGGCTTTGGCTCGATGTCCGGTGGCGCTGGGCCGAGCTGTCTGCCGCGCCGCTCGAGGACCGTGCCCCGGTGGCGGCCACGCCGCCTGTCCCTCCGACCGGCAGCCGGGGATGTGAGACAGCAGGTGGAGCCGGGAGCCTCGGCACGGAGGCCGGCGGCAGCTGTGGCGCACTCGGCGGAGGATGAGGCGGAGGCGGCAGACGAGGAGGAGGAGGCAGCACCGGGAGAGTCGGAATCTGGACCGGAGGAACGGGCGGGACCGGTGGCACCAGGTCGGCGGCGGCCGATGCGACCCAGCCCGCGAGTAGCAGTCCAGCGCTCACCAGAACGAGGCGCATCGTTGGGCGGCTTCGACGTCGCAACAGATAACTCGCTGTTCAGACAACGGACGGCGGCAGACGAAGTTTCTTGCGGTCTGCCCTATGCGTGCGCTTCCGGCGGGCTGTCGGTAACGCGACGAAGCACGACAACTACTTCGTCGTCAGGTCGTAGCGGCGGGGGTGAGATTCGAACTCACGGGCCCCTTGCAGGGCCAACGGTTTTCAAGACCGCCCCGTTCGACCGCTCCGGCACCCCGCCTGGGCTCATTTTGTCCGATCGCGGCGACGTGCTGCCGGGCGGAGCCGGGCTTGGCCCGGCGGGAGCCCTCGGCCATGGCTCGCTCGGACACGCCTAGGCCAGGCCCTGGACATGGCTGGACTAGGAGGGCTTGGCGAAACGCAGCTGTGCCGCCGGGCCGCGCTGCTCGCCCCGAGGCGGCGTCCTCAGTCGCACCCAGGCTGACTAGCCTGGGTGCTCCCTGCGTCCTTGCCTCGGAACGACCATCGCACCCCGGCGACGAGGGACGTTCCGCCAAGCCCTCCTAGGCGTCTGGGCGGATTCGCTCCGGGGCGCCGAACTCGCGCAGGACGTCCGGGACCTCGCCCTGGAAGTTCTCGAGGATCGCGAGCGCCCAGCGGTCCGTGACCGCGGTCCCGTTGAGCGTGTGCACGTGCTCGATCGAGCCGTCTCGCCGGAAGCGGATACCGAGGCGCCGAGCCTGGAAGTCGGTCGTATTCGAAGCGGAAGTGATCTCCCGGTAGCGCTCCTGGCTCGGGAACCAGGCCTCGATGTCGTAGCGCTTCGCAGCCGCCGAGCTGAGGTCGCCGACGGCGATGTTCAGGACCCGGTAAGGGAGCCCGAGCTCCTGCACGCGCCGTTCTTCGATGTCGAGGATCCGCTCGAACTCGTTCCAGGAGTCCTCAGGGAGGACATACGAGAACATCTCGACCTTGTTGAACTGATGGACTCGGAACATCCCCCGAGTGTCTCGGCCAGCAGCGCCGGCCTCGCGGCGGAAGTTCGTCGAGAACGCCGTGTACCGGAGCGGTAACGCTTCCGTCTCGAGGATCTCGCCCATGTGCAGCCCCGCGAGCGCGACCTCGGAGGTGCCGGTGAGGTACAAGCCGTCCTCGCTGATCTCGTAGTACTCGTTTCGCTCGGCCGGGAAGAACCCGGTGCCGTACATCGCCTCTTCCCTGACGAGCACCGGGGGGATGATCGGCGTGAGCCCCTCCGCGACCGCGCGGTCGAGCGCCCAGCGGTAGAGAGCGAGCGAGAGGAGCGCCGTGTCGCCGGCGATGTATCCGAACCGCGAGCCCGAGAGGCGCGCGGCTCGTTCCATCTCGAACCGGCCCAGTTCGAGGTGCTCCTTCGGCTCTGCGAGATCGGGCGGCTTGCCGACGCGGCGCACTTCCTCCGACTCCTCCTCGGTCGCACCGTCCGGAACCGATTCGTGTGGAGGGTTCGGCACCTGTGCCAGGAGCTCGTCCCGTTCCGCCTCGGCCGCGGCGAGCTCGTCCTCGAGCCGCCGCAGCTCCTGCTTCACCTGCTTCAGCTCCTCGACCTGCTCGGGCGTCGGCTTGCCCTGAGTCTTCTGCCGCGAGCGGAGCTCGTCGACCTGCGGGATCAGCTCGCGCCAGCGGGCGTCGGCGGCGAGCAGCTTGTCGAAGGCCTCGCCCGCGCCTTTGCGGGCCACCGCCGCCCGGAAGCCGTCCGGGTCGGCGCGGGCAGCCTTGAGGTCGATCACCCTTTTTGCAGGAAGGCGACGAGGTCGGCGAGCTGCTGCGAGGTCAGCTGTGAGCCGTAGGTCTGGGGCATGATGTTCGGCTTGTAGCCGGAGGCGATCGCGGCGTTGGGGTCGGTGATCGACGTCTTGATGAAGTCCGCGCTCTTCCCCTTCAGCACCTTGCCGAGATCGGGGCCGATCGTCCCTTTCGCGCCGGCGGGAGCGAAGGTGTGGCAGGTACCGCAGCCGTTGTCGTTGAAGACCTTCTTGCCCGCTGCCGGATTGCCCTTCGCAGCCTTCGGCAGCTGACCCTCGACCGGGCCGGTCGGAGCCACGGTCTTCTCGCCGCCGCAACCGGCGAGCACGAGCGCGGCGAGCAGGATCAGGGCAGGGCGACGCACGACGTCCGCGAGTCTAACCGCGCGGCGAGGCGACCTGCCGCGGCTAGAATCAGGCCTATACCCCTCGCTCAAGGAGCGCGATTCTCGATGAAACGCAAGGCTTACGGACGCGACGCCGGCCTCTCGCTGCGGATGCTGTTGACCAGCTTCCTGCTCGGGCTTTTGTACGTCGGCTTCGCGCTCGTCCTCTTCTACGTCTTCAACGCCGGGCTCGTACTGATGGTCGTGATCGTCGTCGGCCTGGCCTTCTTCCAGTACTTCACCTCCGACAAGCTCGCGCTTGCAGCCTCGGGCGCCAAGATCGTCGATCAGGAGGAGGCGCCCGAGCTGCACGCCATGGTCGAGCGCCTCGCGGCGATGGCGGACCTTCCGAAGCCGCGGGTGGCGATCGTCCCGACGGACGTGCCAAACGCATTCGCAACTGGCCGAAACCAGAAGCATGCGGTGGTCGCCGTCACGCAGGGTCTCTGGAACCGGCTCGAGCCGAACGAGATCGAGGGCGTGCTGGCGCACGAGCTTACGCACATCGCCAACCGCGACGTGCTCGTGATGACCGTCGCTTCCTTCTTCGCCATGCTGGCCGCGTTGCTGACCCGCTTCGGCCTCTACGCCGGGATGTTCGGCGGCTTCGGCGGCAACCGCAACAGCAACAACAACTCGATCCCGGTTTGGCTGATCGTCGTCCTGGTCTCGATGGTCACCTACGTCGTCAGCTGGGTCCTGATCCGGACGATCTCGCGCTACCGCGAGTACGCGGCCGACCGCGGCTCGGCGCTGATCACGGGCGCGCCCGAGTACCTGATGAGCGCGCTCCAGAAGATCTCGAGCCAGATCACGCAGATCCCACAGCGCGACCTGCGCGAGGTCGCGGGAATGAATGCCTTCTTCATCATCCCGACGAGCGTCAAGGAACGGACGGCCGAGCTCTTCATGGATCATCCGCCGCTCGAGAAGCGTCTCGCCAGGCTCGCCGAGATCGCCCGCGAGATGGGCCGGCCCGTCGCCTAGAGCGCTAGGGCGGGCGGCATGAGGCGTGCCGGCGCCGGCCGTGATCTCGGCCTGACGCTGCACATGCTGCTCACGACGATCCTGATCGTTGGGCTGTACGTCCTCTTGGGGCTCGTGGCCTGGAAGCTAACCCGGGTCTACGACCCCGCACTGGTGATCGCGATCGGCCTGTTCGCAGTCGGCGCGTTCTTCGCAAGCACGCATCTTGCGCTGCGGCTGACTGGCGCACGAGTGGTCGGACCGAAGGAGGCGCCCCGCCTGCACGAGGCGGTGGATCGACTCTGCGGACTCGCAGATCTTCGCAAGCCGAGGATCGCGGTCGTACAGAGCGAGATCCCGAACGCGTTCGCAGTTGCCCGCAGCGAGCGGAGCGCGGTAGTAGCTGTCACCGACTCGCTTCGCAACCGGCTCAATGAGCACGAGCTCGAAGCGGTCCTTGCCCATGAGCTCTCTCACATCGCCAATCGAGACGCTCTGGTCATGACTCCGGCAAGCTTCTTTCCGATCGCGGCCAGCTTTCTCTGGGAGTGGCTCACGATTCTCTGGCCCATCGCGGCGCTGCTGTACGTGACAGGGGGCTCTCTGAGCCTGACGCTCTCGCGCTACAGGGAATACGCTGCCGATCGGGGTTCGGCGCTGTTGACGGGCCGTCCCGAAGACCTGATGAGCGCACTTCAGAAAATCGTGGGGGATGTCGCGCTGATTCCCCAACGAGATCTTCGTGGCACGGTCGGGATGAGCGCGCTCTTCATCGTGCCCACGCAGACACCTCGGTGGCGATTCTGGATGGATCATCCATCGCTCGACGACCGTCTCGCTCACTTGGCGGAGATCGGCCGCGAGCTCGGGAAAGCTGCCTGAATGGGCCTCACCGACGTCCTCTTCGGCCGCAAGAAGCTCAAGAAGGCCACTGAGGAAAAGCTCTTCGCGATCACGACGGCTCGGATCACGCTCGAGACCGAGCTCGGGTTGAAGCCGTCGGGGGACGCGGCGGTCATCTTCAAGCCGCTCTCCGCGTCCGAGTTCGTGCGTGCGGAGAACGAGCTTCAGGAGCTGCTCGAGGCAGCGGCCCAGGACTCGCACTCGAAGATCGAGCGGCGCGGTGACGCGTTCGGCTTCGAATGGCTGATCATCCGCGACAACGACTTCGAAGAGCTCGTCGCGACGGTACATCTCGTCGCTTCGGAGCTCGTCGCGCGCGGTTTCGGCGAGCAGCTGCTGGCTGCCGCCTTCCGCTTCAACGGCGGCAAGCATCCCGTCTACTGGATCTACGGCTTCAAGCGCGGGGCCTTCTGGCCCTTCATCCCCACGGGCGAGGGCAAGGAGCGCGATAACGCCGAAGAGCTCGAGCTGAAGGCGAAGATGGAGAAGGAGCTACCGGTCGAGCAAGACCTGACCCGCTGGCTGGCCCTCTTCGACGCGCCGATCTGAGCGTCTCCCGAGGGCCATGTCCGGTGCCTGGCACCGGACATGTGGGTTTTGGTCATGTCCACTTGGCGTTCACGGCTCTGTTGAGCCAACGGCCAATGACCTCTCGGGACACGGCCGGTGCCAGGCGCACCAGACCTGGCCGTTTGACCCTAGGCGGGCGGCTCGCCGTCCCAGTAGTCGAGCTTCTCGATCCGGCCGATGACGCCGACCCCGAAGAAGCCGATCTTGTTCGAGCGCGGGTAGTAGCAGATCTCGTTTGGCTCGCGGGTGCCATAGGTCAGGAGCGTCAGCGGGCCGCGGAACGCGTGCGCGATGCCGGTCCCGGGCGGGCGCCCCAGCACCGAGCCCCGGTGCACCGGATGCTCCTCGTCGCCGAGCAGGCAGGTGCCCTCGCCGTCGAGGACGACGAAGAATTCCTCCTCGGCAGCGTGACAATGGGGCGGGCAGTTGAGCTTTCCTTCGGGAACGACCTCGTGGCGCATGCCCGTGCGCAGGGCGCCGGCCTCGCGGCCGAGGAACCGGCAGATCCCGCCGCAATCGCCGTCTTGCCATTCCTCCGCCTCGGCCTCATCGATGTTGACGATGTTCTTCGGCCGCGCCGCCGGCTCGCCGAACGTGAGCGGCTCGGCTTGCGCCTCGACGTCCCAGGGATCGTCCGTGCGGCCCTCGACCCAGGGCCAGCCGAGGCGGATCGCCCGTGACCGCGGCAGCCAGCCGAGCTCGGTGGGATGCCGTGTGCCATAGATGAGCACGTCGAGGCCCTCGGGCCCGCCGCGGAGCGTGTGCTCCTCCTGATCAGCGAGGTGGACGACGCAGTCGCCGGGGCGGAGCTCGTAGACCTGCTCGTCCTGCCACGAGAATCCGGATCCGTCGAGGACGAAGACGATCTCCTCGGAGGCGCCGTGTGAGTGGGGCGGAGTCGACAGCCGATCCGAGTCGATCCGAACGCGATTGACTCCGATGCCCGCACAGCCGGCCGCGTTGCCGAGCCGCTGCCAGCTCGCGGCCATCTCGCCCTTCTCGCTGCGAGACGGCTCGACCTCGTCCCAGTGAATCAGGTGGTCTACTGCTGCAGCTCCTTCTTGGTGTCGCCGGCGCCGATCTCGGCCTTCATCTTCGCCAGCTCATCGTCGACCTTCGACTTCGACGTCAGCTGCTGGAGCTCGCGGTCGAGCTGAGTCTGGTCGCCCGACGTGAAGTCTTCCAGCGTGCCGGAAGCAATCAGCTCGTCCATCGCAGAGGCCCGCGCTTGCATCTCCTCGGTCTTGTCACGGGCGCGCGAGATCGCCTGGCCCGTGTCGGCCATCTTGTCGCCGATTCCGGTCGCGGCCTCGCCGATCCGCACCGACGCCTCGGCCGCGGAGTACTGCGCCTTGATGACCTCTTTCTGGCTCCGGAAAGACTCGATCCTCGTCGAGAGCTCCTTCTCGTTCGCCTCGAGCTTCTCCTGCTGATTGTCGAGCTCGCCGACCTGCCGGTCGAGGTCCTGGAGCTGGGTCTGAGCCGCCGTCTTGCGCTCGAGCGCCATCCGGGCGAGATCCTCGCGCCCCGCCCCGAGCGCCTCGCGCGCCTGCGATTCGAGCTTCGGCACGCTCTGCTCGAGCTTGTCCGCCTGGAGCTGAAGCCGCTTTTTGGCCGTGACCACGTCGGCGACGCCACGCTTCACGTTCTGGAGCAGCTCTAGCTGCCGTTCGTACGAGTAGTCGAGAGTCTCGCCGGGATCTTCCGCCTTGTTGAGCAGCTTGTTCCACTTCGCCTTGATGATCGTGAGGGTGCGTTCCATGAGCCCTGCCAACGTGTCCTCCTCTTCGGTGTGAGAAGTAGCCTATCGCTGCTTTGTTGGTGGAGAGAAGCATGGATCCGGGCTGGCTGTCGAATGCCTACGTCGTCGCCGACGAGCTGGGCGGAGCGGCCGTGTTCGTCGATTCCGGCGCGCCGATCGAGCCGTTGCTCGCCGCCGCGGAGAGCTGGAAGGTGGAGCCTGGCCACGTCCTGCGGACTCACGCCGATCAAGACCACATCGAGCACGAGGCCGAGCTCGGCGTCGAGGTCGTCACCGGCGCGCTTGAAGTCGGCGGGCTCCGGATCGAGGCTCTGCCGACTCCCGGTCACTCGGACGACCATGTTGCGTTCGTCGTCAACGGCGAGCTCTGCTTCTCCGGTGACGTCCTCTTCAAGGACGCCGTCGGCGGCGGCCGCGATGTGCCGGCGATCCGCCGCTCGGTGATGGACGTGCTAATGAAGCTCCCGCCGGAGACCCGCGTCCTGCCCGGCCACACGGAGGAAACGACGATCGGCCGCGAGTGGGAGGAGAACCCGTTCGTGCGCGTGTGGCGTGGGGTCGATCCCGAGGGCGACGAGCCGTGCCGGGTCGGCAGCGAGGAGGCAGTGATCGTCGTCTGGTCGCCCGACTACGACGGCAAGGGGAAAGCGCTCGTTCGGTTCGCACACGGCCGCGAGGCGATCGTCGGCGGCTCGCGCATCGAGCGGGGCTGATCTTGGATCCCAAAAGGACGA